>Ga0209131_1001368_pt1 | contig 16869 bp, 15 predicted proteins | sample GraSoi_2013_40cm_FD_185826 | JGI IMG/M metagenome (GOLD analysis project Ga0209131, IMG submission 185826) | Grasslands soil microbial communities from the Angelo Coastal Reserve, California, USA - Sample 9_17_2013_40cm (SPAdes) (version 2) | ecosystem: Environmental > Terrestrial > Soil >...
GACCAAAACATCAAGCTTCGGCATATTGGATTTTGGGAAGTTGTCTATCAAAAAGAATGTAGACGATCAACATCGTCAACATTAGAATTCCAAAAGTGCCATACATTTGCGCGCCGCCCAGACGTTCAAGCAGGAGCGCACCAATGAAACCACCACCCGCTGCGCCAAAACCAAAGACCGTTGCACCAAAGACGCCCTGCGTGGTTGCGCTCAAACCGGGTGGCGCATTTTCGTTGATGTAAGAAACGCCCGCCACCCACAACGTGGCAAACGTAAAACCATTGATCAGTTGGAATATGAGGATCCCAACCGCGGAAGTAACGGTGGCATAGAGAAACAAACGGATCATTGTCGCAAACATCGATAAGATCAATAATCCATGCGGTTTAAGTTTGGCGAGTAACCGATCGCCAAAAAATAAAACCGGCAATTCAGCCACAGTTGCAATCGCAAGCGCAAAACCCAGTAAGGATTTTTTGATACCTAACTCACTCAAGTACGCAGCTAAAAAAGCATTGATGCTCATCAACGCCATGCCGGTCACAAAAGCAGTGACCAGAAAAAGAACCATACGTTGGTTTGAAAACAATTCGCGCATGCCATGTTTGATGGAAACATTCTGTTTGACATTGCTAAATACAAAACGCTGGCTGACCAAAAATCCCACGAACAAGATAATGGCATACGACCAAAACGCCAGGTTCAATCCATATCTTTCAATCACGAGCCCGGCAACCGGCGCAACGACGCCCCAACCGATCGTGCCACCCACCCGCACGCGCCCATACATATTTTGTTGGTCGCCCAACATGGTCATCGTGGAAGCGTCAGCAAAAGAATTCACTGGCGCGATCATAAAAGAATAAAGTGAAACGAGCATGAACACTGCCGCAATGGTTCTGACAAATGGAAACAAAACTGCCAAACCGATCGCAGCCAAAAGTGTAATGCTCATCACAAGTCGATGGCGATGAGACACATCGGCAATGCCCGTCCAAAACGGTGCGCCCACCAACGAGATCAGCGGTGAGATCGCAGAAAGCAAGCCGATCTGCGCGCCAGAAAACCCCAGATTCTGATAATACAAAATCAGGTACGGCAAAAAACAGGCATTGGCCCCAAAGTACAACAGATAGAAACTGAACGGATAGATTTTTTTCATTGACTCTCAATAGGTCTTATACCAATCGAAGGGCGCTTCGGCGGTATAAAAATCGGTGAACGGTTTGGCGAGCGCATGACATAACGAAGTTAATCGCGAAATACGCGGGCGTGCGACCTTGCGCAGAAACTCGCTTCTTTCAACACTGGTCATTGTTACGGCTTCCTGCCACACTGCCCGCCCGACAGCGATTCCGCTGGCACCGGCATTGCACGCCACCACAACCTGACGCACGAAGGTTTCATAATCCACTGCAGCGGAGAGCAGAATCCATGGTGTGATAGAGGCAGATGAAATTTCTTTGCAGGCATCTGCCCATTTCGATTCATCCATATCAGTTATATCAAGAGGAAATTCAGCTTTGAGAATATCTATGTTAAGGGGCGTCAAGCACTTGGCAGTTTCAATCACCACATAACGTTTTTCATCGGAGGATAACTTTTTGTTTTCATCCAACGAATACGAAAGCGGCTCGAGCATAAGAACCAGGTCATGCTTCTTACATTCTTCTGCGATATTCGAAGTGAAGTCTTCGATTTCTTTGGCTGTTGGCGAATCAGGATGATAGTAGACAAGTAACTTGATTGCGCTCGCGCCCATGCGTTTGGCTTTTTCCACATTCCAACCAGGGATGATCTGCGCGTGACGCGCCGTTGCGTCGCCAGTGTAACCAGTCGATTCAACGGCAACCACGAGACCAACATCATGTGGAAGGGCACGTTCAGCAATTGCTTGCGCGGCAGAGACTTCTGGATCGAGCAAAACAGCTGTTGCTCGTGGAGCAAGTTCATAAGTCACGTCTAGCTTGAAGCGTGCGAGTTCCGCATCGCTGGCGAAAACGGGATTCGCTTTTCGAAGGTTTTGTCGATGGTCCAATGCAAGCGCAGTGAATGTTCCACGTTTCGATGAGATTTGTTGCAGTCCGCGAAGTTTGCCGATGGAAATAGGTTTCATGTATGAGGTCCAAGTGTAAAGTTCGTCAACCGTCAGAGGTCAACCGACTTTCGACGTTTGACGTTTGACTTTGTTTATGGACAGGTTTCTACCCACGCATCCAGTCCGCGCTTTTTGAGGATGGTGCTGAAGTTAAGATGTTTGGATTGTTCGCAGAAAGCAGCGAAGTCTCCGGGCAGGTCAGTATATTCGGCAGCGAAAACAGGTTTGCCAGCTGCGATGAAGGGTAACATATCTTTTGCCCAACCGTAATAAAAAGCATCTTCGGTGATGGCAAAGTCAAAATGCGGAAGCAGGTCTTTGACTTGATCTTGTGCATTCTTCATGCCGATGGCGAGTCCGCGTTTATGGGCTTCGTCCGCGAGCCATAAGGCATATTTCAACTGATCATCGTATGTAAGCGGGAAGCCTATGTCGTTGGTGTAGACTTCCATGTTATCAGGTTCGAGAGCATCGAAGCCTTTGGTTTTGCACAGGTCAAGGCGGGCAAGTAGGATGGGCGCAAGTTTGTCGATCTGACGAATATTCAGCCAGCGTTCACCTTTCCAACCTTCATAATCATTGCCAAGTACTTCAGATGGGAACTGATCTTTATCAGGTCGCCAATCTTCCCACGAGCCGACACTCATGTAGCAAATGACTTTGCGTCTCCTGGCATGGAGCTCGTCGATGATGGCTTGATCAACATAGAGGTCAATATCGTAGACATCCGCTTCAATGGAAGTATCAATATTGAGGTCACCAATTTGCCATTGCCAGGTGAGTCCCACAGTGGGATGCCACCAGGTTGAGGCGGATTGAGTAGAAGTCATAAGAATTGAAGTCGCTTTCAAAACAGAATCAATTTGAGGTGAGAGTGAAACGCATTATTGATATTCTGGCAGCATGTCGCCATGTGCCGTGACGAGTTCATCCACCAGCGACCAGATCTGATCGAGACTCAGTTCGGCAGCGGTGTGCGGATCGAGCATCGCGGCATGATAAATATGTTCGCGTTTGCAAGCGAGGGCAGCTTCGACAACGAGGGATTGGACATTGATATTCGTTTGTTGAAGCGCGGCAAGTTGCGGCGGCATCATGCCGATTTTAGTGGGCTGCAATCCACTTTTATCAACAAGGCAGGGAACTTCGACACAACAACCCTCGGGCAGATTATCAATGAGTCCGCGATTGGCGACGTTTCCGTACACGACGCGCGGTATGCCGGTTTCCATCGAATGAATAATGAGCGAACCATATTCCTGACTGCGCTCATAGCGTTGTTCATCCAGTTGTCCGCTTTCAAGAACAGCGCGTTCTGCTTCCCAAGCTGCTAGTTGCAATTCACAACGCGTGATGTATTCATCAATGGGAATCTCGTATTGTTCCAAGAGATCGGGCTGGCTACTTTTGATGAACCACGGAACATACTCACTAAAATGTTCGCTCGACTCGGTGACGAAATAACCGGTGCGGCGGAGGACCTCATAACGGACATGATTGGCAAGATTGCGATAGCCACGCGCATAAGATTTCGCCTCTGCCACCTGTCGAATCTTTGGATATAGATCTTCGCCGTTGTGTTCGAACTTGAGATAGAACGCCATATGGTTGATGCCTGCGCAAATATAATTGATCTCGTTATATGGTACACCAATATCATGAGCCAACACCTCGGCAGTTCCCTGCACACTGTGACATAAACCAACGGTCTTAATCTTGCTGGCACGATTGATTGCCCACATGTTCATCGCCATCGGGTTGACATATTGGAGGAACATCACATCGGGGCAGAGCTCTTCCATATCTTTGCAGATATCAAGGAAAACGGGGATGGTGCGCAGTCCGCGCATGATGCCGCCAATGCCGAGCGTATCGGCGATGGTTTGACGGATGCCATATTTCTTCGGAATCTCAAAGTCAATGACAGTGCTGGGTTTATAGCCGCCGACTTGGAACATGCTAATGGCATAGTCCGCGCCATCGAGGGCAGCGCGACGATCCAGTGTCGCTTCGATCTTCGGTTTCGCGCCAAAGAAGCCTGCGACTTTGTGCGCGACTATTTCAGATGTCTTCAAACGCACTGGGTCGATATCCATCAGGCTGATGGTGGAGTCGGCAAGTTCAGGGAAGCTCAAAATATCGCCGAGCAGGTTTTTTGCGAAGACCGTGCTGCCCGCGCCGAGGAAGGTGATTTTGGTCATGAATATTTTCCTTTATTTTATTTGGTGGTCGAGTAGGCGATGCTTGCTGCCATATCGAGACCACAACATGATGTTTCTTGTCAGTTTGTAATTGATGGTCGCAAGACAACACGATCTTCTTGTCGATGCTAAGATTGCTTCGTCGGGCTAAAGTCCTCCTCGCAATGACATAATTATCTTTTTACTCCGCTCAAAGAAATTCCTTCAATGAATTGCTTTTGGGCAAAGAAGAAAACAACCAAAAGCGGCAGGATGCTGATCAATGCCCCCGACATCAATACTGTGAATTTACCGCCGTGGGTCATTTGGGTTTGGAAGAAAGCCAGCCCGACTGTCAACATGGTATTGGGCACAGATGGCATGTAAACCAACGGATGCAACAGATCATTCCATGCGCCTTGAAAAGTAAAGATGGATAGTGCGGCTAAAGCTGGTTTGGCAAGCGGCAGGTAAATCTTCCAAAAGATCTGGATGAGTGAGGCGCCGTCTACACGTGCAGCATCTACCAGATCACGCGGGATCGTGAGGAAATATTGTCGGAGTAGAAAAGTTCCAAAAGCGCCTCCCCAAAACGCGGGTAGCCAGAGCGGCAGGCTAGTCCCGATCAGATGCAAATATTTGAAGATGATAAAGTTCGGGATGAGAGTCACTTGTGGCGGAATCAGCAATGTCAAAAGTAAAAGGGTGAAAAGCAAATCGCGCCCTTTGAATTTGACGACCGCAAAACAGAAGGCTGCCATGGCGCAGGTTAGCAATTGACCGACGGTGGTCAGAATCGAAATATAAGCACTGTTCCAAAAGAGCAACACGAAATTAAGATCCACTGAAAACAATTCGCGGAAGTTATTCAACGTGAAGGTTGGCGGGATGAGGGTTTTGGTAAATTGGTCGCCAGGTAGTTTGAAGGAAGTGGAAACCATCCATAAGAATGGACCGACCATCAAGATTCCGCCAAGCACGAGCAAAGTATATGAAATAATATCAAGAATAAGTTTTTGATTTTGTTTGGTCATCATGGCTTCCTATTCATATACAACATAGCGTCGTTCGAGCCAGAAAGATATTGCCATAAAGACAGCAACCACCACAGTCAACAAAATTGCCTGTGCGCTGGCGCCGCCATAATTGAAAAAGTTCCAACCGTTGCGATAGATCGAGAAGACGACCACTGGTATGGAACTATCGCCTTGTCCGCGACGCGTGAGCATGTAGATGTAATCAAAGGCTTGAAACGCATTGATCATGGATATTAGCGTTTGGAAGAAAATGCTCGGCGTGATGAGCGGAACTGTAATTCGGAAGAATTGCTGAAAGCCATTCGCGCCGTCCATTTCAGCGGCTTCATAATACTCGCGTGGAATCGCAGTGAGCCCTGCGAGGAAAATGATCATACCTTCACCAATTGCTCCCCAGATGTTCACAATAACCACCGAGTACATGGCGTTTTCAGTACAAAGCCAGCAGACGGGCTGCAACCCGATTTGCGTCAGAATAAAGTTCAGGATGCCCGTGTCGCGACCATAGATCATGTTCCATACGAGAGCAGTGGCAACTGCTGAGGTGACTGCTGGCAGGAAATAAATTGTGCGAAAAATGCTCACGCCACGCAGCTTGCGATTCATCAATACCGCTACAAGCAACGAAACGATGACTACACCGGGAACATATAGCGCTGCGAACACGAGAGTATTGGTCAATGACAGGATGATCTTAGGATCGGTAAACAAACTCGCGTAGTTGACCAGACCCGCCCAGGCTGGAGGCGTCAGCAGATCCCATTTGGCAAAGCTCAACAAGATCGTTGCGACAACAGAACCCAACGCCCCGAACAAAAGCCCGATAAGTGTCGGCGTGAGCAAAGCCCACAACCAAAACTTTTCGCGGCCGAGCGGTTTGAGACCGTATTCCATGAAAGCTCCTAGCCCTCACCCCAACCCCTCTACCCTTCGGGCACAATGTCCAAATGGGAGAGGGGCAAAAGAGTGACGGTAAGTTTACTTATTCTTTGCCAACACATCGTCGGCTGCTTTGACGGCCGCATCCAATGTCGGACCTAATTCTGCTTCACCAGTCCAAATGGTTGCCATACCATCACCGATGGCACTCGACCATTCATCATAACCTTTGAAGACCGGCTTCGCGTGCGCAAAAGCTAGTGAATCAAGGAATATCTTTTGATCAATAGGAGTCTTCTGTTTCAAGAATGCATCGCTCTCAGCCACAGATTTCAATACCGGGCAGGCGAATCCAAGTTCAGCCAGACGCTTTTGAGCAGGCTCGCTCAAAACATATTTGAGGAACTCAAACGCAGCATCTGGATTCTTCGAAGCTTTTCCAACGACGAAGCCTGCGCTGTTCACACTGGTCGCCTGACCAGCCGGACCTTTTGGCATAGGCGCAATATCCCATTTAAATTTCGCATCAGCATAACCGGGGATCGCCCAATGACCGATCGTTGTCATGGCAGCCACACCCGCCAAAAACGGATCGCCGCCGTATTCACCGGCTGTCGTCGAATCGGGCCATGATTTATCCACGAACATCATGTCGTGGAACAACTGCCATGCGTCACGCGCCTTGGGATCGCCAAGCAGGGTCTTAGTATGATCCGCGTTGATCACATCGCCGCCGTAAGCCCAAATGCCCTCGCTCCAGATTAACTCCATATCCCACAGATCAGAATAGAAACCATATTGGGTTGTTTTTCCATCGCTACCTGTGATGGTTAACGATTTCGCTGCATTGCGCAGGTCATCATAAGTCCAGTTCGCGGTTGGGTAGGCAACCTTCGCAGCATCGAACATATCCTTATTATAGAAAAGCACAATGGTTTGGAAATCGCGCGGCAAACCATACATGCCATCAGGCGTCTTATAGGCTTGCAAAGTTTGCGGATACACACCATCGAGCATGCCAGGGTTTTTATCGAGATAAGGTTGCAAGTTCAAGAGCACACCGCGACTCTGATAATCCAGATACAGCGGCGCATCCATCGCAAAGACATCCGGCGGCGTGCCAGCCGAGAGCAACGTCTTCAACTTCGTCCAATACGAATCCCAATCTGAAACTTCCACCTTCACGGTGATGTTCGGATTCACCTGATGAAAATCAGCCACGATCTGATTCCACACATCCAACTCAGCCGGGTCGCCCCACATCATCATGCTGATGGTCACAGGCGTATTCACGGCCGCTGCTGGTTGAGTTGCGGCAGGTTTTGTGCCACCACAGGCGGCGAGTATCAAACTCGCAATGACAAGAACGAACATTGATCTTTTCATGCTTCTCTCCTTTTAGAAATCTAGTTTGACTACCGCCGTCAAATTCGCAGGACGGTCGGGATTTAAACCCTTTGCCAAAGAACGATGGAACGCCATCAATTGCAGCACCGGCAGATACAGGACACTGCGCACACTTTCAGGGATGCCCGATTCAAATTCAATATCCGCATCAGACTCACCCAAGCTTGCTACAGTTCCTCCAAGCTCTACCATCTCTTCAAGCACTTTCTCCTCATGGACTCGATTCGTTTCTGACAACATTCCCACTACGACAGTATTCTCATTGACCATGCTCATCGGTCCATGACGGAACTCCAAAAAGTGGAAAGGCTCGCTGTGCGTTAATGTCATCTCTTTCATTTTGAGATTCACTTCACATGCCAAGCCATAACGAATACCCGAACCCAGAAAATAAAAACGATCAAAGTCCAAGTTTTCACCGATCGCTTTTGCATACGATTCGTATTTCTCGATCAAACGCTCCCCCACTTTCGGCAAACTGTACATGGTAGATAAAAGGTCGTGTCGTCCCGCCATGCGCGCGCAGAACGCTGTCACCGCCACATACATCGAAGCAAATGAACGTGTCTGCGCCACGGATTCTTCCTGTCCTTTATCGATCACAATATTCACACCTGCAAAACGTGAAAGGACTTCATCATAATTACTGATGACAACAATATCCCCGCGCTTCTCAGATTTAAATTTCTCGACCGCTTTGACGGTCTCGGTTGTAGTCCCTGAACGGCTGATGGCAACAAGTAAAGTTTTCTGGTTTGTCATATAGTTTTGCGAATTCAATAACAACTCCCCGCCAGGTACTGCCCGCGCCGCACGACCAGTCAACTCTTGATACAGCGCGGCTGCTGCGAGCGAGAGGTAGTAGGTTGAGCCGCAGCCAGTGAAAAGGACCATTTCGTAGTCACCAGCTTTCGGGAGGGATGAAGCGTTCACTACATCCAAAGCTTGCGCCCACGCTTCAGGCTGGGAAAGTATTTCAGCGCGGGTAAATTGTCCAGGTACATTCATACAATCTCCTATCCCATCAGCAGAGAGAACCTTTGCTGTAATTGGGATAAATGAATTTCCAAAATTGAATCAACCGGCAGAGTCTTTTTTGTAATGATATCGTTTGTGATCTCATCAAATGCCAGCCCAAGTTGTTGCTCATAACGGCTCCACAAACGGACTGGCTTGTGCGCTCGCCCATGTTCAAAAGTTTCCTTGAGAATGGGGATCATATTTTCAACTGGGGATCTCAACGCATCCAGTGAATCATGCCGCACCGGAAATTGTTGCATGGATTGGCAAAAACGTTTCTGCGCTGTCTCACTCACCAAAAATGAAACCAGATCAAGCGCAATGCGCTCGCGGTCCAAGGAGTGACGCGTTTCCTGCCAGATGATCAGGTTATCACCGCTCACGAAAGGCTTGCCCGGCAAAGGATGCACGCCCACCTTTGTCACCACGCTGGAGTGTTCTTGTTCCATAGCATAGGCAAAACCACAATCAGCGATAACGACAGAAGCACTGCCTTCCGCAAAACGTTTCAGGCTTTGATCGTAATCAAGTTCATAGTCACTGGGCGACATGAGACGATATAGCTCAAAGAACGAGCGCAACCCAGAGCGCGTTTCTGGACGATTAAGCAGTATCTGATGACCATCTTCGCTAAAGTAATCGCCGCCCGCGCCCCACATCCAACTTGCTCCAATATGCACACGGTCAAGAAAATGTTTGCCTGATGGCAATATCAGCGGCGAGGCAGCCTTGTTATTTTTAAGCTTTTGGATCGTGTTGTGAAAATCAGTGGGGGTATCAAAAGCATGTTCTTCTGAAACACCAGCGGCTTTGAGATGATCGCGTCGATAATGGACGAGAAAAGTGAAGGACGACCATGGGATAGACCACACGCGTTCATCGCCATACATCGTGGCGCTCTGCCAGGCAGGCTCAACAAATACATCTGCCCCACCTAATGCTGCCACTTCGCGTTCCGAGAAATTACGGACGGCGTTCATTGCAACTAGGGAACTTGCCCAGGTGGAACCGATATGAGAAATATCCGGACTCTTGCCGAGCAACGCATAGGAAAGCAGTTTTGCCCATGCATTGTCCCAATTCATTTGTTCCACCTTAATTTGCACTTTACGAATTTGCTGAAATTCATCCAGAAGCACCAACAGCTCAGGGGAAGGTTCACCAATTACTGAAAACAGGAGCGGGGTTGTCATTTGTTTACCTCCATTGGGGTTACGCAGAGCAAGAGTGCGCCTTGCATTTCAACATGTAGATGTGGATTGGAGCCTGTCACTTCACCAAGCACACACCCTTTAACATAATCCTGTACCTGATATTTTTGCGCTTCGCCTAACCCGCGGAGTTGCAACTCACCGATATAGTTTTCATCCATGCTGTGAGCGAAGAAGGCGTAATACATTTTGTCAGCTTTACGAATGACATGAGCTTCAGGGAAATCAAAAGCCAGGTCATAGAGATTCAAATATTCACCGTCTGCTAGAGAATGTTGAGCAGCAATTTCAAACCACTTTTTCCAGAGCGATTCTTTATCAGCTGTCAGCGCCCAATATTCCTTAAGACGGGGCTTGAGCGAGTCATCTAACGGGTGGATAAATTTCGTTGACAGCACACCGCCCGCGCCGAGGCAGGAGGCGAAGTCATCACTTCCATCTGAAAGCTCGATGTGATCTGCGAAGACAGCGGAGCGTGGTCCCATCAATCCCTTGTAGAACTTGATACGCTGACGGATTTGCGCGCTTGAGGTTGGGTCCGCTGTAACAGTTTGGTCGGTCGCTGAAATAAGTGTATGGGTGATCGGCGTGCCACACGAACAAATTTGAGTCACCGAATATGGCTTGAGTTGCCGCGTAATTTCAAAAATCTGACGATAGGTTTCCGCAAAACCACGCACCGATTCTTGAGGGTCGGCATGGTGATGAGCAGGGTTATAACAAGCGGGCATGGTGTAGATGTTATCGAGTTTGTGTCCATCGAAATCCCACTCTGAAATAAATTTGTGCGTGAGAGCATATGTGTACTCTCGGACCTCGGCAATACCCGGGCATAACATTGCCAATCCGCGATTGTTGCGCGCAACGGAACCATCTGCATTCTGTACAAGCCAATCGAGATGCTCCTTCAAAATCTCAGAGAAGCCATAAGTCTGAGCATCCCAGCCGCCAACGCCATCCTCAACACACAACGGATACCACCAGACTTGCGAAAGCGCGCCAGCAACGTGAATCTTGTCGTTCATCTGTTTAAGTTCATCCACGCCATTAGGGAAAGTATCCTCGCGCGGATTCCAATCCCCGTAACGGTCAAACCAACGATCGTCGAGCGTGAGCCAATGAATTCCAAGCTCCTGCACTTTGGGCAAAACGCCAATTACTTCGGAGGGCTGAACGTCAAATTCATAACCCCACGAACACCATGCGGAGGCAAAGTCTTCTGGGTTTGGCTCAGGCGCTTTCAAGCCTTGCAAAGCCAACGCCTCACGATAGAGTTTAAGCGGCTCAAAGAAATCACCATCATGAATAGATAACAGCACACGCGGGGTTTTGAAAATTTCCCCCGAAGCCAAACTATGCTCGCGTCGATCTTCAAACGAGACATGCACACCGGCTTTGGATACTGAAACGGGCATATACCACGATTCCTGCACCGGCTCGATGTGCGCAAGACTCAATCCGCCAACTTGATTCCAAAAATAAACAATAGGAATTCCACCACCTTCCCCGCTCTGGATATGGCCCAAATAATTATCGCGTTTCAACGCCGCAGGCAGTTTGAAAGCAAAATCCTGTCCCCAATGGATCGCCGCACCTTGCATCGTACACAGATTGTGCGCCCATGCTGAATCCAGTTCGAGGGTCGGCGCAGAAATGGAACTTAATTTGATCGTCGATGTGCCTGCGTTCTCCAATGAGCATTGCATCACCACACTATTCGGCAAGTCGGCGTATACATCAACATCCAGTCGAACCACTACATTACTATGTCGACCTGTGAACGCAAAACGATGACCTTCCCCAAGCTGAGTAAAAATTGGTTCTTCCTTCAACTGTTTAAAACCATCTACAGCTCTGCGATCATTAGAAAACAAAGCCTGCCCTTTTGCCAAACGAAATTTTCCCTGCCGATATATTTCAAAGGCAAAATCATCATGCACAGTGATTGAAAAATTATTGTTTATGATCACGCCTACACATCCACTTTTAAAATTTGGGCGGCATTTTTCCGATACACTTTTTCCAACACATCATCCGGCAGATACAAGCCATAAGCGTACCACCGTCCCTGCCCGGGAACTTCACCTGTGTTGTAATTGAAATATTCGTCGTCAGTTTCCAGCAGGCGATAACATAAGCGATACGCATCCAAATCAGGGCTCATATCCGACCCGAACAAAATTCGGTCTTGATGTTGAATAAAAAAATTCCGAGCGGTGTAAGGCTGTCTGCCCAATTCACCCAACCGCGCAGAAATATCAATGTAATAGTTCGGGCAGTCATCCAGCATCCGCCCCACCCAACTCAAATTCTCACCATAGCAACCTACATGCGCGCCAATAAAAGTTGTATTCTTATGGCGCGACACGAGATTCTTCAACCCATTCATGATTTCCATGAACGGCGGGAACGGCGGACTCGTAAATGCCCAATCCGGATGCTCGCCGATCTCCTCCCAACGTTCGTTCGTTTCATCGATCGGGTCAAAGAACGCCACAGGGTCAGCCACATGGATCAACACTGGAAATCCCAATTCCCCTGCTGTTTCCCAAATGGGACTCAAGCGCACGTCATCCACTTTAACCAATTGCCCCTTATCATCTTTGACATGCAACCCAAACGGTTTCCAGATCTTCAACCCCTGCGCGCCCGCCTCCTCCTGGACCTTGAGCCTGCCCGCTGCCCAATCAGCGAATCCATCACCCAGACTTTCCCACTTCGACCAATCCACGCCACCAAAGATTTGGAAGCGGTCCGGCGCGCCTTCTTTGAAATGTTTCAAATGGGCATGAAGAATATCTTCGCCCCATCCGCCATCGAGATCAACATAATGAGTCACATCCGCTTCATCGAGCAGATCAAGCAACTCGCTCAATGGCTTCTTATCCCAGCCACCGCCGAATGGTTCGCCAAGATGATTATGCGCGTCAATAACCGAGAACTTTGGTTTATTAATCAAAGTTGTTTTCGTGACAAGTTTTGATCGCGGGCGAAAGTTTTGTAAGAGCATAATCTCTTGCATCCTTTATTCAACTTATTGTGAAAGAATTACGTATTACGTGAAACGTAAAATCTATGCAATAACAATCTGTACCCCTTGCTTCTTCAACGCCGTAGTAAATTTCTTGTCTACTTTTGAATCCGTCACAAACGTCTGCACACTATCTAATGGCGCCAGCAACGCTGTGGATTCACGATTCACTTTCGTGTGATCTGCCACAATGATGACTTCACGTCCGATCTTCAAAATGGCACGGTCGGTTAATGTTTCCTGCAAGTAATCATTGGTTAAGCCATGCTCAAGACTCAAACCACGCGTCCCCATAATGACCTTATCCACGCGGACTTCGGCCAACGCCTGCTCGGTGATATGCCCGATAAACGACATCTCACTGTTGCGCAACATCCCACCCAAACAAATGACCGTGATCCTTTCAGCTCCCGCCAACGCGTTCAGCACTGGCAGAGAGTTGGTGATCACAGTCAAATTTTTACGGTTACGCAGATTACGTGCCACTTCGAGCACGGTCGTGCCCGAGCCGAGGAACACGGTTTCTTTATCAACGATCAGATTTGCGGCTGAGAGTCCGATGCCTTTCTTTTCATCCCCCTGTTCATTCTCGCGTTCAAGGATTGGCAATTCAGGCGGAGCCTGTTCCACCGAAATGACGCCGCCATGCACGCGTTGCGCCTTGCCTTGCGAAGCCAGCGACTCCAAATCGCGGCGCGCCGTTGCTTCGCTGATCGCAAATTGCGCCACGATCTCAGCGACGCTCAAGCGTCCCTGCCGTGTAAGCAGGGAATGGATTTGTTTTTGGCGTTCAGGAGTGGGCGTGAAATCGCTCATAATCAGTCAAATTCCATCACAAACAATCATAGCACTTTTCGAGCAAATTTCAAGAGGCAATTTTGAAACACATTACAAATTGGTTGGTTAAAAAATGACAGCCGCTTTTGAAAGTGACTGTCATTTACTTATATCTACTTCCCCATCAACTCGTCGTATTTTCGGCGAACTTCGCGAATGTCATCCCACATTTGAGCTTTTGGTGAACCCGGCTCGCGTGAAGGATTCCGCAACAAGTACGAAGGATGAAAAATCGGCATCACCCAGCGTCCTTGTACTTGTGACCATTGTCCGCGCAGCGATGTGATACCCGTTTTGCCAAGAATGGACTGGCAGGCAACATTCCCTGTCAATAACATAATGACCGGGTCTATGAATCGAATGATCTCCTGCACATACGGACGATAATATTTGATCTCTTCATCAGTCGGTTTGCGAAATGCCTTGCCATCTTCGCCGGGCGGCAAACGAAAAACCGAGTTGGTGATATACACATCCTTTTCAGGGTCAAATTCAGCGGCTTGCAGAATCTTATCGAGCAATTGTCCCGCGCGCCCAACAAATGGTTTGCCCTTGATATTTTCTTCGGGACCCGGCGCTTCACCAACAATTAGTAATTTAGCTTGCGGGTTGCCGCGACTGATGACCACATTTGTCCCTGTCTTCGCAAGCGGATCATCTTTCATTTGCATCATCGCCTTGAACAATTCGTCAAGCGATGAATATTTAGGCGAACTTGAACTGAATATATCAAGTTGAGACATAATCGGTTTCCTCATCATTCTCTAAATGATACAGGGAATTTTACCGTATGCTTTCGATTCATTCAGGGCAAAAATCGATTCTGTTCAAATAGTTCTCATCACCATTCGGCATACTATAAAATCCTCAAGCCAAGGATTAGCATGAATGAACGACTAACTAATCATCGAAACTCGAACATCCTGCGATGCGCCAACCTTCAAAACATAGTCGATCATCTTTTCGGGAATATTCACACCTGTGGTTGTGATGCTGTTACGAAATTCCATCGTGTGATTGATCTCGTTGATAGTCAAGCCATTTTCTGTTTCAAAGAGATCAAGCGCGAGCAATCCCCCACCCACAGCGCGAGCAGCGCGTTGACATAACTCTGCAATCTCATCGGTGACAAGACAATTCGTGGCGACGCCGCCGCGTGCCGTATTCGTAATCCATTTTTCAGAGGAACGATAGATCGCGCAAATCGCTTCATCACCGACGACAAACGCGCGGATATCACGCCCAGGTTTATTGATATATTCCTGAATATAAAAAACTTGATGATTGACGCCGAGCGTAGCTTTGTGCTCGATCAACGCTTCCGCCATTTCACGATTCTCGACTTTCGCCAGCAGACGTCCCCATGACCCAATGACCGGTTTTAGCACACATGGATAACTCATCGCCTCGATCGCCTTTAGAGCTGACTCTTCGTCGAAAGCCATCAGCACTCTGGGAGTTGAGATTCCTTTCTTCGCGAGAATCTGACTCGTAATGTATTTGTCGCCACATCGTTCGGCAACGACTGATGGATTCACAACCGGCACACCATGCGCTTCAAAGATGCGCGAGATATAGAGTCCGCGCGAATACGAAATCGAACGCTCGAACAAAACATCCACTTGCTCAGGAAGTTGATTGATGTCAAAGAACGTGTTGCCATCATTGATACGGGTAACTTCTACGTCGCTATGCTTTTCCAATTCATCCAACAAATATTTCTCTTCCACGCGCAGGCGGGTATATAAAAATCCAACTCGAATCATAATTACTCCTTGTAATTAGACCCTAAAGGTCTTAGAGACCTTTAGGGTCTCTTCTATTCTCTGAATAACTCTTTCAGCCACCTGACTAGTTGTCAGGCTGCCACCCAAATCAGGCGTAGACTCATTATTAGCAATGCAATTATTCACTACATTTCGCAGTCGTTCGGCGGATTCAACTTCGTTCAAGTAATCCAACATCATCGCGGTGGCGAGAAAGGTCGCAATAGGGTTGGCTTTGCCTGTGCCAACGATTGTCGGTGCGCTGCCGTGGACTGGTTCAAAGACTGCCACGTTCGCACCGATGTTGCCTGATGCCGCGACACCAAGTCCGCCAACGAACATACAGGCTTCATCACTTAAGATGTCGCCGAATAGATTCGTTGTCACGATCACGTCGAATTGCTCCGGCGCGCGGACAAGTTCCATGGCGCAGGTATCCACGAGCATTTCATCTATAGTGATATCGGGATACTCTTTCGCGATTTCCAATGCGACTGAACGAAACAGGCCGCAGGTTTGACGGAGCACGTTGGCTTTGTGGATAACGTGAACTGTTTTGCGTTCTCTTTGTTTTGCAATGTCAAATGCTTTGCGAAGGATTCGTTCCGAGCCCTTGCGGGTGATGACGCGTTCTGTGATGGCGCGGTTGCCATCATCTTCGAGTCTCTCGATGCCTGAATACAAGCCTTCAGTGTTCTCGCGGACAATAATGAGATTAATATCGGGGCGCGATGAGGAATGCGGAATGGATTGACATGGTCTGAGGTTGGCATATAACTCCAGCGATTGACGCATCCGCACGACGGGAGAGAAATATCCAGCGAGGTTGGGAGGCGTAGTCACAGCACCAAATAAGGCAGCAGAAGAGAGGCGGATTTCTTCGAGAGTCGCATCCGGTAACGGAGTGCCGAGTCGCTCGTAGGCGCCGAAGCCAATATCCGCGCGGATGAATTCCAAATCCAAAGGCAAGACGCACAAGACGTGTTCGGCGCACTCAATCACTTCGGGACCGATACCATCGCCAGGCAAAAGACAGATACGGTGTGTCATGCAATCAAATCCTGAATATCGTGCTCCTTCAGAAAGTTGACGATGCCGCCCGCGTCGGCGATTTTCAAAACGAAATCAGGCAGAGGATGCGCTTGATATTGATGCCCGTTGGTGCGATTAAAAATTTCGCCCGTGGACAGATTCACTTCGATGTTGTCACCTTCGATGATGTCCGCTACGGCTTCGGGACACTCAAGGATAGGCAAGCCAATATTGATGGCATTGCGAAAAAAGATGCGCGCATACGAACGCGCAATGATGCACAACGCGCCAGAACCTTTGATCGCAATCGGTGCATGCTCGCGCGAAGAGCCACAGCCAAAATTTTGTCCGCCGACAATGACATCTCCAGG
>Ga0209131_1001370_pt1 | contig 16843 bp, 14 predicted proteins | sample GraSoi_2013_40cm_FD_185826 | JGI IMG/M metagenome (GOLD analysis project Ga0209131, IMG submission 185826) | Grasslands soil microbial communities from the Angelo Coastal Reserve, California, USA - Sample 9_17_2013_40cm (SPAdes) (version 2) | ecosystem: Environmental > Terrestrial > Soil >...
TAATTTCGACCAACCAACCCAGACGAATTAGCTAATCCGTTGGGGTGGGCACTGTTAGCAGACCGCAGCAGCAGGGCTGCAGAATTGACTGCACCACACGAAACGACAATTGTGGCGGCCCGTAATTGGAACGTTTGACCATCCCGTTCGACTTCAACGCCTGTCACACGATGACCATCCGAAGTGGTCAATAATCGTCGTGCGTACGTATGCGTAGTGATTTCAATATTCGGGTTTTCCAGCGCGGGTTGCACGCAAGAAATATCGGCGTCTCTTTTCGCATGAACTTTACAGGGGAAGCCATCGCACGTTTTGCAACGAATGCAAGGCCTGTCCTGCCCTAAATCAATCCCCATTGGCATTGGAAACGGATGCAGTCCTTGAGCTGTCAAACGGTCGGCGAGGTCCTGAATATACGGCTCGTGAGGAATGGGCGGATACGGATAAGGCGTTGAACGGGGTGGTTCTGTCAGATCGTACCCACTTACCCCATGTACGCGGTATATCTGTTCGGCAAGAGTGTAATATGGCTCCAAATCTTCATAAGAGACTGGCCATGCGGGGGAGATCCCACCCGCATGTTCAACAACACCAAAATCTTCGCGTCGCAAACGCGGTAGCGCGGCACCAAACATTTTGGTGCTTCCACCAACATAGTAATATACGCCTGGTGAAAACGTGCGACCGTGTTCGTCCCGCCATAATTCCTTTGTGGCATAACGCTTTTGCTTGAATACTGCGTTCGGACTCCAATTTTCTGCTTCCTGCGGCAGATAGTCCCCGCGCTCAATCAGCAGTATCCGTTTGCCGCTATTTCGTAGCGCGTACGCTAGTGTTCCACCGCCTGCACCTGTTCCGATAATGATAATATCGTAGTCATTAGCCATAATAAGGTACCTTTAGCTCTTTCTAAAATCAAAAGTTAGATTCACAGAAAGACTGATGCTTAATAATTCGTTTTCTTGATTAGCTTCTTTGCTCGTACTCGGAGATAATTTCATCTCTTCTTCTCCAACATCTGATGCAATGTGGCTACGAAAAAATAGTCGCCCCACATCACACTTTCATCTACACCAAGCTTCTTGCGCTCGTGATAGCTGCCATGTTTCAATATTCCTTCCCAGCCAGGAGTTTCGTTAGCCAGGAATTCCGGAGTACAGAGTGTGGCAATAATGTTTGTAGCATACTGACTGTATGTGGCCGCATGCGAAGGATCAGGGCATAATTCAGCAAGTTGCCAGAATCCCCAGGCAGCAATCGACGCTGCAGAACTTTCATAGGGTTGTGTGGGATTTGGTTCTTCCCAATCATTGGGTGGGATGCCATGTGCCGGAGTCCGAGCGATATAAAAATCTGCACAATGCTGTGCTGTGTCAAGAAAAGTGACATCGTGCGTGAAGCGATAGGCTGTACCGAACCCACCTATCGCCCATGCCTGTCCGCGTGCCCACGATGAATCATCACGCCAGCCCTGATGGGTCGTCTGGCGTAGGAATGTGCCTGTTTCAAGGTCAAATATTCCTTCGTGGGAAGTGCTACCATCGCCCCGCATTAAATAGCGACGCGTTGTTAGACAGTGCTGCTTGGCAATGTTTAAGAGATGGTCATCCCCAAGTTGAACAGCTGCATAGAAGATAATGCCAACATTCATCATAATGTCGATAAAGCAGCTTTCTGGTGCAACGAAAGAACGCAGGTAGCGTCCTTGTTCATTGAAGCGCAGCGCTAGTGTTTGCCCGGCGGTTATCACGTTTTCCTGAATCTTCTTATCGCCGGTCAAGTTGTACCAAACTTCCCAGGTTGGCATGAACAGAAATCCCAAGTCATGAACTGTTGTATCGAGCTTGCGAGGTTCAATGAGCCGCGAATAGTGTTCGGCCTGATCTCGCCACCAAGTATTGCCACTTCGCTGCGCGAAAATCCACAACATTCCGCCTAGGAAGCCTTCGCACCAGTTTGTCCAAGTTTCTCCTTGGCTATACCAGCGCCCCTGTTCGGTGTATAACGGAAAATAGTTGGGATGCTCGGTGATTAATCGCCGTATCTGTTCCTGAGCAAAATCCATCGCTTGCTGAGCCTTGGGAATAAGTATCTCGGGAAAATCATTTGATATTATCGTCTCGTTCATAGGGCTATCCTATTTTGTCGAGTCCGGGCGATGCCACCAGTTGGTACGCGCGCCAAGATGAAGTTGTATAGTTTTCAACTCAGTGAATTCGTCAATTGCAAAGCGCCCCAATTCTCGACCCAGGCCGCTTTCCTTATAGCCGCCGAATGAAAGCTCTGGGTAGCCATCCATGAAGGTGTTGATCCAAATCGTTCCAGCACGAATGCTTCGGCTCACTTGGAAGGCAGTATTAACGTTGCGCGTCCAGACCCCTGCTGAAAGACCATACATAGTGCTGTTAGCAATGCGGATGGCTTCTTCCGGCGTATCGAAGGTGACAATGGACAGCACCGGCCCAAAGATTTCTTCACGCGCAATTGCCATGGTGGGCGAAACCTGATCAAAGACAGTGGGCTGGAAAAATCGACCCCTCTCAGTTGTGAGCCTCTCCCCGCCCAACTTCAAGGCTGCGCCTTCCTGCTGTCCTAGTTCAACGTAAGACGAGATTTTCTTCAACTGCGCCTCGTTCACAATTGCGCCAACTTTAGTGCGCTCATCGAACACGTCGCCCACCGGGACGGATTTGGAGCGTTCGATTATACGGGCAGTTAACTCCTGGGCAATAGATCGTTCGATCAATAGGCGACTTCCGCTATTGCAACATTCACCCATGTTAAAGTAGACGCCAAAGACAATAGCATCCAGCGCTGCGTCAAGATCGGCATCGGCAAAGACAATTTGCGGGTTTTTACCACCCAGTTCGAGTTCAACTTTTTTCAGGTTACCGCTGGAGGCTTGGACCACAGTTCGCCCCACATTGGTCGAACCGGTGAAGGAGATCATATCCACATTAGGGTGGTTGGCCAAGCGTTCCCCAACGGGAACACCATAGCCAGTCACGATATTGACCACGCCATTGGGCAAGCCTGCAGCTTCGAGAATCTTGCCAAGGCGGAGGGTTGTGCCAGGGGTCAATTCGCTAGGCTTGACTACTGCGGTACAACCAGCAGCTAGTGCAAATGGCAGTTTTTGGCTGATTATTAGAAGTGGAAAGTTCCAAGGTGTGATCATGCTCACTACACCAATTGGCTCTCGCAGGATCATACCGATCATATCTTTACCAAGGTTATTGTAAGTGTCACCGTAGATGTGCCGAGCCAGGGTCGCAGCATATTCCCATAATCCGGCGCAACCATCCATTTCATCCCGTGCCTGCGAGATGGGCTTGCCACTTTCCAGCACTTCGATTTCCGCAAGTTCGTCTCTCTCTTTGCGTATCGCATCCGCAACACGGTTGAGTAACCTTGCGCGTTCTACACCAGGCATGTGGGGCCAAGGGCCTTCATCAAAGGCCTGCCGGGCCGCGGCTACGGCAGCATCAGTATCCGCTTTGTCAGCCTGTGGATATTCGCCTACAATGACGCCTTCCGATGGGCTTTCTCTTGTAAAACGCTTTCCGTTCTGCGCTTCGACCCATAGACCGTTAATCCACATCGAATATTGTTTAGTTTCACGCTTCGGAATCATCATTATTCTCCTCGTTCAATCCTTTGAAATGCGGCAATCGATGTTCACGAAAGGCAGCAATGCCTTCAGCTCCATCAGCAATACTGGCAGTCAGCGCGCCGGCCAACGATTCGAGTGCGATGCTCACTGCCTGTCCCATGGCACCGTCAATCATCTGTTTTGATATTTGCACAGAGATTGGGGCATTTAGAGCAATATCATTTGCTAACTCTTTTGCCTTAGCCATCAGGGCATCGCGAGGGACAACTTCATTGACCAAGCCCCAACGCTCGGCAGTCTGTGCATTGAACCTCGCTCCGCTGAACACCATTTGTTTAGCGCGTGCTGACCCGATCAATGCGGGCAAGCGCTGTGTCCCGGCCCATCCCGGGGTTGTTCCGATTTTGACTTCAGGCAACGCTAGCTCGATATCCGCGGCTGCAAGTCGGATATCCGCTGCCAGTGCCAGTTCTAACCCACCACCCAATGCATAACCATTTAAAACTGCGATCACTGGTTGTCGCAAACGGGCAAGTCGCTCAAATACACGATGCCCATTGCGTGTCCAACTGGCCCACATATCCAGCGGGTTGAGGGCAGTCCATGCATTTATGTCCGCGCCAACACAAAAGGCGCGTTCCCCTGATCCCATAATTAGTACGACACGCACTGAGGGATTTTGTTCGAGATCGTGCAGTACGTCCTCGAAATGTTCGAGCATGAGTGGATCGATAGCATTCAATTTATCAGGTCGGTTCAGTGTGATAGTTGCTATGGGTCCATCAATATCGAGGAGAATGCGTTTCGGGGCCATCGTTTTATGCTTCTGCCGATTGGCGAAGGATGGGAGTTCGGTTACCCAGCGTTAGACCCATCTCATCCGGATAAAACAACCGCGCATCCATAGGGCGTAAATTTGGGCTCACTTGTAGGGGAATATCTGCCTGACCGATTACGTCCTGCTCTAAATCAATTCCTGGTGCAATTTCAATCACAGTTAACCCCGCTGGTTCCAGGCTTAGTACGCAGCGCTCAGTCACATAAATCACTTTCCGCTGCTGTTCCTTAGCTCGAGTGCCACTGAACGTTACATGCTCAACTTCTGGAATAAACTTCCGCACTTTACCTTCGTTTAGAATGCGAAGTTGTCCATTTTCCAGTGCCAGATTAAGACCTCCTGCCGTGAAGTAGCCGCAAAATACAATGTGTGATGCATTGGTTGTGATATCTACAAAGCCACCCGCACCTGCTGTCACATGCGGTTTAGAGGACAGGCGCGAGACGTTGACGTTGCCGTCATGGTCAACCTGCATGAACGAAAGCAGGCTACAGTCGAACCCTCCGCCCTGAAAGTAAGTAAATTGATCTGCTGCCGAAACGATGGCTTGGGCATTGGCGGCGCAACCAAACTGGAAACCAAGTAGTGGCACCCCTCCAACTGCGCCTTGTTCGATAACCCACGTTACTTCGTTATGAAGACCTTCTTCTATTAAAATGCGTGGTACAAGTGCCGAGATTCCAAATCCGAGGTTCACTGCGTCATCGTGGCGCAATTCCAGTGCTGCACGTCGCGCGATTACTTTGTCGGCTCCCCATTCAGCAAACTCAAAGCGAGAGGCGGGATAACGAGTTTCGCCGCTGATCGCGGGCTCGTAAAGCGTTTGGGTCGTCTGTTTCTGATCTGGGTCCAGCACAACGTAATCAACCAAAATACCAGGGACGCGCACCTGCTGTGCGGGGATAGACTCACCTTCACATATGCGTTTAACCTGTGCAATGACAATCCCACCCGTGTTATGCGCAGCGAGGGCTTGATCCAGAGCACCAAGATAAGCACCCTCATGCTCCATTGAAATATTGCCGAATTCGTCTGCTGTTGTGCCGCGAATGATAGCCACGTGAGGGACAATAGACTTGAAATATAGCCACTCATCGCCGTCAAATTCAACGACACGCACTATATCCTCGGTCGTGGCACCGTTCATCCGACCACCCGTACGACGGGGATCGACAAACGTATCGAGTCCAACTTTCGTAAGAATACCGGGGCGTGCTGCTGCTACCTCTCGATGCATATGAAACAAAACGCCACTTGGAAGGTTGTAGGCTTCGATTTGGTTGTTGTCAATCATCTGCCAGATACGCGGTGATGGATGCGACGAAGGTCCACTAGGATAGGAACCTGCTATGACCCGCTTGAGTAAGCCGGGATAAGCGATGTGGTCTATCCCTAACACGCCGTACATATCACCCGCAGCGATTGGATGCAAAGTCGTCAGATCACGCGGCATACCGGTAGCGGAAAAACGTTCACCGATGGCACGCAAAGTTGCATCAGGACATCCTAATGCGCTAGATGAACTAACAGATATGACGCTACTGTTTGGGATTAGTCTTGCTGCTTCTTCAAGAGAAATAAATCTCGTTCGTGACATGATTTCTACCGTTCAGGCGATTCGACTTTATTGATGACGTACTTTAACTTGATGGCCCGTTTTCGCCGACTCAAGTACCGCCAGCCCAACTGCTAAAGACTTCAACCCATCTTCGCCAGTGGCAGAAGGCTGTCCATTCCCCTTTACTGCTTGATTAAAGTTGTACACGGAACGGATATAGAGATCTTCAGCGGCTTCTAATTTCACTTCTTCGCTGAGAGATCCCCGCTTAACCGTGATACGGCCAATTGGATCTTGGGTCATTACCGATTCCCCGACTAAGGACCCTTCGGTGCCATGTATCTCTAATCCAGTTCCTGCATGGGCAACAGTGAAGGCATCGTGAAACTGCGCAAGCACTCCATTGCGGAAATACATCACACCCATTACCGCATCCTCCAAGCCACTAGACGCAAGGCCTTGTTCTGTGGAACGTGCTATCACGTCCTCAACCTCATCATTGAGGATGAATCGCAGCGTATCAGCATCATGAACAGTAATATCGAGAATGACGCCGCCACCGGCTTCCGGTTTATTGAGCCGCCATCCTTGAAGGCGCGGTGGCAAATAGACAGCATGGAATACTCGAGCAGCTAATGGACGACCAATCGCACCATCCGCAACAAGATCATGTAGTTTGCGATGTGTAATGGCGTTACGCAAGTGATGATTGGTTCCCATAATGACGTCCGCATTTTTGCAGGACTCAATCATCTGTAGCGCATCCTCATAGGTCAGCGCCAGCGGTTTCTCGACCAGAACATGTTTCCCAGCTCTTGCAGCAGCCAACGTTTGTGAGAGGTGTAATTCATTGGTTGTGCTGATATACACAACTTCAAATTCAGGATCATTCAAAAAATCATCAAGTGATCCATAAGCACGGGAAATATTGTTATCAACAGCATATTTCTGTGCTCGTTTCAAATTGCTGCTCATCACAGCGACGACGTGACTATCGGGTTGGGCATTGATCGCCGGGATCATGCGTGTACTGGCAATATCACTGGCTCCAATGAGGCCCCAAGCAAGTTTTTTGTCGCTTTCCATAATCTACCTTTCTTTGCGAAGGTAATAACCACAGGATTCTCGAATTACAAGCTGTGGTTGTAGAATAATTTTCCGGGGCAATTGATCAGGGTTTTCAATAAGATCGAGCAACAATTGCACAGCTTGTTCACCAATTTGCCGGGGTGACACTGCCATAGTAGTAAGGGTAGGTTGTGTCATCGCTGATTCAGCGACATCATCAAAACCGATTACAGCGAAGTCACGCCCTGGCTGCAATCTCATCGACTGCAGGCCAAGCATCACGCCAAAGGCCACAACATCATTGAAACACAGGCAGGCTGTAGGTATATCAGGGAGTTGCAAAAGTTGACGAATGGCCTCGGAACCACCTTCACGCGTTGACGACGTAGTCACAACGAACGATTCATTGATGGGTAAGTCATGATCTGTTTGCGCTTGCCGCCAGCCCTGTTCGCGCTCTTTTCGTGAGGATATATCCAGTGGACCGCCGATAAAAGCAATCTTGCGGTGACCCAGTGAGATCAGGTGTTCCACTGCGACTCTTGCCCCGACTATATTATCTGCGCCCACGTAATCTGCCTCAATGCCGGGGAGATAACGCGCAAAGAGGACAAAAGGCAATCGGGATCTTTGAAGTTTTTCAATTGTCGCCAGCGGCGTACCGCGTGCCGGACATAATAAAATGCCATCAGCCGAATATTCTTGCATGGTGGACAACAGCTGTTCCTGCTTACTTAACATTTCCGACGTATTAAACAGGAGTGCAACATAATTGGCCCTGTCCAACTGGGATCCAATACTCACTGTCATTTCCGCAAAAAATGGATTGGTAATGTCAGCAACAACGAGCCCTATGGTGTGCGATTTATGTGATCGCAGGTTCGCTGCAGCGCGATGATAAACATAACCGAGATCTTGCATCACTTCCTGAACACGCTTACGAGTGCCCTCGGCTACCAACGGACTATCACGCAACACCAGCGATACAGTTGCACGGGAGAGTCCCGAAGCATGAGCGACATCAAGGAGCGTCACGCGTTTCGAGGTTTGTTGAATGCGGGATTCTTGTTTCGGATTTGGCATAGTATTTTTCTCAGAATTATCCTTTTACCGAATCAGCCATCAATCCACGCACGAAGAAACGACTGAGAAATATATTAACAAGGCGATAGTCAGAGCACGCAAAATCGGTCGAAAAGCTTGGAAAGAGGCTACCGTGCATGTATTCTGCCTACTTATCGTTTATGCACCAATGCAACTCCTTAGGTTAAACAGATTCCCTTTTTACTTTTCTACCATAACAATCAAGCCAAATAATACCTACAATAAAAAGTCCCACGAGAAGTTGTTGTATATATGAATCAATATTAAGCATATTGAATGCATTTGATAGGAGACCAATAAACATTACACCGAGTAGGGATTTAAAAGCTCCACCGATACCACCTGCAAATGAAGTGCCGCCAACAACAACAGCAGAAGCTATATACAATGCGGTTGTATCACCATATATTGAATTACCCGAATTAACCCATGACGATAACATTACTCCGGCAAGTGCAGCAGTCACACCACTAATAACGAATGCCAAAGTTTTAGTTGGTAAAACATTGATTCCCGAATACTTTGCCACTTCATAATCGCCGCCAATTGCGTAACAATTTCTACCAAATGATGTGCTCCGCAATATCCAAACAATAACGATCACAGTAACGATCATCACTAGTACTAAAACTGGTACCAGACCAAATAATTTATAATTTGCAAGGTTTTGAAAATCAGGATTGTCACACGCAACTGGACGGGCAGTAGTTAATTGTTGCGCCACACCTGTCAGCAACACTCCCATTCCTAATGTAATAATGAAAGGCTCAGTCTTTTGATAAACGGTTAAGTAACCGTTTATCATGCCAATTACCGCTCCAAATAAGATTGAGATAAGTACAGCAATCGGTATTGCAATACCTGAATTAATTAATTCGATGGCGATAATACCGGAGACAGTCATCACTCCGCCAACGGATAAGTCAACACCTCCTGCAACTAAAACTACAGTAAACCCCATAGCAACGATCAGCAGGGTGGAATTCGAGTTTACCAGATCAATAAGATTGTAACTTGTATAGAATGGGGTTTTAAAAAACAGCATGGTAATAAATATCAGTAGCATGGCTAAAGGAGCCTTCTGTGCAGATAATATTCTCGTTATGGGTTCTGTTATTTTTGTATTCATCATTAGTTTCCTTCCGAATACTGTTTCCGGTTATCCAGCCAAATTGCCAGGATTAAGATTGCTCCTCTGAGCATATATTGTATATAAGTTGTAACGCCCAGAAGGTTTAGACAATTTGACATTAATATTATTAACAAAGTTCCAATGACTGTCCGAAGAACACTGCCTTTCCCTCCTGTTAAAGCTGTTCCACCAACAACCACAGCTAAAATTGCTTGAGTCTCATAACCTTTTCCCATAAGAGGTGATGCGATAGTAACTCTTGAGGCTAAAACCACTGCCCCGATCGCTGCCATTACCCCTGAAACCGCATAAATAAAAATGATGGTTTTTTCAGTTGGAATCCCAGCTAAGCGGGCGGCTATCATATTTCCCCCGGTTAAGCAAATTGACCTCCCAATATGAGTTCTACTTTCTATGATATAGAGAATAAGGAGACATACGAGGAAAATGATAAAAGAAGTCGAAGCTGGACCGATAAAACCCTCGCCGATAGCAGTAAATATTGAAAAATCAGTTTTCGAATAACTCATAAATACTGGAGCGGCGCCAGTATAAATTAATGCCACTGCGGTAAAGACCACACTCATACCATACGTTAAAAACAAAGCCTCTGCCTGCTTAAGGGCTCCACCTTTGAGAATTAAAAAACTGTTTAGTAGTCCGCAAATTAATCCTATTGTGACACCGACCATTAAGGCAGCAGCTTGTCCAATGGGATCAATCAGCGATATCGTAACAACAGCCACGAGCGAGATGATCCCGCCAACTGAAAGATCAATCATCCCCCCCATAATGATAAATGTCATTCCAAGAGATACCATGATCAGGGGACCAAACTGACGCATTACATTTTGAAGATTCCCAACAGTAAGGAAATTTGGTTCAACAAAAGATGTAATAATCGCTAATATAAAGATTCCCACTATAATGAGATTATTCTTAGTGAAAGTAATTATCGATTGTGTTGTTATTTTTTTGTCCACTGTTTTTCCTATTAGAATTCAAATGCTTTTGCCATAATTTCATCAGCCGAAGCTTGCAATGGATCAAATTCTCCGGTAATTCTGCCATTGCAAATGGTAAGCACTCTATTGCTCATATTTAATACTTCAGGTAGCTCAGACGAAATTAAAATAATCGAACCGCCATCTTCAACTATTTTCTTCATTAACAAATAAATTTCATATTTGGCGCCAACATCAATACCCTTTGTAGGCTCATCAAGAATCAATATTTTTGGTTTTAATTCCAGCCATCTACCCAGGATGGCTTTTTGTTGATTCCCACCGGATAACATTTGAATTTTAGTTTTTGCAGAAGGTGTTTTAATGTTAAGTGATTTAATTTGTCTTTCACTAATATCCCGTTCTTCTTTTTCTCTGAGAAAACCATAATAAGTTAATTCGCTCAGACTGGCTAGTGAAATATTTTTTTCAACCGAAAACTGCAGTAATAATCCTTGAATTTTCCTGTCCTCAGGCACCATCGCAAGACCATTATTTATTGCATCTATTGGATTATTTATGCTAACCAGCTCTCCATCTAACTTTATACTCTTGTTCTTGACTTTATCTGCTCCGAAAATTGCTCTTACAGTTTCTGTTCTTCCAGAACCCACCAGCCCCACGAAACCTAATATTTCTCCTTTTTTTAAGTTAAAGTGCACATTTTTTAATAATTTTGTATTAATATTTTCAACTTCCAAAACTGTTTCACCGACATAATTTGGACGAGAAGGATATTCATTTTCAATTGTTCTGCCAACCATCATGGAAATCATTTCATTTCGAGAGATTGCATTAACATTTCTTGTCTCAATCAGGTGACCGTCTCGCATGACAGTCACAACCTCGCAAAAATTAAAGATTTCATCCAATTTATGAGAAATATAAATGATCGAAATTCCTTTATTTTTTAGATCATGGATAATTTTTATTAATTGCTGCATTTCATCAAACGTAAGGCTGCTGCTGGGTTCATCCATAATAATAAGTTTTGAATCAAAAGATAAGGCTTTTGCAATTTCGATCATTTGTTTATCTGAAACACTTAATTCAGAAACTTCCTTTTGTGTATCAATTTGGCATCCAATGCGATCTAATAGAATGCGCGCCTTTGAGTGGACTGCTTCTCTTCCACCCATTTCGCCAAACCTGCCTAAAAAAATATTTTCCCCCACAGTCATCGTATTAACCAGATTTAACTCCTGGTAAATAATACTTAATCCCATTTTCATGGATTGAATTGGGGTAATATCTTCAATCTTATTTCCATCAAAGACAATTTCACCACTATCTTTTTGATAGACGCCGGATAATATTTTCATCAACGTGGACTTTCCAGCCCCGTTTTCCCCGACGATTCCATGAATAGTACCTCTGAAAACTTCCAGGGATATTCGATCTAATGCCTTTACACCTGGGAAAGCTTTACTGACTTCTTTGATTTTAAGAATTGCCTCGGCATTGTTATTTTCCATAGAAATTTCCTTCCATGAGAATTTTCTCTACCACACAAATATGGGCAAAATCCAAGTGCAAAATTGCTGGCTAAATGCACAGTAGAGAAAGGTAGTAATGAAGAAATAAATCTCACCCCTGAATTCAGGGGTGAGATTTATTTTATCTTAGACTGTTACCATTCAGGAGGAGTGAAATTCTTAACTGTATCCTTGGTAATGAGATCGAACGGAACGATATTATCAAATTTAGCTGTAGAATCTTTAGCGAGGAATTGGTTGGCAATGTTCATGGATTTCATGGCGATTGTTTCGACATTCTGAGCAATCGAAATGTAGTTTTTCCAACCATTAACCTGTTCAAATGCGACTTTATTGCCATCGACACCGATAACCAGGACATCATTCATCCCTGCGGCTTTGAGGGCATTAAGCACACCAGTAGCCCCATTATCCCAATGGCAAAAAACAAATTGAATCTTATTGCCATACTTGGTGATCATGTCTTCGGCAATAGCTTGAGCCTGTGCAGCATCCCACGCCTGAGGATTCTGATAATCCAACACTTTGATGCTTGGGTTTGCCTCAACGGCTTTAGCGAATCCGTCATGACGATCAATTGCTGCTGGATGACCTGCCTGGCCGCCAATTTCAACTCCGGTTGCGCCATTCGGGTAGAGGGCCAGGATTCCCTTTACAGCAACCCCGCCTGCCAGCTTATCATCAACGGCCACATAGAAAGTGGAATCACCTGGCTGTGCCGCAGCCATAAAAATACCAACAACTACGCCAGCAGCCTGTGCAGCTTTGAGAGCCGGAACGATGGCCTTGGCATCGTTAGGGTTGACAATAATGACATCAGCCTTCTGAGCCACGGCATTATTAATAGCTTTGGTTTGTTCCTGAACATCAGCTTTGCCGTCTAACATACTGACATCAAAGCCATATTCTGCGGCGTGCTTTTGGAACATCTTGAAACCAAAAGCTTGGGATGGATTTGACGCCGAACCAGGAATAAACACCAGCGTATGGTTCTTTTTAGTAGGCGCTTGGGTAGCGGCAGGCGCGGCAGGTGCGCAGGCGGACAGCATAACGGCAATCAATACCACTATGCTTAATAACTTAAACTTATTCATAAGATTAGATCTCCTCTTTAATTGTTATTTGGATTCGGAATTAAACAAATTAGAGAAAGAACGATGAGTTATTAGCTTTAAGGTGCCTCCTTTGTCAGTATATTGCCGTTTCTGAAATTAGAGCTCAAAACTATGGAGCGTCACGTTTTGAGGTTGGGCACAATATTTTTATTAGATCGATCTAAATTTACATCTAGAAAATTGCCCACCTAGTTAGATGAGCATGTGAAATTAGCTATTAATGCCTTATAATGGCCTCAAGGAAACCATTTTTTCTATTAGATCGATCTAATTGCAATTGTAATGTAAACCCTTTTCTTGTCAAGGTCACATTTTGGGACTGGAACACGACAATTGTGGAAAGCCATCGAAAAGAAGTACGCGTTGAGACCTGACTTAAAGTTAATTTAGAGAAGACACAAATGAAACTCAGATTCTTCACGGCTACATTGCGTGATACATTATCATGACGAGGCAGCTCACGAGGCAAACTATCGGAGTCGGCGTGGCCGGGACTGGTTTTATCGGTCCATGTGGAAGGTTTGCGTCGCAACGGTATCCAAGTATTGGGTATCCTAGGAAACACAAGAGAAAATCAGAACAAAAAGTTGCCGAACTCGGTATTCCGCGCGTCTACGATTCGCTCGACGAAATGCTGGCCAAACCTGACATTAACGTGGTTCATCCGGCAACACCGAATCATCTGCATCATTTACAGGCCAAAGCCGCTTGAAACTTTCACAGGAAAAATTTTGACGCCTGAGGATTACATTGACCAGCCCATCAACACCGAAGATTATGCTACGATCATTTTGCATTATGAAAACGGTGTACGCGGCGTGCTTACAGTCTCGTAGGTCTCAGCGGGACGCAAAAATCGACTCTTCTATGAGATCAGCGGATCCAAGTCCTCACTCGGCTGGGATTCAGAAAAGCCCAACGAGTTGTGGATCGGTCATCGGACGGAACCCAGTCAAGTCTTGATGAAAGACCCGCCGCTTTTGTCGCCCGAAGCACGTGCGGTATCGTCATATCCTGGCGGTCATAATGAAGGCTTCCCTGATACATTCAAACAGTTATATGCAAAAGTTTATAACTATATTTTTGCAGGCGATTTTGATTAAAGACCAGACTTCCCGACTTTTGCTGATGGTTATTATGAAATGCAATTGTGTGAAGCCATCGAGCAAAGTGTGCGTGAGAAGACTTGGGTCAAAGTTAAATAAAGGAGATACACATGAAACTCGGATTCCTTACCGCCGCATTACCTGACAACACACTCGAACAAGCCGCCAAATGGGGCGCTGAGAGCGACTTTCAAGCCATCGAGATCGCTTGTTGGCCATTTGAAAAAGCCATTCGCCGTTATGCCGGTGTGACACATATCGATGTGACAACGCTGGATAAAGCCAGAGCGAAAGAGATTCGTAAAATGCTGGATGGATACGGGCTGACCATTTCCTCGCTTGCATATTATCCGAATCCTCTCCACCCGGAAGCTGATCATCGCGAGACGGTTATTTCTCATCTGAAAAAAGTGGTCGAAGGCGCAGCGTTGTTGGAAGTCCCTATTGTCGGAACATTTATCGGCAAGGATAAGAACAAGACCGTGCCGCAAAATTTGGAGGATTATGCAAAGATCTGGCCCTCCATTGTAAAGTTTGCAAAAGAGCATGGCATCAAGATTGCTATCGAAAACTGCCCAATGTTATTCTCACTCGACGAGTGGCCCGGCGGCAACAACCTTGCCAGCACACCCGCCATCTGGCGCCAGATGTGGGAAATCATTCCTGATGACAACTTTGGGCTGAATCTCGATCCATCGCATCTCATCTGGCAAATGATCGACTATGAGCGTGTCATCCACGAATTTTCAGAAAAGATCTTCCATGTCCATGCCAAAGATTTGCACATTGACGGCGATGGGTTATACAACAACGGAGTGTTGTCCCAGGGAATAGGCTGGCAGATACCGCGTCTGCCGGGTCTAGGCGATGTTGATTGGGCGAAGTTCTTTGCAGCGCTCAAGTCTATTAGCTATGATGATGTTGTGAGCATCGAGCATGAAGACCGCAACTATGAAGGCGATGAGGAACTGGTCAAGCGCGGCTTCTATCTTTCGCGCGATGTACTAAAGCCGTTGATGAATTAAGCAGATAGGTGTTCTTCTTTCTGATCACCTTTTCCCGCCCATTATGAATGGGTGAATTTATGAATAGGGGGCACGAAAAAATACGTTGGTTGCGATCTTGGCGGCATCATGCCTTATGCGGCGCGCAAGCCAGAGCACAATGGAATCCTGGGGTTGACCGTATCCGTGTTGGAATTGATCCGTGGCGCGGGCCGCGACCTGCTCGGGATGTTAGGGCTGTCCAATTGCAAACTATATCCCATTTATGATTCTGCAGTGGATGATCTCAGGGACAAGGATATACTTCCTGTGGCAGCATTGGCCAGTATATAGCGGAGTTGAGTTCAATATCGCGGATGCGAGGGCACGTCGATTTACCGACAAACAGGTGAGATCACCAATGCCAAATGGACCGCGGTTTTCAAAAACTTCAGGATCACCAGATATCTGTTTACGAAATATGAAATAATGTTCGATTGTGTGTATTCCTGCCCCAAGGATTCATATTCCCTACTTGGGCAATTACGTTCAATCACACTGAGGGGAATATTGTTATCCAGATATTTGTCCCTGGCCGAGCTTCTTTATCACTTATCGACACAGCGGAAAGACCTTTAAGCAAATGCAACTAAAAATTTGTTAGGTGAGTATCCCCTTGCGACACGTATACCGGCCGAGGTGGGCTTTAAAAAGTAATAGACAGAACTGCGAAAGTCTTTACGTGATGCTATGGGATACTCACCTACATTTAGATTTAATTTTCTGACTATCGATTTGTACGATTCACCCTTGGTCTTTGAAGGTTTAATACGGCACAATATGAATTAATTCAGATGTCTTATTCAGGAATAACTAGGATGCAGCCCGCCAAGAATTGACTTCGATGTAACATGTCCGCTGGTGGGTTTTGACTTTGGGACTTCATAGTAGTGAGGAATACGCTGATCTATACCTTGATGTGGTCGTTCCTCATTGAAATCTGCCGTGTATTCCGTGACTATCCGCCCTAAGTGTTTATCATCACAGATCAGCACAGGATGGAGGCATTCTCTTCGAAGACTGCCCATAAACCTTTCGCAAATCCCATTCGCTTGGGATGTTCGATACGGCGTCTTCACTTCTTTTATGCCCGAACCTAATGCCACTGCTGAAAAGCGCGTAGCATATTTTTTGTCACGATCCCGAATCAGATACTTCGGTCCGCTCCCCCACGGTGTGGCTTCGCGTAATTGTTGTGCCGTCCATTCATCAGTTGGATATGTTGTTATTCCTGTATGTACGATCCTTCGCGTTTTTAATTCCATCACCACAAACACATACCACTGCCGAAACAACCAGTCATGTACTACTGTAAAGTCGCATGCCCAGATGCCCTTGGCTTGATTCTTCAAGAAAGTCGCCCAAGTCTGGCTTGAACCAAGTTCTTTCCTCTCTTTCGGCATATATTTTTGAATAGTTCGTTTACACAATGCAATCCCCAACTTCAGCAATTCTCCGCGAATCCGTCCCGCTCCCCATACCTTGTTCTCTTTTACCATCCTCCGAATCAAACTGATCGTTTCTGATGCAACCCTTGGCCTGCCTTGTGACTTCCGCCGCCAATCATTGCGAAACAGATTCCGATGCCAACTCAGGAATGTATCTGGCTGAACAATGTGAAGGGTTTGTTTCCAAAATTTCGTAAAGTGGGAAAGAAGAACGAGACGAATTCGATCAGGATTGCTCAACTGCGGTCGCTTGATTTGACGCTTTCGAATGATCAGTTGTTGGCGTAACCACACATGTTCTACAATTAGATCGGTACG
>Ga0209131_1001372_pt1 | contig 16834 bp, 15 predicted proteins | sample GraSoi_2013_40cm_FD_185826 | JGI IMG/M metagenome (GOLD analysis project Ga0209131, IMG submission 185826) | Grasslands soil microbial communities from the Angelo Coastal Reserve, California, USA - Sample 9_17_2013_40cm (SPAdes) (version 2) | ecosystem: Environmental > Terrestrial > Soil >...
CGGCGCTCCTGCACCACATCTACAACCTGGAAACGCTGCGCATGGCCTACTTCTCGCTGAAGAAGGAAGCCGCGCCGGGCGTGGACGGGGAGACGTGGCGGCACTACGGAGAGGAACTGGAGAGGAATCTCCAGGACCTTTCCGAAAGGTTGAAGCGAGGAGCGTATCGAGCGAAGCCGGTGCGTAGGGTGTTTATCCCTAAGGCCGACGGGCGGCAAAGACCGCTCGGAATCACGGCGCTGGAAGACAAAATCGTCCAGCGCGCGGCGGTCGAGGTGCTGAATGCTATCTACGAAACGGACTTTCTCGGGTTTTCGTACGGGTTCCGGCCAGGGCGAAGCCACCATGGGCTTTCCCACGAATGGCTTGTGAAGTTCGTCGAGCATCGGGTTGCAGACCGGCGCGTAGTGCGGCTCATCCAGAAATGGCTGAGGGCCGGCGTGCTGGAGGATGGGAAACGAATACGGACGGAAGAAGGGACGCCCCAGGGTGGCAGTGCTTCGCCGCTTTTGGCGAACGTCTATCTTCATTACGTATTCGATCTGTGGGTCCAAGCGTGGCGTCGGAAACGAGCGCACGGCGATCTCATCGTCGTGCGATTCGCTGACGACATCGTGGTGGGCTTCTACAGCAAAGCGGATGCCGATCAGTTTCGGGCGGAACTCACCGAACGAATGAGGAAGTTCAACTTGGAACTGCATCCCGAGAAGACGCGACTTCTGGAGTTCGGTCCGTACGCGATCGACCAACGGCAGTGGCGTGGAGAAGGGAAACCGGAGACGTTCAACTTCCTGGGCTTTACGCATATCTGCGTAAAGAAGAGGAGTAATGGACGGTTTACGGTGCTGCGGCAGACGATACGCAAGAGACTGCAGGCGAAGTTGAACGAGGTGAAAACCGAGCTTCAGCGGCGCATGCATGCACCCATCCCCGAAGTAGGCAAGTGGTTGCAAGCGGTAGTGCGTGGACACCTCCGATATTACGGAGTGCCCATGAACAACCCGGCGCTGGCTCTTTTTCGATTCCAAGTAGGACGGCTTTGGCATCGCGCGCTTTCGCGGCGCAGCCAAAAAGGCCGCGTCCTTTGGGATCGCATGCGGCGCCTCATCGCTCGCTGGCTGCCTATGCCTACCGTCTGTCATCCCTATCCCCTGCGACGCATAGGCGTCCTCACCTAAGGCAAGAGCCGGATGCGGGAATCCCGCTTGTCCGGATCCGTGGAGGGGGTTATGAGCGATCATGATTCCTACTCCGACTGGTCTTTGAGTCTCAGCTGGATTCTCAATCGTTCCAACCGGCTGAATCTGGGCTTCATTGATACGTCGAACAAAGGTTGGCTATATCGACAGGAAACCGCGCCCTTTTTCGACGTTAGCCAACTACGCCGCAAAGCAGCGACCCGACGGACGCCACGATCTGTGGCAAATGCTGCAAACATCCTGAATTATCAGTAAGATACGCCTGCACGGTCTGCCAACCAAACAGGAGGACCGGGCGCAATATCCGCAACACAACCCACGCCGCCCCCTTTAGCAGGTCGCACTCTTGCGCCGTCCCGCCATCGAGCTTATAGAACAAAGTCGCCGCCGCAAACCCCACGATCGCCGCTACCGCGACCCATCTCAGTTTCCCAGAATAAGTAAACTGCCTTTCCATGTCAGCCTCCCGAGTGATGCCATTTCCTGGCTCTACCTAAATGTCGAACGAGGACCCGCCAAATCGACAGATTTGAGTCGAGCAAAACAAAATACTTGACGGATATTTTCGAGTATCATTTCGTCCAGTTTTCGGGGCTTAGCTTCGGGGAGGGCGCGATGCACAACTGGTTGCAAGACTTTCGCTACGCCATACGCATGCTTCGCAAGAACATCGTAATGACTCTGGTGATCGTGGCTTCCCTGGGAATAGGCATCGGCGCTAATTCCGCCATTTTCAGCGTGGTAGATACCATCTTGCTTCGCCCGCTGCCCTATCCGCACCCGGACCGACTGGCCGCCGTGTGGCTGCATTCTCCCGGAATCGGCATTTTCCGCGACTGGCCGTCGCCGGGCCAATACATTGACCTAGAGAACGAGAACCATTCCTTTGAGCAAATGGCGCTGGCCCAGAGCCAGACGTTCACGCTGACCGGCCGCGAGCAGCCTGCGCGGGTCGACGGTTTGCGCACGCAATCCACACTACTTCATACTGTCGATTTGAAAACGCATCAGGCCTCCATTATTCCAGGGACCGAGCAGCTGTGGTCGCCCCGTGTCTCGCCCGATGGCCGGTGCCTGGTCGGACTTTACGCGGATGATCAACGGCTCATCCTTTTCGATTGGAAGACCCATAAGACGACCGAGCTCGCAAACGGAACGATTGTTTAGCTGGCCGGAATGGTCCCGGGATTCCCAATACGTTTACTTCGTCATGGCGCGCGTCAATGACTCGTGGAAAGTGTTCAAGGTCCGCATCACGGATGGCAACCTCAAGGAGGTCCAAAGCCTCAAAGACGCCCGGGCGACCGGATCTCTGTTCGGCGCCTGGTATGGGCTTTCTCCCGATGACTCGCCGCTGGTCCTGCGCAATGCCGCCATCCAGGAAATCTACGCCCTCGACGTGGACCCGCCGTAATCCCATCCGCGGTTGTGCGTCCTAGTTTGCTCGCCGCGCCCAATAGTGTTGGCCACGCCTGCACATTCATAGAAGGCTGCGCCGCGGACAGTGAATGAGCACGAGCGAGCGCCTGCCACGATTCGCAGTAAGGGCACCTCTTGAACGCCTACTGCTGCTCTAGTGCCCACTTCTAGCTTCGTGGTAGGATCACCAACGCGCGAAGGGCGCATCCGGTCCGCGGAAAGGACAGAAGTCCACCTGATCGCAACAATTCGTTTTCACGAACTACCTTTCTGCCCATAAATTGCGGACCTTGGGCATACGAAAGGAAGTTCGTCATGCCGGTACGACGCCTCCCATCGAATCCGAACCTCGATCATCTCAAGTATCAAGCGAAGGACTTGCTAAAAGAGCGTACTGCGCGCGCCCCAGGAGTAGCCCAGCGGATCAGGGAGTTTCACCCGCGTTTCCGTTGGGCCATAGACGCGGAAATCTTCGACGCCCAGTTCAGCCTGAGTGATGCGCAGCTTACGATCGCTCGCGAATATGGATTTCCGAGCTGGGCGAGGCTGAAACGACACATTGAAAAACCAACGCTCTCCGATCGATTGGATTTGCCGCACCAAGAGCGGATTGAAAATGCAACATTTCGCCGTGCCGTGGAACTTCTCGATACCGGTGACGTCGCTGGCCTGCGTACGCACTTGAATCAACATCCGGATCTTGTGCATCAGCGCGTCGTCTTCGAGGGCGGAAACTACTTTCGAGATCCAACTCTGTTGGAATTCGTCGCTGAGAATCCGGTTCGCTATGGCACTCTGCCGGCGAACATCGTTGAGGTGACTAAGGTCATTCTCGATGCTGGCCCGAGCCAATCCGCAAAGAACGAGACGCTAATGCTCGTCTCCACTGGACGTGTACCGCGTGAATGCCGCGCGCAACTTCCATTAATCGATCTGCTGTGTGATTACGGAGCGGATCCCAACAGCTCTGTACAAGCGACAGCCTTGCACGACGAGTTCGAGGCAGTGAACGCCTTGATCGGGCGCGGCGCTCGAATCGATTTGCCGGTGGCAGCGGCCCTGGGGCGCATCGAGGTTGCCCGTCGGTTGCTTGCGGGCACCAGCAGTCAGGACCGCCATTTGGCACTCACTTTGGCAGCGGATTTTGGTCATGTCGAGATCGTGCAATTGTTGCTTGACGCGGGCGAAGATCCAAACCGATACAACCCGATTGGAGGCCACTCCCACACAACACCGCTGCACCAAGCGGCTGGGGGTGGCCATGATGAAGTAGTCCGGCTCCTCGTCGAACGCGGTGCAAGATTGGACTTGCAGGACATTCTCTGGCGGGCTACGCCAGCCGATTGGGCGAGACACGCGGGCAAAGCAGAAATCGAGGCGTATCTTCGTGGCAAAATGGGGAGCGAGAACCCGGAATAAGACGGCCTTTGTGGATAAATAACGGGCAACCCGGAAGTTAGGGTCGAGAACAGTCTTCGATCACCTCGAAGCTTAGCACCCTCGTGAAATAGGCCAATGCTTCGCCTTAGTCACGAACATCGACAGCGACATAGCCGACTTCCTGTGCCCAGGTCTACACAACAATAGCAGGCACTAAGCCTAATGCTATCGGTGGGACCCGATGGGTCCCACCGATTTGCGAGTGGACGTCGCGCCTATTTCCCGTCTTTATCCTTGTCGTCATCGACTCCCAAGAACCGCGTTTTGGCGGCTGGAGCAGCGGTTCCCTTCAGACCTTCCCAGAGGATCTTGTTGTAGAGGTCGGCTGGAACGCGGTCTTCTGCCGAGAAGTCGAAGCCGCGGGTTTTCGCCGCCCAGTATTGCGCGTTATGAGTCGGCTTCAAGTTGCGACCGGAGGCGAACTCGACCTTCTTTGGGTCCAGTCCAAGTGTTGTCGACTTCAGAAGCGTCGATGCGACGGCATTGAAGGTCCACGAGCCCGACGACGTGATGTCGAAGACATCTGCCATCGGCCGCGCATAATAAGTGTTCAAGTTGAGGTGCTCCGTGCCGAAGATGTCCTCGATCGTGCGGAGCAGGTTAGTCTGGCTATAGCGGGTGCTCACGACTGCGTGCTGCTTCACGTAGGGGCCAACCAAGTAGGTTGTGGCGCGATGCGAATCGACGTGGTCCGCTCCGTCCTGACAATCATCTTCAATTATGACGATCAGGGTGTTGCTCGCGTACGGGCTGTGAGCCACGGCTTGCACCAGAAGGCCGACCGCGTAGTCGTTGTCCGCCTGTTGGATTTCCGGGGTGTTGACTCCACCCAGCGCAGAGCCGAAACTACCCGTGTGATCGTGGCTCAACCCACGGATCATCTCAAACGACGGCAGATTGCCGTTTGCAACGAATTGCTGGAACTCACGGTTCCATTCATTGAAGCGCCATACATCCGGGTAGGCCTGATCGTAAGCGCGGAAATACGGATCATAGAATCCGTTCTGATAGAGGAGCTGATTGGCCGTTGTTGTCTGGATGATGCCGGCGGCGAAAGGATCAGAGACGGGGTTTGCGATCGTTCCGATACTGCCCGGAGTGTTGGCCATCCAGCCGTAGTTACGAACAGTACCGTCGGCTTTCAATATCGCGTTGAAGATGTACCCCTGCTGATAACCTGACGGGCCGTCGGTGGCGGCGTGGTCACCGTCACCAGCCAAGATGTTGGCGGTGCCGCCTTTGAGCGTCGAAGTGGCCTTGCTATAGGGCGTAGTTGCGCCGGTTGGGTCAAAGAAAAAGTCGCGTGCGGCAACGCTATCCAGGTTGCTCGGAATATTCCGGTTCTGGCCTTCCCCTTCATACGAGAGGCCCCGATTCACGCGCGCGTAGTTCTCCTGCTGCGTGATCGTCTCCGTATTGGTCACCCGGCCACGCATGGACCAGGACCAGCCGTCCATCGAGCCGTCGCCAGGGTCCATGAAGTTGTCCAGGGTCACGAAGTTCCGCGCCATGCGATGGAAGCTGGGTGTGACGGCTTCGCCGAAAAGAGTCAGCGAAGGATCGCCGTTCGAGTGATTGCCCAGATCGCCCAGAATCTGATCGAACGTCCGGTTTTCCTTCACGATGTAGATAACGTGCTTGATTTTCGAATGAAGGAAGTTCATTACTTCCGAATCCGATTCGGAGGATTTCACCCGGTATCCGTTGTTGGCTGCTACCTTAGACGTCAAATCCCAGAGATCGTCACTCTCCGGAACCTGAGCGCTGACAAGCGATGCGTGCTCCAGCTGAAATTGGTACTGGTTGTTTGCCCGCAGTTTAGCGGCCTCAGCGGCATTGCCGCCCGGATACTGGATGATTTGGACGAGGGCCAGGTTGCCGAAGCCATAGCCGGGGTTGGGACCTGTGTTGCTCTTGCCGTTGATGATATACATCCAGCTACCGTCGGCGCTGAATGCGACATCGGTCGGGTCATATGCGGTCGGGATAAGACCGATCGTCCTGAAAGCGTGTGGGCCACTTAGCGGAATCACTGCGATCGAGTTCGAACCCGCGTTAACTGCATAAAGCAAGTTCTTCACGCGATTAACGGCGACGGCGGTCGGCGCCGCGCCAGTTGTATTCGCGGGCAAATCCAGGTGGGCTGGGCCGCGTGTATCGATCTTGTGGGTGATCTTGTTGGTTGCTGTGTCAATGACTGCAACCTGGTCCTGATTATCCTGCGCAACATAAAGCGTTGAACCGTCTGCGCTCAGCGTCATGCCGTTCGGATTGCCATCCGTTTGGATGCGGGCGACCAATGAGCCCGCGGTTTGGCTGGCAACGTTGACGACGACGACTTCACGATCTCGATCGGAGCCGACATAGGCGATGGCGCCGTTCAACACGACGGAGTACGGGAACGTGCCGCCCTTGGTGCCGTTCGGGGCGCCCGAGCTGGCATAGGGCCGCAAATCGTATTCGTACCGCACTGTTCCGGTCGCCGTATCAATGACGCTAATCGAATCGTTGTAATTGTTGGCGGCGACGAGCGTTTTGCCGTCGGCTGTAATGGCAAGTCCTGCCACATTAGGCTCGACGCCGAGACCGAGGCCGGTCCGATTGGCAGGGTTGGAGACACAGCCATTTGGGGCGTGGCCAAGGCTGATCTTGGCGCTCAGCACGAAACTCGTGCCGTTGTTGCTGTACGTGTACACTGCATCGTCACAGCCCCCCGCTGCGTACACCGTCTGGCTGTTGGGCGCCCAGACCAGACCAACGTGCGCATTGAGCTGCTGGATGACTTGCTTCAGGACAGGGCTGCTCTTATGCGCACCTGCAACGTCGTACAGAAAGAGGAACTGGGTTGAAGCTGCTGTGTCGACCACACCGGTAGAGTCGTACAGTGAGTTCATTCCGGCTGTCAAGATCGCCAGGGTATTGCCATCCGGACTGACCACGGCCTTTACCGCCTCGCCCGCGACGAAGTTCGGATAATTTGTGAGGCCGGGATTCAATGGCTGCTGGACCGCGTTAGCCAAGGCCGTTGGTGTGATATACAGTCCTGGCGGCGTCGGTGATTTCTTATCGTCATCGTCGTCAAGGCTCTCGCTACGTTGCGCGTTTGCGAGACCCGCAAAGACCAGAATCGTCGCGGCGAGAACAAGCGCCTTGGACAATTCGCCGAACCTGAACATTCTCATGTGCAATTCCTTTCCGTTGTGAACTTTCCTCACGATCCAGCCGTGAGGCGAGTGTCGGACCGTAGCATGCCGTCGCGCGCAGAATTGCTACAGTTCAGAGAGAGATGCGTGAATTCTTCGCGAGTCTATTGTGATCGCTCGGACGCGGAACTCGACTGCAGGAACCGCAGTCGTGCGATCTAACAACCTTTTCCACCTTAGTCTCAGCGAAAGCTGACGAGATTCTTGAGAGTAACCAACGAGAGCTCAGTGGCTTGAACGTCAGGCCCCCGGGCCAATTCGAGACTCTGAGCGGATCACGGGCAAGCCGGAAGTTATGAGCTGGTCCGTCGGATTAGTACCGTCAAACGCGCCAGCAGTGACCGACCAATCGCTGATGAGAAGCCGAGTTTTCGTTACTGATCTGAACTCGATGAGTGACTCGGCGATTGTGCGCTCATCGAGAAACGGAGAATTTCAGGCTGGGTTAAGCCAAGCTCGTCACGAATCTGTCCATCGTGTCTCTGCCTGCTGCGCAATCGAAGGAGTTGATATTCGCGCAAGGCCGCAATTCGAAATAGTGTTACGTCTCTCTTGACAAACCATAACCGTACGGTTATGGTTTTGTGTGTGAAGCCGGCCAATGCCAATCACGTGTTCCGTGCTCTTGCCGACCCGACTCGCAGGGCCATTTTCGAGGAGTTGACCCGGCACGGCGAACAGACCGTCCACGCATTGACTCGCTATGCGGGCGTGTCCCAGCCTGCTGTCTCCAAGCACCTGACGGTGCTGAAGAGGGCAAAGCTGGTACGGCGTCGCCGCGAGGGACGCGAAACTCACTATCGCCCGCAGCCCAATGCGCTGGCGCCGATGGTGGACTGGCTGCGTCACTACGGTGCATTCTGGCGCGACCGGTTTGACCGTCTTGAAGCACTCTTGAAAAGGATGGAATAATGGGCAATCCAGCAGAGAGTACTCGTACCCTTGTGATCGAGAGGGTATTCCCACACCCGCCAGAAAAGCTGTGGCGCGCGCTCACCGAGAACCCGCTCATCGCGCAATGGTTGATGAAAAATGACTTCGAACCGGTGGTCGGGCGGAAGTTCCAATTCCGGTCCGAACCGATGCCGAACTGGGATGGTGTTATCGACTGTGAGGTGCTGACCGTCGATCACTTAAAACAGCTCTCCTATAGCTGGAGTGCTTTGGGGCTTGACTCCGTTGTGCTCTGGACGTTGACTCCAGCGGAGGGCGGCACCCACGTTCGCATGGAGCAGTCCGGCTTCCGTCCCGATCAGCAGGCAGCTTATCAGGGTGCAAATTACGGCTGGCAGAAATTCCTTGGCGCCCTGGAGCAGGTCTTGGCGCGGATAGACTGAAATCTGCCGGTACAATTCAAAGCTAGGCCAGAGTAAATGACGCGGTATCGCCGATAAATAGAGCACAAATTAATTATGAAAGATGCCACCAAACGTTCGATTCCTCGCTCGATTCACATCGTCTTTAGCATTCCGATACTCGGTTATATTTATAGTCCGTTTGAAGAAATTCCAAAGTACGCCGCCCGTGTTCGGTTTGTCGTCGTTCCTGTAATGCTCCTTTCGGGATTTTGGATGTGGAAAGGCCATGTCCTTCGACGACTTATTTCGAAGAGATCGGCCTAACAAGACGCTGCAGCGCACCGCTGCCGGCAATAAAACTACTCGCATGAAAACGGGACAAGAATTCGAGTTATAAATCCAATGAATCCATCGGAACGTATTGACGAGCTGATCGCAGGACTCACAGACTGGCGTGGCAAGACGTTCGCCAGCATCCGCAAGAGCATCCTTGAGGCCGACCGGGAGATAATCGAGGAATGGAAGTGGATGGGAAGCCCAGTGTGGTCTCACGACGGAATAATCGCGGTCGCCAACGCCCACAAAGGTAAGGTGAAGCTTACCTTTGCCCACGGGGCGAGCCTCCCAGATCCTGACAAGCTCTTCAACGCGGGCCTCGGAGGCAACGCGTGGCGAGCCATCGATTTGTTCGAGGGCGATAAGATTAATGCGCGTGCTCTAAAAAATCTCGTCCGTGCCGCCGTTGATTACAATCAGATCAAATTGAAGAGGAAAGCGCCTGCGGGTACTCAAGCGAAAGTACATAAAAGTAAAAAATGATGAAACTACAGCTTCTTCTCACTAATTCTCTTTGCGGGACTGCCTGACAATGGTGCTTGACGCTGCTGGATTGTCTTCACCGTCACGGACAAGAGTTCGGACCGCCGAAGACCGCACCCGAGAAGCACGGCAACCATGGCGCGGTTGGCGCGTCGAATCTCGTTCTGAGCTTACATCACTTCCGTGCAAGGTAGCGTTCAGGGCAGTGAGTCTGGAAGATTCTCGGAGCGATCGCGATTCTTCTCCCGCGTTTTCCATTGTTGAAGGAAGAAGCCTATGCGGGGACCTTCTTTGATCTGACGGGACCCGGCCCATGCAGCGCCCAAGTTACCGTGCCAAGCGAATCTGCGACGCTGACTTAGCTACCTCCCAACCCTCAACTGCCATCTCCCGTTCTCGATTGACGGGAACAGCCCTTAGCACTCATTGACAATAATTTATGCTCCGAAACCGCTAACAATGCGAAGAACTCATTCCAAATGAGCTTGACGCGGTAGATTAGCCGGATTCAAATCATTCGTCTTTGACTGGCAGCTTCGGCCGCAATTCGTTACAGAGGTTTTCGAGCAGATTACGTGACTCTGCGATTCTGTGCCGTTTTTTCATCACGGTCACCGCAGTGGCCGCTTCATCCCTGTCTTCTCGACAGTGGGAGTTGCCTTTTCCGACGCGAGAAACTCGATGAGGCGTTTGGATGCCTCGGGATTCTTAGCACCTTTCACCACAGCGGCGGCGAATACCTGGGGCGAGGTCGAGAATCACGGCAGTATTTTCCTCCTGCAGCCGTTAACTCCTGCCGCCAATTCCTGGATCGAAGCGAGTTCTCGTTTCGAACCCGTTTTCCAGCATTGCGCTGGACCGTGGTCTGAGATGAAATACGCTCAGCCATTTGCGCCTCCTCATAACGCGCCAAACACCACGTGGCCCTGCCGGATTCAAACGCTTAGCTCTTCTCAACACCCCCGAGACCAAGAGGAAAGCCGTTTTCTGGGCACTTAACGGGCACCTGAATATTGCCGACTGGCGCATCGTGCTGAGATATGACCCCGGCAACGATGGTGGCTGATTCAGGCAGAGGCGACCGAAGAAGAGCCAGGTCGCATAGCTCGTGCGGGGACATTCGCCAACAAAAAGACCAAGCCCTCGGCGACGGTCGGATGCGTGAAAATCGCGTCGCGCAACACCGTGTAGGGCAATCCGCCCAGCATTGCCGTCTGAACGGCCGCCATCATTTCGCTGGCTTCCGCACCAAACGCGGTGAATCCCAGGATGCGGTCGCTTTCCGCTTCAACCAACATCTTTACAAATCCACGCGTTTCGCCAATCGCAACGGCTCGAAGTACGCCGGCCATCGGCATCTTGGCCTCGCGATATGCGATGCCCCGTGCCTTCGCTTCCATTTCGTTCAAACCCACTCGCGCCAATTCTGGATCGGTGAACATGCAGAATGGTACGAGCCGATCGCGGGTCGTGCGGCTGCCGCCGTTCAGGTTGTCGCGGACGACTCGAAAGTCGTCGAATGCGACGTGAGTGAACTGCGGGCTCCCGGCGCAATCGCCCATGGCCCAAACGCCCAGCGCCGTCGTTTCCAGCCGCTCGTTCACTTTGATGTAGCCGCGTGCGTCGAGTTCGATTCCCGCCCTTTCGAGCCCGATTCCCTGCGTGTTCGCCGTTCGTCCCGTCGCAATCAGCAGGTCGGTGCCTTCGATCGTTTGTTCTTCGTGACTGTTCTCAACGGCGATTCGCACCTTCTGGCCGGAAAGTCCCTCCACCTGGCGCACTCGCGTGTCGAGCAGCACTTCGATTCCCTCGTTCGCGAAGTTCTCCAGAATCGCTTGCGCGATATCAGGATCTTCCGCGACGGCGAGTTGCCGGCCACGCTCGATCACCGTCACCTCGGACCCGAATCGGCGCAGCGCCTGCGCCAATTCAAGGCCGACGTACCCGCCGCCGAGTACGATCACATGCCCCGGCAGACGGTCGAGATCGAGCGCTTCTACGTGCGTCATGGGTCGTGCAGCCGCAAGCCCCGGAATGTCCGGGATAGCAGAGCGCGATCCAAGGTCAAGAAACACACGGTCGCCCGTGATCATCCTCCGCCCGCCCTCATTAAGCTGCACTTCGACCGTTTTGGGAGCGACGAACCGTGCTTCGCCTCGAACCAGTTCCGCTCCCGTCGCCTTGAACCGATCGAGATGAGCCTGAACCTCCCCCTCCACCATCTTTCGCTTGCGGTTCAGGACGCCCTTCATATCCGTCGACACAGGCCCGCTTTGAATGCCGTACTGCGCGCCGTGCCGCGCGAACCAATTCGCTTTCGCGCTGCGAATCACGTTCTTGCTCGGCAAGCACGCGATGTTCGGACACGATCCGCCGATGTACTTCCGCTCCACGACAGCCGTGCGGTGGCCCGCCTGCGCGAACGTCCACGTCACGTGCTTCCCGGCTTCTCCGCTTCCGATAACAAGGATCTCGTAGCGTTCTACCTCAGGCATGTCCACCTCCATGGGCGAACCGCAGTCACTCTTCTCGAACGCCCAGGACTCCTCCAAAAACATTACATCCCTTTGCCGCCGGCGGCCACAATCACTTGCCCCGTGATCCAGCGCGCGTCGTCGCTGCCTAGAAACGTAGCGGCCAGGGCGATGTCTTCCGGCGTGGCGATCCGGCCGAGAGGTGTCGTTTTCTCTTGCTGCTCTCGAAATTCACGCTCGTGTAGTCCAGAAGCCCGCAGGCCCTCAGTTTCCACGACGCCGGGATTGAGCGAGTTCACACGGATTTTTCGCGGGCCAAGCTCCTGCGATAGAGAAACCGTGATTGCATTTACTGCGGCCTTGCTTGCACCGTAAGCGGCCGCCTGGGGTGCTGGCATCGAGCCGACAATCGAACCGATGTTCACGATCGACCCGCCATCCAGGCCCATTAACTTCACCGCCTCTTTGGTCGTCAGAAGCAGACCCGTAACGTTCAGATTGAAATGTTTTTGGATGTGCTCCGGTGTAATCGATTCCAGCGGAGCAAACTCGTACGTCCCTGCATTGTTCACAAGGACGTCTACCTTTCCAAACTGCTTCTTGATTTCCGAAAAGAGTCGGTGGATCTCCTCGGGCTTCGAAACGTCTCCCTGAATGGCAATGGCCTTGCCGCCCTTAGAACCGCCCTCTGTCACGCAGGTGGTCGCGGGTTCGAGGACTACTCCGAATTTCCGAGAATTATCGCGTTGCGCCGATGGTGGAGACTGCTTGCGAATCCTCCGATTCGCGGATCGGGATCACTAGGTACAGCTCGGAGTGGCCCGGAAGATGATTGACATAAGGCTCGCCATTCGATCCGTCATGGTTCAATGTCTGCATCATCTTTTGATCCAGTCCGATGATCATGATGTGTGGCCCAACGTGGAATTCATTGCCACTTCCCATCGCATGCGACTGGTTTGGTACCCAGAAGCCGCCGTACATATATGAAATTCCGACACTCTTCACATTGGGCGTACGGCCGGCCATACTGTCCTTCATGAACTCCAGAAAGACCTGATCGAAACAACCAGGCTCATCATGGGCGCCTTCAGGGCGACCCGGAAGACAGGTCCACTGATTGGTGCCGGCTCGGAGAGCGCGGAACTCGCCGCCGGGCGAAGACGGCCAGTCGAGCACGGTTGCATTTTGTGTGACAAACTTTGGACCCGCCTGCATCGCGGATGCGATCTTCTCCGCATCAGACTTCGATGTGCGCGATGCTGGCACTTGAGCGGAGGTGACAGCCGTGATGAATATCAAGAAAGCAACGATCTTCATCGACTTCTCCTTTCTGCGGGCGTCCCATGATGTGCACGTGCGCGTAGGGTGATCCGGCCCTCATGATGTCCCCGGTCGGCTTATGCGTGGTTTCGGTGCGGTTCCAAGTCCTTGCGACATAAGTTCTCCTTTGCCCTCGCGGTTTCTATGTGAACGGGTCGGGTGAAGAAGCAGTCGTAAAACAGAGCCAAAGCGTTGGCAATAGGTATGACCGTGTATACGAGTTACGCGCAAACCGGAAGTAATCCCGGCAGACCCGATTCGCATCATTACTTCCGGCTTGCCGACAAGCCACTCACAATGCGGTGGAGCCCGGTGCGAAGAATCCTAATGCAAAGCAGAGCTACCGCAGCCAGGTCTCCACCATGCCCGACGCGAAACTCTGGTCTTTGTCGTTACTGTCCAGAATCGTATCAGCGATCCATGGACGCGTGGGCGGAGGCGCGTCCATGGTTCGATCCCACCGCCGTCGATCTGCCATCCTCTTTACAAAATGTTGGAGCAGGTCTCCGGGGCCAGAGCGTCAATCCGGCGATTCGCTTTGGCCGGATCATACGGAACAAGCTGGACGGCGATGGTTGATGCCGGAACGGAGCCTTCGTTCCGGATGATGTGCAGATGGCCGCTGCCACGATCGACTAGCGTGGGGGCCGGTTGTCCCGGGACAAACGTGTACACGTGAGGTATGCAGTCGGCCATATAGTCCGTTATGCTTCCGGACGTGACAATGATCAGGCTGTGGCCGGGGTGGGTATGCCAGCCCGTGCTGGCTACCGCTCCCGTTGTCGGATTGACAGCCGGCCAAACATTGCTCTGCACGTACAAATCTGAGCGTCCCTTGGTCTTTTGCAACGAGAGCCAGACGTCACCGTCGAATCCGGCAGGAAGTTCGTTCTTCGACGACTGGTTAAAGGCATCAATTTCGTCGAAGGTACCGGTGGCGATCGTTGTGGCCTTGAACCCGGTCGCCGGTGTGGCGGAGACCTTTCCCACGTAGAACATGGCCGCGACCCCGATCGCGGCACTGAACAAAACTACCCACGTCAGTTTACTTCGCATACTGAGCCCTCCGTTTTTTCCCTTTTCATTTGGTTCATTTGGCATCGCCGAGTGGAGACGCGCGGACACGATCAGACACTTTGGCAGGCGCCGTCAAAGGGCAAAGAGCGGACTCGTTGCCGTCCCTCTATTTACCGTTGAATGCCGTAATTTGCCGTGGTCTGGACACGGTTCGGGGGCTACAATCCGAGCTTCCCGGATTCGCGACGACAGCGGAGCAAATCAGGAGAGCGCGATGGGCGAACCCGTCCCAGGCACACAGCCACCTACAAGACCCTCAGAAGACCGGCTCGATTCCTGGAAGGAAATCGCGGCGTACTTCGACCGCGACGTGACCACGGTGCAGCGCTGGGAGAAGCGGGAGGAGATGCCCGTTCACAGGCATGTGCACGACAAGATGGGCTCGGTTTACGCTTCTCGCGCGGAGTTGGATGCGTGGGCGCGCGGCCGGAACATTCGAGCCGCGGATAATGGGCGAACAGTGTTGGAGAATGAGAGCGATGTGGCCCCGCTCGTTGAACCCATACCGCCGAAGACTGCGGCATCTACCTCTCGAACCTGGTGGACAGGCGTCTTTCCGTTGGCACTGATGGCGGCCGCGTTAGTGATTGGTACAGGCCTCTGGCTTCGGGGGAAGGAGTACTTCTGGCGGAACCCGATCGCCGACGCGCGATTTCAGACGATCACGGACGTGGATGCAGTTGCGCAGGCAGCTACGGTGTCCCGCGATGGCCATTTCGTGGCGTTTCTATCGGACCGAGATGGACAAATGGATGTGTGGCTGACGCAGGTCGGGTCAGGACAGTTCCACAACTTGACGCGTGGCGGCGCGCCGGAACTGGTCAATCCGTCGGTCCGCACATTGGGGTTTTCGCCCGATGGGTCCCTGGTTACGTTTTGGGTTCGCAAGAAGAACGAGTCAAGCAGCGCCGACATCGGCATCTGGGCAGTACCAACGCTCGGTGGAGAGCCGAAGCCCTACCTTGAAGGAGTGGCCGAGTTCGATTGGTCGCACGACGGCTCCCAACTCACGTACCACACACCTGGACCCGGAGACCCGCTGTTCGTATCAAACGGTGAGCGCCGACCGGAAGACCAGCCCATTTTTAGGGCGCCTGCCGGGCTGCACAGTCACTTTCCATTGTGGGCGCCGGATGCGGCATTCATCTACTTCGTTCAGGGTTCGCTCCCAGATAAATTGGACGTCTGGCGCATTCGTCCAAATGGCGGAACTCCCGAACGGATCACGTCGCACAATGGGCGCGTGACCCATCCGGTGCTATTGGATAAGCGTACGCTGATGTATTTAGCCAGCGATCCCGACGGTTCAGGTCCATGGCTTTACAGCATGGATGTAGAGCGCCGCATTGCGCATCGGCTGACTTCTGGAGTTGATCGGTACACGTCGCTGGCGGCGAGCGCTGACGGCCGCCGTCTGGCTGTCACGGTTGCGAGTCCGAAAAGAACATTGTGGCGCATGCGGATCGCTGATTCGAACCGCGAGACGCCTCCAGCGACTCAAATTCCGCTGACGACCAGCACGGGATTTTCTCCACGACTGGGCGCAAATTATCTTTTGTATGTTTCCGCGACCGGGACAAGTGAGAGTATCTGGAAGCTCGTCAATGGAACTGGCATGGAGTTGTGGAGTGGCGTGGGCGCGCAAGTATTTGGCGGCCCAGCGGTTTCCCCCGATGGACGGAATATCGCCTTCTCGGTGCGGAAAGATGGGAAGGCACTTCTGTACGTGATGCAGGCTGATGGGACAAACGCGCGGATTGTGACCGATTCGCTGAACCTGCAAGGCGCTCCCGCATGGGAACCGGACGGCCAATCGATCACCTCGGCGGTGGAAGATCACGGCGTGCCACACCTCTTCCGCGTGCCTGTGAATGGTGGCTCGCCCGCGCCATTCGTACGGGAGTACTCGGTTGATCCCGCGTGGACGCCCGACGGCCGTTTCGCTGTGTACTCAGGTCCTGACATCGGCACGACGTTTTCGGTGAAAGCCGCCACGGCCGAGTCCGCGGCGCATCCCCTGCCGGCCCTGACACTGACTCGCGGAGCTCGGCACTTGACCTTCCTGAATGGAGGACGTGCACTCGTGTTTTTGCGAGGAGAGATTCAACATAAGGATCTTTGGCAGGTCGACTTGGAGACGGGAACCGAGCGGCAATTGACTCATCTCGCTCCGGACTTCCACACCCGGGACTTCGACATTTCGCCGGACGGCGGTGAAGTCGTGCTCGAACGAGTGCAGGAGTGGTCGGATGTGGTGCTGCTGGATCTGCCCCAACCATGATCTCGGAGACGCGGTTTGGAGTTTGCCTCCGACTGCGGGAGGATGACGGGCAAACCGGAATGTATGGTCCGCCGCTTCGCCGCAAGCGAAAAGTGAGGATGTCACAAGTTTTAAGAGACTTCTTCCGGTTACGGGTTTAAAGAGCGCCGGGTTCGACCGTTGTGCCATCTCCTCATTCGCCAGCAGACCTGGTAAGAAATCATGTTCTCCGCAGTCGTCGCTAAGCTGCAGCTACATCGGCCACCACTGAGGGTCGATATTGTTCATTCTTGGCGAGCACGGCCCAGGCGATTCGGGCGAG
>Ga0209131_1001373_pt1 | contig 16834 bp, 18 predicted proteins | sample GraSoi_2013_40cm_FD_185826 | JGI IMG/M metagenome (GOLD analysis project Ga0209131, IMG submission 185826) | Grasslands soil microbial communities from the Angelo Coastal Reserve, California, USA - Sample 9_17_2013_40cm (SPAdes) (version 2) | ecosystem: Environmental > Terrestrial > Soil >...
GGGCAGACTCGGTGCGCGCGTGGGTGATCCGACCAAAAGCAAATTGAACCGGAAAAATCAGGCCCGCCGGCCAGTTTGACGCATCAAGTGGCCGATGGCTAATTGGTAGTGTGAGATATCCGGGCTAAGTTTTTAAATTGCGAATCGAGCGTCGGCGATGACGCCTACGGGTCAATGGCTGCCTGCGCGAGCGGCGCAATGCGCTGCGCTTATTGCGCCCTACGGCGTGTCCGCCCCAGGTCACGGGCTGCCTTCGCTTCGCGACGACAGCGCATTCCGGTCGACTGGAATCGCCTGTAGGGTGGGCAAAGGCGCGCTCTTACGCGCCGTGCCCACCAGGGCTCAGCCGCAGTGGAGCACGCTTCGCTTTGCCCACGCCACGACGTTTCCATTTGACCGGCATCCGCTGTAGGTGGCGGCACGACTGGGCTACGCCCGATAGCCGCCGTTTTCCGCGCGAGAGTTCGCCTACTCCGCCGCGACGCGCGTGACGATGGTCGAGCTTGACTCGAGGGTGCGGTGCACGGGGCACTTCCCGGCGATCTCGGCGATTTTGGCTGCGAGCCCTGCGTCGATCTCGCCCTCGATCCGGACGATGCGCTCGAAACGATCGATCTTGCCGATGCGTCCTTCCGCGACCTCGCTGCAATCCGCGCAGTGATCGGCGGCGACCTTGCCGTGGCGCACCTCCACCGAAATGCGGCCGAGCGCGAGCTGCTTGTACTCGGCGTAGACCCGCAATGTCATGGCGGTGCAGGCTCCAAGCGCGATCGAAAGATAGTCGTAGGGATTGGGGCCCGTGTCGAGACCGCCAACGGCAGCAGGCTCGTCGGCGATGAGCCTGTGCCGCCCGGCAATAACCAGGTTCTGGAATTTTCCTTCACGGGTCTCGCGGACCAGGACGTGCTCGGCCTCCGCAAATTCTGCGGGAGGCTCGGGTATGTACCTCGCTACCCATGCGGCGATTACGCCCGCGGCATACGAGGCATCTTGCGGTCGCGACAGCAGGTGGTCGGCATCGTCGAGCGAGATGAAGCTCTTGGGGTGCCTTGCGGCAAGAAAGATGCGCGAGGCATTGTCGATCCCGACCACCTCGTCGCGCGGGGCATGCAGTACAAGCAGCGCCCTGCCGAGCGTGCGGATCTTGTCGTCGAGCCGCCGCATCTCGGCGTCCTCGATGAACGAGCGCCGAATGCAGAACGACCGGCCGGCCAACTTGACTTCGGTCTCGCCTTCGGACCTGATCCGATCGAGCGAACCGCCGAGCTGCCGGAGCACGTGCGCCACATCGGCCGGCGCGCCGATCGTCACGACGGCCTTCGCCTCGGGAATGCGTTTGGCCGCCGCCAGCACGGCGGCTCCGCCGAGCGAATGGCCGATGAGTATGACGGGTGCCTCGTAGTTGCTCCGCAGGTAGTCGGCGGCGCGGATGAGATCCTCGACGTTGGAGGAGAAGTCGGTATTGGCGAAGTCGCCCTCCGATGAGCCGAGGCCGGTGAAGTCGAAGCGCAGCACGGCCACCCCTGCGGCCGCGAGCCCGCTCGCGATCCGCCGAGCGGCGAGCACGTCTTTCGTGCAGGTGAAGCAATGAGCGAACAGCGCGAAGGCCCGCACAGGACCGCCGGGAAGCTCAAGCCGCGCTGCCAGCTCGCCGCCGCTGCTGCCGGGGAATGTCGCTCTGACGACAGATGATGCGCTCATGGCTCGACCTCGTTCGCTCGTGTCCCGGGAGGCTCAAACGACCACCGAAATCGTATCATGTCGGAAAGATTGGCCATCCGGTTGCTTTGTGGCGTCAAACAAGCCTGCCCAACCACTCTCAGCCACCGTCCCGAGGAGGGTAGAAAAAGAGGCAGCGCCCTCCTGCGATGGCCTTGCCCGATCGGCGCGCGTCACGGATAACAAATCGTCATGAATAACAAATAACGGAGGAACCCATGACCCGCGGCACGTTCCAATGCTTCGTCGCGGCTGCCGCCATGCTGGCGGCGACCGCGACGCTGTCGCGCCCGTTCTTTGATCCGCGCGCAGAAAACCGCGACGCCATCGACGCCAACCCCGTGTTCTCGGCGCAGCCACGGGATCCGGCCTGCCACGCGGCGCAGCTCGTATCGACCGGCGGGCTTGCGCCGCGTGATCCCCATACGCTGGCGGTGCGCTGGGCCGGCTATTCCAACTTCGAACTCGCCTATGGCGGCAAGATCATCCTGCTCGATGCCTACTTCGACCGCGGCTCAAACTATCCGCCGCTCGGCTTTAAGGCCCGCGACGTAACGCGCGCCGACGTCATCCTGATCGGCCACGGGCATTTCGACCACATGTCGGACGCCGCATCAGTAAGTATCCGGACCGGCGCCACCATCGTCGGCGCCCCGCTTACGACCAACAAACTCGCCGCCCAAGACGTGCCGGCCGGCCAGATTCGCACCGTCACGGGACGTGGCGGCGAGCTCATCAAGTTCGACGGTTTCTCCGTGGAACCCATTCTGGCGCGCCACGGCCAGCCGGACCCACAAGTCACGACAGTCATGGAAGGCGCGCTTTCCGCGCTCAGCACCGAGCCCGGCGCCGCCCAGGAGGCCGAGGAACGGGCGATCCGCGCGCGTGGCGTGTCAGATCCGCGGGTGATCGCCGAGGGCACGATCGCGTATCTGATCACGCTCGATAGCGGTTTCCGCATCATGTATCGCGACAGCGGCGGCCGCGTCACCGATCAGGAAAAGGCCGTGATGGCGCGCGTCGGCGGTGTCGATCTTGCCCTTGTCGCGGTGGCGGCGGAATACCTGATGCCGCTGACGGCGCGGCAGGGGCTGGAGCACATGCGGCTCTATAAGCCAGAGGTCTACATGCCGGCGCATCACGATGCGCCGATTGGCGGCCGCCGCTCGCTGTGGCGCGCCACCGAGCCGCTGTTGCAGGCGCTCAAGGACGACAACCCGAACCTCGTCACAGTATCGCGCGGCTACCGCGAGCCGGTCTGCTTCAACACTGATGCGAACGTCGCGCATGACCGCCCGTGATGCAGCGCCTACCATACCAACGCCCGTAACGCCCCTCTTTGAACGTTTCCCCAGCCGGGTGATGCCCGTCTGCTGTCATTTGCCGCGGCTTCGGTGTGACAACAGCGCTCGAAACCTGCGGCGTTTCGACAACGGCGCGGTGCAACGTTGAAATGCGGAGTCGGAACGCTAGATAGGTCGGGACTTAGCCCACCAATGTGAGGCCGAGACGACAATGCAACTCTTCCCGCATCCGTCGGTAATAGCTTAGGCGTAGACGGCTCGGCCGGGTTGGTGCTACAAACCGCGGCCCGCTTTTTGTGCGGCGCAATATCGGTTACCATACATGTCTGAAAGCGTTGCGGCTCCGCGTGGAGGCGCTGAGGGGGAGAGGGCGGCAAGTCCCGGTCCGGGCCAAACCGCGGCCGGTTTAGTTGGACTTGCTGTCGGCAGCATCGGCGTCGTCTACGGCGACATCGGCACAAGTCCGCTTTATGCGTTTCGCGAGGCCATAAGGGCCACCGGGGCCGAGCAGGCGGCGACGTCCGCGGCGGTGTTCGGCGTCCTGTCGCTCATCCTTTGGGCCCTGATCTTCATCGTCACCTTCAAGTACGTCCTCGTCCTTTTGCGCGCCGACAACAACGGCGAGGGGGGCACCCTCACCCTGATGGCGCTAGCCCGCAAGGCGACCGGCGACAGTATCGCCGTCGTGGTGATGCTGGGCATCATCGGGGCGGCGCTGTTCTTTGGCGATGCGCTGATTACGCCTGCGATTTCCGTGCTCTCTGCGGTCGAAGGATTGAAGGTCGTCGCGCCCGGATTTGACCCCTACATTGTGCCGGTAACGGTTACGATCCTGGTGATGCTGTTCGCGGTCCAATGGCGCGGCACCGCGCGGGTCGCGAGCTTGTTTGGTCCGATCATGCTGGTCTGGTTCGCCGCGATCGCGTTGCCGGGGGCCTACTGGATGGTGGCTCATCCGGGCATTATCCTGGCGCTCAATCCGGCTTACGGAATTTCCTTCCTGGTCGGACACGGCATGATCGGGTTTGTCACGCTGGGAGCGGTGTTTCTTGCCGTGACGGGCGCGGAAGCCCTCTATGCCGATCTCGGCCATTTCGGCCGGTTGCCGATTCAGGGCGCATGGCTATGCTTTGTCTTTCCTGCCCTGGCGTTGAATTACCTGGGCCAGGGCGCGCTCGTGCTCGCCGATCCGAAGGCGCTGGAAAATCCATTCTTTCTGCTCTACCCGGAATGGGCGCAACTGCCGATGGTCGTCCTCGCTACCGTGGCGACGATCATCGCCAGCCAGGCGGTCATCACCGGGGCATATTCGTTGACCCGGCAGGCAATCGCACTCGGTCTGCTGCCGCGCCTCGAGATCAGGCACACCTCTGAGGAGCACGAGGGCCAGATCTACATGCCTCGGATCAACATGAGCCTGCTGGTGGGCGTGCTGCTGCTGGTCGGGCTGTTTCGATCCTCGAGTGCGCTTGCTTCCGCCTACGGAGTTGCCGTGACCGGGACGATGGTAGTGACCGCCATCATGGCCTTCATCGTCGTGCACAAGGTGTGGAACTGGTCGCTCGCCGCCACCGTCGCGTTGATCGCGCCCATCGTGGTTGTCGACGCGACCTTCCTGATGGCGAACCTGTTTAAGATCATCGAAGGCGGCTGGGTGCCGCTGGCGCTTGCCGGCGTCGTGATGGTGATCATGTACACGTGGCGGCGCGGCAGCAAGCTCCTGTTCGATAAGACCCGCCGGCAGGAAACGCCGCTCGACGACCTCGTCGCCATGCTGGAGAAGAAGCCGCCCCAGCGCGTGACCGGCACCGCCGTGTTCCTCACCAGCGATCCCGTCAGCGCGCCGACCGCGCTCATGCACAGCCTCAAGCATTACAAGGTGCTTCACGAGAAGAACGTCATTCTTTCCATCGAGACGGATCACAGGCCGCGCGTGCCGCAGGAGGAACGGGTGCGCATCGAGCCGGTCGGGCAGACTTTTTCCCGGGTGACGCTGCGCTTCGGCTATATGGAGCGGCCGAATGTGCCGCAGGCCCTCGGCATCGCCCGCAAGCTCGGCTGGCTGTTCGACATCATGTCGACCTCGTTCTTCGTGTCGCGCCGCAAACTGCGCCCGGCCGCGCGTTCAAGCATGCCGCTGTGGCAGGACCGCCTGTTCATTTCGCTGGCACGCGCCGCCAACGACGCCACGGACTATTTCCAGATCCCGACGGGTCGCGTGGTCGAGGTAGGTACGCAGGTGACGATCTGAGTTCGAAGGGTGGGAGCTAGTGATCGATCCCATGAAACTAATCAGATCGGCGAGAATAGCAGTGGAACCCACGGACCTCATCCTGAGGAGGCCGCGCTCTTGCGCGGCCGTCTCGAAGGATGGCCACCGGCACGATCTCGCCTGTGGCCGTCCTTCGAGACGCCCGCATCGAAATCGGCTGTTGCCGATTTCGACACTTTTAGATCGCCGAAGTCGGGCAAGCCCGACTTCGGCGCTGGCTCCTCAGGACGAGGTTGATGGATGATATCCAACGTTTGGCCTGTTCCAATCCATCGGTAAGGGGCATTTGATGTACGGATTGTTCGGTCGGGGTGCGATCCGGGACTTGACGCCGGAAGAGGTGGCCGAAGGTCTCGCCGCCGGCAAGATCATGCTGATCGATGTCCGCGAGCCCAATGAGACCGCGCGCGAGCGCATTGGCGGCGCATTGCTGGCGCCGCTATCGCAGTTCGACCCGATTGATCTGCCGGAGCCGCAAGGCCGCCTGGTGGTGTTCACCTGCGCGTCGGGCGTTCGTTCCATCAAGGCCGCCGAGATTGCCCAGGCGGCCGGTTTAGCCTATGACGCTCATCTCGCCGGCGGCATCAAGTCTTGGAAGGCTGCGGGGTTGCCTGTTGAGACCTAAAGGCTGGTAGCCCGGGTTGAGCGTAGCGAAACCCGGGTGCAGCATTGCCGCATTGATAAGTTGATCCCGGATTTCGCTACGCTCAATCCGGGCTACAGCCAGAGGAAAGTGCAATGCGGATATCGGCCTTCGTCGCCCTGATACCGATCACCGCGGCGGCGCTCGCGCCCCGACCCGCGGTGGCCGGCTATAATCTTCCGTGGTGCGCGACCTACTACGATAGCAACGTCGTGGCCTGCTCATTCACAAGCTTCGAACAATGCATGGCGTCCGTCAGCGGGGTCGGCGGCCTCTGCACACAGAATATTCTTTACCCACCCCGTCCGCCTTATGTGGATCAGCCGCATCGGGTGAAGTCGCGACGCGCGTCTTAAGCTATGACTGAGGCCAGTCGGCGCCGAATCGTGGAGAAGGGCGAATGCGTGGACCGTACCTCGTAGCCGCGCTGGCGTTCGCGGCGATGACATACGGGAGCGCCGATGCGCCGGCACAGCGCGAGCGCGTCGTCAATGTCTACAACTGGTCGGATTATGTCGAGCCGACCGTGCTCGATGCCTTCACCAAGGAAACCGGCATTCGGGTGCGTTACGATACGTTCGACTCCAACGACACGCTGGAAACCAAGCTATTGGCCGGCAAGTCGGGCTACGACGTAGTCGTGCCGACCGCCTATTTCCTGGAGCGGCAGATCAAGGCCGGCGTATTCCAGAAGCTCGACAAGGCGAAGCTGCCTCATCTCGGTGCAACGTGGCCCGCAATCGCCAAGCACCTCGCCGCCTACGATCCCGGCAACCAATATGCCGTCAATTACATGTGGGGCACGGTCGGTATCGGCTACAACGTGAAGAAGGCGCGAGAGATCCTCGGCCCGGACAGAGACATCGACAGCTGGAATACGGTGTTTGGTCCCGGCGAACTGGCGAAGTTCAAGGACTGCGGCGTCCACATGCTGGATTCCTCCGACGACATCCTGCCGGCGGCGCTGCACTTTCTGGGCCGCGATCCCAATTCGACCGATCCTGGGGATCTCGAAAAGGCAGCGGACCTCGTCGCCAAGGTGCGGCCCGCAGTACGCAAGTTCCACTCGTCGGAATATCTCAATGCGCTCGCGAGCGGCGAGGTCTGCCTGGTCGTGGGCTGGTCGGGCGACATCAAGCAGGCGCAGAAGCGCGCCGCGGAAGCCAACAACGGTGTCGACATCCGCTATGCGGTGCCGAAAGAAGGCGCCCAGATGTTCTTTGACAATCTCGCCATTCCGAAGGACGCCCGCAATGCCGTGGAGGCGCACGCATTGATCGACTACATGCTGCGGCCCGAAGTGGCGGCGAAAAACACCAACTTCCTGTCCTACGCCAACGGCAACCTCGCCAGCCAGTCCCTGATCGATCCCGCGATCCTCAACGATCGCACCATCTACCCGGACGAGGCCACCATGGCGCGCCTCTACACCATCAATGCGCACGACGCCAAGACGACGCGACTGATGAATCGGCTTTGGACCAAGATCAAGACCGGCAGATAAACCGTTCCGGTCCTCGCGAGCGCTGGCGACGAGCGCTCGAACGACCCATCCTATTCCAATGATCGAGCAAGGCGTTTGCGCTGCGGGCGAGAGGCGGGGCGATCACACGTTTTTTAAAAATTGCATTGGACCCACTCCTGCTAGCGCAGGTAGCGGATGCTCCTTTTGTTTGTTCTCGAAAGAGCATCGAGAACACGTGCAGCGCGATAGCTCAGTCACGCCCGGTTGCGCGCATACTCTGCGCTTGCGCCTCGCTGCACGACCCTCACCTCGATTTGCCGCGTTAATAACGTTATAACATTGTCGCGCATGCAAGATTCGACGAAGGCGCGCTTGAGTATTTGGATGCTCCAATCTCCCTGAGAGGAGAGCCGGATGATTGCGGCAGGACGAGATGTTACGGCGGAACGAAATGTATGGTCAGGAAGCACTTTGCCGATGCGGTGACCGACCGCGACATTCCGGTTCGGCATTGAGGTTGGAAACGAATTTTTCCGGGGGGAAGCACCCATGAAATCCTGGCTTATGGCCGCCTTGCTTCTTTTCGTTGCGTCGGGCGCCTGGGCCGATTGCCCGAATGTCATCACCGCAAAGTCCGGTCTACCGGGGCGCTTCGGCGAGTGGACGACGACCTACGACATGAAGAACGGAACGTTCGAAGCGCGCCATGCCACCGGCAACATCATCTCTGGGAACGTCAGAGGGACGTGTACCGACCGCGCCCTCGTGCTCGAAGAATACAACACCAGCAACCAAAACGACGGCACATGTCAATTAAATCGCGACGGCGCAAAACGATTCAGCGGGAGGTGCTTGCCTCGCGGTTTCGATATGCGAGTGACTGGCTTCTAACGCGCGTTGCGGTCGTATTGAACCAACTCCTATGCGGTCACATCTGCGTGCCGGACGCGAGCAGGCGCGTGGCGAGCAAGCCGAAAAGACGCCGGCCAAACACACTGGTGATGCCGATGATCAGCAACGCGGTCCCGAGATTCCAAGCGAGGATCATCGCGGTCGCATCATGGTTGTGGAACAGAGGGAGCGCGCTCGCCGTGATGGCCGCTATGGCGAGACCTCCGGTCGTGGCGACGGCGCCGGCGCGCAGCATCGCGGCGTAGCGCAGCATCACGGCGAGCGCGACCGTAAGCGGCACGCTGGTGAGCACGAGTATGGAGAAACATCGCAACTCCTCGCCGAAGCGAACGCCCTCGGGCCCGATGCTGACCCAATCGGTCAGGCAGCCATAGCCGATGGTGGACATCCAAGCCGCGAGCGCCGGCACTGGGAGCATGAGCCACCACCGCGAGCGATCCGGAAGGCTGATCACGAACGCCGCGATCGCAGACAGGATTCCGGTGGCGAGCGCGGCCGCGGTGGTGACCGCGAAGGCCGGCTGATGGAGACGCTGCGTCAGATCCGGCCGCAATCCATGCCCCATCACGATAAGCGCGATAACGAGGCCCGCAAAGGCGAGCCACAGCATCGCCCGCACGAGCGGCGGGCGCAGTCGCCGCACCGGCGTCGCGCATTCGACCAATGTGTCTATGAGTTCTCGGGTTGCGGTCACGGCGTTTCGCTCGACTGTCGCAGTCGCTTCCGCAGCGACTTGATGGCCCGGTGCGTCGCCACCTTCAAGGCCGACACCGATCGTCCACTGGCCAGCGCCGCCTCCTTCAAGGACATTTCCTTGAGCTTGATGAGGTTGATGGCCAGGCGTTGATCGGGCGCCAGCGTAGCGATCGCCGCATGCAGGGCCGCCGAGTCCGCGGATGTGCCTTCAAACTGGAGGTTCGCCGCATCAGGCGAAAAGGTTTCATGTTCGGACGACAGCTCGATTTCGCGTGACCGGGCGCGGATGTGGCGCCGCAGCCGATCAATGATGCGCCGGTTGGCGATGGCGACAAGCCACGGCCCGAACGGACGGCCCGGGTCATAGGTATGCCGGATGGCGTGAACCGTCAGCAGCACGTCCTGCACGGCATCCTCGGCGTCATTGGGCTCCTTGAAGCACCGCGCCGCCAGCGCGCGGAGATAGGGCGTCATGTCCTCCAAGAGCGCCCGGTAGGCGTGCCGATCGCCGTCCTGTGCGCGGGCCATAAGGCCGCTCCAGTCGCGGGCGCGGTTTGCATTCCGCTCACCGCCCGTCGCGCCGGCCGATGAAGCCACCACCGTCAACGACGATCGGCGTCCGCGCGGCCCCGGGGACATACTGTCGTCTCCTGATCTCGCCCCTTCACATACACCAGGCGCGCGCCCGTCGGTACAAATGAATTTTTGCAGCCGACCTGTAACCTCGCGGCCGCTGCGCCGAACCTTAAGATCGTCTCGCTTCGAGCTGTCGACAGCTTAATCGGGCTCTTCGACCGCGTGCCGTACGCGCTGCTCGCATTGCCGCTTCGCGTCGGCGCCGCCACCGTGTTCTGGAATTCCGCCATGACGAAGCTCGCGAATTGGGACACGACCATCGAGCTTTTCACCGATGAATACAGAGTGCCACTGCTGCCGCCGGAGTTGGCGGCCAATCTGGCGCTCGCCATCGAATTGACGACGCCGGTGCTGCTCGTGCTCGGCGTGTTGACCAGAGCCGCCGCGATCGTGCTTCTCGGCATGACGACGGTGATCGAGATATTCGTCTATCCACAGGCATGGCCGACGCACATCCAATGGGCCGCCATGTTGCTGGTGCTGCTCTGCCGCGGCGCCGGAACGCTATCGCTCGACCACGTCGCGTGGCCGCGCGTACGCCGCCTGGGCGGCGAAGCTGCTCCTGCCGGCAAGGAGGATCGAATCAACGAGATGTGATTTTGCCGACAGCTTTGTGAATGTGATCGCCTGCGATCCGCGTGTATCACGCTTCGTCCACCAGGAACCAAAGAGGGAGTTCCCCATGCTGTCACGTCGCTCGGTTCTCTTCGCCGCGGTCGCCGCAAGCGCTGCCATCGCAACGCCAGCATTCGCAGCAGGCCCGCAGCCATTCAAGGATGCAGCGTTCGCGGAGGCCCAGAAGGCGGGCAAGCCGATCTTCGTGGCCATCCATGCTTCATGGTGCACGATTTGCCAGGCGCAGAAGCCGATCCTCGCCGAGCTCATGGCCGATTCCAAATTCAAGGATCTGGTTTATTTCACGATCGATTTCGACAGCCAGAAGGATCTGGTCCGGCGCTTCGGCGCCCGGATGCAGTCCACACTCATCTCATTCAAAGGCGCGACCGAGCAAGGCCGATCGGTCGGAGACACCAACCGTCAGTCGATCGCCGCTCTGCTGAACAAAGTCCTGTGACGAGCCTGGACCAATGACGCTCGCGAGCCTTGCGCTTGCACTCGCGGCCGGCATGCTGTCGGTGTTGTCCCCCTGCGTGCTGCCCATTCTCCCGATCGTCCTCGGCGCGGCTGCATCGGAGCGGAAATGGGGGCCAGTGGCGCTTGCCATTGGGCTTTCCATATCGTTCGTTGCCATCGGCCTGTTCGTGGCAACTGTCGGCTTTGCGGTCGGCCTCGACGCCGACGTGTTTCGCTACGTGGCAGCCGTGTTGATGCTCGCTATTGGGCTGGTCCTGATGCTTCCGGGATTCCAAGCCCAACTTGCTGTTGCGAGCGGTCCGATTGCGAATTGGGCCGACGCGCGCTTTAGCGGCGTCCGCAGCGGAGCGTCGGGCCAGTTCTGGGTCGGCGTGCTGCTCGGCGCCGTCTGGAGCCCCTGTGTCGGCCCGACGCTGGGCGCTGCTTCCCTGCTGGCAGCGCAGGGCCGCGACCTTGGTCAAGTCGGCATCATCATGTTCGCGTTCGGACTAGGGGCAGCGCTGCCGCTGCTCGCGCTCGGCCTGTTGTCGCGCGAAGCCATGGTGCGCTGGCGTCATCGGCTTGCATCGGCCAGCAAGGGCGCCAAAGCGGGGCTCGGCGCTCTCTTCGTTGCGATCGGTGTGCTGGTGCTGACCAGCCTCGACAAGTCGATCGAGACGGCGCTCGTCGAAGCCTCACCCCAATGGCTGACCGACCTCACGACGCGCTTTTAATGGTATTGTGTGCCGGTGGCGTGGGCTGCCGTCGCTCAATTTGCTAAACTACATCGCGCAGCTTCACGCTTCATGTGGGAGGAAGTCATGACCATAGACAGGAAATTCACCATCGCCACGGTAGTGGCCACTGTCACGGCGCTGACCGTCGCGGTTTCGGTGCGAGCCGGCGGCGACAAGATCGTGTTTCCGGCGGAATATGCCAAAGGGGCCGTCTACATGACCCTCGACCGGCCGGAAAACAAGCAGGTCCGTGAATATTACACCAGTCAGGCGGCCATCGACGCTGCCAAGAAGGGGGCGCCGCTTCCGACCGGCACGGTGATCACCGTCGTGCAATATGCCGCCCAGATCGATGCCCAGGGCAATCCGGCAAAGGACTCGGGCGGCCGCTTCATCAAGACGAACACGATCCAGGGCTATACGGTGATGGAGAAGCAGGCCGGGTGGGGCAGCGAATACCCCGAGCCGAAGCGCAACGGCGAATGGGAGTACCAAGCCTTCCGCGCCGACAAGACGGCCAATCCGAACGCCAATCTGGACAGCTGCTTCAATTGTCACAAGCCCCAGGCGAGCAACGATTTCGTTTATTCCTACGACAAGATGAAGGTGGCGGCGCGATAGTCAATCGCTTAGCAGGGCGACCACAAGGGTCGCCCCCATTGGCGCTAATTTAAGGCTCGACGGGTGCCGCAAACTCCTCCCCTCCCCCTTGTGGGGAGGGGTCGGGGGTGGGGGTCGGGAGATGCGGCACATCAATGCCCCACGGCACGACCCCCCACCCCAACCCTCCCCCACAAGGGGGGGAGGGAGTCCGCGCGGCTTAAGTTAGCGCGAATGAGGGTCGCCCCTGCATCATCCTTAAGGAGGGAGGCAGCTAGAGCGGGATGACTTTTCTTCGAATCGTCATCCCGCTCCAGCTTATTGTTGGAGCACGATCTTTTCCGAAAACCGGTTCCCACTTTTCGGGATCATGCTCTAGGCCGGCAGATGCGCGGTTTCCGCGATGATCTCAAGCGGAGAAACCGCAACGTCTCCGCCGGCAACGTGCTTTGTCGCTTCCGTGTAGCGTTTGAAGTATTCCCGCTGCTGAAGGACCTTGATGGCCTGATCGTCCGCGGCCGTCGCGAGATGATAGTAGGCCTGGTCGTCCCGGATTTTCATGCAGCGATAGGAGATTTTCCCCTTCAGATCGGGATCGTCATCCAACGCCGAAATAAACCGGGCAATGGCCTGATGCCACTCCGTCTCCGTCCCGTTCGCGAGCCGGTACTTGATCAGAAAGTTTTTCATGCGCCGTTCCCTAGATTTTTGGAGGGGGCTGTTCGCCGCGGAAGATTGCGGCATTGCGTTTGGCAAACGCGTCGAAACTGACCGGCGGCCGGCCGAGAATCATCTGCACCGCGGGTGATACATTCGCCTCCTTGCCCTTGCGCCGTTCGGCAAACAGTTCGGCCAGCGCATCGGCGATGTACGGGGATACTCCGGCCGCAAGCTGAGCTTTTTTGGCATCTTCCGGGGCGACGTTTACGTAACGGATGGGTTTTCCAGTGACAGCGGAGAGCTTCTCCGCGACCTCCGCCATGGTGAGAGCCTCGGGACCGGTGAGGGGATAGATTTTGCCCTCGTGTCCGGAGTCCGTCAGAGCGACGGCGGCGACATCGGCGATGTCGCGGATGTCAATCGAGGCGATTTTCGCATTGTCCATAGGAAGGAATAATGCGCCCTTGGCGATGATCGACGGCACCTGCCGGAAGTATACCGGCATGAATTCGCCGGCGCGCAGGTGCGTGAAAGCCATTCCCGATGCCTCCAGCCTGCGCTCGATCTCGCCATGCATCCGGGCAAATCGAAATGGAGAATCGAGCTCCGGCATGATGCCGGACAGCTTGACGACATGCTTTACCCCGGCCTTGCGGGCCGCTGCGATGAAATTCGACTGCACGTCGAGCATCATGGGGTCTGAGGAGGAGATCAGCATGGCGCGCTCTACACCCCGCAAGGCCGGGATCAGCGTCTCAGGGCGGGCCATGTCGCCTTCCACGATCTCCACCCTGCCCTCCCCCGCTTGCCCGGGAGGGTCGGATGGGCGCAGCCCATCGGCCTTGGCGGCATTGCGCACCAGGGCACGTACCGGCACGCCTCTGGCGGACAATCGATGTACCAATTCGCGGCCGTTCAGGCCGGTCGCCCCCGTCACGAGAATCATCGTTCGCCTCCTCGCAGCCGCGCGGCTCGCCGTGCGCCATGATGCGCATGCTTTGACTGCGAATTGATTTGGCGCGATACGAGCGTCCAGACAAGTACGGACATAAATGATAGTATGGCTATTTAGTTCTTGATGTATTTTTTTAAGATGTATTGAAGACGTGTTGGCCCGGAGTGCTGGCGACGATGTCGAACAGAAAAGCGACAGCAGCATGCGGCTGCCCGGTCGCGGCATTTCAGAAAATGATCAGCGGCAAATACAAGCTGCGAATTGTGTGGGACCTCAAGGATGGTCCGCTCCGCTATGGCGAGATCCGGACCGGCCTGTTGCGAGGCACGGAGGGGACGCAGGAAATCGCGCCCCGCGTGCTGAGCCGCGAATTGAAGGCGCTCACGCAAAGCGGGCTCATCGACCGAAAAGATTTCGGCGTCGTTCCCCCCAAGGTGGAGTATCGCCTGACCCGCAAGGGCCGGAGTTTTATTCCCGTCATTTCGGCAATTCGGAAATGGGGCGCCCGCCACCTCAGTGAAGCCTAATCCCAGACGGTCAATTCTTTCGGACGCCGGATCAACTCAAGCTGCACGCTCACGTCCGCCGCAATCTCGACGGTTCTGGAGGCCGGCTCGAACCCTGACTTCCACACTGCGAGATTGTAGATTCCGCCCGGTACTTCGATGTGCGCCACTCCGGCTTTGTCGGTCGCAGCCCGATAGGGGCCGAGCGCGATCTCGCTTGCCTCCACCGGGGCCGCCGCCTCGCTCTCGGTAACCGCGACCGCCACGCGGTGTTCGGGCGGCTTGACGGCGGTAAAGCTGAAGTCGGCCGACGAGCCCAGATGCGGCAGCTCCAAGTCCGTCGCCGCGAATGCGACGCTCCAGCACTGCTGCCCTTCTCGGGATGGACCGGCAAGAGCGATTTCGGTCCAATAAAGCGCATCGGTCCCCGGCCACGGCGTGTCGCCGAGAATGGCTTGCCCGAGAGACGCGCCGGTTTCGTCGCGGATCTCGATCCTCGCACCGCTGAGTGCGCAGGCGCCGGAACTCTTCGCGCCGACCGTGACGGCAAAGCGGTGCGCCACTCTCACCGGCGCGGGGACCGACCACACCGCGAGGCTGGTGCGGTGCGGTCTCGTTTGCGAAGAGACCGGCAGCGCGCATCCCTCATAGGCGATGCCGCCGATCTCCTGCGGCGGAAAACGGATGGTCCAGCTGAATGCTTCGACACCAACAGGCGCCCTGACCGCAAATGCGGCGGTTTCGATCAGCTCCGCCGTCGCCACGATTTCCTCGCCGGCCACGACCTCGATGCGACCGCCGCTCAAATCGCGGGCCGCGCCCGACACCCTGACCTGCAGCAGGACGTCCGCGCCCACCGGTACCTGCGGGGGAACGGGCTCAGCGAGTTCCAGATGCAATACGGGGCGACCCTCCGCCAGAGGAGCTGCGCTCATGACGGTTGCGCAGCAGCATGGAAGCCCGCGATGCGGCCGAACGTTGCGGCCCGGCAGATGCCGTGCTGACCGAAGCCGCCCGCGGAGTCGCCGCACGCGTAGAGGCCGGGAATGACCTTGCCGTGCAAATCGATGACCTCGGCGCTGGTGCTGATCCGGATGCCCGTATAGGAGTCGTGAAGCGCGGGCGTGTGCCACGCCGCGTAGAACGGCGGCTTGGCGACCTTGTGCATCGGCCGCGGCTTCTTGAAATCGGCATCGACGCCGGAGTCGACGAAGGAATTGTACCGTTCCACCGATTTGCGCAGGGCCGCGCCGGGCATTGGCCGCCACTGGTATTCGTTGACGATCCTCCCCGCCAGTTCCTCGATCGTGTCGGCGCTGAAGAAATAACCAGCGGGATCGACATGGGGCGGTTTCACGTCCCACTCCTCGCGGGTAACGGCATCCGTGTCGAAGATCGCCCAGATCGGGCCGCCGCCATTGAACTTGTTGGGATCGCCGGTCCACGCCAGCGCCGCCGCGTAATACTCGTAGTCGCGGGTCGGAACGGTCTCGTCATAGAAGCGAAGGCCGTTCTCCTTCACCAGGATCACATCCTGGTAGTCCTTCACGACGAGGCCGAGCGCGCGGGCGCGAAAGAAATGCGGACTGGTGGGATAAAGCTCGGTGATGGTGCCGTTGCTCTTCTTGCCCATCCGTCCTTTGGTGATCAGGTTGTCGTCCTGGGTGGTCTGACACGCCGTCGCTCCGAGCGCCGCCCCGATTTCCATGGCGGCGATTTCGCCGTCGCCGGTGCGCTCCGTCCACTCGCTGTTTTCTGCCTGGTACTCCTCGGTGAGCCGGACGTCGAACATGGTGCGGAACACCGGGTTCCCGGCGCTGCCGCCGGTGGCGATGATGATGCCCCTGCGCGCCCTGATGTTCATGGTGCGGGTCTTGGGCCGGTAGGAGTCATCGACTTCGATGGTGGCGATGCCGGTGACGCGGCCGTTGAGCGGGCTCTCCCGGTGAATTTTCGTCATCTGCTGCTGCAGCAGGATCTCGATGCCCATCCGCCGGGCCGTCTTCTCCAGCGGCCTGACGAAACCGGAGCCCCGCGCCGGCGTGGTCGGCTCATTGGGCCAGCGCACCACGTTCAACCGTGTGCGGTTGCGATCGAGGCGATCGGGAGCACCCCGGTACGCCTCCCATTGGATCCCGTTCTTCTCCAGCCAATCGAACAATTCGAGATTGTTGTCGGCCCAGGTGCGCACCAGCGCCCGATCGCTGAAGCGGCCCATCGGCTTTTCCGGACGCGACCAGTCGGCGAACGCCCGATCGGCTGAGTCCTCGACGCCTTTCGCCTTCTGCAGGCGGTTGCCGCCGCCGATATAGAGGCCGCCAAAGCTCATCATGGCGCGGCCGCCGATGTCGAAATTCTTCTCAACGATCAACACCGATGCGCCCTTTTCGCGCGCCGCGATCGCTGCCACGAGCCCGCCGGCGCCGGCGCCGATCACGACGACATCGACCTCGCGGTCCCAGGCGATGGCTTCGGCGGCCTGCGCTGCCGGCGCCTCGGCGATAGCGACGACGGCAGCGCCGGAGGCGAGAAAGCTGCGCCGGTCGATCGCCGCATTGGGACGATCGTCGATGTTCTCAGCACCGGTTGGTCTGGGTGATTTTAACATTGGGGCGGCTCCCCTCGATCGGCTTCCAACCATCTTGGAATTTGATG
>Ga0209131_1001381_pt1 | contig 16769 bp, 11 predicted proteins | sample GraSoi_2013_40cm_FD_185826 | JGI IMG/M metagenome (GOLD analysis project Ga0209131, IMG submission 185826) | Grasslands soil microbial communities from the Angelo Coastal Reserve, California, USA - Sample 9_17_2013_40cm (SPAdes) (version 2) | ecosystem: Environmental > Terrestrial > Soil >...
CGGACAACGGCAAGAACAAGATCGCCGACGATCTCGACAAGGTGCTCAAGGGCAAGGGCGGCGGGAAAGAGAAGTGGGTCAAGCCGTCCCTCAAGGGCCCGCAAGTCAGCGTGGTGATCCTGGCGAAAGGCAACGACGCCGACCTCAAGGACCTGAGGAAAGCGGTCACCGCCGCGGGTGGGACCGTCAATCGCAAGTTCCGCTCCGTGACCGGAATCTCGGCAACCGTGCCGATGGCCCGCGTGAGGGAGCTCGCATCGCGTTCCGACGTCTGGCGCATCGCGCCGAACCGCGAGGTCCGCAGCACCGTGAGCGCCATGGAGCTGATCACCGGCGCAGACGCCGTGCGAGCCCTGGGCGGCGCGGTCGCGCTCGACGGCAGCGGCGTGACCATCGCCGTCCTCGATTCCGGAATCATGGCCTCCCACGGCTCCCTGCGCGCCGACGATGGAACCTCGCGCATCAGGAAGGCCGTCGACTTCACTTCTGCTCTCGCCACGCTCGACACGCCCGTCGACAGCATCGCCAGTCTTTTCTCGGACCCGTACGGACACGGAACGCTGGTCGCCTCGGTCGCGGCCGGACGCACGGTGCCCGCCTCGATGGACACCACCGGCGTGGCGCCCGGCGCCTCGCTCGTCGACGTCCGCGTGCTCGACGACGACGGCTTCGGCGACCTCGCCAAGACGATCGCGGGAATCGACTGGGTCATGGCCAACGCCGCGACCTACAACATCCGCGTCCTCAACATCAGCCTCGGAACAAATTCCGCCGACTCCTACCTCACCGATCCGTTGTGCGCCGCGGCCCGTAACGCGGTGGCCGCCGGCATCACGGTCATCGTGGCCGCCGGCAACTACGGCACCGGCGCCGACGGCCTGGAGTATTACGGGACAGTTACCTCTCCGGGCAACGAGCCGTCCGTGATTACCGTGGGCTCGGCCAACGCGCACGACACCTCCGCGCGCGACGGCGACACGGTCAACCTGTTCAGCTCCCGCGGCCCGACGCGCGGCGCCTACCTGGATGCCACCGGCGCGACCCAGCACGACAACCTGCTCAAGCCCGACCTCGTCGCGCCGGGCAACCGGGTGATCGGCGGAATCTCGACCGACACGCTGGGCCTGAATCAGAGCCTCCTGTCCGACGCCTTCCCGCAACTGGTCATCCAGAGGAGCACCACCGGCAACGGCCTGATGAAGGCGAGCGGTACGTCGTTCGCCACACCGGTGATCACCGGAGTCGCGGCGCTGCTGTTGCAGGCCAACCCCGGCCTCACGCCGCCCCTGATCAAGGCGATCCTCCAGTACACGGCGGAACCGCTGCCGGGCGCCAACCTGCTGCAGCAAGGCGCGGGGCTGGTGAACGTCCCCGGCGCGCTGGCGCTCGCCGGTTCGCTCAGCACGGACCTGTCGTCGCGTATCGCCTCGGGCTCGATCTCCGTGGGCGGCTCGATGCTCGCCGCGGGCCAGGGCATGCCGCCTTCTTTCTCGGTCATCGACGGGCACGTCGCGAACTGGAGCCGCTTCGTGTTCATGGGCGGGCGCCACGTGCTGGCCGGAGACGATCTCTTCACCGAATACCAGGCCGTCTACGACCCGCGCGTGCTCTGGGTCGGATCGGGCGCGACCGCCGCGAATGCCGGCTCGCCGATCCCCTCGGGTCCGCTCGTGAGCGCCGGCGTCCTGTCGTGTGACGCCGCGCTGGGCCCGAGCAGCCTTCTTGCCGCATCCGGCGTCTTCACGCTGTCCCCCAACGCCAGCGTCGCGTGCGGCCAGGGCACCGTGCTCTCGCAGGGCATCGTGGTGGCCGAAGGCATCGTGGTGGCCGAAGGCATCGTGGTCGCCGAAGGAATCATCGTCGCCGAAGGCGTCGTCGTCGCCGAAGGCGTCGTCGTCGCAGAAGGCGTCGTCGTCGCAGAAGGCGTCGTCGTCGCCGAATTCGGCCCGATGCCCGGGGAATAGATCTTGAGAGCAATCAAAAAACCGCAGGCAACCAAAACCACCTATGCAACGGCCGCGGAAGCCGCTCGGAAGCTTTCCGCCGACCTGCAGGCGAGCCTCACGGCCGCCAGCATCGATGCCAGCTGGGCCAAGGAAACCGCAAACGCCGCCATCCGGACGATGCCCGGTGAGTGAATCCATGGACCCGAACAAAGACCCAGTCAACGCACATGAGGCCCCTATGTCGCTCATCGACATGAAGGACTACACGCCGGCGGCGAAGCGCTACTGGTGGACCGTCGTTTTCCTCGGCGTGTGGGCGCTGATCTACGCCGTCGCCAAGATCGGCCAGCTCGAGGGGGAACTGCTCCTGCAGGTGCTCTTCGGCGCCGCGGTCGCCGCGATCGTGGGCCTTTTCCCGGTGCGCATCCCCGGGGCGAAAACGGCGATCGCGGGCGGCGAGATCTTCATCTTCCTCATGCTGCTGGTGTACGGCGTCCCGGCCGCGGTGATTGCCGCCGCTGCGGAGGGCACGGTGGCGGCATGGCGAGTCTCCAAACGCTGGACGAGCCGCGTCGTCGCCCCGGCGATGGCTTCGATTGCAATGCTTGCGTGCGCTTCGATGTTCCAGGTCGCGCGCGAGCAGGCGGTCGCGGCCGGCCTGAACGGCGGCGTGATCCTCGGGCTGGTGCTCGTCTTTGCCGCGGCCTACTTCGTCGCCAACACGGTGCTCACCTCGACGCTCATCGCGCTGAAGCGCAAGGAGCCGTTGCGCCCGGGGCGCTGGATCCGGGAGACCAGCTGGATCGGCCTCGCCTACCTCACCGGCGCCTCGATCGCCGGCGTGCTCTTCATGAGCTTCGAGCATTTCGGGCTGCCGGCGCTGTTGGTGTCCGCACCCCTCATCGCGATGTTCCTTTCGACGCTGCACTACCACTTCCAGCGCAAGGAGGTGGATGAGCGCCACGTCGAGGAGCTGAAGGAAAGCGAGAGCCGCTTCCACAGCGCCTTCACGCACGCCGCCATCGGCATGGCGCTGGTATCGACCGAAGGCCGGTTCATCCAGGCCAACAAGGCGTTCTGCGAAATGCTCGGGCGCAATGCCGTGGAGCTGCTGTCGGCCAAGCTTTCCGAGCTGGTGAACAACGACGACATTTCCACCCTGCAGGGCCTGGTCGACAAGCTCGTGAAGGGCGACGTCACCACCGTTCACACCGAAGTTCGCGGCCTGCATCGCGACGGCACCGACGTGTGGATGTCGCTCAACATCTCGCTCGCGCGTGATTGGCAGTTCACCACGCACAACCTCATCGTGCAGGCCCAGGACGTGAGTGCCCGGCGCCGCGCCGAAGCCGAGCTCTACCACAACGCGTACCACGACAGCCTCACGCAGCTGTCCAACCGCACGCACTTCGACGACCAGCTGAACCGCGCGATCGCGCGCGTGCAGCGCCATCCCGAGCAGCGCTTCGCGGTGATGTACCTCGATTTCGACCGTTTCAAGCTGGTGAACGACAGCCTCGGCCACAAGGCCGGAGACGAGCTGCTGGTGATCGTGGCCAAGCGCCTGAAATCCATGTTGCGCGAGACCGACGTGCTCGCGCGCCTGGGCGGCGACGAGTTCGCGATCCTGGTCGAGGACCTGCACCGCCAGCGCGACGCGGTCGAGCTGGCCGAGCGCATCCACAAGGAGCTGCAGAAGCAGATCCGGCTGGGCAGCATGGAAGTCACGATCAGCGCCAGCATCGGCATCACCTTCAGCACCAACAACTACCAGAGCTCCGACCAGATCATCCGCGACGCCGACATCGCCATGTACAAGGCGAAGTCGAAGGGCAAGGCGCAGTACGCGCTCTTCGATTCGAGCCTGCACCAGCACGTCGCGGCACAGCTGCAGCTCGAAAGCGAGCTGCACCGCGCGCTTGGCCAGGGCGAGATCTACCTCGACTACCAGCCGATCTGCTCGCTGAAGGACCGCAAGCTGATCGGGTTCGAGGCTCTGGTGCGCTGGGACCATCCCGAGCGCGGCCTGCTCGAGCCGGCGACTTTCATCCCGGTGGCCGAGGAAACGGGGCTCATCGTCCCGCTCGGCAACTGGGTGCTCGCCGAAGCGTGCCGCCAGATGCGCGAGTGGCGCTCCATCCGCGACAGCCGCACGCTGCAGATGAGCGTCAACGTCTCGAGCCTGCAGCTCACGCACCCCGACTTCGTCTCGCACGTGGCCATGTCGCTGCGCGCCGCCGAGATGAGCCCCTCGCAGTTGACCCTCGAAGTCACCGAAAGCGTTCTCATGGACGGAATCGAGAACGCCGTCTCCACGCTGAACGCGCTGCGCAACATGGGTGTGACGCTGAGCATCGACGATTTCGGCACCGGATACTCGTCTTTGAGCTACCTCGCCACGCTGCCGATCGACGCGCTCAAGATCGATCGCTCGTTCATCGACAAGATGAGCCGCGAGGGCAACGGCAGCGAGATCGTGAAAGCGATCTTCAAGCTGGGCCAGGTGCTGAGCAAGCAGGTCTACGCCGAAGGCATCGAGACCAGCGCCCAGCTCGCCCTCCTCGAGGAGCTGGGATGCGAATTCGGCCAGGGCTTCTTCCTGTCGCGGCCGGTCAACGCCACGCGCGCCGGGGGATTCCTCGCCGCCAACGAGAACGGCATCGAGAGCGTCGCGTAGGTTCTAGTCGCTCGCGCGGTTGAGGCGCTCCATCGCCGCTCGATCGAGCTCGAGCTCGGCCGAGGCCATCAGCTCGCGCAATTGCGCCACCGAGGTGGCGCTCGCGATCGGCGCCGTGACGGCGGGACGCGCCATCAGCCAGGCCAGCGCCACCTGCGAAGGCTTCGCGTGCACCGACTTCGCCACTTCGTCGAGCGCGGCGAGGATCTTCATGCCGCGCTCGTTCAGGTACTTCTTCACGCCCTGCCCGCGCGGGCTCTGCGCGAGGTCCGCTTCGGAGCGGTATTTCCCGGTGAGAAAGCCGCTGGCGAGCCCGTAGTAGGAAATCACGCCGATGCCCTTCTCGACGCATAGGGGCGCCAGCTGCGCCTCGAATTCGGAGCGCGCGTAGAGGTTGTACATCGGCTGCAGCGATTCGTAGCGCGGCAGCTTGCCGCGCTCGCTCGCTTCCAGCGCCTTCGCGAGCGAAGCGGCACTGTAGTTGGAGGCGCCGATGGCGCGCACCTTGCCCTCGCGAATGAGCTGCGCGTACGCCGCGAGCGTCTCCTCGATGGGTGTCGCGGGGTCCTCGTTGTGGGACTGGTAGAGATCGATGCGGTCGGTCTGGAGGCGCGCGAGCGACTCTTCGGCCGCGGCGAGGATGTACTTCTTCGCCAGGCCCTTCTTGCCGCCCGGCATCTCCATGCCCACCTTGGTCGCGATCACCACCTTGTCGCGCCGCCCGCCGCCCTGGCGCAGCCATCGCCCGATCACCGTCTCGGACTCGCCGCCCGAGTTTCCGGGCGCCCACTTGGAATAAACGTCGGCGGTGTCGACGAGGTTGAAGCCGTGGTCGACGAACGTATCGAGCAGCAGGAACGCGCTGGGCTCGTCGACGGTCCAACCGAATACGTTGGCGCCGAATGCGAGGGGCGCGATCTGGATTCCGGAGCGTCCCAGCGGGCGCTTCTTCATGGGGTATCTTCTGCCATGCGGCTTTATAACACTTTCGTTTTGATCTCCGTCCTGGCGCCGATGGGCGCGCTCGCGCAGGTAAACCCGCTGGCGCGCGCGATCGATCCGGCGAGCATCAACGGCTCGTGGAACGGCGCCGACCTCGAGCGGCGCACCAATTGCGCCTCGCCGCAGAACAATGGCCAGCGCGGCACCTACTCCGAATACACCGTCGTGGTCGACAAGCCGAACGCCGGGCTCTTCATCGACCAGACGGCGATCACGGGGCTGCGTTGCACCTACGCGGGAACCTACCTCCAGGAAGGCTCGGGGCTCTCGTGGACCGGCACTCTTTCGTGCAGCGACGGCAAGCGTGCGACCTTCCGCTCGCAGGGCTTCCTCATCACGCCGCACGAAATCTCGATCCGCCTCACGATGAAGCTCGAAGGCACGGAGACCTGCGACATCGACGCGATCCTCGGCGGCTCGCGCCTCTAGTGCTGCCTGCGCAGCAGAATCGTGGTTGGATCGTCACTCGGGAGTGATGCGGGCATCCGCGAGCCACTACCACTTCGCCTGGGAGTGTGGCTAGACGAGGCGCCGGCCGGTGAGGTCTTCGAGCACCGCGAGGGGAGATGCGCTGCGGTCGCGCATTCCTTCCACGTCGAGATAGAGCGTCTGCTCGAAGGCGAACTGCCCGGCGGTCGCCGCGTGCACCACTTCGTCGGTGAAGACGATCCAGGTCGATCCCGCGGGAAACCCGACCTCCAGGCGCGGGGCGCTGCGCTGGTATTCGAGGTCGGACTTGGCGGCGTCGTGAAGCTGCAGCATGAGGTGGTCGTAGGCGCTGCGCCGGCTCTTGGTGACGTGCAGCGCCGCGAGGAGGCTCGCCGACCCCGGCACTTCGCGCTTCGCGCGCGGCAGGAAGCGCCGTGCGTAGTCCGCGAAAGGCTCGCCGATGTCCCACATGCGCGGCCGCGACCGGGGATTCACGTTGCTGAACACGCGCAGGATCCGGCGACCGCGCATCGGGTTGGACGGAAACGCGTCTACGTGCATGCGCGTGTCGTCGCTACGCCAGGTCTGCGCGCGCCCCTCGATGCGGCAGGGGCGAAACGAAGTCGAGCCCGCCCTGCGATGCGCCCGGTAGCGCGGAAAAAGCCCGTCGATGAGCTGCGTGGCCGCGGCGGCGTAACGGCCCACCATGGCACCCAGCGCCTCCAGCTCCTCTTGGCTGCCACGCGCGCCGCGTACCTCGCTCGAGCCGGCGCGAATGTTCACGTTCTTGCGGTCCTCGGTGGCGAACGCGTCCGACAGGAAGCGCTCCTCGTCCGGCAGCATCCGGAACGCCAGCTGCGGCAGGAGGATCACCCCGCCGCGCTCGATCCGGGCGCAGAGCGCGTCGCTCGCCTGCGCATCGAGATCGCGGCTCCAGCTGTCGATCGCGCAATGGTGAATGCGCTCGGCGGCCGTCATTTCTTGGGGGGAGCGAGCGGCAACGTGAACACGAAACGCGCGCCTTTTTCGCGGCCGCTCTCGGCGTGAATCTCGCCGCCGTGCGCGGAAAGGATCGCGCGGCTGATGGCAAGGCCCAGGCCCGCCCCGCGCCGCATCGAGCGCGTCTCGCCGCGGGCGAACGATTCGAACACTTCCTCCTCGCGGCCCGGCGGCAGCCCGGGTCCGTTGTCCTCGACACTGACCTCGATGGCCTCGCCAACCTTGCGCGCGGAGACCACCACCGTGGTTCCCGGAGGCGTGTGCTTCGCGGTATTGCTGATGAGGCTCACGAAAACGCGCTGCAGCAAGGTGGCATCGGCCACCGGCGCGGGCAGGTCCGCGGGGATGTGGATGTCGAGCTTGTGCTTGGCGAGCAGCGCCCCCAGGAAGCGCAGCGTGTTGTCGACGATCTCGGCGATCGGCCGGCGCTCGAGGTTCAATTCCACCTCGCCGCTCTGGATGCCCGCCATCAGCAGCGCATCGCGCGCGACGTCGACGTAATGCACGCGCTCCAGCGCCGTGGCGACGAGGGTGGCGAAGATCTCGAACTGGTGGCGCTGCTCGGGAATGAAAAGGTCGCGCGCGCGCTCGGGGCGCACCGCGAGAACGCCGCGCGTGCGCGTGGGCGACTTGAGCGGCAGGAAGAGGTACTCGTTGCCCGCCAGGGTGTCGGTGCCCGCGCCGGCCTGCTGCGCCTGGTCGTAGGCCCATTGCGCCGTGGTGCTGTCGAACGGGTTGGACATGCCGCGGCCGGTCGGCGAGACGAGCGTGCCGGTGCTGTCGGGCACGAGCACCGCCACGCGCGATCGAAATCGCCGCGACATGAACTCCTCCGTGGTCTCGATCACCTGCGAGGTGGTGCGCAGCTGCGCCAGGTCGCGGGCGAATTCGTAGAGCGTGCGCGCGCGGTTTTCGCGGTGCGTGGCCACGCGCGCCTGGAAGCGCAGGTTGCCGGCGAGCTGTCCGATGAAGACCCCCACGGCAAGCATCACCGCGAAGGTGAGGAGATACTGGATGTCCGCCACCATGAACGAGAAGCGCGGCGGCACGAAGAAGAAATCGAACGCGGCCACGTTGACGATCGCCGCCAGGATCGCGGGCGCCCGCCCCCACTTCACGCCGAGCAGGACCACGGTCAGCATGAAGAGCATCGCGATCGTGGCGAGCTCGAAGGCCGGATGCAGCGCGCTCGCCACGATCGTGGTGAGCGCGCACGCCAGGATCGTCCACACGTAGCGCACGCGCTTCTCGCCCGCGCGCGGGCTCACCTCGGCCCGGGTGGGCGGGGCGCTCACCTGCATGCCCGCGCCGGCGCCGCCGCGCCCGATCTCGATCACGTCGATGCTCTCGCTCGCCTTGGCGATCGCGTCGCTCATGGTGCGCGCGAGCCAGAAGCGCGTCCTGCCGCGGCCGACGATGATGGTGGAGATGTTCTGGGTCTCGGCGTATTCGACGATCGCCTCGCAGACGTCGTTGCCGGTGAGGATCGCGGTCTTGGCGCCGAGGTCCTCGGCCAGCCGCACCACGTTCAAGATCCTGCCGCGCTCCTCGACCGCGAGACGCTGCAGGCGCGGCGTCTCGACGTAGATCGCGGTCCATCCGGCGTCGAGGTGCTTGGCGAAGCGCGCCGCGCTGCGCACCACGTGCTCCGCGCCCGCCCCGGGGCCGATGCAGCACAGCACGTGCTCGCGCGTCTTCCATACCGTGTCGATCGACTGGTCGACCCGGTACTTGCGCACCTCGTCCTCGACCACGTCGGCGGTGCGGCGCAGCGCGATCTCGCGCAACGCCAGCAGGCTGCCCTTGCTGAAGAAAGTGCCGGCGACGCCCTTCTCGACGTCGCCGACGTGGACCTTGCCCTCGTTCAGCCGCACCAGCAGCTCGTCGGCGGACATGTCCACCATCACGGTCTCGTCGGCGGTGTCGAAGAACGTGTCGGGGACGGTCTCCGGCTCGCGGATGCCGGTGATCTCGCCCACCACGTCGTTCAGGCTCTCCAGGTGCTGCACGCTCATCGTCGTGAAGACGTCGATGCCGTTGGCGAGGAGCTCGTCGGCGTCGTTCCAGCGCTTCGGATGGCGCGAGCCCGAAGGGTTCGCGTGCGCGAGGTCGTCCATGAGGAGGACCTCGGGATGGCGCGCGAGCGCCCCGTCGAGGTCGAGCTCGCCGGCGGCCCCGTTGCCGGCCGCGCTCGGGAGCGTCTCGAAGCCTTCCAGCAACAGGCGATCCGCGCTCTCGTGGGTATCGACCACTCCGGCGACCACGTCGCGCCCGTAGTCGCGCATGCGCTGCGCGGCGGTGAGCATCGCGTTGGTCTTGCCGGCGCCGGGAAAGGCACCGAAGAAGATCTTCAGCTTGCCGCGGCGCGGCGCGTCGGAGGCCCCGGCTCTTCGGTCCGGCCCCCGGGGAGACTTGGGCGATGCCTCGGTCATGGGCAATTTTAGCAAGGTAGCCTAGAATCATCGTTCCGCAGAGACAATCATATGGCCGACGCCCTCCTCCTCGCGCGCGCCCAGTTCGGGCTCAACATCGGCTTCCACATTCTCTTCCCGACGCTCACCATCGCGCTCGCGTGGTTCCTGCTCGGCTTCCGCATCCTGTACCAGCGAACGCGCGACCCTGCTTGGCTCGCGACGTACAAGCTGTGGGTCAGGATCTTCGCCCTCACTTTCGCCATGGGGGTGGTCTCGGGCGTGACGATGTCGTTCCAGTTCGGCACCAACTGGCCGCGGTACATGACCACGGTGGGTGCCATCGCCGGCCCGCTGCTTTCCTTCGAAGTGCTCACGGCCTTCTTCCTCGAGGCGACGTTCCTCGGCGTGATGCTCTTCGGAATGAACCGTGTTCCCGACTGGGTGCACATCGTTTCCACGGTCATGGTGGCCTTCGGCACGACGGTCTCGGCGTTCTGGATTCTCGCGCTCAACTCGTGGATGCAGACGCCCGCGGGACACATGCTGTCCGGGGGCCAATGGATCGCGCAGGACTGGTGGGCGGTCATCTTCAACCCATCGTTTCCCTACCGCCTCACGCACATGTTGATCGCTTCGGCGCTCACGGCGTCGTTCGTCGTGGCGGGACTCTCGGCGTGGCGATTGCTCTGGGCTCCGTTCGACACCAGCGCTGCGAAGACGTTGCGCGCCGGCCTGCTCGTCGCGGCGACCCTGGTGCCGGTGCAAATGCTGGTCGGCGACCAGCATGGCTTGAACACGCTCGAGCACCAGCCCGCGAAGATCGCCGCGGTGGAGGCGCTCTGGCACACGGAGCGCGGCGCCCCGCTCGTGCTCTTCGCGATCCCGAACGAGGAAACGCGGCGCAACGATTATTCGATCGAGCTTGCGTACGGCGCGAGCCTGATCCTCAAGCACGACGCCAACGGCGAAGTGAAAGGGCTCGACGCGTTCGCGCCCGACCATCCGGCGGTGGCGCCTGTGTTCTTCGCCTTCCGCATCATGGTGGGAATCGGCGTCCTGATGCTCGCCGTATCCTGGTTCGGCGCGTGGATGACGCGGCGCGGCCGCGCGGCGCCACGCTGGCTGCTGTGGGTGTTCGCGGCGTTCACCTTCGCGGGCTGGGGCGCCACGCTCGCCGGTTGGATCGTCACCGAGATGGGACGCCAGCCGTGGCTCGTGACCGGCGTGCTGCGCACCAAGGACGCGGTGGGCGAGATCACCGGCGCGCAGCTCGGGGCCAGCCTCACCGGCTACATCCTCACCTACTCGCTGCTCTTCGTGGCCTACATGGTCGTGCTCACGCACATGGCCGGAAAGGGCGCGGACTAGACATGGACCTCCCGCTCGCCTTCATGGTGTTGATGGGGCTCTCGGTGCTGGCCTACGTGGTCCTCGACGGCTACGACCTCGGCGTCGGCATGCTCATGCCCGCGGCGAGCGAAGCGGAGCAGTCGATGATGGTCGCCTCGATCGGGCCGTTCTGGGATGCGAACGAGACCTGGCTAGTGCTCGGCATCGGCATCCTGCTCACGGCCTTTCCGTTGGCCCACGGAGTGGTGTTGGGCGCGCTCTACCTTCCGGTGGTCGCGATGCTGGTGGGATTGATGCTGCGCGGCGTGGCCTTCGAGCTGCGCGTGAAGGCCGAGGGGTGGCACCGCGAGCTGTGGAACTGGCTCTTCTGGGCCGGCTCCTTCGCCGCGTCGTTCTTCCAGGGCGTGATGCTCGGGCGCTACATCACCGGGTTCGAGGCGGGCTTCGGCTTCTGGGCCTTTGCGATCGTGGTGGGTGCCAGCCTCTGCGGCGGCTACGTGCTCCTGGGCGCCACGTGGCTGATCCTCAAGACCGACGGCGACCTGAAGAAGAAGGCGGTGGGGTGGGCGCGGTGGGGCCTTATCTGGGTAGCGCTCGGCGTGGCGCTCGTGAGCCTCGCCACGCCGCTCGCGAGCGCCACGGTGCGCGACAAGTGGTTCGACTTCCCGCGCACGCTCTGGGTCATGATCCTTCCCGCGGCGACGGTCGCGGCGGGATTCTGGCTGTGGCGATCGACCGGCGCGCTGCGCCGTGGCGCGAAGGGCGGCGATGCGCAGCCCTTCGCGGCGGCGGTGAGCATCTTCGCCCTCGCCTTCCTCGGCCTCGCCTACAGCCTCTTTCCCTATGTCGTGATCGATCGCCTCACGATCTGGCAAGCCGCGGCCCATCCTTCGGCGCTGAAAGCGGTCGCGATCGGCGCGGCGATCGTGCTGCCCTTCATCGTCGGCTACACGATCCTTTCCTACCGCATCTTCCGCGGCAAGGCGAACGCCAAGCTCTACGACTGAAAACGGGTTTTTGCGGGCGCGGCGGCCCTGAAGAACTTCTGGCACTCGGCCGCGGCGACCGGGCGGCTCACGAGGTAGCCCTGGATCTCGTCGCACTCGTGGTCCTCGAGGAATTTGCGGTGCTCCGCGGTCTCCACGCCCTCGGCGACGACCTTCAAGTGAAGGCTGTGGCCGAGCGAGATGATCGCCTTGGCGATGAGCCCCTCGTCGGGGCCGCCGCTCGTGATGTCGCGCACGAACGAACCGTCGATCTTGAGCGCGGTGAGCGGCAGGCGCTTGAGATAGCTCAGGCTCGAGTAGCCGGTGCCGAAGTCGTCCACCGACAGGCGCACGCCCAGCGCCTTGAGCGCCTGCATGGTGGCGATCACGTTCTCGGCGTCGTGCATCACCATGCTCTCGGTCAATTCAAGCTCGAGGTGCTCGGTCATGCCGGTGGAGGCGATCACGTCGCCCACGAGCCGCACCAGCCCGCCGGCCCAGAGCTGGCGCGCCGAGAGGTTCACCGAGATCACCGGGTGGAACCCCGCGCGCTTCCAAGCGCTGCCCTGCTCGCACGCCGTTCGCAGCACCCATTCGCCGATCGGCACGATGAGCCCGGTCTCCTCCGCGAGCGGGATGAAGCGGTCCGGCAATACCAGTCCCCGCACCGGGTGCTGCCAGCGCACCAGGGCCTCGACGCCGTCGACTTCCCCGGTGCGCAGGTTCAACCGCGGCTGGTAGTGCAGCAAGAGCTCGTCGCGGTCGATGGCGCGCCGCAGGCTCTGCTCCATCGACAGGCGCTCGTTGGCGAGCTCGTTCATCTCCGCGGTGTAGAACTGGAAGTTGTTGCGTCCCTGCGCCTTGGCGCGGTACATCGCCGCATCGGCGTTCTTCAGCAGCGTCTGCACGTCGGGACCGTCCTGCGGATACAGGCTGATGCCCGCGCTGCAGGTGATGTTGAGCTCGCGGTCGCCGATCGTGATGGGATCGCTCACCTTGCCGATGAGGCGGCGCATGGTGCGGAAGATCACGTCCTCGCGCGTCTGGTCGGAGAGGATCAGCACGAACTCGTCCCCGCCCAGGCGCGCCACGGTGTCGCCGTCGCGCACCGCCGACATCAGGCGCTCGCCGACGTGGCGCAGCACCTCGTCGCCGAAATTGTGGCCGAGTGAGTCGTTGATCACCTTGAAATGATCGAGGTCGATGAACACCACCGCGATCGACTTGGTGCTGCGCTGCGCGAACACTGCTTGTCTAAGGCGATCGTGGAAGAGGTGCCGGTTGGGCAGCCCCGTGAGCGCATCGTAGTTCGCCTGGCGCTCGAGCTCCTCCTGGTAGCGCTTGCGCTCGATCGAATACTGCATCGCCTTCAGCAGCAGCTCGCGGTCGATCTTCCCCTTGACGAGGTAGTCCTGCGCGCCGCTCTTCACCGCGTAGAGGGCGAGCTGCTGGTCGTCGTTGCCCGAGAGCACGATGATCGGCACCTTGGGCGAATGCGCGTAGACCTTGGAAAAAGTCTCGAGCCCGTGGCTGTCCGGCAGCGACAGGTCGAGGAGGACGAGCTCGGTGTCCTTCTGGCTCAACAGCTCCAGCCCGCGCGAGAGCCGGTCGGCGTGGCGCATGCGGAAAGCACTCTTCGGCTCCTCCTCGAGCATCTCGTTGATGAGACGCGCGTCTCCCGGGTTGTCCTCGATCAGCAGGACCAACTGGCCCGGCTCTTCGGATTTCATTTTCCGGGCGGCAGCGGCGGCAGCGTGACCACCGAGAGCCAGAAGCGGTCGATCGACTGGACCACGACGATGAACTTCTCGAGGTCCACGGGCTTGGTCACGTAGCAGTTGGCGTGCAGGTCGTAGCTGCGCAGCACGTCTTCCTCGGCCTGCGAGGTGGTGAGGATGACGACCGGGATCGCGCGCAGGTCGCTGTCCTGCTTGATTTCGAGGAGCACTTCGCGGCCGTCCTTCTTCGGCAGGTTCAGGTCCAGCAGGATGATGTCGGGGCGCGGCGCCTTGGCGTGCTTGCCGCGCTGCTTGAGGAAATCGAGCGCCTCGACGCCGTCCTTGGCCCAGTGCAGATTGTTGTAGACCTTGCCCTCGTGCAGGGCCTCCTGCGTGAGGCGGAAGTCGCCGGGATTGTCCTCGACCAGCAGGATCTCGACCGGCGGCGTTTCCTCTGCCTTGCGAATCATGGGTGGTTTCCTCCGTGGTGGCGCGCGATCGTGAAACCGAAGGTCGATCCCTTGCCCGGCTCGGAATCGACCCAGATGCGCCCGCCGTGCCGCTCGACGATCTTCTTCACGATCGCGAGCCCGATGCCGGTGCCGGGGTACTCGGCCTTGTTGTGAAGGCGCTGGAACATCATGAAGATGCGGTCGGCGTACTGCGGGTCCAGGCCGATGCCGTTGTCCTGCACCGTGAAGACCCACACCTCGTCGCGCGTCTGCGCCGAGACGTGGATGCGCGGGGCCTCCGGGCCGCGAAACTTCATCGCGTTGCCGACGAGGTTCTGGAATATCTGCGTGAGCTGGGCGCCGTCGGCGCGGACCTCGGGCATCTCTTCGTGCGTGACCGTGGCCCCGCTCGCTTCCTGCGCGGCCCTCAGGTTCGCGAGCGCCTTGGCGAGTGCGGCGCCGCTCGAAGTCGCCTGGAATTCGCGGCCCCGGGTGCCCACGCGCGAATAGGCGAGCAGGTCCTCGATCAGCTGCTTCATGCGCGCCGCGCCGTCGACGATGAAGTCCATGAACTCGCGCGCGTTCGCGTCGAGCTTGTCGGCGTAGCGGCGCTCCAGCAGCTGCGTGTAGCTCGAGATCATGCGCAGCGGCTCCTGCAGGTCGTGCGAGGCGACATAGGCGAACTGCTGCAGCTCCTCGTTGGAGCGCGACAGCTCACGGGCCTTGATTTCGAGCTCGTCGTGCGCCTCGCGCAAGGCGGCCTCGTCGAGCTTGCGCCGCGTGATGTCCTTGCCCACGCCGCGGTAGCCCTTGAAGCGGCCCTCCTCGTCGAAGAACGGCTGGCCGCTGATGCTCAGGTAGCGGATCTTCCCGGACTCGTCGCGGTGGCCGTACTCGAAATCCTGGAACGGCTTGCGCGCCTCGTGAAGCGCCTTGTGCTCGGCGATCTGGGTCTCGGAGACGCCGGCGAGGTCGAGCTCCCAGCGCCGCTTGCCGATGAAGATCGCGGGCGGAAGCGCGATCGAATCGGCCTCGCTCTTCGACATGGTGGTGAAGCGAAATTCCTCGTCCTGCTCCCAGTACCAGTCGGAGGAGAGCTGGGTCAGGCTGCGGAAGCGCTCCTCGCTTTCGCGCATCGCCTTCTCCGCGCGCCGGCGCACCATGAGCTGGCCGATCTCGCGCCCCACGCTCACCGTGATCTGCAGCAGCCACGGGTCGGGCCGGCGCGCCTCGCGGCCGAAGAATTCGATCGCCCCCAGCACCTTCTCGCCCATCAGCACCGGCAGCGCGAAGGCGCCGCGCAATCCCGCCTCGCGGGCCAGCGGGCCGCGCATGAAATCCGGCTTCTGCGTGACGTCGGCGACCCACACCGATTCCCCGGTGGTGAGCACCTTGCGAATCATGCCGCCGCTGCCGGGGACGAACGTCTCGCGGCTGCTGGTGGCGAGGAAGGCCGCGATGCGCGCGTCGTCGATGCTCCACGTCTCGCAGCAATGCAGGCGGTTGCTCTCCTCGTCGAGCGCCCAGCGCGCCGCGCAGGCCCAATCCAGCCGCTCGCACATCACCTGCAGGATTCCGCGGATCGCGTCCGAAAGCGATTCGGTTCCGGCGAGGTGGCGCGTCACCGCGTGCTCGATCGCCTCGCGCTGCTCGGCCTGCTTGCGTTCCGTGATATCGACGATCGTGCCGATGAGGCCCGCGACCTCGCCGTCGGCGCGAGAGAAGGTCGCCTTGTAGTAGATCGTGTGGCGCACCCGCCCGTCGCGCATCGTGAGCGGGATCTCGTAGCTCTGTTTGCCGGGGTGGCTCCAGAGCTCCTCGTCCATCGCGCGGTGGCGCTCGGCGATGCCGGGAGACTCGGGATAGAGATCGTGGACCTGCCCGCCGATGATCGACCAGCGCGAGAGGCTGAAGAACTCCTCCCAGGCGAGGTTCACCCCGAGATACTTGCCGTCGCGCCCCTTGAAGAAGACGGGGATCGGCAGGACCTCGATCAGCTCCTGGGCGACGCGCAGGTCCTCGCGCGGCGAGCCCAGCACCGCGAGAACCGAGGCGATGTCGCTTTGGGATTGCTCCATCCACCCTCCCCCGGGTGACGGATTAAACTGCTCGTGGCGTTGAGCGGCGTCGCTTTTCGTCCGCTCCAACGCCGTTCCCGCTGCTCATTCTCTCACCCATTTCATCTACTTCTCGATGAGCTGGCGCTTCTCCTTGACCTCTTTCCAGTCGTCGGCGTCCGGCGGCGCAGGCTTGCGCTCGACGATGGGCTTCCACACCTTGGAAAGCTCGGCGTTGAGCGCGGTGAAGTCCTTCTGCGCGGCCGGCACGTCGTCCTCGGCGAAGATCGCTTCCACCGGGCATTCGGCCACGCAGAGCGTGCAGTCGATGCATTCGTCGGGGTCGATGACGAGCATGTTCGGACCCTCGCGGAAGCAATCGACCGGGCAGACGTCCACGCAGTCGGTGTACTTGCACTTCACGCAGGACTCGGTCACCACGTACGTCATGAAACCCCTCTCGGAATGCCCGCTTTGCGAGCGGAAAAAGACCGTCATTTTAGCACCCGGCCACGGGCCGCCCAACCCGCGGCTTTGCCCGCCGACCCGGTTTTGGTCTACGATGGATGCCTGTTCGCCCCCGGTTCACCCCCGAACCCTCCTCCAGGGCGCAACGCCATCCGATACGAGGAAGACCAGTGGCCGAGACCCATCCGATACGAGGAAACCAAGTGGCCGAGAAAATCATTCACATCACGGATGACACGTTCGAAACCGAGGTGCTGCAATCGCAGACCCC
>Ga0209131_1001382_pt1 | contig 16764 bp, 11 predicted proteins | sample GraSoi_2013_40cm_FD_185826 | JGI IMG/M metagenome (GOLD analysis project Ga0209131, IMG submission 185826) | Grasslands soil microbial communities from the Angelo Coastal Reserve, California, USA - Sample 9_17_2013_40cm (SPAdes) (version 2) | ecosystem: Environmental > Terrestrial > Soil >...
ACTGAAACCAAGTCGCGCGTGCTGGAGGAGATTTCGCCTTGAGGCGGACAAGCCGAAAAACCGGGAGGGCCAAGTTTTCCGCATCCACGACGCGGGCGCCGGCGTCCGAAACAGACGCGGCCGAGATTGCCGCCGGCGACATTTACCCGGTCAGCGTCAGCAACTTGTCCCTTCACGAACTGTTCGAACAGCAGGCCCGCAACATGTTGGAGCGCGCCGACATCGACGAGGAGCAGAGGCAAAGCATCCTGGTGGCGATGGCCTGCCCGTGCTGCGGGGCGGGCGGGATGTCGTTCAGCGTCAAACTGAAGGCCGAGGAATCGTAGCCCGGATGGAGCCACCGGGTTCGGCCGGAGCCTGCCATCGGGCCGGCCCGGTGATAAACTCAGCGTAATCCGGGACCGGCCTCGCCGTAGATGAAAGCGCCGCCCTGGATTACGCTGACGCTCCATCCGGGCTACGATTCCATCAGGCCGGCAGTGGCGGTTCCGGACCGAGCGGCACGATGCCGGCCGGATTCAGCGCCTTGATCGAGTAGTAGCCCTGCTTGATGTGATCGATATTCACGGTCTCCTGCGCGCCCGGGATGGCGAGGACGCGCCCCATATAGGCGGCCAGGTTCGGGTAGTCGATCAAACGCCGCAGATTGCACTTGAACAGGCCGTGGTAGGCCGCATCGAAACGAACGAGCGTCACGAAAAGCCGAACGTCGGTCTCGGTCATGCGCTCGCCAAGCATAAACGAACGGCGTTCGAGACGCCGTTCGAGTTCGTCGAGCATTTCGAACACGTCCCGACAGGCTTCTTCGTACGCCTGTTGCGTGCTGGCAAAACCCGCGCGATAGACGCCATTGTTGAGCTTGCGGTAGATCGGTTCATTGAGCGCTTCGATCTGCGGGCTCAGATCGGGCGGATATAGATCGATGTCGTTGGTGGCGAACTTACCGAACGGACCGTTGAGCATACGAACGATCTCGGCCGACTCGTTGTTGACGATGGTCTGCCTCTGTTTATCCCACAGCACCGGGACGGTGGCGCGGCCGCTGTAGAGCGGGTCGGCGCGGGCGTAGATTTCGTGCAGATAGGTTGCACCGTTGAGCGCGTCACGGTTCGCGCCCGGGTAGTCGCCGAAGCGCCAGCCTTGATCGGTCAGGCAAGGCTCGACCACGGACACCGATATGACGTCATCGAGACCTTTGAGCTTGCGCACGAGCAGCGTTCGGGATGCCCAGGGGCAGGTCAAAGCCACGTAGAGGTGGTAGCGTCCTGCTTCGGCCGGGAAGCCACCTTCGCCCGTCGGGCCGGGACCGCCGTCGCCCGTAATCCAGTTGCGAAATTGCGACTCCTGCCGGACGAAGCCGCCCTTGGCATCCTTGGACTGTATGGGATGCCAACCCGCCGTCCATTTCCCGTTCACAAGCATGCGGTTGTCCTCAGGCGGCTTCACGAAGCAGCGCACGCACGTCGAGCGGGCGCGTATACATGTCGAGGTGGCCTTCGGGCGTGCGCGGCCACTGCGCCTGCGGCCGGTCCCAATAAAGCTCGACGCCATTGCGGTCCGGATCGCTCAGATAGAGCGCCTCGCTGACGCCATGATCGCTCGCGCCGTCCAACGCAATTCCAGCCGCCAGCAATCGTTTCAGGGCACCGGCCAGCGCCGCTCGCGTGGGGTAAAGGATCGCCAGGTGGTAAAGACCCGTGGCACCGCGCGGCGGCGGAGAACCACCGCGGCTTTCCCAGGTATTGAGGCCGATATGGTGATGATAGCCGCCGGCCGAAATGAAGGCCGCCTCGCTGCCACGGCGTTGGGTCAGCTCGAATCCGAGCACGCCGCAGTAGAAGGCCAGCGCACGGTCGAGGTCCGCGACCTTGAGGTGGACGTGGCCTATCCTGACGGCAGCATCGATCGGATGCGGCGTCAGCGACTGCTCCAGGGGGAGAAGCACGGCGGATTGGTCAGACATGTCGACCTCCCTCGTTATCGGAGGAGCAGTTGGTGATTTGCACGAGGAACATCAAGGCGAGGTGCCGTCGCGGGGGGAGTGCCGCGACGACGAGCACGAGAGCGGATCTATGTCCCGTGCGCCCGCAGCAGCAAGGTGGCACCCTCGTTGACCCTGAACGTCTCAGCATCGATCACCACGCCATAGAACACGGCCGCCTCGTGCACCGAGACGTAGCCCTGCCGCACGTCATCGCGCACGTCCTCTACCGGTCGATCTAATGGCGAACCGTAGCCGCCGCCACCGCCGGAACGCAGGCGGAATGCATCGCCGGCCTTGATCTGGGCGACCAGCACCTTGGCATTCGGGAACTCGGTCTTCCAGTGGGTTCCAAAGCGCAGCGCCACAGAATTGCCCTTGCCGTCGCGGCCGCCCTCGAGCCCCCAGGGGCGGCAATGGGCGCGCTCGATCTGGGTGTTGAGCGTAATGTCGGTGCGCGCCCGCACCACGCGCTCCACCCCGAGGCCGCCGCGATAGCGGCCGGCGCCGCCGGAATCCGGCACCAGCGCGTAGCGCTCGACCACGAGCGGAAACTTCGCCTCGATCTGCTCGTTCGGCGAGTTATGGGTGTCGCCGTCATTGATGGCGACGGTGCCGCAGACGCCGTCCTCCGAGCGCTTTGCACCCCAGCCGCCGCCGAGCGGACCGAAATTGCCCATGAAGAATTCCGACGTCTTCGGATTAAAGCCGTGGAACTGCGCGACCAGGAGATCGGCGTGATGCCCGGCAATGACGCGATCCGGGATCGCGGGCGCCAGCGCCTTGAAGACAGTATCCACGATCGTCATCGGGAACGTCATCCACCATCGCATCGGAGCGGGCCGCGTGGCGCTGATGACGCGCCCCGGCGGCACGATGGTCTTCAGGCTGCGGAACGACCCGTCATTGATCGGATAGTCGGTCGGCGAGGTCAGGCATTTGTAGGCGACCTGCGCACAGGCATGGCCGGTGGTGATGCCGGAATTGTAGAAGCCGCGGACCTGCCGGGAGACCTCGGTGAGGTCGATCGTCATCTCCTCGCCCTTGACCTCGACGCGCACCCGGATCGGGATCGGCCTGCCGATCGAAATGCCGTCGTCGTCCATGAAGGATTCCGCCTCATAGACGCCGTTCGGTATCGATTTGGTGCGCGCACGCGCCGCCGCCTCGGAACGGTCCATGATGGCCGCAATGGCGGCCGCCACGTGGTCGCGGCCATAGCGGTCGACCAGTTCCAGAAAGCGCCGCTCGCCGGTCTTGACCGCGGTCACCTGAGCGCGCAGATCGCCGAGCGCGCGGTTCGGGATGCGGACATTCTGTCGGATGATGTCGACGAGGTCGTCATTGACCTTGCCGCGGTCCTGGTACTTCAGAATCGGGATTTGCAGGCCCTCGGAGAAGATATCGGTCGTCATCCCGCCGAGCGTGCCGCCGATGTCGATCCAGTGGGCCATGCAGCACGAGAAACCGACCAGCACGCCCTTGTGGAAGATCGGCAACGTCAGCGTGACATGGTTGAGGTGACTGCCGGTGATGTAGGCGTCGTTGGTCACATAGATGTCGCCGGGCTTGATGCCGTCGCTGCCGAAATGGCGCATCTTGGCCTTCACGGTCTCCGCCATGCCACGGATGAACATCGGCAGGCCAATGCCGATCGATACTGTCTCGCCTTCCGGCGTGAATAGCCCGACGGTGAAGTCCAGCGCCTCGTAGATGATCATGTTGTACGCGGTGCGCATGAGGTTGGTCTTCATTTCCTCGGTCACCGCCATGACGCCGTTGCGCACGATCTCGGCGATCACCGGATCGAGCGGACCGCGCTTCGTGCGCTCCGTTCCGATCTGCTTTGTGGTCTTTCGCGCCATCGCGCTCCTCCCCGCCGGTGCCGTGTATGTAGCCCGGATGGAGCGTAAGCGTAATCCGGGATCAGCCTCGCCATATCTCGAGCGCCTACCCGGATTACGCTTACGCTCCATCCGGGCTACGACTCACGATCGTCTCTTCCCAACCGCAATGTCGAGATTGCCGAAGCGGTCGACCTCCAAGGCGTCGCCCGGCATCAGCACGGTCGTCGATGCATGTTCCTCGATCAGCGCCGGCCCCTTGATACGGTTGCCCGCCGTCAGCCGATCGCGCGCGAAGGTGCGCGTGTCGATGAAGCCGTGACCGTCGAAGTAGACCGGTCGCTTGCCGGTACGTGCCGCCTTGGACAGAGCCGCCCCGCCGACGGCGATCTCCTCCAGGACGGGCTTGCGCATAATGCCGGTTACCGTGGTGCGCAGGCTGACGATTTCGGCGCGCTCCGCGGGTGCGCTGCTGCCGTAGCGCAACAGATGCATGTCGTCGAAATGGCGCTTGATGGCGGCGCGATCCTGTTCTTCGAACACCCGCGCCGGCAGCTCGACCGTGACGGCATGCTCCTGGCCGACATAGCGCATATCGGCGGTGCGGTTGACCGTTACGTTTTCGGGCGCGACCGAGGTGGCGGCGATGGCGCGCCTGCCTTCGCCTTCGAGTTCGTCGTAAATGCGGGCGAAATCGTCAAACGACGCGTCGTCGAGCCGGGCCGGCCAGGTGCGCACGTAGTCATAGCGCAGGTCTGAGTAGAGCATGCCGAAGGCCGAGAAAACGCCGGGAGCGTTGGGGATGATGACCCGGCTGATTCCGATCTCGCGAGCGACCTCAACCGCATGCAGCGGTCCAGCGCCGCCGTAGGCCACCAGCACGAAGTCGCCGGCGTCGAGACCGCGCTCGGTGGTCACGGTCTTGACCGCATAGGACATGGCGGTCGCCGCAATGCGGAGAATTCCGTCGGCTGCGGCCGTCAAGCTCATGCCGAGCGGCTCGGCGACGTGGCTCGTGAGCGCCGTTCGAGCCGCCGCAACGTCGAGTTGCATCTCACCTCCGAGAAAGCGGTCGGCGCCGATTCGGCCGAGCACCAGATTGGCATCGGTGACGGTCGGCTCCGTGCCGCCGAGACCGTAGCAGGCCGGCCCCGGTTGCGCGCCTGCGCTTTGTGGACCGACCCGCAGGGCGCCGTCCTCGACCCGGGCGATTGAGCCGCCGCCGGTGCCGACTTCGAAGATGTCCATCATGGCGATCTGGATCGGCAGCGCCCGCTCGTAGCCGCCGATCAATGCGGCGCCGGTCGTCAGCGGTTCTCCCTTGTGGATGACACCGGCCTTGGCCGTGGTGCCGCCCATGTCGAATGCGATGGCGCTGTTAAGAGCGAGCGCCCGGCACAGCGCCTTGGTGCCGATGACGCCCGCCGCTGGCCCGGATTCAAGCATGCGGACACAGTGTGACTTCGCCTGCTCAGCCTCGTAAAGACCGCCGGTTGACTGCACCACCAGGAACGAGCCGCCGAACCCGGCCGCTTTGATGTGCGCGCTGATTTCGGTGAGATAGCCGCGCACCCTGGGGCCGATATAGGCGTTGGCGACCACGGTAGAGCAGCGCTCGAATTCCCGGTATTCCTGAGACAATTCGTGAGACGCCGAAACAAACATCGCCGGATGGTTTGCCTCAAGCAGCGCCTTGGCGCGCGCTTCATGATCGGCATTGCGATAGCAGTTGAGGAACAGAATCGCTGTCGCCTCGACGCCGAGCATGTCGAGCCGTTTGCCGAGCGCGGCGATCTCGCTTTCATCGAGCGGAATATCGATGCCGCCGTCCGCGAGCACCCGCTCGCGCGCCTCGAAACGCAGCGCCCGCTCGACCAGCGGCACATGCTTCCTGAAAAACAGGTTGTAGGCGTCGGGCCGGTTGATGCGGCCGATTTCGTAAATATCGCGAAAGCCTTCCGTAATGATGAGCGCGGTCTTGGCGCCGGTGCGCTCCAGAATTGTATTTATCGCCACCGTGGATCCGTGGAGAAACAGCCCGGCGTCGGCGTAGGCGATGCCGGCACTCTCGACCCCGGCCGTGATGCCTTCGACAAGGTGATTCGGTGTCGACAGCGCCTTGCCAAGCCTGAGCTTTCCGGTCGCGGCATCGAACGCCGCCACATCCGTGAAGGTACCGCCGATGTCTGCCGCAAGGCGCAAATCCGGACGTCCCGCCGCGGACCGCGATTGGTTTGATGTCATCGAAAGGGCTCAAGTCGATTGCCGCAGGCGCGTGAGGCCGTTGCGCTGCGTCGCCCTACAACGAATGGGGCAAAGAGGGCAAGTTCGCATCGCGACGGTATCCGGTTGGGGATCTACGCTGCGACGGGAAGGTCGGAATCCTTTGAAAGATCGCTCTCGGTTGAATGCCAACCGCTCGTTCCCTGCGTGGGCAGACCTGTGGAGACCTGCTGAAATCCTGGGCTGACAAAGGGTTAAGTGCATTAGATAGATAAAATTTTTATGAGAAAGAAACTTGTATTAATTTTACCGTTGATATTTATTTTTTATCAGATATTATTTTTATGTAAAATTAATGCAACCCAAGGTGGGTGCTTAACAAACTGAGGGAGACGACCATGCGACAATTCACGATGTCCGTAGTGGCTCTGGCAGCATTTGGAGTCATGTTGACTGCGGCACAAGCCGAGATTCTCAACGGCGCGCCAGCCAAGAATGGAAATCAGTGCTTTACGTTTTCGCACTCGCAGGCACGGGACGCTCGGTTTGGCGTCTGGGGCGCTTGCCCGCAGACAGCAAGCGTGGCCGTAGCGCCCCGGCCAGCCCGCAAGCATCGCTCCTCCCATTGACGGCTCCCTCCCAGCGCATGAGGCGTTCATTCTACGACCGGGTCGTGCGCTGGACTTTTTGAGCTTGCCGTAACGGTCCAGGAGAGTGATTGCAGGTAAAGGGGTCGGGCAGAGCGAAGAGTGCGTTGCCACGGTGCTCCTCCGGCTTGGCAGCGCACTTTTCTTTTAGCCCACGTGTGACAGCACTACACCTCGCATAGTGATCGGCAGTCTCCGCGAAAAATTGCGATTTCTTGATCCCCGATAGAGGTTTGCAGCACCTCAACGATCCGCGACCTTCCCGATCGACCAAATTGCAATAACAATTTATTATGCGCGTGATCCGGCCCGCCGGATTTGTGGCGCCCTGTGCTCATGGTCGATCATCCGACGGCCGACAGGGGAGCCGCTGGCAGCAAAGCGGCGGCAGCGGTGGCGGCAATCAACTTAGCGGAATTTATATTGGCGGATCCAATTCGAATGATCCGCGGAGGGAGTGAAGAGATGATGTCGACAAGGCTTTTGGCGACTGTAAGCTTCGCGGGGCTGCTGGCCGGCCTGACGACAATCGGCGCGAATGCACAAACCCTAAGCGGCAAGGTATCCTCCATCGAAGAAGGACTGATGGAAGGCGTTCTGGTGAGCGCCAAGAAGGAGGGCTCGACCGTCACCACTACGGTGGCGAGCAATACCAAGGGCGAATTCAGTTTTCGGGCCGATCGGATAGAGCCCGGCCGCTATAACGTCACGATCCGGGCGGCGGGATATGTCCTCGCCGGGCCGAAGCAGGTCGACGTGGCGGCTGGTGCGCTGGCGAGCGCCGACATCAAGCTCGCCAAGGCAAAGAGCATCCAGGCCCAGCTCTCCAACGGCGAATGGATCATGAGCGCGCCGGGCGATGACCGGACCAAGTCGTTTCTGCCCGACTGCGTCGGCTGCCACACGCTCCAGCGGGTGTTCTCGGCCATTCACACTCCGGAAGAGTGGAAGAACGTGTTCGCCCGCATGGGACGCTACGCCCCCGAAAGCGTGCCGACCCGCCCGCAGCTTCTCCTGCAGGGCGGGCCGCGCAGCGAGCGTCCGCGCGTTCCCGCCAACATGATGGAGGCAGCGGCCGAGTTCCTGGTCAGCGCCAACGTGAACAATCCCGACAACGAGGGACAGGTGTTCAAACGGGTTGCGCGCCCGAAGGGCCGCGCCACCAACGTCATCATCACGGAGTACGATCTGCCGCGCAAAGAGGCGCTGCCTCATGATGTGATCGTCGATGCGGACGGTCATGCCTGGTATTCGGATTTCGGCAACCAGTTCGTCGGCGAGCTCGATCCTAAGACCGGCAAGGTGACGGATTACCCCCTGGAGACCCTGCGGCAGGATCAGCCCAAAGGCCCGCTCGGCATGGAATTCGATCCGCAAGGCAACATCTGGATCGGCATGTCGTATCAGGCCGGCGCCTCGAAGATCGACCGCAAGACCAAACAGGTCACCACCTATCCGCTGCCGAGGGAGTGGCAGGGCATCACCAGCCAGACCAATATGGTGACGCCGACCCACATGGATGTCGACGGCAAGGTGTGGATGGAAGATACCGAGAACGGACGCGTATTCCGGCTCGATATTGCGACCGGCAAGTGGGAGGACCGCGGCCAGGCCACCACCGCGAAAGGCGAGACCATCCGCGGCTACGGGCTGCCGTCCGACAAGGACAACAATCTCTATCTGATGTCGTTCGGCGATACCCGGATCGGCCGTCTCGACGCCAAGACCAATGTGGCCCAGATCTGGTCGACCCCGATGACCCGCTCGCGACCGCGCCGCGGCCGGTTCGACGACCAGAATCGGCTGTGGTTCGCCGAATATGCCGCCAATCGCATCGCCATGTTCGATCCCAAGACCGAGCAGATCAAAGAATGGAAGCTGCCGACGGACTGGAGCCAGCCCTACGACGTGGTGCCGACGAAAGGCGCTGAGGAAGTGTGGACCGGGTCGATGCTGACCGACCAGGTCGCGCGCCTCAACACCAAGACCGACGAGATCGTCGAATATCTGCTGCCGCGCAACACCAATATCCGGCGCGTCTTCGTGGTCGACAACGGCCCCCGTCCGGTGCTGTGGATCGGCAACAATCACGGCAGCGCCATCGTCAAAGTGGAGCCGCTGGATTGAACTCGTAGAGCGAACTTCGATCGCGTTAAGGCACATGCCGGCGTCGTCGCCGGGCTTGTCCTGGCGACCTCGAATTTTAAGGTACACAGCAAAATAGCCGGGGTGGCCGGGACAAGCCCGGCCACGACCAATCGATGCTCGGGCAGGCGCCTTTGCCCGGCCCACGCGAGACGCATTTTCACACGGCTGCAACGCTGCCGCGACAATGGAATAGCAGCCCGCGATCGGCTATAAGCTCCCCGGGATCGCGACGAGAATTCGCAAGAATGCGTCGGTTCTGGTTGAACATAAACTTGTATTCAACAATGCAGACGGGAGAAACTCGATGTTAATGCGCCGAGACTGGAAAACGACGGCATTGTTCGTGCCGGCACTTCTGCTCGCCGGAGCGTCCGCGTTGGCGCAAGCGCCGCAGGCCCCCAACCCGGCCGCCACCATGACGCCGGTCACCGACGCAGTGCTGCGCGATCCACCGGCCGCCGACTGGCTGATGTGGCGGCGCACTTACAACGGCTGGGGTTACAGCCCGCTCGACCAGATCAACAAAGACAACGTCAAGGACCTGCGGCCGGTGTGGACGTGGTCGATGACGCCCGGCCCCACCGAGACGACGCCGATCGTGCACGACGGCGTGCTTTTCATTTTCAACTTTGCCGACAAGATCCAGGCGCTCAACGCCACCAACGGCGATCTGATTTGGGAATATAAGCGCGATCTGCCGGAGAAGCTGCTTGCCGACTTCCCAAATGTTCTCGCCAAGCGCAACATGGCGATCTATGACGACAAGCTGATCGTCGCGACTTCGGACGCCCACATCGTCGCGATCGACGCCAAAACCGGCAAGGTCGCGTGGGACCACACCACCGCCGATTGGACCAAGGGCTGGCGCTATACGGGCGGCCCGTTCATCGTCAACGGCAAGGTCATCCAGGGCATGACCGGCTGCGGCAATGCGGAGCCTGGCGGCTGCTTCATCACCGGCCACGACATCAAGACCGGTGCTGAGCTGTGGCGCGTCAACACCATCGCGCACCCGGGCGACCCGAACTACGACACCTGGAACGGCCTGCCGCTGGAAAGCCGGTTCGGCGCATCGGCGTGGATTTCCGGCGCCTACGATCCCGATCAGAACCTGGTGTTCTACGGCACTGGCCAGCCCTATCCGTGGATCGCAGAAATGCGCGGCACCCTGCCGAAGAAGCCGGGCCTGAAGACCAATGCGATGTATTCGGACACGACCCTCGCCATCAATCCGGATACCGGCAAGCTTGAATGGTACCATCAACATCTCGAGGATGATACCTGGGATCTCGACTACGTTTACGAGCGGCTGCTGATCGACCTGCCGGTCAACGGCGAGACCCGCAAGGCCGTCGTGACCACCGGCAAGCTCGGCATCATCGAGGCGCTCGACCGCACCAACGGTGCGTGGTTGTGGCACAAGGAGACCATCCCGCAGAACGTGGTGGCGGCGATCGATCCGAAGACCGGCGAGAAGACCATCAACGTCGCCGCGATCCCGCATATCGGCCAGACCACCGTCAACTGCCCGGCCGATCCGGGCGGCCGCGGCTGGCCGGCGACCGCCTACAGTCCGAAGACCGGCATCCTGTACATGCCTCTCAACGAATATTGCGCCAACACCACGCCCTCGCCGCTCGATCCCGGCCAGGCCTATACGGGCGGCGGACGCGCGATCTTCGCTCGCGTGCCGGTGCCCAACAGCGATGGCAAGATCGGACGCGTCGACGCGGTCAAGCTCTCCGACCGCTCGCAGGTGTGGTCGTCCCGCCAGCGCGCGCCGATAACGGCGGCTGTGCTGCCGACCGGCGGCGGTCTCGTCTTCAACGGCACCTGGGATCGCTATTTCCGTGCCTTCGACGACACCACCGGCGAAGTGAAATGGCAGATGCGCCTCAACAACGTGATCAACTCCTTCCCGATCACCTACAGCGTCAACGGCAAGCAATATGTCGCAGTCGCGGTCGGCAGCGGATCGAGCCACTCCAAGGCGCTCGCGACGCTGACCCCCGAGATCCAGAATCCCGACGGCGGCTCGGTGCTGTGGGTGTTCGCGTTGCCGAATTGATGACTTGTAGGGTGGGCAACGCGCCATGCCGCGGCCTCGCGAATACGCTCAGCGTTGTGGGCGCGTTGCCCACGGTGTCCGGCCTCTCCGACAACGGCGAGATGCGCCGTCTGACAGCGTGGGCAAAATCGCGGGCGACTCCGACTCATGCGGCCAGGTCACGGCAGGCGATTTTGCCCACCCTACACTGGGGCCGGGAGCATTCCTGGCGTGAAAGGATGCCATGCCATCGACCGTTCTGTCCCTCCTGCGTGCGACAGCACTCAGTGTCGCCGCCGTGGTCTTGTGGATGTCCGCCGGCCCTGCCTCCGCACAGGACACCCCCTACGTTCCGGAGGAGTGGAAATACGGCCGGCGCCAGGCCGGCTCGACGCTGCAATATTGCCTCGACATTCGCGATCCCGATCTGCCGATTGCTCGCAAGATCGGGCAGGCGATTGCCCAGGCCCTGCTGCTGGAACCCAAGCCGCGCGAGCTTGGTCAGAATTCAGTCGGTGAGGACCTCGATAGTCTCTACCGGGTATTTCTCGAAAGCTGCGACATCTATCTCGGTTTCAAGCTCATTCCCGATGCCTATCCGCAATGGCTCACGGTGACGCGGCCCTACTACCGCACGTCCTACATCCTCGTAACCGCCAACACGCAATGGAATTCGCTGGCCGACATGCCGCACACGCAGGCCATCGGCGCCACCATCGGGACCAGCGCTGACATTCGGCTCATCCAGTACCTGCAATCGCTGCCGGCGGGCAGCCAGTGGAGCCGGTTTCCGATGGGATCGGACGAACTCGCGCTGCGTGCGCTGCTGCGCGAGCAGATCGGGGTCGCGCTCGTGTGGGGTCCATCGTTCTGGGCCATGCGGCAAAGCGATCCCGCGTTGGCGAAGCTGCGCATCATCTCGTCGCGGCCGGTGCCGGACTCAGCCGTCAACGTTGGAGCGACGTTGCTGGCGCGGGAATCCTTTCTGCGCAGTAATATCGATCAGGCGATCGCGTCTCTAACCGCCGACGGCACCATCCAGTCCATCCTCGACAGCGAAAAATTTCCCGCGGCGCCGGTGAAATGACACTGCCGTCATGAAACCCCGGCCCGGCAGCGCACTCATTTTGGGAGCATCGGGCCAGGATGGAACCTATCTGGCCGAGCTCCTGGTTCGCCGCGGCCTCGACGTTCATGGAACATCGCGCGACAAGGAGGTCTCGGGCTACGCCGGATTGCGCCGACTGGGCATCTACGATCGCGTGACGCTCCATTCGGTGGTGTTGAGCGATTTCCGCAGCGTGGTCACGGTGCTCAACGACGTGCGGCCGGCCTTGATTTTCAATCTTGCGGCTCAATCCTCGGTCGGATTGTCGTTCGAGCAACCGGTCGAGACCATCGACAGCATCATGCATGGCACGATCAACGTCATGGAAGCGATGCGCTTCCTCGCGCTCGATGCCAAATTCTACAATGCCGCATCCAGCGAGTGCTTCGGCAATACCACCAAGGAGCAACCGGCCGACGAGACCACCATGTTCTCCCCGCGCAGCCCCTATGCGGTCGGCAAGGCAGCCTCATTTTGGGCGGTGGCAAATTATCGGGAGGCCTATGGGCTGTTCGTTTGCAACGGGCTGCTGTTCAATCACGAGTCGCCGCTGCGACCGGCTCGGTACGTCACTCAGAAGATCGTTCGCGGGGCTGTCGACATTGTCGCGGGCCGCACCGGCACCCTCGAGCTCGGCATGTTGCATATCGCGCGCGATTGGGGTTGGGCGCCGGAATATGTCGATGCCATGGCCCGCATGCTTGACCGGGAGACACCGGAGGATTTCGTCATCGCAACCGGGAAGACTCACGCGCTTGAAGATTTCGTTGCGGCAGCGTTTGCCTGCGTCGGACGCAACTGGCGCGACCACGTCATTGATAACCCCGCTCTCCACCGACCGACCGATATCCTCTATTCGGGCGGCAATCCGTCGAAAGCCGCACGTCTCCTCGGTTGGAAGGCGGAAAAGAAGATGGTCGACGTCGTCGGCCTCCTGATCGATGCCGAGATGCGGCGTTGTGCGATGAAGGACGGGTGAAAGGGCGGGCAATTGGAGCATGATCCGCGAGGAGGACGGGGCGGCTCACCTTGCAATCCCCGGCGCGAACAATTCATCCACGCCCATCCGCCGCTGCGTGAACCCCTGTTCGTGCAGATAGCGGCACAAAGTCTCGATGGCCTTGCGGTTCGCCGCCACGCCATAAGGCCAGATGTCCTCGCCCAGTACGGCTTGCGTGGCCCGGTATTCAGCCTCGATCCACGGTAACGTCACCGCGAAGGCCGACAGCTTCCCGAAATCCGCGACTGCGATTTCCTTGGCTTTGGCGAAGGCATGGAAAAGGCTTCCGGCCATCCAGGGATGCTGCTCCACCAGGCTGTTGCGAATGCCGACGGCGTGCATCAGCGGGTAGACGCCGGCTTTGCGGTAATAGGCCTGCTCGGCCGCGCGGTAGTCGGGGAACAGCCGCGCCACCGCCTCCCTGCCGTTCGCCGCCCCCACGGGAGCGGTGGGCGGAGGCGGGAGGAACCACGACGGCGGGCGCGCCGAGAACACGGCGTCGAGTTCGCCCTCGGATAACATGCCGGCGAGCGTCTTGCCGGCCGGGATCGTTTCGATATCGACGTTAGCCGCGTCTTTCTTCTCCCCTTCCCCTTGTGGGGAGGGGTTGGGGGTGGGGGTCGGGGTGTGGGGCACCGTCGTGCCATGATCTCCCGACCCCCCACCCCGACCCTCCCCCACAAGGGGGGAGGGAGCAGAGGCCACAGCCGGCTGTTCAAGGGGTCCAAGCCGCCAGCGCAGATCGGAGGGCTTGATCCCGTATTCGTCGGACAAGAGCCCGCGCATCCACACCAGCATGGTGGTGAAATATTCCGGCGTGCCGACGCGCTTGCCTTTGAGGTCGGCCGGCGATGCGATGCCGCGGTCGGTGCGCACGAAGATCGCTGAATGCCGGAACGCGCGGGACAGGAACACCGGGATCGCGGAGTAATGCGCCTTGCCCTGATCGCGCAGCGCGATGTAGGTGGAAAACGACATCTCGGATACGTCGAATTCTTGGGCTTTCAGGTTGCGTACGAACAACTGGTTCGGCTCGACGACGTGATAGGTGACGGCGCACCCCTCGACCTTCACGGTGCCGTCGCGTATGGCGCGGATACGGTCGTATTCACCGGATGCGATTGAGATCGGAATGTCAGGCATAATCCGTCATGCGCGGGCTTGACCCGCGCATCCATCTGCTTGGCAAAGCAGCTTTTCATTCGATGGATCGCCGGGTCAACCCCCGGATCAAGTCCGGGGGCGGCGATGACGGCTATCTTCCGCTCAGCCGCTCCGCCGGCGGCGCAATCTCAGCGACAAGGTCGCGCACCAGCGCCTTGTTCGACAACGGCTTCACTATCATCTCGCGTGGCTCCAGCCGCGTCGTGCAGGCATACGCGGTGGCGCCGTCGATCTCCATCATGCATTCCTTGCAGGCATTGGCGTTGATGCAGGAGAACCGGAGCGCCAACGTCGGGTCGCGGTTCGCCCGGACCCAGCGCAGGCCGTCGAGAACCGACTGGCCGGGCTCGAACGGCACCTCATGGCTCTCCAACTGCCCGGCCGGCGGCGCAAGCCCGCGCCAGATCCGCAATCGTGCGGTGGCCCCCTCCCTACCCTCCTCCTTCCTACCCTCCTCCTTCCTACCCTCCTCCTTCCTACCCTCCTCCTTCCTACCCTCCTCCTTCCTACCCTCCTCCTTCCTACCCTCCTTCGCCCCCCTCCCTAACTCTCCCCCGCTTGCGGGGGAGGGAAGGGTGGGGGCCAGGGGAGGGTAGGGCCGGGGCAGTCCTTGCGCCGGCGGGGCCGAGACAAATTCGATTTCGCCCTCGCGCCAGCGCGCCATCTGGTTGACGCGCCACTCAGGCACCATGCCGGGAAAATCCTCGCGTTGGTGGGCGCCGCGGCTTTCGGTGCGCCGCAATGCCGCCAGCGCCACCACGCGGGCGACGAGCAGCATGTTGCGCAGGTCGAACCAGTCGATGCGGCGCATGTCGAAACGCCGGCCGTCGCCGAACGGCCGCTCGCCGAGTTCCCCGGCAAGGTCGTGGATACGCGCGATGGCGCGTTCAAGCCGTTCTCGGGTGCGCAATGGCCCCACGTCGTCCGCCATGACGGACTGTAGGCGCAGGATCATGTCCGCCGAATTGGGGCCATTCGCTATGCCATCCCGCGTGATGAGATCGAGCGCGGCCTCGGCCGCCAACGGCCGGAATGGCTGCGACGCCATCCGGGCGACGCGGTCGGCGGCACTGCGCCCGGCGCGGCGGCCGAACACCAGCGCCTCTGTCACCGCATTGCCGGACAGCCGGTTGGCTCCGTTGACGCCGCCCACCGCCTCGCCGGCCACCAGGAGCCCGGGAATTTCGGTTTCCATGCGGGCGTCGGCCGCGACGCCGCCCATGTGATAGTGGGCGATCGGAGCCACCTCCACCGGCATTTTCGTGAGATCGATGGCGTTCATAGCCAGCCGGTCGATCACCGGCCCGAATGCCGCGCGCAATTCGGCCGGCGCGCAGTGCTCGAAGCTCAGAAAGGCGCCGCCGTGCGGCGAGCCGCGGCCCGCTTCCACTTCCTTGATGATCGCGTAGGTCGCAAGATCGCGGGTCAGCACATAATTGCCGTCCTCCCTCGATCCGTAGCGCGAGGTGAACTCCTGACCGTGACCGTTGAGCAGCCGGCCGCCAAGCTTGTAGCGGAACGGGTCCCACATGATCGGGTCCATGCCGATCAGGCGCGGCGCCAGATGGCCGATCGGGAAGAACTGCACGAATTCCATGTCGAGGAGCGGCGCACCGGCGCGCAACGCCAGCGCGTAGCCGTCCCCGCCCATATTGGCCGATGCGCTGTTGCGGCGATAGAGCCGCGTCAGCCCGCCGGTGGCGACGATCGTGGCCTTCGCCGCAATGGTGACGGGCGCGCCGGACGCAAGATGCAGGGCGGCGGCGCCCACCACCTCCTCCGTGTGGCTCACGAGATCGGTGACAAAGAGATCGCCGGCCTTGCGGATGCCGGACGTCTTGTTGACGATCGCGCGCAGGGTTTTCGACACCGCGGGTCCGGTGTTGAGAAAATCCACATAAACGCAGCGCGGCCGGTCGTGGCCAGGTGCCTGGGCGGCGACGATGCGGCCGTCTTTGCGGGCCCAGCCGACGCCCCATGCGTCCATCTGGCGGATGCAGTCCGGCCCTTCCTCGCACAGGAGCCGCGACAGGCTCTCGTCGCATAGCCCGCGGCCCGCCTGGAGCGTGTCGTGCAAATGATAGGTCCAATGATCCGGCGTCTGCGAACCGAGCGCGACCGCGACCGTCATCTGCGCCATCACGGTGGCGCCGCCGCGGCCGATCAGGCTGCGGTCGACCAGCAGCACCCCGGCACCCGATTGCGCGGCCTCGATCGCCGCATACATGCCGGCGGCGCCCGATCCGATCACGAGCACGTCGGTTTCGACATGCATGGTCTCGGTCATGGGAAGCCTCGTCTCCTTAACCGAATCTGCCATTTCTCCTGACGCGAGTCATCCATCAGATGCATAGCATATTGGTACTTACTGCATACGTGCGAAAGTACCGTCAGTAGAGTTATGTCGCGGAAATGGATTAAGGGTCATTAATAATCTTCGGTTATCGCAATGGGGCGCGAGAAACCCTTCACGGCCTGAAAAAGCCGCACCAACTCGACGAAAATCTGTATTAAATCTGCATAAACACCATATATTTTCGCCGTGACTCATTGACAACGCGAAATCTTGTGTATCGCCGAATGTGCTCTAGTTATCGCACAG
>Ga0209131_1001383_pt1 | contig 16764 bp, 10 predicted proteins | sample GraSoi_2013_40cm_FD_185826 | JGI IMG/M metagenome (GOLD analysis project Ga0209131, IMG submission 185826) | Grasslands soil microbial communities from the Angelo Coastal Reserve, California, USA - Sample 9_17_2013_40cm (SPAdes) (version 2) | ecosystem: Environmental > Terrestrial > Soil >...
GGTCGTGGCGATGCCGAAGCGCGATGACGTGCAAACGCCGCCGATCAACGAGCAGCTCATCGTCGAGTTATACTCGAAGTAAGATTCTCAAAGGCGCGGCCAGCGCCAGCGAGCCCGGCGAACCGGGCATGGTATTTGGTTTTAGGCCCGGACTTTCGGGCCAGAAGGAAGGAACACGATGTGGAAGGGTTTTCAGAAGCCGAAGCGTCTTGCGTCCGAGCTGGAATCGCTCACCGAGAAGTACGGGCGTTTTTCCGCGCAGCCTTTTGAGCGCGGCTGGGGCACGACGGTAGGAAACGCGCTGCGTCGCGCGCTGCTCAGTTCGATTGAAGGCGCGGCCATCACCGCCGTGAAGATCGAAGGCGTGCTGCACGAATTTTCTTCGATCCCCGGCGTGGTCGAGGATGCCACGGACATCATCCTCAACCTGAAGCAGGTGCCTATCAAGCTCAACACCGACCTGCCGAAGACGATTTACGTCAACGTCGAGCAGCCCGGTCCGGTCACCTCGGCGCAAATCGAGGAAGACGCGGACTTCGCTGTCCTCGATAAGAGCGTGTACATCGCGACGGTCAGCGAGGGCGGCAAACTCCAGATCGAGATGCGCGCCAAGAACGGCCGCGGCTACGTGGCCGCCGACCGCAACTATGACGAAGACCTGCCCATCGGTTACATCCCGGTCGACAGCGTTCATTCGCCGGTGCGCAAGGTCAACTACTCCGTCGAAGCCGCCCGCCTCGGCCAGATGACCGACTACGAAAAGCTGATGATCGAAGTGTGGACCAACGGCGCGATCACCCCGCAGGACTCCATCGGCCTGGCCGCCAAGCTGGTGAAGGACCACATGAGCATCTTCATCAACTTCGAAGAGCCGGTAGAGACCACCGAAGCGCCGCAGGACATCGCTCACGATCCGCGCCTCGAGCACCTGGACCGCTCCGTCGAAGAGCTTGAGCTTTCCGTGCGTTCCTATAACTGCCTGAAGAACGCGAACATCCAGACCATTCGCGAGCTCGTCCAGAAGAGCGAAAACGAAATGCTGAAGACCAAAAACTTCGGCCGCAAGTCGCTCAACGAGATCAAAGATATACTGGTGAAGATGGGCCTCGCGCTGGGCATGAAGTTCGACGAGCACGGCCGCATCATCTGGCCGCCGCTCCCAAGCCAAACCGCCGCACCGGCATCAGAAGACACCGTCGGACTGTAAGGCGACAAGGGACAATATAAGCGATGCGACATCTCAACTCAGGTTCAAAACTCGGAAAGCAGCCGGCTCATCGCCGCGCTGTGCTGCGCAGTCTGGTCACCAATCTGTTCGAACACGGGCGGATTACTACCACGCTAACGCGCGCCAAGGCGGCGCGCCCGGTGGCGGAGAAAATGATCACACTCGGCAAGCGCGATACGCTGCAATCGCGCCGGCAGGCAGCCTCTTACATCATGCTGCCTGCCGTCACGCAGAAGCTGTTCGGCGAGATCGCGCCGAAATTCGCGGATCGCGCCGGTGGCTACACCCGCATCATCCACGCCGGCAACCGCGTCGGCGACAACGCCAAGGTGGCTATCCTTGAGCTCATCGGCTACGAATTCAAGCTCAAGGAAAAGAAAGAAAAGCCAAAGAAGGAAGAAACGGCGGAAGTAAAGAGCTGAGCACCCCGTCTCAAGGCAACAGTCAAAAGCCCGTTCCAGCAGACCGGAACGGGCTTTTTGTTTGCCGCAGTGCTGGCGAATTGGCCGCAGCTGAATGGTGTGTCAGGCAGAAGGAGATCTGCTTGCCGCTATTTCCGCTTCACTTGCGGATTGCCGCCAGCGGAACCAAATCCAAAGCACGCCGAAGGCGGCGAATGCGCCGACGGAGTCAAGCAGGGAATCGTAAGGCGAGGCCGTACGGCTGGCGACGAGTGCTTGGTGAACCTCGTCCAGGACGGAATATCCCGTGGCGCAGAAAAATGCCGCGATGCCCCACGTCCAGCGCCACCCTTTGCGGTCGCCGCGCACGCCGCGATAAAGCAAAAGATAAAAAATAAAATATTCCGTGAAGTGCGCGCACTTACGGATGAGGTGATGGAGGAGTTCGAACTGGTTGGCGGTCAACGAAGGGTCTAGCCAGCGCAGGATCGGTTCGAACACCCAGCGGGTGTGCTCCGAGGAAAAGGTGTCTGTGGACATAGCGAAGATGAAGCACGCCCACAGCACGACCGGCCACCAGGCGCGCAGCCAAGCCGGCGCGCGCGGCGCACGCCAGCGAGCCTGAATCTCTGGCAAATGGGGAGCAGGGCGCGGGTTGCGCCAAGGCTGGAGTTCCGGCACTAAGAATCGGCTCCCTCTGTTTTTTTCTTCACGCTATTCCACCCGCCCTTATTCCATCCGTATTTATTCCATGCGATAGTTCGGCGCTTCTTTCGTGATGATTACGTCATGAACGTGGCTTTCGCGCAATCCCGCGGCGGTGATTCGAACGAATCGGCCCTTCTCCTGGAATTCCCTCAACGTTGCGGCGCCGACGTAACCCATGCCGCTCCTCAGTCCGCCAACAAGTTGATCCGTCAGTGCGCCAAGCTGGCCTTTATAGGGTACGCGTCCTTCGACGCCCTCAGGCACGGACTTGCTGCGTTCCTCGATGTCCTGAACCAGCGCGTAGCGGTCCGAGCCCGATTCCATCGCGCCGGTCGAACCCATCCCACGGTAAGACTTGAACGTGCGGCCTTGGTAGAGAATCGTTTCTCCCGGAGACTCCTCGGTCCCGGCAAAAAGGCTGCCGATCATCACGCACGATGCGCCTGCCGCCAGCGCTTTCGAAATGTCGCCCGAATACTTGATGCCGCCGTCGGCAATGATGGCCACGTCCGTGCCCTTCGCGGCCCTTGCGGATTCCATGATGGCGGTCAATTGCGGCACGCCCGCCCCAGTGACCACGCGCGTCGTGCAGATAGAGCCCGGTCCGATGCCCACTTTCAGTCCATCAATGCCCAGCGAAATCAGTTCCTTCGCGCCTTCGTAAGTGGCTACGTTGCCGGCAACGAGCTGCATTTCCGGCAAGCGCCGCCGAATCGCCTTAATCGCTTCCATCACTCGCTCGGAGTGGCCGTGCGCCGTGTCGATGGCCAGCACGTCGGCTTTCGCCTTCGACATTTCCACGGCCCGTTCGAGAAAATCGCCCGTCGCCCCCACGGCGGCGCCCACGCGCAATCGGCCGTGCTCGTCTTTCGCTGCGCGGGGATATTCCAGTTTCTTCTGGATGTCTTTGACGGTGATGAGGCCCTTCAGGTTGAAGTCCTGATCGACAACGAGGAGTTTCTCGATGCGGTGCTTTTGCAGGATGCGCTCGGCTTCTTCCAACGTCGTGCCCACGGGTACGGTCACGAGATTCTCTTTCGTCATCACCGAGCTCACCAGTTGCGAATGATTCTTTTCAAATCGCAGGTCGCGGTTGGTCAGAATTCCGGTCAGCCGCATCCCCCGGGTAACGGGAAGCCCGGAGATCTTGTATTTCGTCATGATCTCCAGCGCCTGCCGCAGCGTGATGTCCGGAGAGATGGTGACCGGGTCAACGATCATCCCGCTTTCCGAGCGCTTCACCCGGTCGACTTCCTCGCCCTGCCGGTCGATGGGCATGTTGCGGTGCACCATCCCGATGCCGCCCTGCCGCGCGATGGCGATGGCCAGGCGCGATTCCGTGACCGTGTCCATGGCCGCGGAGGCCAGCGGGATGTTCACCTTCAGCTTGCGCGCGAAGTTCGTGGCGGTGTCGACCTCGGTCGGCAGCACCGACGACTTGCCCGGCAGAAGCAGCACGTCGTCAAAGGTAAGACCCTCGGCTATCGGACCGTCCATCATTCCATCCTCACGCAAAAACATTGGGCGTACGCAAACAGGCGCCATAAAGCAGCGCAGCCCAGCGGGTCCCCGCTGGGCTGGCAGACAACTTCATCAAATTGAAAAAATGCATCACCGTGAATCTTCAATTCTAAGGGGCATTGGGATTCCGGTCAAGTTGAGTGGCAAAATCTTCGAACAACAGCGGAAACGCCTTTGGAATGGCCTCGTTGCATAGCGGTACAACTCAGCCTTGCCAAAAAGAAAAACCGGGGCTGACTCACTTGAGCCAGCCCCGGCGCCAGTTGTTAGTTTCGACGAGTCCGCCCGTTTAGAACGTGAACCGGGCGCCGAATTCACCGCTGAACGCACGAGGAGTAAACGAACTGCTCGGGTTAATGAAGCCCTCGGGCTTCATTAACGATCCCGAGGTATTCGTATTGTGGAAGTTACTTCCGAAGTTGGTCTTATTCGTCAGGTCAAACGCCTGGAAGATGAGCTGGAGGTTCCAACCCTCACGTAGCCGGATGTTCTTGGCGACCCGCATATCCATCTGGAAGAACGGATCGCCTCGAACGGTGTCATAACCGGCCTGATGGCAAGTTCCGGCGGCCAAGCAGTTGAATGCAGCGACATCGGTGCTGATTGCCGTGTAGTTTGTCGGATCAGAATTAGGCACGATCACCGGCCGGGAATAGCCGCTCCCGCGTGCCAGCACATCGAAACCCGACCTCAGGTCATAGGGGCGCGCCGAGCCATAAGAAACGATTGGCGCCACCTGGAATCCCAAGGGCAACTGAACGATGCCGCTGAGCGAGATGTGATGGCGTTCATCATTGTTTGTCGGCCCGAAGTCCCGGGGATCCCATATGTTGAGCGGGTCATGCGGGTAGTTCCGGAACCCTGAGGATGAATCCGGACTCCCGGATTCGACTCCCCATCCCATGGCGCGGGAAAGGGTGTAGTTGGCATTCAGACTGAAATGCTTCGTCATGTGCTGGCGGTAGCTGAAATTCAGTCCGTCATAGCGCGAGCGGTTGACGGACTGTTCATCCATGACCCGGCCAAGAACTGGCACGCCAGCGGCGGCAAAAGCTGCCGAAAGGGGACGGGCTGCTATGACGAACTGATTGCCACTGGAATCAGTTCCGATGCCTGTTGCGATGCTTGGGTTTATATTCACGGTCTTGTTTTCATGCAGGCCAAGTTCGTGGACATATTCGATTTCGACGACCGAGTTCTTCGTCGCGGCCCATTGATATCCGAAGTTAAATTGCTGGGAAACCGGGTTGCGATACTTCGGGTCCATCAAACGACCTGTAGCGCCATCAACCAATGACGTCAGTGGCGGCGGAATCGTCGGATTCGGGTCCATGCCATAGCGCCAGTTGCCCAGAGTAATGGGTGTTCCGGGGACCATGTCGGTTGGTTTAGTGAGCGAGAACAAGCCCTGATAGATCGTCGGGTTGGCCTGCTGAATCATGAAGAGCGGTATGTTCTGGAAGATGTTGCCAAAGTACAATCCATAGCCGCCACGCAGAATGTGCTTACCCTGACCGGTGAGGTCGTAGGCAAAGCCGACGCGCGGGCTGAAGTCATGGTTGTCGTCGTGCGAAAGTACAGCGTAGGGGCTGTTAATCGCCTGGAGTTCCAGAAAGGTTCTGCTCTTGGCAATCGCGCTTGCGCCGACAAGGTTGAAATCCTTGTCCCAACGCACTCCTAAGTTCAAGCTGAGTCTGCTGGTGACCTTCCAATCGTCTTGAAAGTAGAGACCCAACTGTTTGGTCCCGCCCGGCATATCGAAATAGGGATTCCCTGCGCTGGCCGACATGCCAATCACCGCCCCAGGTGTTGCAAACTTCTGCGGGAAATACGAAGGGCCGCATTTGGTTGTATTATTGTCGACTGTTGCGAGAATGCAACTCGGGTCCTTTCCGAAGTCGACTTCCAGCGTCGAGTTGGATTCGAAGAATCCTCCGAGCCGCGGATTATAGATGTAGTCGACTCCCCCAGCCAACGTATGCCGACCGTAGGTCTTGGTGATGTCGTCTCGGAATTGGAATTTGCGCTGATAGGACTGTTGCGGAACGTTCCCGTTGGTGCCGAACGAAGCGTCTGGGAAGGTCACCAGAGGTACCTTAAGGGTGCTGTCGATCACGTTGTTCCAATACTGGTATCCAACCAAAAAACTGTTGACCAGTGAATTGGAAAGAACCGAGTTCAGCGTAAAGTTAGCTGCCTGCAAGTGGTTCTTGGTGAAATTGCCTTCCGTCAGGTCACCAGTCTGGTTTGATTGATCGTTCAGGCTATCGTTGGCCTGCGAGGTGTAACTGAGGTAGGCGGTCTCGCGGTCGTTGAACCTGTAGTCCAAGCGGCCGTTGTATCGATTCTCGAAAAATGGCCTCGGGATGACTGCTGACGGCTGCGCCGCCAAGCCCGCGGTCTGGGCGGCCTGCAATTCCGAAAGGGCAAGCGAATCTTCCGATATACTGGTGTGCTCACGCTGCCTCTCGAATGCGAAGAAACCGAAGAGTTTGTCCTTGGCGATCGGGCCGCCGACGGATCCGCCAAAGAACTGGCGGCTGTACGGACCCTTTTGCCCCCCCGGTTGCTTCTCATAGAAGTTTTCCGCGTTGAACTGCTGTTCCCGGAAGAACCCAAATGCCGAGCCGTGATAGTTGTTTGTACCGGACTTCGTAATCATGTTGATGGCCGCGCCTTCGGAGCGTCCATTGGCCGCCGAGAAACGCTGCGTGCTAATCACGAATTCTTGGACAGCCTCGAGGGGAAGCTGCATCACGGGGCCGCCGACAGTGTTGTCTTTGTTGTCGACGCCATTGATGGTCACGTTGACGTTGCGGCCGCTCTGCCCATTTACAGAGAGAATGGCATAGCGGTTCTTGGTTGGGTCATACGAATCCGTGGCCTTCACGCCAGGCGCAAGATACGCCAGGTTGGCCACGTCGCGGCCCAATAACGGCAATTCTTCGACCTCGCTAGGCGTAATCGTTTGGCTCACGCTCGTCTTCAGTTGATCAACGAGCGGGGCCTCGCTCGTTACTTCAATCACTTCACTCGTCGCCCCTGGCTTCAGTTCTGCGTTAACTGTGGCAACTTGGCCGATCAATGTTTCGACCGTCTGCGCCACTGTTCCGAAGCCAGTCTTGGTGACGGTCACGGTGTAGGTGCCCACCGGTAGCAATTCAAACCGGTAGTACCCAGTCTCCGACGTGGTTGCCGTTCGGGTCAGATCGGTGGCCTTATTCTTCGCCACCACCTGAGCCCCGGACACCACTGCGCCCGACTTGTCCGTGACCGTTCCCTGAATCGCGACGCTAGCGGTAGCCTGGGCGAAAACGTTTCCACTCCCCACGCTAAGGGCCAAGACTCCAATCAGCAAAATATACGTAAGTCTTTTCATTTCTATGCTTTTCTCCTGAGGCAGCGAGCCTGCCAAATCTCCCCATTCCCCTTCAAACTTCCAAACACAAATCAAGAGAGGCCCGTCGGGCTAGACAACACCTGGTCCGAAGGCATTCTCGAATGGACCACTCGCGTGGTCGGCTTTTCCAGTTCTTGGAAACGAGCAGACCTAATTAAACGACCATCGAACCCAATGCCCAGAAATTGAGCCCGACTAAAGCACTATGCAGCAGGTTGGGCAATTTATAGACCAATGTCCTCAACTTGTAAAGCCATGATAAAAATGACTTTATTTATAAAACTCGGGAATAATTTCAGAAAATACAGAAATCAGTATGTAAATTACTATAGAAATTCATATAGACAACCCACCGCCGGTGAAAAATTCTCCCCGCCAGAAGTCATTTGGCAACGCAGAGCGGCGGCATCTGCGGCCAAATCTAGCGCGATGCCCTGGCGAGAACCTGCGGATGCCGATAACCACTCCCAAACAGGCTTGTTTGCCTACTTGGAACCAATAGCTTGAGCTTGTCTGCACTGCCTTCGTGAAATACAGTCTTTCCGTGGAACCCGATACCCCTCCGTTTGAGCCACATCGACTATTGAAAAACGGCCACGCCATGACCATCGCCTCGGCTTTTGTGCCCAGGCGGTTCGATATCCCGCCCGCCGAAGTCAGGCTGTTTCAGGTCGATCCGGAATCCCGGTTGCTCGGACATTGCCACTGGCAACCCGGCAAGCGGAAAGGCGTGCCAATAATCGTAGTCGTGCACGGACTCGAGGGTTCGAGCGATTCGAATTACGTGCGCGGCATCGCGGAGAAGGCCTTCCATCGCGGTTTCCACGTCGTGCGCATGAACCAGCGGAATTGCGGCGGCACCGAAGCATTGACTCCCACCTTGTACAACTCCGGCATGAGCGGGGACTACCGGACCGTCTTCGAAGAGCTGTCAAGTGGCGATGGTTTCGAGCAGATCTTCTTCACCGGCTACTCGATGGGTGGAAACCTGGTGACCAAGATGGCCGGAGAGTTTGGTGCAGCCGTGCCCAAGGCGCTGCGCGGTGTCTGCGCGGTGTGTCCGGCCCTTGACCTTGCTGCTTGCGCAGACGCGCTCGAGCGCGTGGACAACTATCTTTACCAGCGGCACTTTGTGAATGGCCTGATGTCCCGTTACGCCAGAAAACAAAAGCTCTTTCCGGGGCGTTACAAGCTCAACGGTCTGCCACCGGTTCGAACCGTTCGCCAGTTCGATGATGTCATTACCGCGCCGCAGTTCGGCTATCGCGACGCGCAGGACTATTACGACCACGTTGGAGCGAAACGCGTCGCGGCGCAGATCCGCGTGCCCATGCTCTTGATCACCGCGCAGGATGACCCTTTCGTCCCCTACGGCTCATTGTTAACCGCCAAAATCAACCAGAATCCCGCCATCCAGTTTGTCGCGCCCCAACACGGCGGCCATTGCGGCTTCATTTCGAAACACTCCGGAAGCGAGCGCTTCTGGGCCGAGCAGCGCATTGTCGAATTCTGCGAGTCCCACCGGCAATCCCAATAATTTCCTTCTCACGCACTCATTGAAAGGTTTCAGCGCGGAAACGTGCTGCGAGAATCCCCGCGCGCCGAGGATTTTCGCCCAAGAAGCAAGAAGCAAGAAGCCAGAAGCAAGAAGCCAGAAGCCTAGCCGATCCGCTTGTTTTCTCCGCCAACTAAAAACTAAAAACTGACAACTGCCTCACCCCAGCGGCTTCTCCAGCGAAACCGGAAATTCCGGCGTCAAAAGTTGCGCCGGCCCGTCCGCGGCAATGACCATGTCGTCTTCGCAGCGCATCCCGAATTCACCAGGAATGTAAATCCCTGGCTCATTCGAAAATGTCATGCCCGGCTCAAGCACCGTCTTGCTTCCACGAACGAGATAGGGATGCTCGTGCCCGTCGAGTCCGATGCCATGACCGAGGCGGTGCGTGAAGTATTTGTAGTCTGGTCCGTAGCCCGCGTCGGTGATCACCTTGCGCGCGCCGTCATCCACTGTGCCCGATAGCCGTCCAGCCCGCGCCGCATCGAGAGCGGCATCCTGCGCTTTGCGGACGATTTCGTAAACGCGCGCCACTTTTTCCGGTGCCTTGCCGAAGATCCCCGTGCGCGTCACGTCCGATTGGTAGCCGGCCACCGAGCAGCCGCCGTCGATCAGCACCACATCGCCATCTTTCAGTTTTTGCGGCTTGATCGTACCGTGCGGCAGCGCCGCGGACGCGCCCAGCAGAACCAGCGCTCCGCCGGGCAAACCCATTTTCGAAAAACCACCCTCCACCAGCTTGCCGATGTCCTCCTGTGACATGCCGTCCTTCAGCGAAGCGAATACCGCGCGAAAAACATTGCAGGTTGCTTCGCAGGCCAGCCGCATCAGCTCAAGTTCCTGCGCCGACTTGCGTCCGCGGCACGCGATGGTCACCGCATCGGCGGAAACACATTCGAATCCCGGAGCCGCCCCGCGCAGATGATCGAAAAACATGAACGGCGCGGTTTCTTCCACGCCCACGCGTCCCGTTCGAATCCCGCGATCGCCCAGAGCCGCCGCCGCGATCTTCGTCGGACTCTCATCCTCCTGCCATACGCGGACTTCCGCCGGGAACTGCAACTTCTCGCGCAGGCGCCCTTCTTCAAACCCCGGCACGACAAGTATGGGTTTGCCCGTGCGCGGAAGCACGAGGGCAAGCAGGCGCTCGCTGATTCCCCAGCGGATGCCGGTGAAGTAGTAGAGGGAAGTCCCGGGAGCAAGGAACAGAGCGTCGTAGCTCGGCGCCAAGTCCGACATCAGTTTTTGGGCGTGCTGCAGCCGTTCACGAAATTCATCGGCCGTGATCGGCCGCACTCGTCCGCCCAGCGGCTTCAGTCCCGCAAACGCCTGCGGCAGTCCTCCGGACCCATCCACATCCGCGGCGCGTACCACCGGCGTCAGCGCGAGCGCGGAGGCAGCCGCCGCGCTAATCAAAAACTGGCGGCGCGCAGGCTGGTGAAGGTGTTCCTGATTTAGTTTGTGCATGACAGGAAAAAGGTTTATCTGGCCGGAGCATAGCTTGTCAAGGCAGATCGAAGCGCACAGAAACATGAGAGGGACAGAGTTTACTCTGTCCCTCTCTCAAACCGCTTTCTCGCCGCGCCTAATTCGACGGTGGATTTTGCGAATTCGGATAGGCAGCCGGTTGTTCCGCATTCGAACGCTGCCGCGATCTCTTTCCCGGCAGGTAGGTGATTTCCAGCGGCTGTTGCAGCGTAAAATCGAGTCGTGTTTCCGACGGGATCTTCACCTGTTGCCCTTTGGTGAAGACTTGCACACCCGTGCCGGCTCCCCCGCCTACCGCTGCACCGATCGCCGCTCCTTTTCCGCCTCCGGCCACCGCACCAATCAGCGCGCCGAGGGCCGCTCCGCCTCCGATTGTCTCTGCGGTGCGCTTCCCGCGAGAAGCGCCGGACTGTTTCACGTCGCTGCTGACCACGTTATAAGTCTTTCCTTGAAAGACGATGCTGGTCAACTCCAGTCCGAGCTCGCTGCGGCCAGTCATGCGGCCCGCTGAGCTGGCACTGACCAGCTTGATGTACGCGTCCGCTCCCGCCGGCACGATCACCTTGTCATCCGCCACGATCGGCGCGTCTAGCGATGCCTTGAACACCTCCCCAGCATGATTCGTTTTCGAATCGATGCTATCGATCGTTCGAACCGTCACAATCGTATTGGCTGGCAGCGTCACGGTTACCGGCTGTGGCGGTGGAGGAGGTGCTGGTGCCGCCGTAGGAGCCACGGCCACCATCGTCGGCGAATCAGGCGCAAGTTGTCGTGATCTTTCTGCCTTAGGCGGGACTTTCGTTCTTGCCGTGCGCTTTGCTGGGGCGGCTTCTGGCGTTGGCGCGGCGGGTTGCGGCACAGTCATCTCCGCCACGGCGACGCTCATCTGATCATTCACCCGGCTTACTCCCTTGGTTTCTGTCGCGATCTTGTAAGCCGCCAGCCTCGCTGCGTCGTTCGGCACTTGTCCGGTCAGCGTCACCTCTCCGTGTTTGCTAACCACGTCCACTGCCGCTGCTTTCAGCGCCGGCTCGGAAAACATTTTTGCTTTGATATCCGTCGTGATCGCGGCATCGCTCGGCGCCCCGATCCGCGAGCAGGAGACGCCCATCGCCGACATCAGCACCAAAGCCAGAACAGCTATTTTGTTTTTGCGCATTTCTTCCTCCGCGTTGGCAGCTTCAGAACGATCGGGAGGACTGGGGGCACCCCGAGGTGGTATTTCTGTCCTATGCACGATGGTACAGAACAGTTTTCATCCTGCATGGACGCGCCAGACGGACACACCGCTGCCACTCTGGATTGTGCGGGAGGTGGTGCCGGAATGCAATCCGATGTGGTAGTAGTCTCAACAATAAATCTGTCCGCTCAAAAAAACAGGAGGTGCTCCCTGAGCACCTCCCGGAATTGACAACCTGGAATTAAACTTAGAAAACGAACTTCAATCCCAGTGTCATGGAACGGATCCCGCCGCTGAAGAACTTCGACGGCTGCAGGAAGTTCGGGTTCGCGGGCTGAACATAGCCCCCCGTGGTCGTGGCAGTGGTAACGCCCGCATTGCTGAACACGTTCCCATTGCTCAAGGCGTAGTTCGCGTGGTTGAGGATGTTGAACACATCCACCTTCGCTTGCAGATATTTCCCTTCTGTGAAGTGGAAATTCTTGGCGACGGACATATTGAGGACGCCGAATCCCGGGGTCGTGATGCTATTCCGTCCCACAGTGGTTTTCGCCCCAAGCCCGGCAACGACATACCTAGCGCCAGCGGTCACTGGCGTGTAGCCGATTGCCGGGTGCTTAGAAGTAGAAGTCGGAGCGCTCCGGTCAAAGCAGGCGCCACCAGCTGCTACGCCCGTCGGCACAAAGCCGGGATCGCCGAGACCGGTGGAGGGGCCGCTGTTCGAAAAGCCCGTCAATCCGCCGGCAAATTCACAGACGGCGAACACGTCGGAGCCAATGAGCCCACTGCCGAGAGGATTAGAAATAACGCGGTCCCCGGCGGAGTCACCGTTCCTGTTCGCGTCTACGCCGGACTGAAGAGTGACGGGTTGTCCTGTTTGAGCAAGGAATACGGACCCGATCTGGAATCCGTTGACCAGTGTCTTCACCCAGCGGCTGTCCGACTTGAGATTCGGAACCTGATAGGTCCAAGAAAGTGCTAGCTTGTGCCGGACATCCAAATCCGAGCTCGCCCAGTCTTCAGAAATGCGAGTGGTGTCTTGGGCGCGCCGGGGATTCAGAAGGCTGGTGAAGAATTCATTGGTGGAGTTGTCCAGCGTGTGCGCGTAAGTGTAGTTGGCGTTGAAGCTTAGTCCCATCCTTGACCGCTGCATGAAGCTCACCGAGCCTGCATGGTAAACGCTGCTGCCAAACGGCGGATCGGAAGTTACATTGGCAGTAAATCCAAACGGAGCGTAAAGATTGGAGTTGAAGTTCTTAAACGCGGCATCCGTCGGCGTGCTTGCCGTCCAAGTAGCGGGCACATCCGAGGCTTTGAGGAACGTTGGTAGCGGCGCGATGCCCGCATCGAACGCACTCTCGCGATTGCGCCGGAACTGCACGGGCAGTGAGATACCGCGCGTGGCAAGATATCGAACCTCGACGCTGGCGTTGCGGTAGATCTCGTGCTGCACTCCCAGAGACCATGTGAGGACCTTGGGCATGACCGTGTCGTCGATGTAGCTCGTGGTCAGAGCTCGCGCCGCGAGCTGGCCTGCGGGCGGAATGTAGGTCTGCGGCAGACCGCCACCGGCCAGGAATCCGGCAAAATTCGCGTTGGCGCACCAGGATGGCTTTGGCGTCAATGTGCAAGCAGAAGTCGGATCCAGTTCGCTCTGCAGTTGCGGAGGCAGCGTGATCGAAGCGAAGTTCTGGAACTTCACATCGTAGGCAATCCCGAATCCGCCGCGAATGGAAGTTTTCCCGTTTCCGCGGGGATCGTAGGCGAATCCAACGCGCGGTGCGATGTTGTTCTTGTCCGTCTTGGGAATGCCGAAGGTGATGACGCCAGGGACGTTGGAGATGGCGTTGAGTATTTGGGAGCTGTCGCCCGCCGGATTGGTCCAATACTCGTACCGCACTCCGAGGTTTAGCGTCAGACGCCGCGACAGTTTATAGTCATCCTGGCCGAACACGTAGAAGGCGCTCTGCGTGCCCAGGAAACTGCCCGTTCCTGCGTTGCGCAGAGTTCTCCCGAGTTGATTGCTCTGCTGGTCCCTGATGAATTCCTGGAGCGTGTCATACCAGTAGTCCCCGTTACTCCGCGCCAGGAAGAACTGCGGGTAGATGAAGTGGTTGTATTGTGCGCCGAACTTGAGAGTATGTTTGCCCTGCGCCCAGGAGAAGGTGTCGGCAACTTGATAGGTGTTCTGTTTTTGATTCTGGTTGTCGCCCGGGCCGATGGTGTTGAATCCCAGGTCGCCGATGGTCACGTCAGACGGGCAAGCGGTGCACGGATTTACGTTAGCCAGATAGTAGAACGAATACTGCAAGCGCAGGTCGTTCACCAGGCGGCTGTTGATTGTCCAGACGTCGTTCACCGCGATCTTCCGGTTGTGCAGGAGTTGCGCTTGATTGAAGAGTTCCTGTGTCGAGTTCACTGGGAATACGAAGCTGGCTTGATTGAACAGGAAACGCCCGCCAATTTGGTGCCTTCCCCAGGTGTAATCCGTATTGACCTGAGCGTCGTGCTCCTTCTGCCCAACCGGGCTGATGATGATGAGGTTGCCGATGGGGATATTCTGTCCGTTGACAGCAACTGTCCCCAGATCGTTTTGTGGCGCGACAGGAAAATTGTTCAGAATATTCTTCACCGCAGAATTTACCGCTAATCCTTGAAGTGTTGTCAATCCCGCCGCTGTCGGCTGAATCAACGCCGTCGGGGTTCCCTGACCGTGCAGCTTCGTGTATTCGTATGCGCCGAACACGAAAAATTTGTTCCTGAGGATTGGGCCACCCATCGTTCCGCCAAACCGGTTGTTATCGAAATCCGGCTGGCCGGGGATCGTTTTCGCCGCGATGGCATTCTTGGTCAGATTGTCAATCGAATTGTAATTCTTGTTCTGGTTGTACCATTCGCCTGACCCGTGCCAACTGTTGGTGCCCGTCTTCGTCACTAGGCTGAATTGGCCGCCAGCCGAATGTCCGTATTCTGCGCTGAATAGATTGGTCGTCAGGTTGAATTCCGCAACCGCGTCCGGGATGACCGTGGAATTGTTGCCCGTGACTCCCAGGTTGTTGTCATCCACTCCGTCAACCGTAAAGTTGTTGTCACGCGGACGTGTTCCTCCCACCGAGCCGCCGATGCCTGTTACACCACCGGGCTGCGCCACCACGTTGGGAGCCATCACCGCCAGGTTGAGCGGGCTGCCGTTCAGCGTTCCCGAAGCGCTCGGAAGCTGCACGGCGTTCGAATCAAATGTATTGTTCAGCGCCGAAGACGTCGTCTGAATCTCCACTCCCCCGCTGGTAACCTCGACGATCTCCGTCGCGATGCCCAAGTCCAAGTGTGCGTCCGCCACATTGTCCTGGTTGGAGACGACGCTGACGTCCGTCACCAAGAAATTCTTAAATCCCTTGGCTTCTACGCTCACCTTATACAAGCCCGGAATCAGACTCGGAAACGAATACGTTCCCGCCGAGGTGGCCGTAATTCTCACCGACACACCCGTCTCCTGATTCGCGGCCGTTACCTGCGCATCCGGAACCGCTGCCCCAGAAGGATCCAATACCTGCCCTCGCAGCGTTCCCGTGATTCTCTGCGCCGCCGCCGGCATCGAGAAGATCAGCGCCAATCCCAGGACCAATGCAGAATAAAACAACCCTCTCACGCTGCTGAGCCGACATCCACCCAGCCCAGCACCCATCCATCCTTCAAGTCTCATGTCTCCCCCTCAATTCGAACTGCCTCGAATTTGCCCCATACTTCTGACGCCTCTATTTCCCGCCACCGTCCATTCGAATGGGAAGGGTCAGCATCAGAGTTATTGCGTAAGGCTGCAGGTTGTTCGCCAATGCGGGGGCGGATTAACGGACAATTGTTTCTATGACTTACGAGCTATACTGGCCCGCGAGAAATCTAAACTTCGATACTTCTGGATGGTTTAGCTGATTTAGATTCAGGTATGCGTAGAGGGTATGCTGCGGGAACTCCGCGGAATGGCGATTTTCTCGAAAGGAAATGCAAAATAAAGAGAGCCGGTTTTCTGAATCGGCGATGGCGCCAATCTCTCGCGCAGGAGGGGCGAATCAAATTTCGCAAACTTTTCGTTGCGCCATTTCTGCGAAGGCAGCCGGCTGGAAATACGCAGACTACTCTGTCCGAACAGCGAGGATTTTCTTGCCCTCAACTTTTATTTCGATGCCGAGGGGCGGGCGCAGATCCGATCCTTGCGCGATAGCTCCGCGCACCCAGACGCTTCCCGGAAGATTGGTCAATTTGAGCGGGTCAAACACCGTGCGGCTGCAGGGGTTCCCGACCATGGGATGTTTGGCGGCGCGGAAGCCGTAGTCGTTTTTCAGCTTGTTCAAATCCGTGATGTATTCGAGCTGGCAATTGCCGTACGGAGAATTTTTCGCAAACGCCCAATAACCGCTGGCCTGGGAGGCAGAGGCAGCAGGCAAGCGTACGAGCAATGCCGGAATGTGTTCGCCGCTTAGGCGGTTGCGAATATAAAACTCCTTCAAGGACCACGGCTTGGCCATCTCCGCGACGTCGGCGATCCCGGGCTCGGTATCGGTGGCGTGGGGGAGCAGCGTGCTCGGATCGGGGGCGGGCGAAGGAACTTCGATCTGCGGTTGTTGTAGGGCGGAGTGCACCGCACGCTTCGGACGAAGGGCCCAGCGCGCTCCCAAAAAGACGACGAGGAGCACGGCGAGAAGTCCGATGACAAGTTTCACGGCGGGATTCGACGCTGCGGACGAGCGCGCGCGTGATCCGGAAACGCCGGGGATTTGCGGCATTTCCGACTTGAAGCGGTCCGATGGGGGCTGGTCCGTCATAGTGCTTCGCTTCGATTCTATACTCAAAAAGGAGAAAGTTGACAGCCCCGTGTAGGCCGGCGTTTTCGGGCGAGATTGTCACGAGACCTCCGATTGAAAGCTGAAAGTGAGGAATAACGTGACTCATGAGTGGCGAAGGCAGCCAGTTGGAACTAGAGCGCGGGCGCACGAAGCAATGCCGGAGAAAGATAACGCTGAGACGCGGAGTCCGCAGAGGTTTCGCAGAGCAGACGGTTGGGAATCTGGGAAGCCTACCCCCACCCCCGCGTTTTCTTGCAATGAGTGTGGGCGCCCAATCAAAATTGTCCTAGTGGCTCATGTCTGCGCCACCCACTTTTTCCCGAGCCTTGGTCGTCTTATAGCAACCAAGTCTACTCGCCCGAAAGGGCAGACTCTGTCATCTAATCAGTTCTGTGCAAAAGTAAACAGATTGGAACTGCAGATTCTGAAAGACTTAGAATGG
>Ga0209131_1001385_pt1 | contig 16755 bp, 11 predicted proteins | sample GraSoi_2013_40cm_FD_185826 | JGI IMG/M metagenome (GOLD analysis project Ga0209131, IMG submission 185826) | Grasslands soil microbial communities from the Angelo Coastal Reserve, California, USA - Sample 9_17_2013_40cm (SPAdes) (version 2) | ecosystem: Environmental > Terrestrial > Soil >...
GGCCAGGTCGGGCTGGCGGCGCAGGCGCTGCCTGACCTCAGGGTGGCGCAGCAGGGTGAGCATGCCGTTAGTGATGAGGTTGACGGTCGTTTCGTGGCCGGCGATCAGCAGCAGCGCGGCGTTGGTCATCAGTTCTTCGCGCGAGAGCCGGCCCTCCGCACCATCGTCGGTCACCAGCTCGGAGAGCATGTCGCCGCCACGGTGGTCACGGTCGGTGTCGGCCAGCTCGCCGAAGTAGCGGCCCAGCTCGGTAAAGGCCTGGTCGCGGCGGCGTTTGCGGGTGGCGATGTCGCCGGTGGTGGGGTCGATGGTTTCGACGATGGCGTCGGCCCACACCCGGAAGCGTGGTTCGTCCTCGCGGGGTACCCCGAGCAGCCGGCAGATAACTGTGACCGGGAAGGGGTAGGCGAAGTCGTCGACGAGGTCGGCCTGGTCGCGTCCGGCGAAGTTGTCGATCAGGCCGCTGACGATTTCGGCCAGATCGGGGAGCATGCTAACGATCCGGTCGGGGTCGTGCGGCGGCCCGAAATGCCGGGTCAGCAGTCGCCGTACCCGGTCGTGCTCGGGCGGGTCGAGGGCGATGAAGTTGGGTGGCAGCCCAGGCGCACCCTCATCCTCGCTGGCCGCGGCGGGGTCGGCTCGGTTCCGTAGATCCGAGCTGACCCGGGGGTCGTGGAGCAGGGCCACGATCTCGGCGTAGGTGCTGACCACGTAGCTGCCGTCGTCGGCGCGGCTGACCGGGGTCCGGCGCAGTTCGGCATACAGCGGATAGGGGTTGGCGCGGTTGGTGTAGTCGAGGATCTGGTCAAAGACACTGGCCGGTGCCATGGCGACCCCTCCGGGACGTTGCGGACTCGGGACGGTGTCAGCGCCCCCGGCGGACGAACTGGGCGTGCCGCTCACTCGGATCGTGACCGGTCACCACGACCGTTGCCTGCTCGATGAGTGCCGGCTGATCGGGGATCTCCGCCGGAACCGGGCGCAGGCCGTCGGGCTGGTCGACGGTACGAAAGTCCGGCGGGAACGGCGCTGCCCGCTCGATCAGGCCCTGGTAGAACTCCAGCCACTTCGCCTGGTTGAAGGCAACCGCTGCGGTGATGCGGCCCCGGCAGCCGTACACGGCGATGAACCGGCGGCCCGCGGCCGAGCCCTGCGCGATGACGACCTCATCGGCGAACGTCGGGACTCCCACGGACTTGATCTCGGTGCCGAACTGGGTGGACCAGAACTCGGGTATCGCCAGGTGCGGCCAGCGATCGGTCTGCGAACTGATCATGTTGTGGGCCGCGATCTGGGCCTGCGCGACCGCGTTGCCCCAGTGCTCCAGCGCCAGGAACTGGAAGTCGTAGAGCGGGTGCGGGAACCGCGCCACGTCCCCGGCTACGAAGACGTCGTCGGCGACCATGCCGTCGACGGTGAAAGCCCGCGAGCCCGCGTCGCAGCCGACCCCCCACGGCCCGGCCGCGAGCCCGGAGTCCTGGAGCCACTCGACATTGCGGACGCTGCCGAGAGCGGCGATAGCCACCTCGACATCGAGCACGCTGCCGTCGGACAGGTGAGCGCGTCGCAGCCGGCCGCCGCCGTCGCCCTCCAGCGCGGTGACCGTGACGCCGCAGCGCAGATCGACGCCATGGTCGCGCTGCATGTCGCCGGCGATCGCGCCGACGACGCCGCCAAGCGCTCCGACCAGCGGTGCCGGGCAGCGTTCGGCGACGGTCACCGGCAGGCCAAGATCACGGCAGTCGGAAGCGACCTCCGACCCGACGAACCCGGCGCCGATGACCAGTACCCGGCCGGGCCCGGCGGCCAGCCGCCGCTGCAGGCCTGCCGCATCCTCCCGGGTAGACAGCACGAACACCCCGTCCAGGGCGGCCTCCGCCGGATGAGGCCAGCGCCGTGCCCGCACCCCGGTGGCGATCAGCAGCCGGTCGAACCCGACCACCTCGCCGTCAGCGAGGCGGACCTGCTTGCGGGCCAGGTCCAGCCCGGTCGCTGCTACGCCCAGCCGCCACTGCGCGTCCAGCCCACCCGGATCCGGCAGTGCCGTGCGCTGCGCCGGCACCCACCCGTCAAGGACCTGTTTAGACAGCGGCGGCCGGTCATACGGCTCATGAGGCTCGTCCCCGATCAACGTCAGCGAACCGGTGAAGCCCTCCTGGCGCAGCTTCGCCGCAGCCTGCAAGCCCGCAAGCGACGCGCCGACGATGGCGATGCGGCCGGTGCGCCGGAAAGTGTCGTCGTCGCCGTGGTCCGGCATCGTGGTAGGTGAGGTATCGCGCAGATACAGCCCTTCGATCCGCATGGCCTGAACCGGGCACGCAGCTGCCGCCCGCAACACCTGCTCCCGCCGCGAGTCGTCCGGCTCGGGGTCGTACCACAGAGCTTCGTCCCCATGCATCCTGAATACGTCCGGCGCAGCGAAGGCACACTGCGCGTACCCCTGGCAGCGCGTAAGGTCAACGACGAGTCTCAAGACGCGTCCCCCGCGATCAGATCGGATCAGCTGCCCGCACCGGCGCAGTAAAGCCCTTCCCCGGCGCCGTGACGCCAACCTCCGCGTAGCGGGTTCTTGCGCGAAATGATCAAGCTGAGCGCGCGAACTCGCTCAGCGTCTGAGCTTCTTTGACGTTGTGGCCAGTGTCCATGATGGCAGGTGGCGCTCGACCGGAGATGACACGGCACACGGGCTGGCCGACCGGCAATTTCGCGCAATTTCCGATGGTGCCGTGCGTTCGGGGCGGTGTCTTCCTAGTGGTTGAACGCCCGTTTGTTAGCGACCCGACATCCCCACGTCGGGAGGTGCGCCCCGACGTCATCGAGCAGAGGTTACGCCTTGTAGCGTTTACCTTACTGATAGTGGGCATGTCACTGTCCTGGGCTTGGGTATTCGGATTAGTCGGGGGTGGACATGGCGAGAAAGTATCCGGCCGAGTTTCTTGGCACTCTCATCCTGGTCTTCTTCGGGGCCGGGGCCGCGGCGCTCGTTCTGGGCTACCGGATTTTCGGCAGCAGCCTGGCCGCCGGTATTGTCTTTGTTGCCCTGGCTTTCGGGCTGACCTACGCTGCACTGGCTTACGTGATCGGCCCGATCTCCGGCGCTCACGTCAATCCCGCGGTCACTCTCGGTGCCTACATCACCAAGCGGGTGACGCTGGTCGAGGCGGCCGGGTACTGGGTGGCTCAGCTGGCGGGCGGCATCGTCGGCGCGCTGCTGCTGTGGTGGATGATGCGGACCTCACCGTTTTACGCCAAGCCGAAGATCGGCCTGGGCGCCAACGGCTATGGGGCAAGCTCAATCCTGCACGTCAGCGGCGGCGGCGCCTTCCTGGTAGAGGTCATAATCACCACGTTCTTCGTCCTCGTCGTACTGAGCCTGACGCGCGAGAAGACCAGCGTCGCTGTGTCAGGGCTGGGGATCGGTATCGCGCTGGCCGTGGCGGTCCTGATCGGCATCCCGTTCGACGGCGCGTCGGTGAACCCGGCTCGCAGCCTCGGGCCCGCGGTCGTCACTGGTGGCGCAGCGCTGTCCCAAGTCTGGGTATTCCTCGTGGCGCCCATGGCCGGAGCGCTGCTCGCGGCCGTGCTGCAACTACTCGTCTACCCGCCGCCTTCAGGATTCTTCGGCCGCCGCGCGAAGACTCAGGCGGCCGGGACACAACCTGCCGACGAGCAAGTGCAGCCAGCCGACCAGGCCACGACCACCGTCCCCAATCCAAGAAGCCCTCGTCTCGGCGGCCGGCTCCGGCCCAGGCGACGCCACCCTGCTTCCCCGGGAGGCCCCTGACAATCCAGCGGCGGGCAATTCGCGGCAACGACCAGGTCGTTGCCGGAGAAGATCCGCCGGTGTGAATGGGAGTGCTGCGACCGGATGACGGCTACAGCTGATTGGTGATTTGGGCGGCTTGCCGGGCTGCGTGTTCCACCCGGTCACGGTGGGACTGCCACCAGGCCTCGTCACCGGAGGGCATGTTAGCGCTCTGGCTCGTCAGACCGACCGTCCCGTCGATCAGTTCCCGGATGATGTCAGCCTGACCCGCGTGCCGGCTGGTATCGGTGGCGACCCGGACAAGAACGTGGCCCAGGGTCACTTCATTCTGATGGGGCGGCCACCAAGGCACGTGTCCGATGGCGTCCATCGCGAGCGCGCGGATCGTGGCGTCAGAATGCGCCCATGCATGGCGGTACCGATGCTTGACCAGCCCGAGCAGGTTGGTGCCGGTCGGTACCAATGGGCGGCGGACATCGTATTCGGATAGCCCGTCGAGCTTCCACAGCAGCGCCTCGCGAGCGGACTGTAGGTAGCGGTGAAGGTCGTCTTTCGGATCAGGTCCGGTCATGCGGATATGTTTCCATGAGGCACCGACAGAAGCGGCTGGTCAGCGCACGCGGACGGCCAGCAGGCAGGCGTCGTCGTCTGTGTCGGAAGATGTGTGGTCGATCAGTTCGTCGGCGTACCGGCTGATGCTCTCAGCGGGCTGGCGCGCTCTTTGAAGCAATTCATCCAGAGCCTGGTCGATCGACTGGTCACGTCGCTCGATGAGGCCGTCAGTGAAGAGCAGCAGCGTGTCGCCTGATTGCAATGGCGTGATTGCCTCGCCGAGGGCAACATCCGGGTCGGCGCCGAGCATGATTCCAGGCGGTGGTTCGAGGAGTCGCGGCTGACCATCCCGTACAAGGACCGGTGGCAGGTGGCCAGCGCGTGCCCAGTTCAGTGACTTTGTGTCTGGGTCGAACTGGCCGCAGATGGCAGTTCCCATGACGCCGGGGCTGAAGTGGCAGGCCGCGGTATTGAGCCAGCCGAGCAGCGTCGCGGGCCGTGCTCCGGTGGCGGCGAGACCGCGTAGCCCGTTTCGCATCGCGACCATGCCGGTCACGGCGTCGAGACCGTGTCCAGCGATGTCGCCGACGACGAGGAGGATTACTCCGCCCGGGAGTTGCACCGTGTCATACCAGTCTCCGCTGACAAGCTTGCCTGGCCCCGACGGCCGGTGTCTGGCGGCGATATCCAGGCCATCGGCCGCCAACGGCTCCGCTGTACGCGGCGTGATCGCCTGCTGTAGACGTAGGGCAAGGTAGTGCTCTTCAGCCGCGCGTTCTTCAGTGTCGGCGAGTTGCTCCCGCGCCGCCGCCAGGCTGCGCTTGTACCAGCCGGTCGAAGGTTCCTCGGCTGGCGGCGCCTGCTCCGCAATCTGGGCGGCGAGTTCGCTCGCGCTAATACCTGCCCGCCTGGCCATGCGCTCCAGCTGCCGCCTCGCCTCACCTGGGGAACAGCCGAGCTGCCCCATGATGATGCCCCGCGCCAGGTCAAACTCCGAGCGCTCGGCGTCCAGTGAGCGCAGCCCGTCAAGCTCGCCGCGCTGCCGGGCGACGAGAGCTTGCAGCCGCATGACCGCGGCGTCGCCTGGATGATCCAACGCGCCACCTTTCCGTGTCGGCCGCATCCGGCAGCTGCTCCCAAGACCAGAGACCAAGCTCCGATGCCGTCCGAAATCTGGCCTTGAAGGTATGCCCTTCCTGTCGGCGTGCCTGACCATCCTGTTGCCGACGCGAGTAGGCGGTGTGCCGCAGCCAGTGGCATGGCCCCCGGGAACGAAGGAATTCTGATTAGATCGCCCGCAAGGAGTCGCGCCGGCTGACCCGCGGCTTCCGGCAGATACCTTGACGGTCTGACGGCAGTTCGCAGCGGCGATTTCAGCACCCCGCTGCCCGCTACGATCACCGGCCGATGGATGACATCCCACCGTCTTTACCAGCGTGAACGACCAAGTCGCCCTGTTCACGTCCGAGGTTACTCGGGTGGCCAGCGAAGTCAGCACTGAGGTGGAAGCTCGGAGACCAGGCAGAGGTACCCGCCCATTTACCTTGGCTATGTACTACTTGGTGAACGACCAGCAGGCACCGGCCTGGTGGACACTGGCCGATGCCGAGGGCAACGAAGCCGATGTGGGCACCTGGATGCGCCCCGTGCTCCCCCGCATGCCCCGTTGCCCGAGACAGATCACTACGCTGCATACCTCGCCAACTCCGACGGCTACGAAGTCGAGCCGGTCGCGGACGATCCCGGAAGCGGCCCGCGATGCTCTGCAGGATGACTGCCGGACGCCGGTGGTTTGGCTAGGATTGCGGCCGATGGGGGCGAACGCAGAGAATCCCTGGCGCCGGCGCGGCTGACAGACTGGTCTGTGTGGACGGCACCGACGAGCTGGAGAAGGTCTACCGGCAGGAGGCGACCCGGATCCGGGCCGCGCTCGCCGCGCGGCTCGGCGATGTCGGTCTCGCCGAGGAGTTGGTGCAGGACGCCTTCGTGGAGGCTCTCGAACACTGGGCGACGGAGGGCGTGCCGCCGAACCCAGGCGGCTGGCTGGCCACCACGGCTCGGCGCAAGGCTATCGACCGGCTCCGCCGAGAACGCGCCAGGCAGGAGAAGCTCGCGTTGCTGGCCGCGACCCAATCGCGCCAGCCAAGCCCGGGCGGCCGCGGTGGCGCGCCAACTGAGCCCGACTCCGAGGCCGGCCGGGATAACGAAGACGACGATCTGCTCAGCCTGGTCTTCGCATGCTGCCATCCGTCGCTACAGCGAGAGTCCCAGATCGCGCTTACGCTACGCGCCGTCTGCGGTCTTACCGCGGCGGAGATCTCCGCGGCGTTCCTGACCACTGAACCGGCGATGGCCCAGCGGCTGGCCAGGGCGCGGCGGGTGCTGCGGAAGACGAGCTCCGAGGTGCGCGTGCCCGATCCCGACCACCTCAGCGATCGCCTTGACGAGGTACTTGCCGTCATCTATCTCGTCTTCAACGAGGGCTACCTGGCCAGCGCCGGGCGCACCCCGGCCAGGCGGGACCTCGCGGCGCAGGCGATCGCGCTGAACCGGCTCCTGCATCGGCTCATGCCTCGCGAGCCTGAGGTGCTCGGCCTGCTGGCGCTGCTGCTCTTGCACGAATCGCGGGCGGCGACCAGGTTTGACGGCTGGGGACGGCTGGTGCGGTTGGCTGACCAGGACCGGTCACGATGGGATGGTGCGGTCGCGACCGAGGCGGCACAGCTGCTCGGCCGCGCGATCGAGATGCATCGGCCGGGCCCCTACCAGATCCAGGCCGCGATCGCCGCGGTCCACGCTCAGGCGCCAGCCTATGAGCACACAGACTGGCATCAGATCCGGTTGCTGTACGACCGGCTTGACCTGCTTGCGCCGTCGCCCGTCGTGCGGCTCAATCGTGCGGTCGCTACCAGGTTCGCGATCGGCCCGGAGGCCGCGCTGGCCGAGGTCGAACCGCTTGCGGCTGAGCTAGACGGCTACCGCCTGTTCCACGCCGTGCGGGCCGAGCTGCTGAGCGACCTCGGGAGCCGTGAGCAGGCGCGCGCCGCGAACGAGCGAGCGCTCGCGCTGGCCGCCAATCCGGCCGAGCGCGAGCTGCTCGCCCGTCGCCTCTCGCTGTAGCCGCGATCGCGATTCGCCGCTACTGCGCCATGACCGGCCTGACCTCCATCACGATCCACCCACGGTCGATGCCGGGCCAGGTTCTGGCGATCTCCACCGCTTCGTCGATGGTGTCGGTCTCGAGCAGCGAGTAGCCGCCGAGAACCTCCTTGCTCTCCATGAACGGGCCGTCGATCACCCCGCCAGCGCGCACGGTCTTGACCTTGTCCACCGAATCGAGCTGGTACCCAGCGTCGACCAGCTTTCCCGTGCTGCCGTACTTCTCGTACCAGGCCCCGATCTCCTGCATCCATGCCTCCAGATCAGGCCCCTGCAGCTGCTGACCGGTCTCGCTGATCAGGCCGAGTATCAGGTATTTCATGACTAGCCTCCATTGGGTGTCAGGACGGGCGCCCTGGCGGCGCCCTCACTTACCCCACGAACGGCGAAAAGCCCGATGTGACATTGGGCCTAACAAAACTCACCGGCAACTGCCCCCGGCAGCCGCATCCCTCGTAGGGCAGGCTAGCTGGCGCTTTTGCGCACGCTGAGAAGGGCAGAGAGCCCGAGCGCGCCCGCCGGTGCCAGCGTGACGAGCGCGGGCAACTGGTACCGCCATGAGAACTGGAACAGGTCCGAGACGGCCAGCACGAACACGCCCGAGCCGAAGAACAGCAGGCAAGCCAGCCCGAGCTGGCGGGCTGGCTGCCCGATCCGCCGGCGCAGCAGGACGGCCGATCCAGCCAGCCCGCCCAGCGCGAAAAACGCCAGCAGCGCGCCTGACGTGTAGCCGCCGTCTAGCTGATAGGCCCGCAAGAACCTGGCCCCAGGCGGCCACACCACAGGGCTGCCGCCCCCAAAGCGATTGACAGCGCCGCTGACCACGTGGACCGACGTCCATGGCGGGAAATACGGGAACGTCGTCTGGAACTGCCAGCGGGAGATCGGCGTGTCACCGGCACTTTGGCTGCGGCTCACCGCGAACAGCTTGACCAGGTCATGCCCGTAGGCGGCGAGCAGCCGCAGCGGCTGCTGCGTCAGGACCCTGTGGTTGAAGTCTGTGATCTGGCTGTTGGTCTGAGCAATCGACCGGTGGTAGTAGGGACGGATCGGAGAAGCCGGAGCGTATTCAAGCCAGTCGGGCCCATGGGCCTGCTGGGCCCTGGTCGGGCACATGGCCCGCTCGGCCGCGGGCAGCCTGATGGTCTCGCAGTCGACTGCTGCCGCGGTGCGGCCATAGAACGAGGTAATGCCCGTGTGGGACAGCTGGAAGGCGCCGGAGAGCAAGTAGGAGCCCGTGCTGTAGGCAAGGATCGGAACGGCGAACGCCACGCACGCCGCAGCTGCCCTGCCGACAGCCACCCGCCAGCCTCCTCCCACCGCGAGGAGGTAGATCACGGCAGGCAGCAGCAGCGCCTCACCAACCTGGGCGATCGTCGCCGAGGTTCCGAGCACGACTCCGGCTACGGCAGCGCGATGCCAGCTGATATCTGGTCGCCAGAGCAGAATGGCGAGCCCGGCCACGATCATCGCCTCGAACCAGACGTCCGGCATGAGCGTCTGCTCGATCTGCACCTGATATGCGTCAAGCAAGACCGGAGCGATGGCGAGCGCGGCCAGCCAGCGCCCGGTGCCGCGCCGCCGCAGCAGTACGTAGATGACCACGGCTATGGCTAGGCCGAGCAGATGCTGGACGATGATGACCGCGTCGAGGTTGGCGACGGCCGTGATCGCGCCCAGCACGGCTTTGTACCCGAGGGGATCCATGCCGGGAGCCTCGTTGAGCAGGTACCTAGGCGTATCGATGTAGAAGATCGCCGGCCGGTAGGCGAACTGAGCCAGCACCCGGAGGGCCAGCCCGGCCGCAAGCAGGGCAACGGCCGGCCAGTTCCTGCGCAGGATGACGGCACCTCCGGCCCGCGAGCGCGCCTTGTGGCCTTGACGGCCGGGCCGGTCCTGGCTGGCCTCGCGGAGCTTGCGGCCGGTATGCGCGCTGCTCATAATTTGGTCGGGGTGATCTGGCCGCCGCTGGAATGCCACAAAGCTAGCCATACCGTGACGAGCGTGAGCCATCGGGTCATCCGGTTCCGCGGCACCTGGGTCAGCGCCACCCATGCGATCGCCGTATACCACGCGAAGACCCACGGCGAAACCACGATCCAGGCGAATGTCAGCGCGAACGGCGCCACAACCTCGCGCGGCTGATCAGAGGAGATCCGACGGTAGACAGGTATCGCCACGGCGATCACCGAAATCGGCCATAGGACACTGATCAGCGTGGCCGTCGTTGCGTCGGCATGAAACGCTTGCCCGAGTATGTGGACGAACCACCAGGGCGACGGCAGCGTCACGAGCTTGGATGCGGACACCAGCGGCGCCAGCCAGGTCAGCCCGTAGAAGCTGTACTCGAGCGCGATCGTCGCGACCGCCACGCCAGCGATCCGGGCGGTGCGGTTCCACTCATGCCGACGTAGCAACGGCCATGCCAGACCGATTCCGATGAGCGCCGCGGTGATCTTCACACCGCAGGCCAGCCCGATCACGACGCCGATCAGCACGTCGCCCCACTTGTCCGAGACCCGCCTGGCCACCTGGATCGAGCAGATCGCAGCGGCGGCCACGAACGTGTCCAGATGGCCGCCGCTGACCAGTTGCTGGATCAGGACGGGGTTCGCCGCCCAGAACAGCGTGGCCCGGATGGGATCGTCCGAAGTCTTGAGCAGCAGCCAGCCGACACCGATGAACACGATGCCGTTGAGGATCATCAGGATCCAGATAGTTGTAACAGCGTCGGCGCCGCCGATCGTCGCAGCGAATCTCTGGACCAAGGTCGCTATCGGGCCGTAGACGGACGGCGTGGCTTTCCAATGGACGCCGACGGCGAGCGTGTAGGGCGAATTCGGCCCCAGGAAGAGCTGCGGGTTCGTGAGGTACGGGTTCCCGCCCAGTGCGGCTATCCGGCCGTACGCGGCGTAGCTCGCGGTGTCGGACGAACCGACCGGGGTCAGACTGACCATCACGGCGACGATGCCAGCGCTGGCGAGCAACAGACGGCGCGGATCAGGCCGCCACCCCTGGCTGTGGGCCCAGAGCATCCCCGCGAGCCCCAGGCAGGCGAGTACGTTCCCGGTGTAGAGCAACACCGACGCTATGACGGGTTCGTACTGGAGCGAAGGCAGCAGATGCGACAGCGGCAGCCTGAGCGGCAGCGTCTCTGTGTTCTGGGCCGTGGCGCCGACCACCATGCCGAGCAGCAAGCCAACCCCGGAGACTGCGATGGCCATCCTGGGCTCGGACAGCTTGCTCCAGGCCAGCTTGCGGATGAGGTTGCTCATCAGCCAGTCGATCGGCCCCGTCGCTGGCTGTCGTTCGCCGGGCCCGCGCGTTCCAGGGCTAAGACCCGGTGTCGCTGCTCCGTTCGCCGAACCGACCCGCGCTTGCGTTGTCACGGCGCTGCCGTTGGCGGCGGAGCCTGGCGGGACCGGGGCCTGGTCGCGCGCTGCCACCGTCGCAGCAGGAACAACTGAGTCGCGTGACTCGGCGGGCGGGAATGGCCCGCCGCTTTTCGCTTGCATGCCCGCACGTCTTCGCCGAGCGTTGGGTGGCACGCGAGGCCTCCAGGCGAGACTCATCTGGATGTTTTAGCAAGTCATGACACTCCATGACACGCTATCCCAGGCGCCGGACCGGGTATGACTATCGACGTTATCCCAGGCACCAGACCGGATGCCTGCCGACTGCCGCCCGAAGCCACAAGTCCAGGCGGCACGGCACTCTCGCTGTCGCGCTGACCACGAGCGGCCAGTATGCCAAACGCATCGCGAAGCCCCCTGGTTCCGGCCGGGGCAGTGTCATCCTCGGCGGATGATGCCGAGAGAACCGCTGCGCGGTCTGCTTGACTAATGCCTGCCAGCCGAGGCGCGCGCCGACCGTGACCGTCACAAGCCAGCCAGCGACGGGGGCGGCACGGGCGATGATCCTGCCGCTTGCTCTTGCTCAGTTCATAGCCAGCTACGCGGCCACGAACATGAACGTGGCGATCACGGCGATCGCCACGGACCTGGGCACCACGGTGGCCGGAGTGCAGACGGCCATCACGCTGTTCACGCTGGTCATGGCCGCGCTGATGATTCCGGGCAGCAAGCTGACCGATATCTGGGGGCGCAAGAGGTGCTTCATCGTCGGCTTGATCATTTACGCCGCGGGAGGGTTGCTCGCGCTGGCTTCGACGGGGCTCACGCTGCTGATCATCGGCTACTCGCTGCTGGAGGGTGTCGGCTCGGCGCTGATGATTCCGCCGATCTACATTTTGATCACGGTCGCGTTCCCTGACGTCAAGTCGCGAGCGAAGTACTTCGGTGTGGTGAGCGGAGCGGGCGGCCTCGGGGCGGCCGCCGGTCCCCTGATCGGCGGCCTGGTCACCAGCGCGGTCAGCTGGCGGGCATCGTTCGGGCTGCAGGTCCTGGTCGTGGTCTGGATAGCTCTCCTCGCCCGCAAGATCAGCGATCCGGCCCGACCAGGTCCTGCGCCCCGTTTCGACTTGTTCGGAGCGATCCTGTCGGCGGCCGGGCTGTTCTTCGTCGTTCTCGGGCTGCTTCAGTCCAGGACCTACGGCTTCGGGCAGTCGCGGCAGAACCTCACGATCAACGGCACAGTCGTCATCCCGAAGGGCTCGATCTCCCCCGTCTGGATCTTGGTGGCGATCGGCGCGCTCTTCCTGCTGTGGTTCTTCCTGCATATACGGGCCGGCGAGCGCAAGCGCAGGGATGTACTGCTGCCGCTCCGGCTTTTCCGCAACAAGGTCTCCAATCTGGGTCTGGGAACCCAGCTCATCCAGTGGCTGATCTTGCAGGGCTCGTTCTTCGCCGTGTCCGTCTACCTGCAGGAGGTCGACGGCTACAACGCGATCAAGACGGGCCTGATGCTGACCCCGGCTACGATCGGAATTCTGGCCACGTCAGCCGGCGCCGACAGATTTGCGCGGCGTCACTCGCAAAGGGCGCTGATCATGGCCGGATTCACGATCACAGCGATCGGCATGATCTTGCTGCTGACCCTGGTCAGGGCGCATTCGGCAATCCTCACCTGGGTCCCAGGTCTGCTGCTTTTCGGCGCCGGCGTCGGGGTCATGCTGACCTCGTCGGTCAATGTGGTCCAGTCCAGCTTCCCCGACACGGACCAAGGCGAAATCTCCGGGCTGTCACGGAGCCTTTCCAACCTCGGTTCGTCGCTCGGCACCGCCCTGGTCGGCTCGATCCTGGTCGCGGTCAAACTGCCGGCCGGCAAGCCATTCGCCGCAGCCCTTATCACGATGCTCGTGTTCGCCCTTGTCGGCCTGCTCCTCGCCGTGCTCATCCCCCGCCGGCCAGCTGACCCGGCATCGCCGGCCGAACGATCACCGGCTGAATCGGTGACCTGACAATCACGACAGCCGTCAATTCGCCCGCGCAGGGTGACGCGGACCGCGCGCTTCGGGGCGACGATGTGGCAAGCGACCTACCCGCCGCCCAGCCAGGGAGAAGACAATGGACCGGTACCCGGACATCAGTGATCACGGCCTGATCGGTGATTTGCAGACCGCGGCGCTGGTAGCCACGGACGGGACGGTGGACTGGTTCTGCACGCCGCGATTCGATTCGCCGAGCGTCTTCGCGTCCCTGCTTGACGCCGACAAGGGCGGGTACATGCGGGTCGCCCCGGCCACGGACAAGTACGTGAGCCGGCAGCTGTACTTCCCGGATACGGCGATGCTGATCACCCGGTTCCTGACCGCGGACGGGGTCGGCGAGGTGACCGACTTCATGCCCATCGCCGGGCAGCAGGCTACCGACCGGCACCGCCTCGTCCGCCAGCTCAAGGTAGTGCGCGGCGCAATGAATTTCGTCGCCGAAGTCAAGCCTCGGTTCGATTACGGCCGGGCACCGCACACCCTGGAAGTCACCAGCGACGGGTTCGTGTTCCACTGCGCCGGCGGGCAGCATCTGACGTTGTGCCCGACGGGCGAGCGGGATGTCACGCCCGGCGGGCAGGACGGCGGCCTGGCGGTGGAGCGGGTCGGCGATGACCTGAGGATGACGGTCACCCTGCGCGAGGGCGAGATGTCAGGAGTGGTGCTGGAGACAATGGGCGGCCGGCCGCGGCGCATCCCACCTGCCGAGCTGCAGCAGATGGTCGATGACACGAGCCGGTTCTGGCGCGACTGGGTGCACCGGTCAACCTACCGGGGCCGGTGGCGGGAGATGGTGGCCCGCTCTGCGATGTCCTTGAAGCTGATGACCTACGCGCCGACCGGCGCGCTGGTGGCCGCCCCGACAGCTGGGCTGCCCGAAATGGTCGGGGGCGAGCGGAACTGGGACTACCGCTACACCTGGATCCGCGACGCGTCGTTCTCGGTGTACGCGCTTCTCGGCCTCGGATACGTGGGCGAGGCCGCGGCGTTCGGCCAGTGGATCAGGGACCGTGTCGTCGAGCACGGGGGCAACGGCGCCAGCCCGCTGAAGATCATGTACCGGGTCGACGGGAGCTCGGACCTGAAGGAAGAGACCCTCGATCATTTCGAGGGCTGGCGCGGGTCCCGGCCGGTCCGGATCGGCAACGGCGCCGCCGGCCAACTCCAGCTCGACATCTTCGGCGAGGCCCTCGACGCCGTCGCTAAGATCGACGCCCGCGGGCTGCAGCCGGCTTACCAGGGCTGGACCGCCATCGCGAACCTGATCGACTGGGTCTGCGAGCACTGGGACCAGCCCGACGAGGGCATCTGGGAAACCCGCGGCGGCCGCGAGAACTTCACCTACGGCAGGGTCCAGTGCTGGGTGGCCCTGGACCGGGCGATCCGGATCGCCGAGAACCGCGGCCGCCCCGCCGAGATCCACCGCTGGCGGACCGCCCGCGACGCCATCTACACCCAGGTCATGACCCGCGGCTGGAACCCGGCCAGGAAAGCCTTCGTCCAGCATTACGACACCGACGTGCTCGACTCGGCGCTGCTGATGATGCCCCTGATGGGCTTCATTTCGCCACTGGATCCGATGTGGCTGCAGACCCTGGACGCGATGGACCACGAACTGGTCTCCGACAGCCTGGTCTACCGGTACAACCCCAGCGCCTCCCCTGACGGCCTGCGCGGCAGCGAAGGCACGTTCTCGCTGTGCACGTTCTGGTACGTCGACGCCCTGGCCCGGTCCGGCCGGCTCGAAGACGCCGAGCTGGTCTTCGAGAAGATGCTGACCTATGCCAACCACCTCGGCCTGTACTCCGAGGAAATCGGCGTCACCGGCGAACAACTCGGCAACTTCCCCCAGGCCTTCAGTCACCTGTCCCTGATCAACGCAGCGATCAACCTTGACTACCAGCTCGACCACGGGGCCGGCGACGTCGAACCCGTCCTCGGGCGGACCGGTGGTGCCATACCGCCCACCGTTCCTGGCTGAGCGGCCCGACCTGCCCGAGCAGTCTGCTCCGCGCACGCAGAAGAAGATGATCACGCGGTGTTGGTTCTTCTAGCAACCACAACCGCGTGATCACCAACAGTGTCGTGGCCTAAGGTTGCCAGTGGGCGCTGGAGGGCGCCACCGGGTCCGCGGGCAGGACGTAGTCCACCTCCGGCTTGACTGACGGCAGATCGTGGCGACTCCTGATCGGCCCGGCGCGCGGACCACGGGCCGGTGAAGGAGACGTCATGGCCACCCTTCCAGCCCGCCCAGACCTCGGGCACCTGCGCCGCCAGGCCAGGGACTTGCTCCGGGCCGCGAGATCCGGCGACAGTGCTGCGGCTGGCCGGGTCGCCGCTGTTTCTGACCGGACGACACTCGCCGCCGCACAGCTGGCAGTCGCCCGTGAGTATGGTTTCGCAAGCTGGGCGAGACTCAAGACCGCAGTGGACGCCCGCACGCGGGACCTGGCCGAGCTGGCGGGCGCGTTCTGCGAGGCCAGCATCCGCCAAGGGACAGGTCAGGCTGCACGGATGCTAGCCGAGACGCCGGAACTCGCCGATTACAGTTTCGCCACTGCGGTGATCCTGGGCGACGCGGACCGGGTTCGTCGTGAGATTGACCGCGATCCCGGCTCGGCGACCAGGCCCGATGAACGGTGGGGCTGGCTCCCGCTGCACGCTGTCTGCGCTTCCCGGTGGCACCGCTTCGACCCGGCCCGCGCCGGCGGGCTGGAGGCGGTCGCCAGGCTGCTGCTCGACGCCGGAGCGGATCCGCGCGCGGTCACGAGCGGCCGCGGGTCGCAGGCGGGCGGCTGGATTCCGCTGACCTGCGCCGTCGCGGGAGCGGCGAACCCGGCTATCGCGCGGCTGCTGCTGGAGCACGGCGCAGTCCCCGGCGACCGGGACTTGTACCTGGCCGGCTTCGCTGATGACGACCACCAGTGCCTGCGGCTGCTCATCGAGCATGCCCCGAACGTGACCGGAATAGCACGGATGGCGCTCGCGGCGCCCATCAGTTCCAGTGACACCGAGGGCGTGCGGCTGCTGCTTGACGCCGGGGCCGATCCTGGCCGGTTTCTGGACGACGGCGAGCGGCCGGCTCCGGTGATCTACGCGGCCGTTCGCGCCGGGTGTGCTGCCGACCTGGTGGAACTGCTGCTGGCGCATGGCGGCGCGCCGGCCGCGCCCGGGCCTGACGGGCGCTCGCCGCATGCGCTGGCCGTCAGCCAGGGCCGGTCCGATCTGGCCGACCTGCTGCGCAGCCACGGCGCCGCTGATGACGCGACCGATGCCGACCGGCTCTTGCAAGCCTGCCTGCAAGGCGACGCCGTAGCTGCGCGCAGGCAGCTGGCGCGCGACCCCGGCCTGCTTTCCCGGCTCACCAGCCTCCAGCAAGGCACGGCGATGGCCAGGGCCGCCGAATCCGGCAACGCGCCAGGCGTGGCAGTGATGCTCGACCTTGGCTTCGCCGTTGACGCCATTGGCGCGGACGGCGGCACCGCGCTGCACGCAGCGTCCTACGCCGGGACGGTACCGGTCATCCGACTCCTGCTCGATCGCGGCGCTGACCTTGAGGCTCGCGACACCACCTGGAGCAGCACCCCCCTGATCTGGGCCATCATCGGCAGCGGCGAAGCGCCGGACACTAACCCGGGCGCCGACTGGCTCGGCGCTGTGCAGCTGCTGATCGAGGCCGGCGCATCCACCGGGGACGTCACGCTGTCCGCCGACGACGCCAAGCCGCCCAGCGCCGCCGTGGCGGAGTACCTGCGCCGGCTCGGCATCGGGGAGGTGAGTCCTCAGGGGCGGCCAGCAGCGCCTTGAGCTCCGCGGCCGGGCGACTCTTGATCTTGCGACTCCGCTCGTCCGGCGGCGACCTGGGCTTCGGCGAGGCGCTTGATCCCCT
>Ga0209131_1001386_pt1 | contig 16753 bp, 15 predicted proteins | sample GraSoi_2013_40cm_FD_185826 | JGI IMG/M metagenome (GOLD analysis project Ga0209131, IMG submission 185826) | Grasslands soil microbial communities from the Angelo Coastal Reserve, California, USA - Sample 9_17_2013_40cm (SPAdes) (version 2) | ecosystem: Environmental > Terrestrial > Soil >...
GAATGCCACCCACTGGAGCGTGCGGTCGGTGGCTACGCAGACGGGCATTAGTAAGAGCACGGTGCAGCGCTATTTCGCGCTCTTCGGCGTCCAGCCGCATCGGACCAAGGGCTTCGTGCTCTCCACCGATCCGTTCTTTGTCGAGAAGGTGCGCGACGTCGTGGGACTCTACCTCAACCCACCCGAGAACGCGCTCGTGCTCTCCGTCGACGAGAAGAGCCAGATCCAGGCGCTGGAGCGGACGCAGCCCAATCTCCCGCTGGGCCTCGGCTATGTGGAAGGGATCACGCACGGCTACACGCGGCATGGCACCACCACGCTCTTCGCGGCCCCGATGTCCAGACCGGCGACGTGCTCGCGCAGTGTAAGCGCCGGCACCGCCATCAGGAGTTCCTCGCCTTCCTCCGGCACATCGACGCGAACGTCCCAGCACACCTCGACGTGCATTTGATTCTCGACAACTACGCTACGCATAAACACGCGAAGGTCCGGGCGTGGCTGGCCCGGCGCCCTCGGTACCGCGTCCACTTCACGCCGACCTACGCGTCGTGGCTCAACCAGGTGGAACGCTGGTTTGGTCTGATCACCCAGCACGCGATTCGCCGCGGGTCGTTCCGCACCGTCCGCGAACTGGTGCAGCGCATCGACACCTTCGTCACGCGATACAACCGCACCTCAACACCCTTTGCGTGGGCCGCGACGGCCGACTCGATCCTCGCGAAACTCACCCGCCTTGCGAAAGCAATTAACGGGACGTCACACTGGGGGCGTACCTTCTGTATTTATCTTGAAAAAGGAAGGCCCGTATGACACGGATCATCGACCTGAACGCGCAGCATTTTGTCCCCTTGCCACTCGCCGTTGACATAGGCGCCCACGTGCATCGTGCCGGGCTCCACGAGTTCTCTAGTACACGTTCGCCCGATTCTACTTCGACACGATACCGTGTCCGCGCTGCCGAGACGATCTGGTACCCATTTGAACTCGAGGCCAGACATATCCACAGGGTTCGGGTTGCCGGGGAAATACTCCTGCTCCATGCCGGCCGAGAACGTCACATACGAATTGACGGCACTCTCCGGTGTGCGGGTTAGTGTTAGTCCGACGTGAATGCGTGTTACGTCGAGATGGGTGCTGCCCGTCCACGTCCAGCACGCGACGTACCCCTGCAAGCCGCAATGGGTAGCGTCGCCAGCCGTTGCGGGTGAACCTCCCGCATCGTTTCGCCGCCCGTAGATATTGTTTACTACGCGCACGACGCTCGTCGTGTCTGTTGCCCACCATAGATCGCCACCGCTACGGAAGCCCAGGACGCCATATAGTCTGCAGGTGTGGCACTTCGTTGGCTGACGTGTGATCGGCGTGCCGCCCTAACCCGCAGCGAGGTTCTGCGTTACAAGACCAGAGACCTTCACACGCATGAAAGTCGGGTGCCTCACTATCGCGGTTGGCGTCGGCTTTTCGTTCGCATAGCCGTAATACAGCTCGATCTCTCCATCATAACTCCCATCTGCCTGCGTCTCAGTCGAGCTACAGTTGGGATCACATGAGAACATCCGCGCCGCAGCTTGTGGCGGCTCCAGTCGTGGTGCGGTCGCGAAATCGTGACATCCGACCAGAAACGTTACCATCGCTCCAACGAGCACGAGGCCACGTCGAGAAATGTGGCGCCCAAGTGGTTTAGACTCATTGCTACCAGCGGAAGGAATCATCTATGTCTTAGAGTAGGAATGACGTGTAGCGTAGACGCGGGAACGGTTATGACACGGCGTGAGCTCATCGCAAGCACGAGAGGGCCCCAACGGTGAAGATGAGGTCGCTTGACTCGGTCTGGTTAGCCCGATGTTCGTAGTGGTAGGGCGACTAAGAGCGGCTACCGTTTCGTTTTGGACTGTCAGCTAAGACTGGCCGGGAGGCTGTGCACTCTAAACAGTTGCAAGCCTGCCTTCCTAAACAGCGAGCCTTACCGCACTGTCGCACCGCAGTGTTCTCAGTAGTTCGCTACGGCATTTGTGATGCATGGACGGGAAGGCGTCACGGCCATCTCCACTCAGGAGAACTGCTCAGAGGCGGAAGCACCGGCAATCGGATCACCTTGGTCCTTTGCCTACTCCGGCGTCTGCACACGCTCCGCGGTGCTCGGCTCTTCGCCCGCTCTTCAAGGTACGCAAGCTGCTTCAGCGCAGTCTGAATGCAGGTGGGCCTTTCCAGTCCATCGTCCGCTTAGTCAATCGAAGACCGCAGAGTGAGCACACTAGATACGGATCTACTCTTGCGACACGCTGTTCCCAGGTGACGTACCGCCGAGCCGCCGCTAAATCACGCGCAACACGTCTTCGGCAACGCCCGCCGTTCCATCGGCCAGGAGCGTCAAAGCCTCTCGCAGCGATTGCCGGTCACCGGGCCAGAACAGGCGCGCGAGCGCGTCGTCGTCGTTTACCCACTCCCCCGCGGTATGCTCGGTGCCGAGTGTGAGTGGTGCGCTCGGGTCGGCAAAGGCCGCGAAGACGACCGATAGCTGGACCGTGTGAGACCGATGCAGGTAGAACGGCTGCACCCGCACGTTGTACAGCCGGAGGACTTCCAGTCCGGTCTCCTCGCGAACTTCGCGCACGGCGGCCGCGGCCGGCGTCTCTCCGACCTCGATGCGCCCATGCACCGCCTCCCACGAACCGGGACACCGCGTATCCGCAGCGCGCTGCAGGATGAGAACGCGCCACTCCACAGACGTGTGTGAAATCACGTGCACTTCGACAGTTCCGACTGATACGTCGACCATGACCTGAGATTTCGCGGCATTCATGAAGAGCGCCACCGGAGCAGCGAGAGCACGGTGGCGAGAACGAACCTCGCCGACGACTCGCGAGGAAGCACCAGATCGGCGGCGCGGCCGACCATCGAGAGATGGTGATGCCCGGGTGCGAGCTCCGCCAGTGCGACGACCAGTGGTGCCGGAGGCGTCGCTGGCAGTGCGGCCCGCAACGACTCCGCCTCGCCGATGGCGCAGACGATGGCATGCGGCTCCACGGCGCCGATGGGCCTGCTCGCGTTCAGCGGAACAATTTGCACGCGTCCCTTGAGGAACGACGCGACGAGCTGCGCTTCGCGGAGCCGCCGTTGCGCTTCGGCATCAGGTGTCACGGTCCAGAGAACCGTGATTGCAACGTCGTCAGTCCCGGAAGCGCGGACTGCCTCCTTGACCGTGCGCACAGGCTCGGCGGCAATGCGCCGCAGCTCTTCCATCGTCGTGGCACCCGATTTCACCAGGGCGAGGCCTGATTCCCACAGGCTCACGCATCCGGCGGCCCGAGCGGCCTGCGCGATCGCCTCCGAGGATTCCCCCGCCGAGATGCGCCGCTCGACCTCGGTGGACGTGATGAGAATCTCCGCGACGGCGCGTCGTCCCCGGTAGCCCAACCCTCGACAGACCTGACACCCGGCCGCCTCACACGGCTGGCAAGCCCGGCGCACGAGACGCTGCGCGATGATGCCCTTGACCGCGGTCGCGATCTTGGCGGGAGCGACGCCCACATCGACGAGGCGTGTGACGGCGCTCGCCGCATCGTTGGTGTGCAGCGTGGAGAGCACGAGGTGTCCTGTGAGGGACGCTTGTATGGCAATTTCCGCCGTTTCACGGTCACGGATCTCTCCCACAAGGATGACATCGGGATCCTGCCGCACGATGGACCGCAGCGCGGCACCGAACGTGAGGCCGGCGCGCTCGTGCACCTGAACCTGAACGATGCCGGGAAGCCGGTACTCGATCGGGTCTTCTACCGTGACCACGTTGACGCCACGCTGCTGGATTTCCCGGAGCGCTGCATACAACGTCGTCGTCTTGCCCGAGCCCGTTGGGCCCGTTACCAGGATGAGCCCCTCGCGCTGCTCGAGCAGCGAGCGGATACGTGCAAGATCGGTGGCCGCGAAACCGATGGTTTCGAGGGTGCGGAGTCCGGCGTTTCCGTCCAACACGCGCACGACGACCTTTTCGCCGTGAGACACAGGCAACGTGGACACACGAAGATCCACGACGGAGCCGAGTACCGCCACGCGAGCCCGGCCGTCCTGCGGGCGCATGCGATCGGCGATATCCAGCGCGGAGAGGATCTTGACCCGTGAGACGAGCGAGGGCCCCAGCGAACGGGGGAGCGACCGGACAGGCCGAATCACGCCGTCGACCCGATGGCGAACGGCTACGCCTTGCTCTTCCGGCTCGAGATGAAGGTCGCTCGCACCGGCGCTGATGGCTTCAGCGAGAAGGTGATCGACCAGGCGGATGATGGATGCGCCACCATCGGTCGCCATGTCACCAACGGCGACGGCATCGTTGGAGAAGCCGAGATGCTGTACTTCGACCGGTGGTGTCGCGCTGTCGGGCTGAGACGCAGGCTGCGCGTATACGGCATCGAGGTGGCGCGCAATCTCCTCGCGAGACGCAATCTGCCAGCGCACACGATGGCCTGTCGCAAACGCCACGGCCCGTTCCGCGTCGAGATCGAGGGGATTGGCGGTTGCGAGAATGAGAGCTCCATCCTCCACCGCAATCGGCATGACGTGATGGCGCCGAGCCCACCGCTCGGCCAGGAGGGCGATGGCGTGTGGATCGATGCGCTCGAACTCGGCGCGCGGCGGATCGGTGAGAGTGGTTGCCACGCAACGAAGCTGCTCCGGTGTCAGGCCCCGAGCGTCATCGCTGCACCGCGCGCCGTATCGATTTCGCCGCTAGAGGACGCTCCAGAAATCTCGCGTCACGTCGAGGTTGAACGTCCATCGGCCACCTCGCAGTCCGCGCGCAACCTGGAGCCGAAGGAGATCGAAGAAGGGCTGAAGGGCGACGCCTACGCTCGGGTATCCCGCGTTTGCGTGAGCGGTGTCGAACGCGCTGGCGCGCTGAATCACCGTGGCCTGCGCAAAAGGTGCCACAGTGGCCTGTCCCGGAATCCGGCCGAATCGGCCGAGCGAAATAGCAGGAGCCGGGATGGCCATCCGCCATTCGGCGCGTGCAGTCGCGCCTATCTTCGCTGCGAGCTCATGAACCGCGTAACCGGGCGCGCTAATCGGCCCGCCAAAGTAGAGCCATTCCTGGGCGACAACTCCCTCCGTTCCGCCGACGACGCCCCCGCTCGCGAACAGCGCCAGACGGCCTGTCTCAAACGGGCGCTCGAGCCAGGCGGACGTCGTCGCGCGTACGACCGTGATCGGTGCCGGCAGAACGGAGAGCTCGTCCGCTGTGAGTCGCGCCACGCGCGCTTCGGCGGTCGCGCGCAACTCGCTGCCGAGCCACCAGAGTGACGTCGCACGCTCCACACCAAGGCCGACGCGGACTTCGCGCGATGCAAGCGCGGAAACGGGCGCCGAGAACGAGCCGAACGCGGGCGTCGCATGGACGCTCAACGCGTGCTGTCGCTCTATTGAAGCATCGAGGTGCCAGCGAAGGCCGACAAGCTCGTTGGCGTCGAGACCGACGCCCGCGCCCTGCGACCAATAGGGATCGCTCAGGTCACTGCCGAACTCCTGCGCGGCGATCGAGTTGATCAGGCGCGAGCGCTCCATGATGTCTCCCGCCTCACGGAAATCGCGCGTCGCGTGCACGCGCGCGCGCCAGGAGGCCGACTGCCAATCGACGCCGGCAAGCCCCTTGATGGAACGGTCGTCGGTACCGTACCGCGCGCGCGTCTGTGCACCAAACCCACCGCCGAAGCGCGAAGCGATGCCCGCGCCGAGGGCGAATCCTTCCACGCGATCGAACCGAACGAACTCGGATAGCCCCGACATGGCCAACGTGAGTCGTTCAGGACGCTGCATGGCCTGCATGCGCACGAGCGACCGGGCCTCCGTCTGCACTCTCCGGACGTCGGCGTCGGTGACAGTCCGGACGTCGGGCGGAAGCGAATCGAGCACGCGTCCATGAAAATGGAACGTGTCGGTGATCGTGCGCGGCGCGGCGACGATCTCCTCGTCTCCAGCAAAAATGGCGGGCGAGACGCCGACGTTCACCTGATAGTCGCCGATCTCCCAGCGTCCGCGGATGATGCCGCGCACGGGATAGTCGAGCCAGGTCCCCGCCCGCTTGATCTCAATCTCCTGGCGCCGGGGCAGCCAGAAGCGCCCGTCCACCAGGCTGTTCTCGATGACGACGAACAGGTCCTCCAGGGCTTCGTCGCGGAAGGCGGCGCGCGTGAAGTTGAATGCCATGCGCACCACCTGTGCATCGTCGCGATCGAGATACAGCGCGCCCACGATACGTGGCTGCCGGTCGTCCGTGGGACGCACGCTGACTTCCAGTACCTGGATGGTGCGACCCGGCAGTTGCAGCGCCAACGAATCGACGATGGCGAAGTCGTACTGCGAGAGTCCTGCCGGCGACAGCGGATGGGGTACGTCCACCACTTCGTCGCCGTCGCCCAGCCGAATGATGGCCGGAAAGTTGTTCTGGACGATTCCGAGGTGGTCCCGGTGATAGGCGATGTCGGTGGGCAGCAGCAGCGTGTCGCGCCGCCCGACGATGATCTGCTTGCTCAGGTTGGGCGCGCGCCAATACACTTGGTTCATCAGCTCGTCGGCCTTCACGATCTTCGGCGGTTCGGCGAGGCCTTCGCCGACCTGGGCGAGGAAGGTGACGTACCCGTGCGCCACGGCCTTGTAGTCGCGGAGGCCCGTGTCGGCGAGCTGCTGGGCGCGGCGCATCATGGCTCGTTCGACGAGCTCGCGCGCGCGCGCGTCATTCCAGTTCTGTGCGCCCGCTGGAGCACCGGCGAGTGCCAACCCCATTGCGCAGGCGGCAACCGCCGCGGCGACCGAGTGATGCATTGAATGAAAGTTCGCGGCCGTAGAGAAGTCGGACAAGCTCGTGTGAGACACCCATGACGTTCGACGAGTTCCGCCGCCGGGCGATTGCGCACCACGTGGTGCCCGTGTGGCGCGATTGCCTGCTCGACACGGACACGCCCGTCACGGCATTCGCCAAGCTGCGCGAGGGTCCGTTCGCATTTCTGCTCGAGAGCGCTCCTGCCGGAGGTGAGACCTGGGCGCGATACACCTTTCTCGGCAGCGCGCCCCGCGCCGCATGGCGGCTGCGCGACGGCGTGGTGGAAGACTGGACGCCGGCAAAAGGATGGCATGGCCGCCGCGGGCCGGCGAATCCACTCGACGACCTCGACGCGCTCATCCGTGCGCATCCGTTGGTGTCCGTGCCGGAACTTGGTGGTTTCTGGACGGGTGCCGTGGGCTACTTCACCTACGACAGCGTGCGGATGATCGAGCGGCTTCCGTCACCGCCACCGCGTGGAGACGCCACGGCCGACGCGCTGTTCGTCTTTACCGACGCATTGGTGATCGTCGACAATCTGCGCGCACAGGCACGAGTCGTGGTCGGCGTGCCGCTCGGGGACGACCTGAGCGAACAGACGCTTCGGAGTGCCCATGACGCGGCGGTGATGACCGTCGATCGCACGATTCAGCGCTTACGTGCTCCGATGACGCTGCCGTCGCTGGACCTGCGAGCGGATGCGCCGGCAGCCACGGGCGCCTCGACGTACGAGCGCGACGCGTTCATGCGAGACGTGGATCGCATCAAGGAATACATCGCCGCCGGCGATGCATTTCAGGTGCTGCTCGCACGGCGCATTCGTGTCCCGCACGACTTCGACTCGTCGGCTCTGTACCGTGCGCTGAGGGCGCTCAATCCGTCGCCGTACATGTATCATCTCGTGCTGGACGGTACGGAGCTCGTCGGCAGCTCGCCGGAACTGCTGGTGCGCGTGGAAGGCGAGCGCGTGACCGTGCGGCCCATCGCCGGCACGCGGCCTCGCGGCGCAACGTCCGAGGAGGACGCGGCGCTCACCACCGAGCTCTCGACCGACGAGAAGGAACGCGCCGAGCATGTCATGCTGGTGGACCTCGGCCGAAATGACGTGGGCCGCATCGCCCGATACGGTACTGTGCGCGTGACGGACTACATGACGGTGGAGCGATACTCGCACGTGCTCCATCTCGTGAGTCAGGTGGAGGGCAATCTGCGTGAGGGATTGGACGCGATGGACGCATTCCGTGCGACGTTCCCGGCCGGAACGATGACCGGCGCTCCGAAAGTGCGCGCCATGGAGATCATCGACGAGCTCGAGCCTGAACGTCGCGGTCCATACGCGGGCGCTGTCGGATACATCGCGTCGGGCGGCGCGCGGATGGACCTCGCCATCACCATTCGCACCTGCGTCATCGCAAATGGCACGGCGTCGGTGCAGACCGGGGCCGGCATCGTGCAGGACTCCGTTCCCGCGAGCGAGTGGGCGGAGACCGAAAGCAAGGCCCGTGCGATGCTCACGGCGATCGGCCGGGTGCGCGACGCCGCCGCGAGAGCAGGCCGCAGCGACTAGGCAGCGTCCTGCCACGAGGACATATTCGTCAGTAATGGCGCTCCGACTGATCAGCCCCGATGGGACGCAATCGTTTGACTTGCGCGACGGCGTCCCACTGACCGTCGGCCGCGCACCCACGTGCGACCTGCCCGTCTTCGACCCGACCATCTCACGCCGGCACGCGGAGCTCGTCGTGGATGGCGGGTCGCTCCGGGTGAAGGACCTGGGCTCCAGCAACGGAACCTTCGTCAACGGGGCGCGGATCGAGCAGGCCAACGTCGCGGTGGACGACCTCGTCTCCTTCGGCAAGGTCCCGTTTCGCCTGACCACGTTCGACTCGCCAAAGGTCCAGCACACGACACCTGTGCCGTCGGCCGGCGCGACGATCGTCCGTCAGATCCCGATGCGCGATTCCAACGCCGGCCTCCAGGCGCTTGGCGCGCCGCCCACAGCACCTGGCGGCTTGACGCGCGTCGGCATGCTGCCGCCGACGACATCCGTGGCCGACAAGAATCAGCAGAAGCTCGCCACCCTGCTGGAGGTCTCGAAGGGACTCACGCGCGCCGTGGATGTGGACACGATTCTGGACAAGATCGTGGATTACGCCTATCAGACGCTCGAGGTGGACCGCGTGGCGATCCTGCTCGTGGACGCACATGGCGACCTCGCCCCGAAGATTTCACGCGACAAGCGCGGCGGTGACGCGCCACGCGCCGTACCACAGTCGATCGCCCGAAAGGCGGTGGCCGAGAAGATCGCGATGCTCTCCGACAACGCGGGTGAAGACACGCGCTTCGGAGGGCAGTCCATCCTCATGCAACAGGTCCGGTCCGCCATCTGCGCGCCGCTCATCGGCAGCGAGGACAAGGTGCTCGGCGTGCTGTACGTGGACAATCCGAGCATCACGCACCGCTTCAGCGACGAGGACCTGGAATTCCTCGTGGCGTTCGCGGGTATTGCCGCCGTGGCCATCGAGAATTCGCAATTCGCCGAGCGGATCCGCCGCGAAAGTCTGGTGCGCAGCAACTTCGAGCGGTATTTCGCGCCGCAGCTGGCCGCGCGCATCGCTGGCTCGCCGGAGGCGTTGCGCCTTGGCGGCGACAAGCGGCCCGTGGCCGTCCTGTTCAGCGACATCCGTGGTTTTACAGCGTTGTCCGAGACGATGAATCCGGACGACATGGCGACGCTCCTTACGGAATATTTCACTGAGATGGTGGAGTGCGTGTTCCGCCACGGTGGCACGCTGGACAAGTTCATCGGCGACGCCGTGATGGCGCAGTGGGGCGCGCCAATCGGCAACACCGACGACGCGGATCAGGCGATGGCTGCCGCGCTCGAGATGATCGCGGAGCTCAAGAAGCTCAACATCCGCTGGATCAGCGAGGGGCGGCCCACCCTGCACATCGGCATCGGCCTGAATTACGGCGAGGTGTTCGCCGGCAACATCGGATCCGAGCGCCGCCTCGAATTCACCGTCATCGGCGATACGGTCAACACGGCGAGCCGGCTGTGCGGCGCCGCGGCGGCGGATGAGATTCTCATCTCCGACGAGATGTGCAAGGCGCTCTCGTCCTCGCCGGCGGTGGACGAGTGTCCGCCCATGGAGTTGAAGAACAAGAGCCAGCCGGTGAAAGTGTTTCGCGTCCGACACGAATGACGGCCGCCGGCGCCACGGCCGGCTACCGCCGCCTGACGGCGGGAAAGCGTGTGGCGGTGGTCCGCGAGGCACACGTCGCCGACGCGAAAGCGCTGCTGGACAAGGGGTCGTTGTACGATGCCGCGGTGGCGAGCGCCGATGCGCGACCGTTGCAGGGCCGCGGCATCGCCTACGCCATCGAGCTGCCCGTGACGCGCATACGAGCGGTGGTGCGCCACAACCGTCACGGCGGCCTGCTCGCTCCGCTCACGCGCGATCTTTTTCTCCCGCCGACCCGCGCCGCGCACGAGCTCGTGGTGACACGGCGCCTTCAGGCGGCTGGCGTTCGCGTCCCGGACGTTCTGATGTTCGCGGCAGAGCCTGTGCTGAACTTCTGGCGGCGAGTGGACGTGGTGACGCTCGAGATCCGGGACGGCCGCGATCTCTCGACATACATGCTGCCAGGTGAACCGCCGGATTCGCGGGCGCTGGCCTGGGAAGCGGCCCGAGAGCTCGTCCGCGCCCTGAATGACGTCGGCGCGCGTCACCATGACCTGAACGTGAAGAACATTCTCATCGCGCCATCGGGCGACGGCGTCGCGGCGTGGGTACTCGACGTCGACCGCGTGGAGCTGGGGCGGCCCAATGCGCGGGGAGTGCGTGTCGGCAACGTGGGGCGGCTGCGGCGATCCGCACGAAAGTGGCGAGACGAGCGCGGGGCGGAGTTCGACGAGGCGGAGCTCGCGATCTGAGACACGCCTCGGCCTGGCGCCCGATCATCGCTTAACTTTTTCGGATGCTTTCGACACCGCTGAACCGCGTCGGCATCATCATGATGTCCGCGGTGGGCGACGCCGTGCACGTGTTGCCGCTCGTCACGGCCCTCAAGCGCCATTCGCCGGCGTCGCGCGTCACCTGGGTGCTTCAACCGGGCGCGGCGTCGCTCGTGCGCGGACACCGGGACGTGGACGAGATCGTGGAGTTCGACCGTTCGCGCGGGTGGCGCGCCTATCTCGGCATTCGGCGTGAATTGGCGCGGCGACCCTTCGACGTCGCCTTGGCGCTTCAGGTCTATCTCAAGGCCGGCCTCGTGACATCGTTTGCACAGGCGCCGGTGAAGCTCGGATTCGACCGAGCGCGCGCACGTGATCTCAACTGGCTGTTCACCACGCACAGCGTGCCCGCGCGCGAAGGACAACACGTTCAGGACCAGTACTTCGAGTTTCTCGAATTTCTGGGCATCCCGCACGAGCCCGTCACGTGGGATCTCGGCCCGTGGGATAACGAGCGCGAATGGCAACACACGTTTCTATCCGGCTTCGACCGGCCACTGGCTCCCATCGTCGTCGCCACGAGCAAGCCGGAGAAGGACTGGATGCCGGAGCGCTGGGCGGACGTCTGCGATGCGCTGTGGCACGATTTCGGGTTGCAGCCCCTTCTCGTGGGCGGACTGTCGGAGCGTGAGGCGGCCGCCGACTTCATCATCCGGCAGCGTTCAACGATTCCAGTGGTGTCCGCCCTGGGAAGCGGGCTTCGGAAATTGGTGTCGATTCTGGACGGTTCCGCGCTCGTACTTTCGCCGGACACCGGCCCGCTCCACATGGCCGTGGCACTCAATCGGCCGGTCGTCTCGCTGATGGGATACACGAATCCGAAGCGCGTGGGGCCCTATCGGCGGTTTCACGATCTCCTCATCGACGCCTACGGAGATCCCGGAGAGGACTATCCCATCTCGTTGGAGAACCGGCCCGGACGCATGCAGCGGATCACCGTGCGAGACGTCCTGGACCGCGTTGAGCGCTGGCGCGCGACCTACGCCATCGCGCTGAGCGCCCCGAACCGATAGCTGATCCCGAGCTGCCCGAGCAGGCGCACCAACCGCTGCAGCGGCAAGCCCATGACGGCGAAGTAATCGCCGTCCACGCGTTGAACGATGGTGGCGCCGAAACCCTGAATCCCGTATGCGCCGGCCTTGTCCATCGGCTCGCCGGTGGCGATGTACGCGGTGATCTCGCCGGCGTTCATGGGATGAAACGTGACGCCAACCTCTTCGACGGCGGACACCTCGCGGCCGCGCCACTGCACCGCAACGGCCGTCATGACGGTGTGCGAACGGCCCGCGAGGCGCGCGAGCAATTCGGCCGCGTGCGCTTCGTCGCGCGGCTTTCCGAGGACGTCGCCATCCACCACGACAATCGTGTCACTGCCGATGACGACCGCATCCGGATGCGCGCTCCCGACCACGGATGCCTTTTCACGTGCGAGCCGCTCGGCATGTGCCCTCGGCGTCTCACCCGGCGTGTACTGCTCGTCCACGTCGGCCGGCTGGACGACATGCGGAATGCCGACGAGCGTCAGCAGCTCGCGGCGACGTGGCGACTGCGATGCGAGGATGACGGACAGCGCCGTCATTTCTCGAGCCAGAGCGTGACCGGCCCGTCGTTCACCAGCTCGACATCCATCATCGCGCCGAACTCGCCCGACTCGACCTTCGTGGTACGTTCGCGGAGCAGGCTGAGAAAACGCTCATAGAGTGGAATGGCCGAATCCGGGCGCGCGGCGTCGATGAAGCTCGGCCGCCGCCCTTTCGATGCGTCGCCGTAAAGGGTGAACTGCGAGACGACGAGCAGTGCGCCGTCCACCTCGGCGAGCGAGAGGTTCATCTTGTCCTCCGCGTCGGCGAAGAGACGGAGGCCGACGACCTTCTCGGCCATCCAGGCGAGCGTTTCTTCCGAGTCAGTCTGCTTGAATCCGACGAGCAGCAGATATCCGCGCCCAATGCGCCCGGTGGCGCGGGTGCCCACGCGCACTTCGGCGCGCGAAACGCGTTGCAGGAGTAATCGCACGACCTGGTGGCCGGCGCGTTCGACGTTCTGTGACGCTCGCTATTCCACCGTCACCGATTTCGCGAGGTTGCGTGGTTGATCCACGTTGAGCCCGCGCTTCGCCGCGATGTAGTACGCCAGAAGCTGCAGCGGAATGACGGCCAGAATCGGGTTCAGCATGTCGATCGTCTCGGGGATGCGGATTTCGTAGTCGATCTTGCCTTCGAGCGACGGCTCGTCGCGGCTCGTGATGACGATCACGCGTCCACCGCGCGCTTTCACCTCCTGCACGTTCGACACGACCTTGTCGAATACGGAATCGTGCGGAGCGATGAACACCACCGGCATGTTCTCGTCGATGAGCGCGATCGGGCCGTGCTTCATCTCCGCGGCCGGATAGCCTTCCGCGTGGATGTAGCTGATCTCCTTGAGCTTGAGTGCTCCCTCGAGCGCAACCGGAAAATTGTAGCCGCGGCCCAGGTAGAGGAAATTCTTCGCTTCAACAAAAGCTTCGGCAATCTGCTCGATCTCGGCGGCGCGATCGAGAATGCTCTGCACCTGCTGCGGGAGCCGCTCCAGCGCCTGCGTCACGTCGCGCCCCTGCACGACGGACATCGTGCGCAGTCTCGCGAGCTTCAATGTGAGCAGCGTCAGCGCCACCACCTGGCTGGTAAAGGCCTTCGTGGACGCGACGCCGATCTCGGGGCCGGCGTGGAGGTAGATGCCGCCGTCGTCCTCGCGGGCGATGGTCGAGCCAACGACGTTCACGAGTCCGAGCGTCTTCGCGCCACGACGCCTCGCGCATGGCCGCCAGCGTGTCCGCCGTCTCTCCCGACTGTGAGATGGCGATGCACAGCGTGCGGTCGGTGACAATGGGGTTCCGGTAGCGGAACTCCGACGCGTACTCGACCTCGCACCGGATGCGGGCATGCTCCTCGATCATCATCTTGCCGATGAGCGCGCTGTGCCAGCTCGTACCGCATGCCGTGATGATGATGTGATCGAAGTGCTGCAGCTCGTCCTTGCTCAGATTGAGTCCGCCGAGCTTGGAGAATCCGTCTTCGTCCACGGAGCGGCCGCGCATCGTGTTCTCGATGCTCTGCGGCTGCTCCATGATCTCCTTCAGCATGAAGTGCGCGAAGCCGCCCTTCTCGATCTGCTCCAGATCCCAATCGATGCGGCTGACGCGTTTCTTGACCGTCTGCGCATTGAGGTCGGTGACGCGATAGGCATCGCGCGTCAGCACTGCCATCTCACCGTCGTCCAGGTACACCACGTGACGCGTGTGCTGGAGAATGGCCGCCACATCGCTTGCAACGTAGTTCGCCGAGCCCGATGAGGAGCGGACTTCCCTTTCTGGCCGCAACGATCTTTTCCGGGTCGCGGGAGGAGATCACCGCGATTCCGTACGTTCCCTCGACGAGCGCCAGTGCATCGACCACCGCCTCCTCGAGATTGCCGTCGAACGCCGCCTCGATGAGATGCGCGAGCACTTCCGTGTCCGTGTCGGACACGAAGGTGTGGCCCGTCTTCTTGAGCATGTCGCGCAGCGGCGAGTAGTTCTCGATGATCCCGTTGTGGACCACTGAGATCGTTCCGGTGCAGTCGTGGTGCGGGTGCGCATTGCATTCGTTCGGCGGCCCGTGCGTGGCCCACCGCGTATGCGCGATGCCGACGTTCCCCTTGATCGGATGCGCACCGATGGCCTTCTCGAGCATCGCGATCTTGCCCTTTGCCTTGCGCGTTTCCACGCCCGCGCCATTCATGAGCGAGACGCCCGCGGAATCGTACCCGCGGTACTCCAGCCGCTTCAGGCCGTCAACGAGCAGCGACGTCGCATTCTTCGGCCCGACGTATCCGACGATTCCACACATGTGTCACGTTCCTTGGGTGATCGACCTGCTACAGTTCCCGTTCAGCGGCGCAGGGCGTCGAGCGGCTCGCGCGACCGACGCACCAGCTCCCGCGCCGAAGCATCATCCGGCGCCTCCGCAATGACGCGGACGATGGGCTCGGTTCCCGACGGCCGCACGTGCACCCACCTGTCCTTCCACGACAAGCGGAGGCCATCCTGCGAGTCCACTGACGCATCCGGAAACGCGCTCCGAAGGGCGCCGTAGACCACGTCCAGACTGGCATCGGGACGCTCGAGCTTTTCCTTCACGATCACGTACCGCGGAAGGTCCGCGACGATCTCCGACAGTGGGCGACGCTCCTCCGCCAGCAGTTGCAGGAGCAGGGCCGTCCCAACGGGCGCATCACGCCCCAAATGTACCTCGGGGAGGATGACTCCCCCATTCCCCTCTCCGCCGATCGGCGCGCCGAGCTCTCGCATGCGCACCGCCACGTTCACCTCGCCAACAGGAGCGCGCACCGCCGCCACGCCCGCGGCACGCGCCACGTCATCAATCAGAAGACTGGTGGACAGGTTCGTCACGACGGGACCCTTCCGGTGCCGAAGCACCAGCCGCGCGGCGAGCGCCAGCGTGTAGTCCTCGCCGATGGCGCGACCTTCGTTGCTCACCAGCGCCAGGCGGTCGACATCAGGGTCGACGGCCAGCCCGATGTCGGCGCCGCTCGTCTTCACGAGCTGCTCGAGCTCTCCAAGGTTGGCCGGCACGGGCTCGGGCTCCCTCGGAAACCGGCCATCCGGCTCGAGATTGATGGCCACGACTTCGCAGCCGAGCCGATGGAGCAGCGCCGGCATGATCGTGGCGCCCGCGCCACGCACGCAATCCAGCGCGACCTTGAACTTCCTCGCGCGAATGGCCTGCGCGTCCACATACGGAATCGCGAGCACCGCATCGATGTGGCGGCTCGCGACTCCGTCATCCGTCGTCACCGAGCCGATCTCGTCCCACGAGGCGAACGGAATCCCCGTCTCCACGAGCGCGCGCATCGCCGTGCCCTCGGCCGCCTCGAGAAAGAGCCCGCTCGGGCCCACGCACTTGAGTGCGTTCCACTCGATCGGATTGTGGCTGGCCGAGAGCATCAGCCCGCCGGCCGCCTCGTGATGCTCCACCGCGAGCTGGCACCCGGGCGTGGTGGTGAGGCCGATGTCGATGACGTCGCATCCGGCAAGCTGCAGCGTCCCGGTCACGATGCGGTGGAACATGGGACCGGACACGCGGCTGTCGCGCCCCAGCACGATGCGCCGAGACGCTCCCTGGCGGATCGACCACGCGCCGAAGGCGGCCGCGTAACGCGCCACCACGTCAGGCGTAAGCGAGTCACCCACGCGCCCGCGAATCCCGGAAACGCTGACCATCAACGAGCCGCCGGACCGCTGCCCCATGCCCGCTCCGTCAAAGGGAAGCCGAAAGGTATTCTGGCCCCCTGACCCGGCAAGCGCGTTTGGCGCTTGTCGGTGATGGTCCCGCATCGGTAGCTTCGTCACGCGGCGCGCGCGGCGCGGCGTTTCACTTTTCTCGACAGCATCGCACCCTGATAGCCTCTCGCGGCGCCATCCGGTTTCCCGTACGGCTCAAGATGGCCGCCCTCGCGGGCGGTACCGTCATCATTACCGTCGCGGTGCTGCTCGTTCCGGGGTACGCGGGTGTGCGCACGGCGCTGACGCGGGTGGACGGAGAGCGGCTGCTGGCAATTGCCCGCGCCGTGGTCGAGCAGATTCCGGCGTCGTCTCTTACCCAGCTCGATTCCGTGGGCACGAGAGTCGAATCATTCGAGACTGCCACAGCGGAACCCGTGCGCCGAGTGCGGGGCGACAACATGCAGACCGCCGGGGCGGCGGACGAGCACCTGGAAGTGATCACGCTGCTACGCGACGCCGGTGGTCGGTACCGAGTCGCCGCGCGAAGCGATGGGAGCGGAGCGGGTCTCGAGTGGACACCGCCGGCAGAACTTGCTGAGCCGCTGAGCGCCGGCCGCGCAGCATCCACGGGATTTTACGACGTGAATGGCGAGTCGGTGATTTC
>Ga0209131_1001387_pt1 | contig 16749 bp, 18 predicted proteins | sample GraSoi_2013_40cm_FD_185826 | JGI IMG/M metagenome (GOLD analysis project Ga0209131, IMG submission 185826) | Grasslands soil microbial communities from the Angelo Coastal Reserve, California, USA - Sample 9_17_2013_40cm (SPAdes) (version 2) | ecosystem: Environmental > Terrestrial > Soil >...
CGATCTTGCCGCGCAGGCCTTCGCGGTCGGCCTTGACGATGTCGCCGCGGTAGACCACGTACGGCAGCGGCAGGAGATAGTTGCGCTCGTGCGAGGAGCCGCGATAGTCGGGGAAATGGAAAGCGGACAGTCCCGCTCCCGCTTCCCAAAGCGGCTCGTCGCGCGCAAGCGAGCGGCAGGCGAAGGTCATGGCGGCCAGGGCCAGGAAGCAACGGGCGAGGATCACCTCTTCACCCGCGCGACGGTCGCATCTCGGAATCGTCGCGGATGTTGAATGCCCGCCGGCGCCACGCGGTGAATGTCTGCCGCAAGTGGGCGATGGAAAGAGCGTAGTAGATCGCACGGAAGAAATAGAGCCCGCGCTTGAAGCGCGTCTGCCCGAAGAGGTCGCCCGCGAGCACGGTGATGACCGCGCTCTTGATGCCCAGCCTCTCGCTGGGATCCATGAAGAGGTCGCGCAGCGTCGGATTGGTCACGCGGTAGATGAACCAGGAGAATTCCTTCGGTCCCACGCGCATCACGTGGTTGAAGCGCTCGCGGGCGCGCGCCTCGGCGGCCTTGTCGGCCTTCAGGCGGGCATCGATGACATCGGCGCCCGCGAACCCGCTGTTCATCGCAAGCATCACGCCCGAGGAGAACACCGGATCGATGAACGTGTAGGCGTCGCCGACCAGGATGAAGTTCTCGCCCTGGCAGAGCTCGGCGACGTACGAATAGTTGCCGGTCGCCGTCGGCTCCTCGACGAGCTCGGCGTTGGCGAGCCGCCCCTGGAGCGCGGGACACAGCGCGATCGTGTCCATGAAGTACTCGCGCACCGGCTTGTCGCGCGCCTTCATGTAGTACGGCCAGACCACGGCGCCCACGCTCGTCACGCCGTCCTTCAGCGGGATGAACCAGAACCAGCCATGGTCGAACCAGAAGATGATGATGTTGCCTTCTTCCTTGCCGCAATCGCGAACCGCGTTGCGGAAGTGGCCGTACATCGCCGAGCTGTTGTGGTGGGGATTGCGCCGCTTGATCTTCATCTTGTTCGCGATGAAGGTGTCGCGCCCCGTGGCGTCCACGATGAATGCTGGACGCCATTGGTGCTCGGTGCCGTCTGCATCGGTGGCCATCACGCGCGGCGGCGTCTTCGCATCGCCCAGCTCCACCTCGCGCACGCGGCAGTTCTCGCGCGACTCCGCCACGACGCGCTGCGCGCGGCGGAAAAGGATCTCGTCGAACTCGGAGCGGCGCACCTGGTAGGCCATCGGAATCGAGGGATCCGTGCCGTCGGCGAACCGGAATCCGGCGATGTGGTCGTGCCACGGCGACACAAACGTGGCGCCATGCTTTTCCATTCCGATTCGTCGCATCTCGTCACCCACGCCGAGCCTCTCGAAGAGCGGCACGTTGGCGGGCAGGAGCGATTCGCCGATGTGGAATCGCGGATGCGCCTCCTTCTCGAGGAGCACCACCTTGTGTCCACGCTCCGCGAGCAGTGTCGCCGTCGTGGAGCCTCCGGGGCCGCCGCCGATCACGACGACGTCGCATTCGTTCATGGGCATGGACGTTAGTCTAGCGTCAGTCGCGCCATGACGGATCGAGGCGATCGAGCTTTCTCAGCAGCCCCGGCCACGCCAGCATCCCGCCCGACCCACGCAGCACTTCCGTGGAGGCCTTGCGGATGCCGTCGACGATCGGTTGCGGGATCGGGATCAGCTCGCCGCCTCCGGCCTGCGCCCGTATCTGCACTTCACAGGCCTTCTGGAGGATGTACATGGAAAGGAAAGCATCGGCGACCGTCGGGCCGCAGGTGAGCAATCCATGGTTGCGAAGAATCATGTTGTTGTTGGCTCCGAGGTCGCGTACGAGACGCACTTTCTCCGCGGGATTGAGCGCCACGCCCTCATAGTCGTGGTACGCGAGCCCGATCAACGGAAAGAGCGACTGCTGCGAGAGCGCGAGAAGGCCCTGCTTCTGGCACGAGACCGCCACGCCCTCGAGCGTGTGCAGGTGGATCACGCACTGCGCGTCCTCGCGCGCCTCGTGCACCGCGCTGTGGATCGTGAACCCGGCCGGGTTGATGTCGTAGGGCGACTTGTCGACCTTGTTTCCCCCGAGGTCGATCTTCACGAGGCTGGAGGCCGTGATTTCCTCGAACAGCATCCCGTACGGATTGATGAGGAAGTGGTGCTCCGGCCCCGGCACCCGCGCCGAGATATGGGTGAACACGAGGTCGTCCCAGCCATACATGGCCACGGCGCGGTAGGCGGCGGCCAAATCGAGGCGTGCTTGGCGTTCTTCGGGTGTCATATGAGAAAATCGTACCTCACATGGTCATCGACCGCATCGACCACATCGTCATCACGGCTTTCGACGTGGAGCGCACGATCGACTTCTACTCGAAGGTCATGGGGATGGAGCCGATCACCTTCGCCGGCGGCCGGCGCGGGCTCGCGTTCGGGAAGCAGAAGATCAACCTCCACCAGTCGGGACGCGAATTCGAGCCCAAGGCGCTCAAGCCCATGCCCGGCTCCATGGACCTTTGCTTCATCACCGGGACGCCGCTCGCGGAAGTGATCTCGCATCTGAAGTCTCACGGCGTGGCGATCGCGCAGGGCCCGGTGGAGAAGACCGGCGCGCTCGGCCCGATGATGTCGGTCTATTTCCGCGACCCGGACGGCAATCTCATCGAAGTGTCGAACTATGGCGAGCCGCGTGGCTGAGCAGGCGCCCGACCTCGCGAAGCTCAGGCGCGACTACGAGCTGAAGACGCTCGACGAGTCGCACGTCGATCGCGATCCCATGAAGCAGTTCGGCGTATGGATGGTGGAGGCGATCCACGCGCAGGTTCCCGAGCCCACGGCGATGACGCTCGCCACCGCCGACGCCAAGGGACGCCCGTCGGGGCGCGTCGTGCTGCTGAAGGGCGTGGATCCGCGCGGCTTCGTGTTCTTCACCAACTACGAGAGCCGCAAGGGCCGCGACATCGCCGCCAACCCGCAGGCCGCGCTCACGTTCCTCTGGAAAGAGCTCGAGCGCCAGGTGCGCATCGAAGGCCGCATCGAGAAGGTGGCCCCCGAGGAATCGACCGCGTACTTCGACACGCGGCCCGTCGGCGCGCGCATCGGCGCATGGGCCTCGCCGCAGAGCGAGGTGATCGAGAACCGCGGTTGGCTCGAGAAGCGCTGGCAAGAGCTTTCGACCGAATACGGCGAGAACCCGAAGCGCCCCCCGCATTGGGGCGGCTATCGCGTGCTCCCCGACTATCTCGAGTTCTGGCAGGGGCGCCGCAGCCGCCTGCACGATCGCATCGTCTACCGGCGCGAAGGCGACCGGTGGAAGCTCGCGAGGCTCGCGCCGTGACAAACCTCGACGCCCACATCCCGGCCGCGGCCGCCGCGAAGCCGCTCACGCCCATGGAGTTGCTGGCATCGCTGCGTTCGGCGTTGACGCCCTGGACACCCGGAACGCCCTTCTGGATCTTCGCCTACGGCTCGCTCATGTGGAACCCGAGCTTCACGTTCGACGTGCGCCACGTGGCCACCATCCGCGGCTATCACCGCTCGTTTCGCGTCTGGTCGCGCATCAATCGCGGCACGCCGGACAAGCCCGGCCTCGTCCTCACGCTCGAGCGCGGCGGCTCGTGCCGGGGCCTCGTCTATCGCATCCATCCCGACCTCGTGCAGGAGCAGATGAACCTCATCTGGAAGCGCGAGATGAACTTCGGCTCGTACTGCCCGAAGTGGCTGAACTGCACCGTCGGCGACGAGACGATCCGCGCGCTCGCCTTCACCGTGAATCGCGAATGCTCCGGCTACGCCGGCCAGCTTCCGATCGAGGCGATGGTGGAGGCGATCGCGAGCGCCGCGGGACGCTTCGGGCCGGCGCACGAGTATCTCTTCCGCACCAGCGAGACGTTGCACGAGCACGGCATCCGCGATTCCCGGGTCGAGCACCTGGCCGGCCTCGTGCGCAAGCGCATCGCCACCCTGACGGCGACGTAGGTGATGTCCCGGTTGCTCGTTCGCAGCTTTGCCGTTTCCATGGACGGCTTCGGCGCCGGCCCGGACCAGTCGCTCGACAATCCGCTGGGCGTGCGTGGGCCCGAGCTCATGGAATGGTTCTTCGGCACGCGCGTGTGGCGCCACATGCACGGCGAGGAGGGCGGCGAGACCGGAGTCGACAACGCCATGGCCGAGGAAGGCTTCAGCAACATCGGCGCATGGATCCTCGGGCGCAACATGTTCGGCCCGGTGCGCGGGCCGTGGCCCGATGAGAGCTGGAAAGGCTGGTGGGGCGAGGAACCGCCCTATCACGTGCCGACCTACGTCCTCTCGCATTACGTGCGGGCGCCGGTCCACATGAACGGCGGCACGACATTCATCTTTGCGACCGAAGGCATCCACGCCACGCTCGAGCAGGCGAAAGCCGCCGCGAAGGGGCGCGACGTGCGCCTGGGCGGCGGTGTCTCGACGGTCCGACAATATCTCGAGGCCCGCCTCATCGACGAGCTGCACCTCGCGCTGCGCCCCGTCCTCCTCGGAACGGGCGAGAAGCTCTTCGATGGAATCGACCTGCTCGCGCTCGGATATGAGGTCGCGAAGAGCGTGCAGGGAGAGCGGGCCATGCACGTTTTCCTTCGCAAACGTCCCGCGACCGCAACGAAGTGAGCTTCAGCGCGGCACTTTCGCGCGCCATGCGTCGGCGTAGCGCTTGAGCACCGCGGCATCGTCTTCCTCCGCGTAGCCGCGCTCGACCGTGTCCGCGAAGATCTCGCGGGCGCATTCGGCTATCGGCGCCGTGAGGCCCAGGTCGCGGGCGGCGTGAACGAACAGGCCCACGTCCTTGAGGAGCACTCGCGCGGCGGCGCGAGGCTCGTAGTCGTTCGCGAGGGCGCGTGGCATGCGATCGCCGAAGATCCAGCTTGCGCCCGAGCTCGCCTGGACCACCTCCGCGGCCTGCGCGAGATCGAGGCCCAGCAGCGACGCCATCGCCATGGCCTCGCATCCGGCCGCGAGGTTGGCCGCCGCGAGCATGTTGTTCACGATCTTCATGCGCGAGCCGTCGCCCGCCTTGCGGCTGATGCGGAAGCATTTCGAAGCGATGGCTTCGATCACCGCGGCGCTGCGCTCGAAGGCAGCGTCGCTGCCCGATGCCATCATGCTGAGGGTTCCCGAACGCGATCGTGCGGGACCGCCGGAAATCGGCGCGTCGAGCATCTCGATGCCTCGCGCCGCGAGCGCAGCCGCGAACCGCTCGCTTTCCGACGGGGCGATCGTGCTGCACATCATGAAGGTGGGCGCGCGCCCGGCGTGCTCGTCGATGACCGATTGCGTCTGCGCGGCATCGACCACGACGCTCACCAGGATATCGACATCCCCGGCGAGCGGCCTGGCATTCGCGCCGATCGCTTCGCGCTCGCGCTGGGCGGCGATGTCGCGCACGAAGACCGGGAAACCCTTGCCGAGCAGGGTCTTCGCGATTCCCATGCCCATCGCGCCGACGCCAATGACGGCGACGCGAGGCAACATCACTGCTGCCGGTGCAGGGGCGGGGCGAACCCGCGGCGGCGCATGAGCGCCTCGATGCCGGCGTCACGTCCGCGGAACGCGCGATAGCTCTCGGCGGGGTCGACGGAATTGCCGGTGGAGAACACGTATTCGCGAAGCTTCTTCGCGACGTTCTTGTCGTAGGCGCCGCCCGCTTCCGTGAACGCCTCGAACGCGTCGGCCGAAAGCGTGTCAGCCCAGAGATAGCTGTAGTAGCCCGCGGAGTACGAGTCGCCGCTGAAGAGGTGGCCGAAATGCGGCAGCCGGTGGCGCATCACCATTTCTTTCGGCATCCCCAGGGACGAGAGCGTGCCGCGCTCGAACTCCGAGATGTCGGAAGCCTTGTCCGGCGCCAGGTGCATGCGCATGTCCACCAGGGCGCTGGAAAGGTACTCGACGTTCTCGAAGCCCTTGTTGAACTTGGATGCGCGCTCGATCTTCTTCACCAGCGACTGCGGAATGGGCTCGCCCGTCTTGCAGTGGCTCGCGTACTTGTTGAGGACCTCCGGCGTGGCGAGCCAATGCTCGAGGAGCTGCGACGGGAATTCCACGTAGTCGCGATCCACGTTCGTGCCGGAGAGCGAGGGGTAGCGCACGTCGGACGATATGCCGTGCAGCGCGTGGCCGAACTCGTGGAAGAGCGTGACCGCGTCGTCCCAGGACACGAGGATCGGCTCGCCGGGCTTGCCCTTCACGAAGTTGGAGTTGTTGGAGACGATCGTGGTCACGTCGCCGTCGAAGCGCTCCTGGTTGCGGTACGCGTTCATCCACGCGCCCGACGACTTGTCCGCGCGCGCATACGGATCGAAGTAGAAGAGCGCGACGTGCTTGCCGGCGCCGTCCTTCACGTCCCACACGCGAACGTCGGGGTGGTACACCGGGACGTTGCCTACGGGCGCGAAGTGCAGGTCGAGGAGCTCGCCCGCGACCCAGAACATCGCCTCGCGCAGGTTCTCGAGCTGCAGGTACGGCATCACCTCGTTGTCGTCGACGTCATACTTCGCCTTGCGGACTTTCTCGGCGTAATAGCGGTAGTCCCACGGTTCGATCCGAATGCCCGCACCTTCCTTGTCGGCGACGGCCTGCATGTCGGATACTTCCTCTGCCACGCGCTTCACCGCGGGCTGCCACACGGCCTCCATGAGCTGCGTCGCGCGCTCGGGCGTCTTCGCCATGCTCATCTCGAGGCGCCAGTGCGCGTGGCTCTTGTATCCGAGGAGCTTCGCGCGCTCGCCGCGCAGCTTCACGATCTCCGCGATGATCTTCTTGTTGTCGCGCTCGTTGCCATTGTCGCCGCGGCTCACGAAGGCTTCCCAGACCCTCCTGCGCAGGTCGCGTCGCTGCGAATAGGTGAGGAAGGGCTCCACGCTCGAGCGGGTGTTGAGGATCGCCCATTTGCCGGATTGGTCGCGCTCCTTCGCGGCTTGCGCGGCCGCGTCGCGAAGCGGCTGCGGCAGCCCCGTGAGATCGGATTCCTCGTCGAGGAGGAGCGCGGTGTTCTCGTCCGCGAGCACGTTCTGGCTGAACTCGGTGTACAGCGTGGCCAGGCGCTGGTTGATGTCGGAGAGCTTCTTCTTCGCCGGAGCGTCCAGTCTTGCGCCGCTGCGCGCGAAGTCCTGGTACTTGAGCCACGTGAGGCGCTTCTGTTCCGCATCGAGGCCCGATTTCTCGCGAGCGTCGTACACCGCGGCGATGCGCTTGAAAAGCTTCTCGTTCTGCACGACCTTGTCGCGGAAGGCCGCCAGCTTCGGCTCCATCTCGCGCTCCACCTCCTGGAAGGCGGCGTTGCGCATCGTCGAGCTGTACACGCCGTAGATGTTGCCGACGCGATCGAGCATGCGCCCGCCCTTCTCCATGGCCTCGATCGTGTTGGCGAAGGTGGGCGCCGCGGGGTCGCCGGCGATGCGATCCATCTCGGCAAGGCATTCGGCCATCGCGGCCTCGAGGGCGGGCTTGAAATCCTCGACCTTCACCTGGTCGAACGGCGGGACGCCGCCGCAGGGTCCGTTCCACTTCGCAATGAGGGGGTTTTGCATGGCTTGCTCCTAGACTTTGACGCGCGAGTCCCTCCGGGCCAGGCGCGACAGCAGGTAATCGACCTCGGCGCGCGCAGCGGGTGTGAGCGCCGCGCCGGGCTTTCTCAGTGTATCCGACGCGATGATGCCCCGGCGCATCATGACGTACTTGCGCACCGCGAGTCCCGGGCCCGGCTGCTGCTCGTAGCGGATGAGCGGCAGGTGCGCGTCGAAAAGATCGTGGGCCTCGTCGCGCCTGCCCTGCGTCGAGAGTCGCACGGCGTCCACAAGCATGTCGGGAAAGCAGTAGCCGGTGTTGGCGCCGTCGGCGCCGCGCTCCATCTCGAAGTCGAGGAAAAGCGCGTTGTTGCCGATGAGGATGGGGAGCGCGCGCATCGAGCCGTCCTTCACCCACGACTTCAACTGCGAGATCTTCTCCAGTCCCGGCCAGTCTTCGTGCTTGAGGAACCAGCAGGACGGATTGTCCGTGTGGATGCGCCGGATCACGGCCGGCGCCATCTGCACCGAGAACGTGAGCGGATAGTCCTGGACCACGAACGGCACGTCCGCGCCGATCGCCTCCGAGGCCTGCTTGTAGTACTGCACGATCGAATCGTCGGTGCGCAACGTGTTGGGCGGGGCGATCATCACGCCCGAGGCGCCCAGCGCCATCACGTCCCGCGTGAGCGCGCGCATCGCGGCGAATCCGGGGGCCGACACGCCCACGACGACCGGCAGCCTCACGCGCGACATCACGCGCTTCACGATGCCTACCGACTCCTCGTGCGACATCTTCGGCGCCTCGCCCAGCTGCCCCAGCACCGTCATGCCATCGACGCCCGCCTTCACGAAGAAGTCGCACATCCTGTCGATGCTCGACTCGTCGATCCTTCCATCCGGATGGAACGGCGTCGGCGCAATGACGTAAACGCCCTTGGCTTTGTCCGTCAGATTCATTTCTGCTTTGCTGTTTTCTCGTAGCGCGCCTTGTTCTCTGCATTCGGCGGGTACAGGCCGGGCAGCGCCGCCCCCTTCTCGACTTCGGTCATGATCCAGCCCTCGAGGCGCTCCTGCTCGGGCGCGGTCGAAACCATCTCGTCGATGAGCGCGGCGGGAATGAGCACCGCGCCGTCGTCGTCGACAACGACCCAATCGTCGGGGAAGACGGCGACGCCGCCGCAGCCGATGGGCTCGCCCCAGTTCACGAACGTGAGGCCCGCCACCGATGGCGGAGCAGCAGCACCCTGGCACCACACGGGCAACCCGGTCGCGCGAACGCCGGCCACATCGCGAACGACACCGTCGGTGACGAGCGCCGCGACGCCGCGCTTGCGAATTCGCGCGCAGAGGATGTCGCCGAAGATTCCCGCGTCGGTGACGCCCATCGCATCGGCCACCGCGATGCATCCGGGCGGCATCGCCTCGATCGCGCCGCGCGTGGAGATCGGCTTGGACCACGACTCGGGCGTTGCCAGGTCCTCGCGAGCCGGCACGAAGCGCAGCGTGAAGGCCTTGCCCACCAGGCGCGCCTGGCCCGCATTCAACGGGCGCGTGCCGCGCATCCAGACGTTGCGCAGGCCTTTCTTGAGCAGCAGGGTGGTGAGGGTTGCGGTGGTGACTTGCGCCAGCGTGGCGACGATCTCGGAATCTCGGCTCATGGTCTCGCGATTTTACGCGAGCTTCGACAGGTACTTCCTCACGCGCGCGGCATTCGCGCCGACATCGCTATGGCCCAGACGCGAGACGCTGCGCACGTCGATGCGGCTGCCGCCCGAAGGATCGGGGCGCACGCGCACGACGATGTCGTCCTTGAAACCGAACCACGTCGTCGTGTCCGTGGCCTCGATGCGGCCGGCGGTCGCATCGCTCGCCACGATCTCCCATCCCATCGAACGCGCGGCGTCGATCGCCTTCTGCACGGTGTCTGCGGGCGTGCCCTTCACCACCAGCGACTTGATATCGGGATAGCCCTTCTGCTGCTGCTTCGCGATCTCGATGCCGCCGTAGTCCGCGCCGTTGGGCACGGTCTTTCGCATCGCCATGAGGGAATTGAAGACGGGCGGATCGAAGGGATCGGTGGTGATGTCGTGGATGGACGGAAGGCTCTTCGCCTTCTCCAGCAGGAGGACCGGCGGAACGAAGGCGATCACCGCGAAGACGAGTGCGGCGACCGGAATCCAAGGGCGCACGCGCCACCGCGGAACGACGAGCAGCACGATGAGGATCACCGCGCCCACCGCGCCGCACATGCCGGTATAGGCCGCCCACTTCACGAGCGAGAGGCCGGTCTCCCAGGGCCACAAGCCGAGACGCGTTCCGGGTCCCGAGGCGATCAGCATCACGAAGGCGGCCACGCATACCGCCATCACCAGCGCCCGCGCCACACGCATGTCGAGTCTCCACGAAAAGGGGAATCCCGATTATGCGCCGCGGGTCACGACAGGAGAGCGGGCGCTCCTATGCGAATGCGCGCATGACGCACGGCTTCGACAAGTGCCAGCCCGCGCCCGGAAAGCCGTGCGGATTGGCCGGCCGTGAGCCACATGTCGCGCCCGTTCGCCTCCTCGGTGAGCCAGACGCGGCCCTCCTCGCAGGCGACTTCGAACGTGCCCGCCGACTCCAGGCGCACGAGCTCGCCCTGCGCGAGCTCGAGGCCGAAGCGTTCGCGACCGAGCTTCATAGTGCGACGTGGCCGAGCGCCGTGCCGAAGCGCGCCGCCGCCAGGGCGAGGGCGACGCAGGCGATGCCGACGACGGCGAGGGTGGTGGGAAAAAGGCGTGAGTTCATGTGAGGCATAGTGACACTTGCCAGGGCCTTCTCCAAACGATATCTTGTCGCATCCTTGTGAGCTGGACTCACACATGGCCCGACGCCCGCCGCCGCTCTCCGCGCTACGCCCCTTCGAGGCCGCCGCCCGCCTCGAGAGCTTCTCGCGCGCGGCCGACGAGCTGCATCTCACCCACGGCGCCATCAGCCGGCAGGTGCGCGCGCTCGAGGATCACCTGGGCGCGCAGCTCTTCTCACGGCATGGCAAGCGCGTGGCGCTCACCCCGCAGGGGCGCGTGTTCGCCGAGCGCGTGCGCGCCGCGCTACACGAGATCACGCTTGCCGCCGATGCGGTCGCGTCGCGCCGGCGAGACAACCGCCTCACGGTGAGCGTGGTGCCCTCGTTCGCGTCGCGCTGGCTCATGCCGCGCCTCATCCGCTTCATGGAGAAGCACCCGCACATCGAGGTGAGCGTGGTGGCGACGACGGCGCTCGCCAACTTCACCACCGACGAGGTGGACATCGGCATCCGCTTCGGCAAGGGTCCCTATCCGCCGCTCGTCTGCGAGCCGTTCCTGGAGGACCAGTGGTTCGCGGTGGCGAGCCCGAAGATGAAGATCCCGAGGAATCCCGCGGACCTGCTGAAGATGCGCATCATCCGCGAGGACCGCGACTACTGGGACGAGTGGTTCGTCGCGGCGGGCGTGAAGCTCGACAAGCCGCTCGCCGGCGGCCCCGTGTTCAACGACGCGACCTATTCGATCCAGGCGGCCACGCGCGGCGAGGGCATCGCGCTCGCGCGCAGCTCCATCATCGGCGAGGACCTGGAGCGCGGGACGCTGAAACGCCTGTTCAACGTCTCCGTGAAGACCAACGAGCGCTACTGGTTCGTGAGCCCGAAGGAGCTCGCCGAGCTGCCGAAAGTCCGCGCGTTCCGCGACTGGGTCAAGTCGGAACTGCGTTAGGCGGCGCCTGGTTGCTGCCGCCGCGATTGCGGTTGCGATTCTTGTGGCGGCGGTGGCGCTTGCCCTGTCCGGGTTGTCCGGGCTGGCCCTGCGGCTGTGCTTGATGCGGCTGCCCCTGCGCGGGTTGTCCCTGCGCGGGTTGTCCCTGTCCCTGGTTGTGCGGCTGACCCTGGCCCGGCTGGCCGTGCACCTTGTGCTTGTTGCGATTGCGGTGGCGATTCTTCTTGCCGTGGCCCTCGCCTTGTCCCGGGGCCGGCCCGTGTCCCTGGCCCTGTCCTTGTCCGTGTCGCTGCCCCTGGCCTTGTCCGTGGCCGCCCTGCGAAGGTCTCGGCGCGACGTTGCCGATGCCGTCCGCCTGGTTTCCATCGCCGTGCTTCTTGAAGAACGGCCGCTTGCCATGCGGGCGCTGGGGCTTGTGCTGCGAAGCCGGGACGTCCTCGCCGTATGTGCCGCGGTTGCCGATGTCCTCGTCCTCGACGCGATGGACCGCGGCGTCCCCGCCCTTCACGAAGCGGTTGCCGATGTCGTCGTCGACGTGGACTTCCTGGCGGCGGGCATCGCGCGACGGATCGGGCGCGCGGTTGCCGATGTTGTCGAGCTCGCTCTCCCCGTCATCCTCGGCGGATTCACCGGGCGGCGGCTCGTTCATGCCGGCGAAGGCGAGCAGCTCCTGCACCTGCTCCTCCTCCATCTCGCGGATCATGCCGCGCTTCACGTGCGAGGGCAGCTCGATCGAGCCGAAGCGAACGCGCATGAGGCGGCTTACCATGAGGCCCACCGTATCCATCATCTTGCGCACCTCGCGGTTCTTCCCTTCGCGCAGGATCACGTGATACCAGTGGTTCGAGCCCTCGCCGCCGCGGTCCGAGATCGCGTCGAACTTGCACAGCTCGCCTTCTATGTCCACGCCCTCGAGGAGCTTCTTCTGCTGCTCCTCGGTGAGCTCGCCCATCACGCGCACCGCGTATTCGCGCTCGACTTCGAAGCGCGGATGCGTAAGGCGGTTGGCCAGCTCGCCGCTCGTGGTGAAGATGAGCAGCCCTTCCGTGTTGAAGTCCAGGCGGCCCACCGAGACCCAGCGCGCGCCGTTCACGCGCGGCAGCTTGTCGAACACCGTGGGACGCTTTTCCGGGTCGTCGCGCGAGACGATCTCGCCCGCGGGCTTGTGATAGAGGAGGACGCGCGGCAGCAAGTCGCCGAAGCGCAGCTGCAGGAGCCGGCCGTCCAGCTTCACCTTGTCGCCGGGACCCACCGCGTCGCCCAGCTTCGCGAGCTGGCCGTTGATCGTGAGGTGGCCCTGCGCGATCAGGATCTCGATGTTGCGCCGCGAGCCGTGGCCCGACTGCGCCATCACTTTCTGCAGCCGCTCGCGCTTGCTCGGGCTGCTGCCGCCCTGGCGCTCGCCCGCGCGGCCCTTGCCGCCGCGGCGTTTGTTGTTCTGGGGCGGCTTGGCCCACTCCGGCACGACGCCGCCGGGCCATTCCAGCTTGTGTTGAGGACTCGGTCTATCCCGCATGGTCACGCTCCGTGGAGTCGGGGTTGTCGTCGCCGTCGCTCGTTGAGGAAGCTTCCGGCGGCTGGGAGGCCGCTTCGAGCGCGACGAGGTGGGGCGCCTGCTCGAGCGAGGCTTGCAGCTCGTCGAGGGGCGGCAGCTCCTCGAGCGACCTCAAATTGAGATCGTCGAGGAATTTCTTCGTGGTGGCGAAAATGGCGGGGCGGCCGGGGGTCTCGCGGTTGCCCACGACCTCCACCCAGCCGCGCTCGACGAGCGCGTTCAGCGTGGGCGGCGAGACCGCGACGCCGCGGACATCCTCGATGTCGCCGCGCGTCACCGGCTGGCGGTAGGCGATGATGGCGAGCGTCTCGAGGACCGCGCGCGAGTAGCGCGGCGGCTTCTCGCTGGAGATGCGGTCGAGGAACCTCTGGTAATCCGGCTTCACGCGGAAGCGCCAGCCGGAGGCCACGCTCGTGAGCTCCACCGGGCGCTCGGCCCATTCGACTCTCAATTCGTCGAGGACCTTGCGGATGTTGTCCGCGTCGACCTCGCCGGCGAACAGCCGCTTCAGCTGCTGCACGGTGAGCGGCTCGGTCGACGAAAGGAGCGCGGCTTCCAGCACGCGCTTCACTTCCGAAAGCTCGAGGGTCGGCTGCGGCGCCGAGTCGGGCATGCCCACCTGCGTGGACTCTTCTTCCGGGATTTCCAGGTTGGTGTGGTCGTTCATGTTCAGGCGATGGTGAGCGTGGCTCGTTCCGACTTGAGCTTCACGTAGATGGGATCGAACGGGGTCTGCTGCGTGACCTCGATGAGCGACTCGCGCGCGAGCTCCAGCAGCGCGAGGAAGCTCACCACGAGGAGCGCCACGCCGCGCTCGGGCTCGAAGAGCTGCGAGAACTCCACGAACTGGCCCGGCGAGAGCGCGCGCAGGATGCGGCTCATGTGCGAGCGCACCGAAAGCTGCTCGCGGGTGATGCGGTGGTGCCTGGTCATCTTCGCGCGCGTGAGGATCGAGCGCCACGCCTCCGACAGGTCGGCCACGTGGATGTCGGGCAGCCTCTCGGCGAGCGCCTGCTCGATGTACACCTCGACCACCGTGAAGTCGCGCCCGGCCACCGGCATCTCGCCCAGCGAGTGCGCGGCCTTCTTCATGCGCTCGTATTCGAGGAGCCGGCGCACCAGCTCCGCGCGCGGATCCTCGGGCTCGTTCTCGTCCTGGCGCGGCGGCCGCGGAAGCAGCATGCGCGACTTGATCTCGATCAGGAGCGCGGCCATCAGCAGGTAGTCGGCGGCGAGCTCGAGCTGTGTCGAGCGCATCATCTCGACGTACTCCATGTACTGGCGCGTGAGCTCCGCCATGGGGATGTCGAGGATGTCGAGCGAATGGCGGCGGATGAGGTAGAGGAGCAGGTCGAGCGGGCCTTCGAACGCGTCGAGGAAGACCGAGAGGGCTTCCGGCGGGATGTAGAGGTCCTCGGGCAGCTCGGTGAGCGGCTCGCCGCGGATCCTCGCGACGGGCATCGCGAGATCGAGCACGGGCTGCTCGTTCGCGAGGGGATCGTTGGCGGCGTGCGTGCTCATTTGCGTCCGTAGAGGATCTCGGCGGCCGCGCGGCTCACCGCTTCGGCCTCGCGCGTGCCCGTCGGCAGCTCGATCAATTCCCACGCGAGCTTCGCGCCGATGTCGGCGGAGACCGAGTTCGCCTGCTTGAAGAAGTTCTCCCCGCGCTCGACGGCGGACTCGCCCTGCTTCTTCACCGGTCCCGATTGCATCGAGCCCTCGTCGTCGGGATCCGCGTCGTTCTCGCCCACCATCAGGACGAAGCGCTTGGCGAAGGCCTGGCGCAGCTCGTTCTCGCCCGCGCGCGATCCCACGAGCGAGTACGGGAACGCGTCGGGCGACTTGTCCTTGCGCCACTCGGGCATCGTGTACCAGCCGGGGTTGGCGGCCACCAGCGCGGAGGCGCGGTTGTCCGAGCGGAAGATCAGCATGCGCTGCACGAACTGCGCGCCCGCGCCGTGGCCGAAGATGCGGTAGTCCTTCTGGTCCACGCGCATCTCGTCGAAGAGGTGCTCGATCACCGAGAAGGACCACTTCTCGCGATCGGCCTGCAGCGCGAGGTCGCCAAGGTTGTACGCCGCGGCCTTGGGCCACGCGAGGAATTCCGGCGCGATCACGATGAAGCCCCAGCGATCGGCGGCTAGCTCCCAATGCTGGCGGTAGTTCGACGCATCGCGCTTCACGCCCGCGAGCACGAACACCATCGGGCAATTGGAGTCGCACTGGCGCGGCCGGTAGGTGTAGACCTTCACGGGCCGGTCGGCGCGGCCCTTCGCGTCGTTGAACACGAAGCTCCACTTGCCGCTGGGCGCGGGCGTCGCGGCGAGCGCGGCGCCGGCCGCGAACGAGGCGAGGAAGGCAATCAGGCGTCTATTCATAGTTGAGTCCCATCGCGTCGCGCACGTCGCGCATGGTGTCGTTGGCGATATCGGATGCCTTCTCGCATCCGTCCTGGATGATGTTGCGTACCGTCGTGGGATCGTCCTCGTACTGCGCGGCTCGCTCGCGAATGGGCTTCAGCTCCGCGTTGATCGAGTCGATCACCGGCTGCTTGCACTCGAGGCAGCCGATGCCCGCGGTGCGGCAGCCGTTCAGGACCCAGTCCTTCGTCTTCGAATCCGAATAGACCTGGTGCAGGTTCCACACCGGGCATTTCTCGGGGTTGCCGGGATCGGAGCGGCGCACGCGCGCGGGATCGGTCTGCATCGTGCGAATCTTCTTGGTCACCGACTCCGGCGCCTCGCGCAGCAGGATGGCGTTGCCGTAGCTCTTGGACATCTTCTGCCCGTCGAGGCCGACCAACTTCGGCGTCTCGGTGAGCTTCGCTTCGGGCTCCGAGAGGATCACGCGCCCGCCGCCTTCGATGAAGCCGTAGAGGCGCTCCTTGTCGCCCAGCGAGAGGTTCTGCACGTCGTTCACCAGCGTGCGGCCCTCCTCCAGCGCGGCGGCATCACCGTTCTCCTGGAAGCGCGTGCGCAGCGTGCGATAGAGCTTGGCCTTCTTCGGGCCCATCTTCTTCACCGCGCTCTCCGCCTTCTCCTCGAAGCCCTTCTCGCGGCCGAAGAGGTGGTTGAAGCGGCGCGCCACCTCGCGCGTGAACTCGATGTGCGATACCTGGTCCTCGCCAACCGGCACCGCGGTGGCGCGATAGATGAGGATGTCGGCCGCCTGCATGAGCGGGTAGCCGAGGAAGCCGTAGGTGAGGACGTCGCGTCCCTGCTCGGCGTGCTTCTCGACCAGGTCCTTGTACGTGGGCACGCGCTCCAGCCATGCGAGCGGCGTGAAGAACGAGAGCAGCAACGTGAGCTCCGCGTGCTGCGGCACGCGCGACTGGATGAAGAGCGTGGCCTTGGTGGGATCGATGCCGACGGCGAGCCAGTCGATGAACATGTCCCACACGGTCTGCTCGATGACCGAAGGATCCCCGTAGTGCGTGGTGAGCGCGTGCCAGTCGGCCGCGAAGAACAGGCACGGAAACTCGTTCTGCAGCTTCACCCAGTTCTTGAGAGCGCCGTGGTAGTGGCCCAGGTGCATCTGGCCCGTGGGGCGCATTCCGGAGAGGACGCGGTCCTGGAACATTCGCTATCGCAACCCGAAGAGGGAGTAGACGAGCTGGTTGCCGCCCTGCAGCAGCATCGAGAACGCCGTGCCCAGGGGGCGCCAGGCGGCCATGAGGATGATGAGGCTGATGAGGATCGGCATTCCGTAGGGCTCGAGGCGCGAGTACGAGTATGCGAGCCGGTTGGGCAAGAGGCTCGTGACGATGCGCCCGCCGTCGAGCGGCAGGATCGGGAAGAGGTTGAAGATCGCGAGCACGACGTTCCACGAGATGCCCGCCACCGACACGGCGAACCAGAATTCGGCCACGCCGGACGACGACCCCGTAACGTCGATGATCTTCGCCACCAGTCCCC
>Ga0209131_1001394_pt1 | contig 16735 bp, 13 predicted proteins | sample GraSoi_2013_40cm_FD_185826 | JGI IMG/M metagenome (GOLD analysis project Ga0209131, IMG submission 185826) | Grasslands soil microbial communities from the Angelo Coastal Reserve, California, USA - Sample 9_17_2013_40cm (SPAdes) (version 2) | ecosystem: Environmental > Terrestrial > Soil >...
CAACCAACTCCCGTTGCGGCGTACCCTTTTTGAAGAGCAGGTGGATCCGACTGACGATTTCCCCCGCACGCCTTCCGTCATTCACCATTCTCGTGGCAGCCGCGCGTGCCTCTTCCAAATTCGGAGGGTTGGCGGCGAGCCAGCGCAAGGAGGTGTTGGCGTTGGTGACGGCGGCGGCAATCGGTTGTTTCACTTCGTGCGCCAGGGAGGCAGTCAGCTCTCCCATGGTGGTCACCCGGTTGACGTGTGCGAGATCCGACTGCGCCTGGCGCAGCGCCTCTTCGGCATGCACGCGGTTGGTAATGTCCGTCGAGGTTCCCACGAATTGCACCACATCCCCGGATGCGTTCAAAACAGGATGGCCGACGGTGTGGATGTATTTGACCGTGCCGTCCGGAAGAAGGATTCGCATTTCCACTTCGTAATCCGATTTTTCACCGATTGCTCGATCGATTGCCCGTTGCCACTTATCTCGATCCTCCGGATGAATGCGCTGTGCCTTTTCTTCCCAGGCCGACGTGCCTTTATCTGGGTCGAAGCCATATATGCGATACCATTCCTCGGAGAGATGCAAGGCGTCTCCCCCCGCCACCTCCCAAGCCCAACTCCCCGTACGCGCGAGCCTCTGCGCTTCCGCCAGATAGCTCTCGCTCCGCCGCAACGCTTCTTCCGCCCGCTTTCTCTCGGTGGTGTCCATCAACGCCCCGACAAACTCGATGCTGCCCGATTCATCGCTTAAGGCATGAGCCGCAACATGGACATACTTGACGGAACCATCCGGCATCACCAGGCGATATTCATGATCAAAATCCTTGCCATCCTGCGACGCGCGCTCGAGGGTCTGTTTCACGAGGGCCGCGTCTTCCGGATGAACGCGCTGGAGAACTAGTTCCACGGTCGGTTTTGTTGCTCGATCGTATTGGAAGATTCGAAAGGTTTCCTCTGACCAGATGGTTTCGCCAGTGGAAATCCTCCAGCCGAAGCTGCCGGTGGGGCTTAGTCGCTGTGCTTCCGATAAATAGGCCTCGCTCTGCTGCAACTTCTCTTCGGCACTCTTGCGTTCACGACTCTCTGCTTGCAACGCCTCGTTGGCTCTCTGGAGCTGTTGAACTGTTCCAATCAGGTTATCGCGCGCGCGCCTGAGCGATTCTGTGGCGCTCCTTTGCGCCGCGCTCAGCAATCCGGCAAACAGCAGCGAAACCGCAAGAGCGATAAACCGTGGTATCCCCTCGGGCTTCGCAGCCAACGAATGCATTGGAGGCAGGAAATAATAATAGAAAGCGAGAGCGGAGAGGGCCGTCGCGAGCAATCCCGGCGCAACTCCGCCGACCCACGCACTGAACATGACGGCGAAAAGAAACAGTGAAACCGGGGCCGCTTCCAAATGCAGCGCCGGCAACTGTGTGAGAATCAGAGCTGTGGCGACCGATAGAACCGTAATCCCAAAGCTCCAAATCACAGGCGGCTTGGGCCACAAAACAGGATTGGACCTGAACATACAGCTGCCTCGGCAACACAGCGATCGCGCTGCTCATCGCTGCATTCTTAAAGCTCGCTATTCATTTCCGCATCCAGGATCAGAATCAGCAGATGCGGAGAGACGACCTAACGAACGACAACGGGTGCGACGCGTCGGGCGCGCCCAGCGGGAACGTATCAACGCGGCTATGCGACTCCCGTTGCGTCAGGCACCGCCCGAGATCGGCTTCAGGCCGGAGGCGGTCTGGTAGCGCTCCACCGCGTTTTTGGCGGGGAGCTTCATGATGATAGTTGAGAGTGGTGCGGGAACCGCGGCGTTGCTCGTGTCCTTGCCGCGTGAAGCTCTTGGACCCTTGGATACCAAACTTGGTAGCTCCCGTCTACGACGACGCCATGGCAAGCAAATAACCCTAAGATGAATGCAGTGTTACAACAAGAAACTCGATTGACTATTCCCGGTTGTCGTAAATGAGAGGCTCAGCAGTGCTTTTGCCCGAGCTTGTGGACCTCACCAGGCGGTGTCGGATGGCGCGAAAATGCGCTCAGTCATGGAGGCCTCCTTGCTGCTGTACTTGAGAATAATAGCATGTCCTTACCTGCGTTTCCCGCAGAGCGCTTCAGCACCGAATGCGGATACACCTCAGACTTGCGCACTCTTTTGCACTCACCAAAAGATCAACTCTTTTGTTTTCAATCGATTCCGCACTCTTTGGCAAAAACACTCCGGGGGGTAGAGGTACCCCGCCCTTGTGCCACGAAGAAATATCGTTTGAGGGGGAAGAAAATAGGGTGGTGAGGCCAGCAGAATCGGCGGAGTTGAGGGGAGGTCGCGCTGGCTCTCAATTACCATCCGGAACTGCTTAGGTTACGACCTTCGTCAAGACGTCAGCGCCAGCCGCATATTGTTGCAAGAGCGCCCCAAGTCTTTGCCTCCAGCGTTCGAGATTCTCCGATCCGCCAAAGGAAACAATTACGGCGAGAACCTCTTTCGTCGCCGCCGTCACCATCGTTCGTTCCGAATCGCTCGTCGCGCTGCCGTGCGGCCCGACCGTATCAGCGAACACCGGCATTCCCTCCAGATTCAAATCGTATTTGCCGATGCCTTTGTATGTTTCGCCGGCGCGCCCCGCGCGAAAAACAATTTCGCCGGTAACGCGCGCCAGGTCATACAGCCCGATCGGCAACCGGCTCTCTACCGATACGAGATTAATCACATCCACGACCGCGTTGATTTGCGGCAAGCCTTTTCCCGCGACCACGCGCCGCAACAGCGCCTCTGCCGAACCGCGGTACCGCGACGGATCTTTCCCCAGAGCCTTGTAGGCCATGCGCGTCGCCTCCACCTGCGGCGACGCCAGTACACTGCGCGGGAAGGTCAATTTCTGAATTTCGCTCTCCCGCGCCTTCATCTCTTCGAGCAGCGCGTCGGGCGACGCCCCCGCCTCCACCTGCGCCGTCACGCAGCCCAACGCTGTTCGCGGGCACTTCGTTTTCAATTTCGGATCAATCGTTACCTTCATGGCGGCCTCAGCTTGCAACCGGTTTTAGCCGGGCCGAAAAGTGCCGCAAGAACTTTGCCTGGTGGATTTTTCGTAGCTGTCGGAACGGCTCGACGATCGTCTTGATGGGCATGCTCTTCCAGGACTTTCCCCGGACACACTACCACACCACCTGATTTCTCGTCGGGAGCATCATTCGCTGGACGCATGCACTCGCTCCGTTTTGAACGGGCACTCGTGCTAAACTTTATGGATTCTAGGCCCGTAGCTCAGTTGGTTAGAGCGCTACCTTGACACGGTAGAGGTCTGGGGTTCGAGTCCCCACGGGCCTACCATATTTTCCAGTGGGTTAGCGTCCACAACCTCAGTCAGCAAGGCTCCAAATGGCTCCATTAGACACTGCTGGCAGCCCGCACTGGCAGTTAGCAGCGCGACAGTTGCTCGACCGCAGCCAAATTTCGGTAGAGGTTTTTGCGAAAGTGAGTATCGTTTCCGCATCCTCAGTAATGCCAAATTCATTCGGTCGCGGTGCGTTGCGCTGATCCGTCTATTGGGGAGGCTTCGGCCACGGCGGCTGAACGAGAGCCGGGATAGCGGCCACGGTCTTGGCGTCCGGCGCCCTGAAGGAGAGTTGCTCCGCGAGGAAGGTGATGCGGTCGCGGGTGGCTTCGAGGTTGAGCGCATGCGGCGCGCTGTAGATCTTGAGCTTCTTCGGTTCGCTCACGAGCTCGAAGTATTGCTTCGCCAGGTCGCCATTCAGAAAGGGTTCATCGGTTGCGTACTGCAGAAACATCGCCGCTGGCGCGGCGTGGGAGACGTATTTTCCAGCATCCATCCAGGAATATTTGGCGGCAAAGGTATCGAATTTGGCCGGTCCGATCTTCTGGCGATATTCCAGGAAGGACTTCGTTTTCTTATCGATGTCGAAAGAGAGATCACCGGCCATGATGACAAAGGCTTTGAAGCGCTTTTCTGTGCCGCTGAGGAAGCCACCGGCCGAACCATCGCAACTGTGTCCAACGTAGGCAAGGCGCCTTGGATCGACGTCCGTGCGCGCGAGAAGGAGGTCGGCACCTCGGCGGAGGTTCACGTCCTGCTGCACTTCCACCGCGATCTGCTGCTCGTTCAAAGGTGTGCTGTCTTCCACAAAGCCAGGATGAACGATCACATGGTCAGGCAGTAGTGAGATGACCCCAGAGTGCGCCAGCACGATAGCTTCGTCGAGGAACTCGGTGCGATTCTTCTTCTCTGACCCGGGCATGCACCAATGACCGAAGATCACTGCTGGAAACCGCCCTTGTCCAGGAGGGACTATCAGAAAGGCGGTAACCGTGCCGCCGTTCGGGCCGACGGCTGTGCTCCGATCGCTGACGGGACTTGAGAAGGAGATGTCATAGATCGTTACACCGCCCCGCTCCTCGGTTCCAGCTTGCTGGATGTTCAGCGGTGCGTTCTTGTCGTAATCCCAATGGTGAAGGAGTTGGTCATAAGACTCCTGGGAGAAGGCAGCAGCCACTAGCAGAAGGACGACGCAGGTGAAACCTAGACATCGGATGAACATTACACGAGACCCCACCATCCCGAGTCCTTAGACGCATTGTCACCTATTTTTATTCCAGCTTGAACTCATGCACGGCGCAACAAGAACGGAGTTATTGGTGGGGACGACTCCCGTCTCAGACCCGCAAGTCGTCACTCAGGTAGATCGTCCGAGCGAATGAGAATAGACCCATCGACTTCGGTGTCGCCAGCAATATATTTCCGCCGTACCTCCTGTTCGATGGCCTGGCGGTTCGCTCTGAACACCTCGAGTTTATCCTTACCGTCTCCATGGAAGTGATCGTCCAGGGCTTCCCTGCTGATGGCACACCGCACCCACGCTTCGCCATCTTGCCCATAGAAAAAGACAATGTCGCGCTCGAAAACAAAAGTCTCTTGGGGCGCAGAAAATGTCAGGTCGTGCCGCTCAAGGCGCCATTGCACGCGGTGGACGATAAAGGTTGCGAACGGATGGATGTCCATACCGGTGCTGGCGTGGTCCAGGGCGCTCAGATAAGACTTGCGATCCCTGATGCGAATCACCGTCCAAGGATAGCCGCCCGAAGCCAGCATAACATTCATCAGAAAGCGCGCCATGCGGCCGTTCCCATCCGGGTACGGGTGGACATAACCGAAAAGCCAGTGTCCCAACACGGCGCGTACTGAAGGCTCAGGTTCCTTTTCCAGAAGGTCGAAGAACGCCGGCATGGCGTCGCGCACCGCCTCCCACCTCGGCGGGACGTAGCGCGACCCGCGCAGATACACGGGTATGTTTCGGTATCCGGCCAATGCCCCCGCTTCGATCAGGCCGGCTGTGACGGAGGGCTGGAACAATTCGCGATACCAGTCGTTGTGCACAGCGCGCGCGAGCGCTGCGGGGTTCTCACCGGCTATCACTTTCTCTACTCCTTTTTTCACGAGCTGGAACGCTTGCCAGTATCCTCGCGCCGCGAGGGCGTCTCGATTTCTGCGATCACCAGCGTCATGCTCGGGGTCCCAGCCGCCCTGCCGCACTCTCTCAACCAGGGCAGGCGTGACTGAATAGCCTTCGATGGACAACGAGTGGTAGGCATCGGTCCGATAGATTTCGTTGACGAAGCGAAGATACGCTTCATTGTCTGTCGGAAGTCCCGGCGCTTGGGGGAACACTGCGAGGACCTTGCCACGCATCGATTCCCAAAGCATCTCAATGCGACCGACGATCGGAGTCGCAGGACGGCGCGGCCTGCTGAATATGTGTCCGGCTTCAAATGGACTGCTCTCCCGCACATCGTATCCGGCGCCCTTCATCGCGCGGAGAATCTCGTCCGCGAGGTCGCCGCGCCCGGTTTGGCGGAAGGCTTTGGCAAGATAACCGGCTTTCGCGGAATGGCCGCCGTTCAGGAGAAGCCGAAGCAGGTCCGAGGCGTCAGCAAGGCTCGCCATCACCACTTGCGTCTCGATGGGATACAGCTGAAAAAATGATTCCGGCACGCGTACCAACGCCGCTGGCGGCGAAAACAGACGCAATCCGTCCCTCACCGTGAGAGCCGAGGTCGCGGGCATCTCCGCAACTTTCAGATCGTAAAGCGTTGTGCCGAACAGAAGCTTGATATCGTTATTCGTCGCTTTCGGACTGTGCACAACCAGTTGATCCGGGATCACCGTTCTCTCGCCGTGCAAAAAAAGGGACTGTTCCGGCGACAGGTGCCATTGTTCGCCAAAGCGCTCGTCGCAGTAGCGTGCGCAGAATTCCCAGAACGACGCATGCCAAGGAGTGCTCTCGCCGGCCTGTGAATCGGGGCTTGAAGAGATCAGCCAACCCTTCATGACTTCTTGCAGGAAGCCGTTCTCCACCAGGCGTTCGCGGTGAACCCGGCTCAGGTCGTCGGAACGGAACACACGTCGGTTGCCTCGCTGGAGTGCCTTGAGCACGTCGAGGGATTCAGCCAGTTTTTCGTTTGGCGAGGGCATGAAGCCTCCTATCCCTGCTAGGGCATTACAAGTTTATTGTGACGCGTAAATACAAGTATATGATGCTGTGTGGTTACAAGTCAATTGTGCCGTATAAATGCAAGTGTATAATGCTTTAGAGTTAGTTAAACCACTTTCTACTCAATTAGTTGCGGGTGATGCTTTTTCCCTCCATTCAATCGACTATTCAGAACTGGCGGGGCACAGTTGGGGGACAAATTAGAGGAGATAGCGTAGTAGATAACCGACGTCAAGACAAGGGTTTATGGAGTTCGGTAGTGGGTCCGTTTCAAAAGGAGCACAAGAAACCGTTGACAGCAAAGACGCGCCGTGACGTTCTCATTCGAAGAGGGAGCTGAGGAGGGTAAGGAGAAAGCGTACACGCTAGTGGTGAAGGATAAGGACGAAGGGCAGGAAGAGTCGGGTGAATTCGATGTCCGCCTCGTGCGGCTTGGAGCTTCTTATTTTCTGGACATCTATCCCCGGAGCAGCAAGGAGGGAAACGAGTTTTACCGCGCGCATTTAACCCGTGCACATACCATCGCGCGCGTCGAGATCAATCAGGACTCGATCCAGATGGCATTCTTGAGCGCGAGCTGGCTCAAGGCTAAGATGATGGAAAAGAGCGTCGATGCTCCGTACGTGAAGACGGAGGATGCGCTGCTGCTGACAGGAACGACGGAGGAGGTGCAAGAGCTGGTGTTTTCCCATGCGAACGACGATGAAGCGTTTCCCGATCCCCTGTTACTGACACGGTAGAGGTCTGGGGTTCGGAGGAAGTGTCACCCATGTGTCCGGTACGATGTGTTACCTATGTCTCAGGCCGCTCACAATCTTATTGCGTGGCAATAGGCTGGATCAAAGGGTTCACAACCTGAACTGCCCGGTAGCGTTGTCCTGTTGCCAGATCTTCGCTGTAGAGGATCGACGCGCCTGAACTTTCAGCAGCCTGAAGAATAAGCGCGTCCCAAAAGGAAGTCTTATAGCGCAACTCGATATCGAGTGCCTGGAGAACAGACTCAGAGGTGTTGGTGACCACTTCCCACTTCGCGTAATCGCGAATCAGTCGGCGAACTTCGTCCACGGGCAGGGGGTGGCTGATTTTGCGCCGAAGATTGATACAAAGTTCTTGCAAAACCTGCGTGCTCAATACCCCCTGCCCCGAATCCCAGAGCTGTTCCAACAACATTTGAGCGCGTTGGTGTTTGACTCCCGCTGAACGGTCATGTGCATATACCAGAATGTTGGTGTCGACGAAGCACTTACCGCTCATGAAGCTCATCCCGTGAGCTTGGGGGCGTCCAGCGCAAGTTAAAGCCTTTGCGAAGACGGGCCAAGGCACTCTTGCGTGCCTGATGATACCCCTTGCGTTCACGCACTGCTTGTTCCAACCGAGTAGCGAGCAAAGCACTAATCGAGGTGCCTTCCTCGGCGGCGAGAACACGAGCTTCCCGCAAAAGTTCTGTTTCAATTTTTAAAGTAATATTGGTTTTCATACTGGCACCTTTTTACGTGCAGCACTATTTTACGTGCTTATACCTCGTAAGGTCAAACAAAAGTCTTAAGGCTATCTTGCTGGTTGCGAGGAGAGCGGCGAAATCGCGTATGGCTCTCCGTACTGGTTGAACTCCTCAGCTACATCTGCAGTTCCATGTAGCCGCTGCCGGTGTACCGCCAGCTTGCCACTGGGTCAAAAGTGCAGTTATACTACGGGTCTGAAAACTGCTGTCTCTATTCCGGAAGACGTCTTCAAGGGGGCCGAGCGCCTGGCTCGCAAAACCAAAAGATCTCGCAGTCGCCTTTTTAGCGACGCTCTGAAAGAATACCTGGCCCGCCACACTCCAGACAGTGTTACCGAGGCGATGAATAAGGCTTGCTCCGAACTGGGCGCCGCGAAAGACGAGTTCGTCTCCTCTGCGGCCCGTCGCGTTCTAGAGCGCGGCGAATGGTAATTTCCCAAGGCGAAATCTGGTGGGCGGATCTGCCCGCTCCGACGGGGTCCGGTCCAGGTTTCAAAAGGCCAGTGATTGTCGTGCAATGCGATGCACTGAATGGGAGCCGCCTCGCCACAACAGTCTGTGTTCCGCTGACCAGCAATCTCAAATGGGGCGCGGCTCCAGGAAATGTGACCCTTTCGGCGCGTCTCACGGGGCTACCCTAGGATTCTGTAGCCAACGTCTCTCAAATCGTCACCGTGGACAAAGATCTCCTAACAGAGCGGGCTGGGAAACTCCCGTGCCCAAAGCTGGAGTTACTGCTTTCTGGAATTGACGTTGTGCTTGGAAAGTAGTCCTTGCGCCGTTACTCTCGCACCTGGCGGGTTCCACACGAATTTCTTCACCTGTAATTTCACCTGCAAGAGTTCCGGCTTAGGGGTACTTACACGTACTTAGGCCGCTCCTGACGGGGCCTTGAAGTTGTTGGCCGTGCATAATAAAGCCGCTTTGACACGGTAGAGGTCTGGGGTTCGAGTCCCCACGGGCCTACCATTTCATCGATGGACGTAACCACGTTTTCCACATCCTGTTTTAGCCACTCCGTACCGCTCTCGGTACCGTTGAAATGCTTTCTTGTATATCTTTCTACGCACTTGGGCCAGTCGCCTAGTTGGTGGAGCCCCGAATCCACCATTCACTGTCGAGGGGGTTCGCTTTTGTTCCGTAACCACTTTTTCTATTTGGGGCTAGGTTTATTTGATAACAAAACTGGCAGGGCCTGGTCGGATCGCCCGACGATAGCCCAACATGTGGCGGGACAAATAGAATTTTTGTGCGCCCCCGTCGCTCTGGCTTGCCTTGAGCGTCAGTCGTTGATGTTAAATACCAGCTTTGCGCGGTCGAGGCCTTCGCTACTGCCCAACCGGAGGCACCGTGATCCGCACGATTTGCCCTAATCCTACAGGCGGCGGTCCAAAGCCGACGTTTGAAACGTAGAGCGCGCCATCCGGACCAAAGGTCAACGCTGTAGGCAGGAACAGGCCCGTCGCGATCTCCTCAAGACCGTTGTCCGTTACGCGCAGGACCTTTCCTCTGAACGGAGTCGGAAATGGATTTCCCGTGGTATTCTCCAGGATATACATGTAACCCTCGGCATCGAAGGCCACGCCTAGCACCGTAGTCAACCCGGTCACGACGGTCTCAACTTGCCCACTGGCGTAACTTTCAGAATCTTCGAAGAACCTTCCTGAATCGGGAAAGTGTGCAGATTACCGACGTAAAAATTACCGTAATAGGTAATCGCCGTTGGAACGAAGTGCCCCTGCGTCGCGGAGATATCCGCGACCCGCCTGATCATGCCATCGGGCGAGATGATGTCCAGCTCGCCGTGGTTCGGTTCAACAGCGTAAAGTTTTCCGCGCACCGCGACCATGCTGTACCACGTTCCGTCGGGCTCGAAGTCGCCCGGATTCGGGTTCGCTACCGGATGCGCCTTTAGAAAGGCGCTCAGATCCGCCACCATGCTCCACGTTCCCTCCGCAGCCACGCGCAGGATGGCGTTCGTGGTCCGCGCCAACCTATGCGAGCAACCCGACCCCGCAGTGATTGCGTACATCGTATTGCCGATAAATGCCACGTCTGCAACCCCGCTCACCAGACTGCCTAGTGACGGGTTGGTCCGACTGGATGGAAGATTGTCAACAAGAGTGGTCCGGTTGCCGTGCGCATCAATCTTGGAACTGCGCGACGTGAATCCTCCGGTGTAAGGGCCGGCGTCGGGGACTTGGTCGCATATGCCCACGGTGGAAGTCGTGCCGCCCATTCCGCCCTCCGCCACATACAAGTTTCCATCCGGTCCGAATTTCAATCCCCGAGGATTGTTCAGGCCCGTGGCGAAGACACTGACGTTCGCCGACGGTCCTTGGGCGCGCGCGCTGGAAGCCCAACCCGAGACAAGCAGAAGTGCAACACCATTGCAAGCTATCAAAAAGCGAATCGGTTTCATCTTTCTCTCCTGTTTCAGCTGATGGAAGTGTCCTCCGAACCGTTGGGGACGCATCGGGTCTCTCAGGACTCGCGCACTCTGGGTGAGAAGTGCGGGAGGAGCAATGCGTTGCGCCTCAATTCCGCTTCACTTTTCGTTAAACGGCTAAGTGTCTGACACACGTTGGGTTAGTTATTCCGCTAGCGGGAGTGTTTCAAATTGCTGCCGTTGTCCGAGTTTGTTAGTCTCTAGTTACTTTTAGGCGGGACCCAATAAATGGAGCCTTCCGCACCCAAGTTTCAGCGCATCGCCTTCGACCGTTTTGAGGTGGATCTGCGCTCCGGCGAGCTCCGCAAGCACGGCCGCAGGGTCCGTTTGCAGGGCCAACCTTTCCAGTTGCTGGCGTTATTACTGGAGCACCACGGTGACGTGGTGACGCGGGAAGAGGTCTGCCGTAAGCTCTGGCAGACCGACACATTCGTTGATTTTGACCACAGTCTCGGTACGGCGATCAACAAGATCCGCGAGGCTTTGGGCGATTCAGCGGAGCATCCGCGATTCGTGGAAACCATGCCGCGCCGCGGCTACCGCTTTATCGGCAAGATTGACCGAAGTGAACCTCAGGCTCCAGTCCAGGCTCCGACGCCATCAAGTGGGTCTTCGGGAAAGTATCGGCCACGCCTGATCTTCCTCGTTTCCGGGGGGCTGCTTGCAGCATTTCTTCTTCTCTTCTTCCTCAGCACGCGTCGGAGGCCATCGCAGGCCGCTACCTCCAATCCTCCACATCCGATTATGTTGGCTGTGCTGCCCTTCCAGAACTTCAGTGGCGACGCTTCGGAAGACTACTTTACGGACGGCTTGACCGAGGAGATGATCACCCAGCTCGGCGAATTGAATGGAAACCAGTTGGGCGTCATCGCGCGGACTTCTTCCATGGCCTACAAGCACACAACGAAGGATGTCGCCCAGATCGGACAGGAATTGGGTGTCGACTACGTGCTCGAGAGCAGCGTCCGCCGCGATGGCGAGCAGGTGCGAATCACCGTACAGCTCATCCACGTGAAAAATCAAGTACATGTTTGGGCCAATAATTATGATCGAGAAGTGACGCACTCAATTGCCGTACAGGAGGAAGTAGCCAGAGCAGTGGCACAGCAGATCAAAGTCAACCTTGCGCGGACCGAAGCGGTTCAGCGCCCACTCAATTCAGCGGCAAACGAGGCCTACTTACGAGGTCGATATTTCTGGAACGAGTTCACGGAAAACGGTTTCCGCCAAGCCGCTTCCTACTTTGATCAAGCCGTCGCAGCAGACCCCAAGTTTGCCTCCGCCTATTCCGGACTTTCGGATTCCTACGCCTTCCTTGTCATCACGAATGTGATTCCGCCCAAGGAAGGGTGGCCCAAGGCGCGAGACGCTGCTCAAAGGGCGGTGGAGCTGGATGGCGAACTCTCCGACGCACGCCTTTCCCTCGCTCATTTCAGGATGCATATGTGGGACTGGCAAGACTCCGAAATCGAGTTCAAGAAAGCCATTGCCCTCAATCCCAGCAATGCCGCAGCGCACCGCTGGTACGCGGCCTATTTGTGCTCGGTCGCCAGACATCGGGATGCTCTCCAGGAGATAACCCAGGCGCAACGACTGGATCCGCTCTTGTTGGCCAACAACGCTGAAGTCGTACGAACCCTCTATTACGGGCGGCACTATGAGCAAGCCGTGGAACAGGCACGCAAAGCAGAACTACTCGACCCCGAATTTCCGCGAACCCATTTCTGGTTAGGACGCGTGTACGCGCAGATGGGAAAGTATTCCGAGGCAATTGCTGAGGCGGAGCGCGCGGGACCCTCTCCCGATTCGAGGATAAGAGTGACGGAGATGGCATACGCATGTGCGAAGGCGGGGAAAAGTGCAGAAGCACGTGCATTCCTCAAAAAGCTTCAAGAGCGATCGAAGCGGGGCTACGTTCCAGCTTATGATTTGGCCGTAGTCCATCTTGCCTTGGGAGAAAAAGAAGCGGCTCTCCAATGGCTACAAAGAGCCTACGACGAGCATGATTGGGGGCTAATCGTGCTGGCGGTCGAACCCCGTCTCGATCCCTTGCGCTCTGATCCGCGCTTTCAGGGGCTGCTGCGCAAGGTCGGCCTGCAGGAGCCGTAGGTTGACGCCCCTGTCGGGCTCCTTGCGCCCTTACTCTCGCACCTGACGGGTTCCACGCGAATTTCTTCACCTGTAATTTCACCTGTAAGGGTTCCGGCTTAGCCGTACTTACACGTACTTAGGCAGCTCCTAACGGCCTTGAAGTTGTTTTGGCCGTGCATAATAAAGCCGCTTTGACACGGTAGAGGTCTGGGGTTCGAGTCCCCACGGGCCTACCATTCAAAATAGATGCTTTATGCGGATTTCCAAGAAACACAGCGGGGTGCAAAAGGACACACTTTTGCGCCCCATTTGTGTCCTCCTCCCTGACGCTTCCCTCCTATCGACCGAGTTAGGTCACGTTCGCCGCTGAATCGGAAACGGGTGCGCGGCTCAACCCGGGAGGAAACATCAGAGACACCACCGCCGCTTGCGCAGCGTGCTTGGCGGGCGTAATCGCCTGAGCATAGATGTCCAACGTGGATCGCATAGAGGAATGCCGCATCAGCTCTTGCATCACCTTGAATTCCGTGCCGACGCTCCTGAAAAGGGTCGCGTAGGTCCGACGAAAAATATGCCATCCGATGCGTTTTTCAATTCCCTGGTTCTTCGCCGCTGGCCGAATGTATCTGCGTAAGATCGCGTGTCCCCAGCACGGTTTCCGACCCCGATACCGCCTGCTAGGGAAGACCCAATCTTCAGACTTTCTATTGGCGGAGCGTTCCCGCCACTGCGCCAAGCTCTCCGCCAGAAGGGGATGGAGAGGAACGGGTTTTTGAGACGATTCGGTTTTGCATGGGCCAACGACTCCGTAGACTATGGAGCGAGTCACGTTCATGACCCATCCGGCAAAATCAATGTCGCCCCATTTGAAACCGAACAACTCGCTCTGTCGCAAGCCGGTGGATGCTGCAAGCTGGACCAAGGTCCGCTCTCGAAGGCCAAGACCCTCCAGCAGCGTTCTGATTTCTACCGCTGTAAGCAGCGTGGGCGCGGTTTTTCGCTTGGCGCTTTGCCGAACAAGGTGGATCGGGTTGCGGTCAAACAGCTCATACCTGCAGGCGTGATTGAAGAGAACAGACATCAAGTTTCGGATCTTTGCGCAGCTGCTCTTGGCCAGCGGCGAACGATGAAGCCAAGACTCGACTTCCACGGTTCTGATTTGGAAAAGCTCATGTTTTCCCCAATGAGGAACAATCCATCGCTTCAGATAGGCATGATAGGACCTTTTAGTCGCATAACTGCGCCATGTATTGTCCCGCGTCAGTTCGCGTTGCTCGAAATGATCGCAGAGTTGAGCGACGGTCACTGAGTTAGAATGCATTCTCCGATCGCTCGAATTGATTTCCGAGATTAGGCCAACGACGACGCGGCGGGCAGCATCTTCAGAGGGATATTGCTCCACCGTTCCGATAACTCTCTTACGGTAGACGCGTCTGCCTTCCGGACCCCAAGGACTCAAAAAACGAACGTGACATTGGGGACGAACGGGCGGCCCAGCTCAATAGAAATTGTCCACGACGACGGTTCGAGGAGCGGCTTTCAAACGGATTGCGGCAACGTGGGTGATTCGTTTTTATCAAAGGATGCCCTCGTAATTATCGGCTGCAGCACGGTGTCGGTAATTGGCGCCGACGGGCACCTATCCTTCTCCGACGATTTCAGCGGTGCAGGCCTTCAGTTTGGAGGTGCGTCGAAGGATGGAAAAAGGTTCGTCATTGCGGTTAGTGCTTTGCGCGGAGGCGACCCTCCTTATTTAACGGATGAACGGTTAGTCGTCTACGATGCAGAACGCCACGCACCTGTATTTGCCGTGAAATCGGACCCACTGCCATACATGCAATCTCAGTCCGCGCTTTCGGCAGACGGCAACTATCTACTTGCCGGTTCTGGCGGCCATCTGAGCTCCTCAGAATGCTGAAGTGACGAAATAAAGCCGCCGGCAGTAATCAGGCTACCTTCAATACGACCGCGCCCATGGACGAATCTGCACCACAATAAGACATCCCATGCGAACATGACTCTTCGATTTGCGCCGGTCCTTCATTCGGCGACAATATGATAATCCTGTCGGGAGTTACAGAATGGGGACCGATGCATTCGGTTTAACTGCCGCGGGTTTAACGGTGAAATCCGAAGAGCGGATCACGGTTTCGTTGGTCAGCAGATCGATCGCAGTGACTTCGATCGTGTAACGACCAGGCGCCAGGGAACTGACGGGAATGAAACGCTCAATCGTTAGCTGCTCGCCGCTTTGGTGAAGATGGTCCTCCGTCTCTACCGTGCGCCAGACTTCTTCCTGATCTTTCCTGATGCGGTAGGCGACCGAAACCTTCGTCTTGTGGAAAGATTCGTCGAGTTTCAGATTGTAAAGCTGGAGATAAATGCCCAGTTTATCGGCGCCAGAGAACTCCTGGCTCAGGCGCGGGCGCACTTTGTAGGAGTCGAGCACAAACTGACCGGTCCCGATCTGCCGGGAAGCGACGCGCTCGATTTGGTCAGCCAGAATCAGTGAGCTTGCATCGAGTTTTTCCTGGTCAAAATGAGGCACGCGAAGAGCTGCACCCAGAACGCCGATGTTTCCGCTCTGCGTGTCCTTGATCACGATATCCAAACGGTAGAGTCCGGCTCGAAGCGGCACAGATTTCTGATAAATCGAGTAGAGATCCCTTGACGATTGGAAAAGGGACTCTGGAAAATCCCGGGAGATGACATCTTCAAATGTCTGAACGACGCGGCCACCGGGATCGGTAATGCGGCCGTAGAGATCCAGCACCGCCGATTGCACACCGTGCTTGCTCTGGAAGCTAAGGTCGCGATTGCGTAACTGCACGGTAATGGGCACCAAGTCGGTATCGGCGGTTGCTCGCAAAAAGTCCGCGCGGTACTGGAAGGAGAGTTGGTTGGCAACCACTCGAGAAGTGACTTTCTCCGCCAGCTCTTTAAAATGTTCGGGAGCATGCTGAACCCGGAAATAACGATCGAGATTTTCGAACTCGTTTGTGCTTGCCGTCATTCCACCTAGAGGCATCGGGCAAGTGGTCCCGTTGGTGTTGGAAAAGCGACCGGCTTTTGTCGATTGACCCAACATCTCCGATAGGCTCGCGCCGGCACTTGGGACGTGCGCAAGGGCGTCTTTCTCGCAAGGATCGGCGGTCATGTGGTATTCGCCGGAGCCACTCGGATCCACGAATTCGATTTCAATGTTTTCTCCAATCCCTTCCAAATGACGGTAGCGCCACAGTTCCCATGGATACGTGGTGGTGGAACCGCCTCCCTGTTCAAGCGGACGATCATAGGTGCCGCCAGCCGGATGAGATTCCATTTCATCGGGCCGACCCCAGATGAGATAGATACGGCCGCGGTCGGTTTTCCTGCCGGGGATACCGGAAGCGAACTGCTCGTCAGCGTAGGCGAGGCGGCGGTAATGCTCTTCCCTGAATGCGTTCGTGGGCGATTCCGGCTCGGGATTGCGTCTGTTCCAAAAAATCTCAATGAATTGCTCGCGCTCTTCGTTTGTCGAGAGGCCACGAAACGCGCGGCGCTCATCTTCGGTAATGATGTCCGGGACCTCGTCTCTCAACCATGAGCCATAGGCAGGTCCAAGTTCCTTAACAAGTTGCTTCTGTCGCTTTTTGGACTCTTTTTTGTTTGTAGTACTAGCGGAACTCTGTTCTGAAGTGGTCTGCTCTTGAGCGATTGAGCAGATCGGCCAGAGGAGCCAAGTTGAAAAAACGAGAATAATCAGACGACGATGCCAAATCCCCATGAGGACACCTCTCTTGCAAGCAATGCCAAGGGAAATGGGCCACGCATTGCACATCCCGTTTTGGACTCCGCGTGGCGCTCGATACAGGACTCTGAATCTAGGAGCGCGCTGCGGGTTGCCTCACTCATGGTTTTGAGCGCACCTTACTGAAATCACGCTCCCAACCGGATCTCAAAGGTCAGAGGCGAGGATCGCCGGGCTCGCTTTGGAGGGCCAAGACCCCGAAGGCGCATTCATGTACCGGCTCTTGGCGGATGCTAAGAATGTCCACAAGGCCCCACACGTTTATGCGAAGTTGCTCTAAATTGACAGGATGTGCCAATACGACATGTGTATGTCAAAGATTGACATGAACACATGTTGTGGATAACGTTAGAAGGAGTATATTCGGGAGCGAAGAGGCTATCCATGGACCAAATGAACGTCTCGATTACCGATC
>Ga0209131_1001395_pt1 | contig 16730 bp, 11 predicted proteins | sample GraSoi_2013_40cm_FD_185826 | JGI IMG/M metagenome (GOLD analysis project Ga0209131, IMG submission 185826) | Grasslands soil microbial communities from the Angelo Coastal Reserve, California, USA - Sample 9_17_2013_40cm (SPAdes) (version 2) | ecosystem: Environmental > Terrestrial > Soil >...
GTGCAGCCAGAACAAGCTCCCTGCCGCTGGGATCTTTAAGTGCTGAACTCGCCATTCTGATCAGTTGTGTGGGGCGCAAGCTGGTACTCAAGCAGCGAGTGGAAGAAGAGGTGGAAGGCGTAAGGGAAGTGCTTGGGAATAAACCGGTGCTTGCTGGATTCTACTCTTACGGTGAGATCTCGCCTTTCACGCCCAATGCCAAATGTGAATTGCATAACCAGACCATGACGATCACCACATTTGCCGAAAATTAGATGATCCATATGCACAGCCTCTTAAAACGTCAGATTGCAAAGTTTTTGCCGGAAGAGATTCCTGATGGCTTGAGGCCATTCATTGAGGCGGTGAATCAAGCCTATGAAGAAAGCGATAAAGATCGCAGGATGCTTGAACGATCCATGGAGATCAGTTCTCAAGAGATGCTTCAAGCAAACTTGGAAATGCGCGCCTTGCAAAGCGGCTTGGAGACTCGCGTCAAGGAAAGAACTGCAGATCTGTATAAATTAAACGAGGCGTTGCAGGCAGAAATCATCGAGCGAAAATCGACTGAAGAAAAGTTGCGTGAAAGTGAAGCGCGTTTTCGTCAGGTAATTGCAGCTGCAGATGCAATTCCATACAGCCGTGACTATACATCAGACTTTACATCAGACCGCTACACTTTCATAGGCGAAGAGACTACAAAACTTGCCGGCTATTCTCTGGCAGAAATAACCCCGGCCTTGCTCGATTCAATCACAGTAGAGTCGATCATGTATGGAAGGTTTAAGGGAGTGGCTTTTCTAGAGGCGGTACGGCGTGCGCGCGAGGGGGATAACAGGTTATTATGGCAGTGTGAGCATCGTATTCATACCCGCTCAGGAGAGGAACGCTGGTTCACTGATTCATCCATTCAAATACTTGATGATGATAACAATGCCACAGGCTCCATTGGGGTGTTTCAGGATATTACCGACCGCAAACAAATAGAAGCCGCACGTGAAGGTGAAGCGCGCTATCGCAGTCTATTTGAAGAATCGCCGGTTTCCCTTTGGGAAGAGGATTTCTCAGCGGTCAAACTTCGTTTGGATACCTTGATACATGAAGGGGTAAAAGATTTTGAGGCCTATTTTAAAGCACGTCCAGAAGTCGTTCGAGAGTATGCCGCGCTTGTAAAAATTCTCGACGTGAATAAGACTACATTAAAGTTATTTGGGGCGAAATCAAAGGATGATTTAACCCAAAGTCTTTCGCGGTCCACGGAGGATGATCCGATCGAGTTGTTCCAAAATGAATTGATCAACATTGCGCAGGGAAAAACCCAATTCGAATGGGAGGATATCGATGAAACCGTCGATGGCAGGCAAATCATTATCAGATTAAATCTGTCGGTCATGCCTGGCTACGAAGATACCTTCTCCAAGGTGATCATTTCAATGGTTGATATCACTGAACGCAGGCAGATGGAAGAAGCGCTGCAACGATCTGAATCGGATTATCGCACCCTTGCTGAGAGTTCGGCACAAGGGATTGCGATCTTTCAGGGGGAGCAAATGATCTACGCCAACCCCGCCATGTGCAGGATATTTGGATATACACTTGAAGAGTTCAGGTCCATGTCAGCTCAACAGCTAACTGCATTGACGCATCCTGAAGATCGCGCCATTTCCACGGAACGGGCGCGTAAGCGCATGGAGGGCCAGGACCTGCTCCCATCGGTTACTGTACGGATCTTGCGAAAAGACGGCTCAACTGGCTGGACCCAGGCATTCAATGTTCCAATTGAATATGACGGAAAACCAGCAATCCTATCGAACAATATAGATATCACCGAACAGAAACGTGCAGAAGCTGAGAATAACCGCCGGGTGTCTGAGCTGGAGGCGCTCTATGAAAACGGCCTTCTAATCAGCGAGCTGTTTGAACCCAAGAAAATTGCACAAAAAATGGTGGATATCCTTTCGAATAAATTGAATTGGCATCACGCCGCCATTCGTCTTTATCGTCCGGAAGATGATCGCATGGAACTGCTGGCATTGAGTCAACCCGGTCTTAGCGAAGAAGAAATCGAAGAGAACATTCGTCGATTAAATCAGATGCTGGGCAATGTTGATCGTGGCCTTAGCGGCTGGGTCATTCGAAACAAGCAGGCGGTTCGCAGCGGGAATCTTCCCGACGATTCCCGCTATATCGAATCATATTCCGATATGCACTCCGGGCTGTACGTCCCGATTCAAATGGGAGATGAAGTGCTCGGATCGATCGCAGTCGAAGTTGAGGATGAAAACGCATTTAATGAACGGGATGAACGTCTGCTGGTCACACTTGCCAATCAGGCCGCTATTGCGATCCGAAATGCACAGCTCTATCTACAAACTCAAAAAGAATTGGAGGAACGCAAGCGCGCCGAAGAGGAACGCAAACTTGTCGAGGAAGAGATTCGTCGACTTAACATCGAATTGGAAAAACGGGTCGAGGAACGAACTGCCGAGATCGAATCCACGCGTCAAAGATTGGAACTCGCCACGAAAGCTGCGGGGCTGGGCATTTGGGAGTGGAATCTATCCACAGACAAATTATTGTGGGATTCGCAAATGTACAAGGTCTATGGCACGCCCCGTGATAAATTCGACGAAAAGATACAAACCTTCATGAATTTTGTGCACCCCGACGATCCTCAGGACCTCTTGAAAATCGCTCAAGCCATCCTGAGAAAGGAAGAACACTATCAGACAGAATATCGCATCATTCGACCCGATTATTCCGTGCGCAACATCGCAGCTCAAGGTGTGATCTTGTACGATTCGAATAATGAGCCCGAGAAGATCATTGGGATTGCAGATGACATCACACCTCGCAAGCAGGCAGAGCAGGCGCTGCAGGAAAGTGAAACCTATGCGCGCCTGTTATTTGACGCGGCGCCAGACCCAGTCTCTGTTTCAGACGTGGATGGGACGGTCATAGATGTAAACAATCTGTTCGAACAACAACATCAAGTGAAAAGGGAGGAAATCCGCGGCAGGAATATTTATGAACTTGGGTTTTATCCGTCGAAAGATTTGGATAAAAGGCGCGAGTATGTCGCTGCGATGATGGAGGGCGGGGATTCAGATCTACCACCGGTCGAGCTTGATTTCTACACCCCTACAGGCGAGATGCATACATTGGAGATGCGTGCTTATCCGATCGAAGTAGGCGGCAAATCACTGGTCTTGGGCACAAGCCGCGATGTCACTGTGCATAAAAAGGCCGAGGAGACTTTGCGTTTTGCCAATGTAGAAATGGAACATGCACTGCGAATAAAGGACGAGTTTCTTGCAAGCATGAGTCATGAGCTACGAACGCCCCTCAATGCCATCCTGGGTATCTCTGAAAGCCTTGAAGAACAGATCATCGGGACGTTGAATGAAAAGCAATTGAAATATCTGCGCACGATCAATGAGAGCGGCCATCATTTGCATGAACTGATCAATGACATCCTTGACCTTTCGAAGGTCGAAGCTGGTCGCATGGAATTGAACATCGTGGATGTACAAATGGAGCATCTTTGCCAAGCCAGTATACGCATGGTAAAGGAATTGGCGCAGAAAAAGGGCTTGAATCTTTCGGTTTCGATCGATCCAACGGTAAAAACAATCAAGGGTGATGAGCGCAGGCTAAAACAAATTTTGGTGAATTTACTAAGCAACGCAGTGAAATTTACTTCATCCGGGCAGGAGATCGGGTTGGAATTGCAGGGCTATCCAGAAATATCGGAAGTCACCCTTACAGTTTGGGATCATGGGATCGGGATTTCTCCCCAAGATATTAACCGCCTCTTTAAACCATTTGTACAATTGGATTCCGGCTTGTCGCGTGAATATGCAGGCACCGGCTTGGGCCTGGCCCTGGTTGCACAAATGGTACGGTTGCATGGAGGAAATGTAGCAGTAGAAAGCAAAATCGATAAAGGAAGTCGCTTTATTGTCACGCTGCCCTGGACACAGGAGGGACAAAGCAGCGAAGCAAAGTTCATGCCGCAGGATGCTGAACCGATATCACTGTCGGAGGGGAAGCGAAGTGGGAGAATCCTGATCGTTGAAGATACAGAAACAGTCATCTCTCTTATGAAAGATTACCTCGATAATAAAGGATACGAAGTATTCATCGCGCGCAACGGAATCGAAGGGGTCTCCCTGGCGAAGACAAAACATCCCGAACTTATCCTGATGGATGTGATGATGCCGATCATGGATGGATTGGAGGCGACGCGAGAGATCCGCGCAGACGAATCCCTGAAAAACATCCCGATCATTGCCCTTACCGCCTTGGCCATGCCCGGCGACCGTGAACGCTGTTTTGCTGCTGGCATGAACGATTATTTGAGCAAACCGATCCAATTCAAGGAATTGCTGGGTGTCATGGATCGCCACATGGCATCTGCAAAAAGCGAGGAAGCATGAACGGCAAGATCCTGATCGTGGATGATGAACCGTCTGCCATTGCGACCATAGAAGCGACATTTTCTGGAGAAGCATACGATCTTGAATTCGCGGAGAATGGTGCTATTGCACTCGAAAGGGCGGATGCTTTTCTGCCGGATCTGATCCTTCTGGATGTCATGATGCCGGGCATGGATGGATTCGAAGTCTGTCGCCGCCTTCGTACCACGCCCAAACTTGCGGAGGTGCCCATCATCATTCTCACTGCTCTGGATGATCGCAACTCGCGGCTGCTCGGAATCGAATCCGGTGCAGATGATTTCATTACGAAACCGGTTGACCGGCAGGAGTTACGTTTACGAACTCGAACCATCCTTAGGCTGAATCGCTATCGCACACTCCTTACTCAACGGGAGAATCTGCGCGAGCTGGCGCATCGAGTCGTTAACGCTCAAGAAGAGGAACGCAAACGCATCTCACGCGAACTGCACGATGATCTCGGGCAGGCGCTCATTGCCCACATATTAAATCTGCGCAGTTTGCAAGCGGAGTCAAATATTACCGAGGCTATATTACGCCATCGTCTTGATGCTTTGATCACGGAGACTAATCAAACCCTCAATAAAATGCGGCACCTTGCGCAGAACTTGCGTCCGACATTGTTAGATACGCTTGGCCTGAAATCTGCACTGGAGACATATTGCCAGGAATTCAGTTCGCGTACAAATCTACCTGTATCATTCCAAATGGATGCAGATCTGCCGGATCTTTCCGACGTGCACGCGATCACACTCTACCGCTTTTTACAGGAAACGCTTACAAATGTAGTCAAACATTCGGATGCAGAACAGGTCTGGGTGGAGTTGTTCATCGACGAGCAAAAAGTAGTTTTAAGTGTGCAGGATAGTGGGTCGGGGTTCCTGGAAAAGGATCTGCCCATTCAAAAGGGTATTGGTATTCCGGGCCTGCGGGAGAGACTGACCATCGTCGGCGGGGAATTAACAATCAGTACCTCGCCAAATGGAACCATCATCTCTGCGCATATGCCTCTCGAAGAAAAATCGATATCTAGATCCAGCGAAGCTTTATGATCAGGGTGATTCTGGTGGAGGATCATGCCATGGTACGTGCAGGTCTGCGTGCCTTGCTCGAGCGCGCAAAAGATGTACATGTACTGGGCGAGGCCTCAAATGGCCATGAAGCGATCGAATTAGCAAAAGAACTTAAACCAGACCTGTTGATTATGGATATTATGATGCCGCGTCTGAACGGGATTCAGGCAGCACAACAAATGCGCGAATTGAAATTGCCGGTCAAGATACTATTATTGTCAATGTATTCCGATCAGGGATTGGTCCATCAGGCTATCCAAAGCGGGGTAAAGGGATATGTATTAAAAACCTCTGTAAGCGAGGAACTGATCCGCGCGATTCACACGATTGCGCGCGGAGAAACATATTTGAGCTCCGAAATTTCCACGATTGCTTTGGAAGCCGCGTTTCATCCGCACAAAATGGAGAATAACAGCCCATTGGATTATTTATCGCCTCGAGAGAAGGAAATATTGCAACTGATTGCAGAAGAACACACCAGCATCGAGATCGCAAACTTGCTATCCATCAGTGAAAAGACCGTGGAAAAACATCGGGCCAATCTGATGGAAAAGTTGAACGTACGAAACATTGCTGGTCTTGTCCGTTTCGCAGTCAAACATGGGTTGGTGGATAAAAGCTAATACACACTTATGCAAGGTAGTGAAGGAATAGGGGTTTCCCCTTATAGCAATGAAGCCAGGGGCACAATATACTTTTGGAAACGAAGGAGAAAACATGACCAGTACAATCCTGATTGTAGATGATGAGCCGGCAGGACGTCAGACCATTGAATCGATCCTGGAAGAGCAGGGATATCATCTTGAAATGGCTGAGAATGGCATCCAGGCCCTTGAAATGGCGCGCAAAATACTTCCCGATGTCATTTTGCTGGATGTCATGATGCCCGGCATGAATGGGTTCGAGGCATGCAAACGCATCCGCAGTGAGCCGTTGCTCGCGGAGATCCCCATCATTATGATCACCGCTCTGGACGATAGACAGTCCTTTCTAAGCGGGTTGGAAGCCGGGGCCGATGATTACATTACCAAACCATACGACCGTCATGAACTGCGCGCTCGGTTATTGGGGATCACACGCTTAAACCGTTATCGAAAAATGTTGGGTGAACATGTAAATCTGGAACAAACCTATCTGCAATTATTGGCTGCCTATGATGCCACCATCGAGAGCTGGGTACAAGCAATAGACTTACGCAGTGGAGAGCCGAAAGATCACGCCTTGAATAGCACCGAGTTAACAGTACGCCTCGCAAAAAAAATGGGGGTGGACGATGAATTGCTGCTGCACATACGACGTGGTGCTCTCTTGCACGATATTGGCAAACTGCGTATACCGGATTCGATTCTACTGAAACCGGATAAATTAACCGACGAAGAATGGGTGATCATGAAAAAACATCCCCAATATGCCTGCGATATGATTATGCCTGTTGATTACCTTCAGCCTGCACAGGATATTCCATATTGTCATCATGAAAAATGGGATGGCACTGGCTATCCGCGCGGTTTGAAAGGCGAGCAGATTCCCCTCGCAGCCCGAATTTTTGCAATCGTAGATGTTTGGGATGCACTTCAATCCGAACGTCCCTATCGACCGGCCTGGGATAGGCAAAAAACAATGGCATATATACGCGAACAATCCGGACAATATTTTGATCCAAAAATAGTCGAAGTCTTCTGCAATATGATGGAATAACAAATATTTATTCTGCAGTCCCCTGATCGTCCTTTATACTTTAATCTCATGAGCAAACGCACGCAGCGATTTGCAGAACTTAAGATCAAGATCGCGCCTGAGGAAAATTGGTCCCTGCGCGAAACCAATGAGCTGTTCAAATCGATCATGCTCCTGGTAGACATCATGGGCGGACGCGAAAACTTCGCTCGACATCTTGGCGAAGTAATTATAGAGAGAACCGATACAGGTGAAAAATTAGGGCTGGCTTATCGAGATCGCATTCAGCTCAGTGCAAAGGCCCCTGTTTCCACATGGTCTGTAATCCATGAGCTGGCTCATGTATGGGACGCGAAAAATGACTGGAAATTATCTCTAACCCTGGAAAAATATACACGTGGATTCACCAGCCCATTTCTATCCCTTCTGAGACGCTTTATTCCAGGTCAATGGGATGCAGGCTTGCAGGGTCCGCAAATACAGCCAGGGCTCTACGGAAGAAAGCCGGGTTGCAATGCCTATGGATATTTCTATGGCGATAAACCCAGCGGCGCCAATTGGCGTTTCAATCGAAAAGAAGACTTTGCCGAATCTGTTGCGATGTATTGCGGCTGGGGGCGCGATAATAAACTTTCAAAGACTGCTCACGGCCGAATTGAACGATACCTATTATCAAATGGAAGAAAAGATCCCGTTTTCGGGATTGTTGATAACTGGTCCGATTATGCAAATTATTTTTACCCGCAAAATGGGGATTATACAAAAACAAAGCGCTGGCAATTCATCGAGAAGCTGACGGGATCACAAACCCACATCACGCCTTAGAAGGTCTTCAGCAGTTTCTCGCTGCATGATCACACGGACACTTCCCTGCTCCAACCATAACACGGTTGGGCGACGTGCACCGTTGTAGTTCGACGACATGCTTAAATGATACGCGCCAGATACCGGGATCGCAAGTAATTCTCCTTCCTCGATCTGAGGCATTGGCAAATCTTCGATAACGACATCTCCGGACTCGCAGTACGGTCCTGCGATGGAGACTTTCTCGCTTCTTTCCCGACTTACGCCTGCTACTGTTAAACAAGAATATCGCGCGCCGTACAACGCATGCCGCGGATTATCAGCCATGCCTCCATCTGTTAATATCCACACCTTGTCGCCGCGCCTCTTCACTGCACCAACCCGGTAAATCGCCACGCCCGCGCGTGCCACCAGGCTCCGACCCGGCTCAAGATGAAGATGCGGCAGGTCCAAGCCACGCGATCTACAACCTTCGATCACCACTTCTGCAATCCCATGCACATAACTCGCGATCGAGGGGTTTGGCAATTCATCTTCATGATATGCCACGCCCCATCCACCTCCGGGAGAGAAATGCCAATCGCCTGAAAAACCGATTTCTTTAGCAAGATCCAATGCCATCTCAATGGCAGGGATCAGGGGTTCGGGATTGCGAAAATTCGATCCCTGATGAAAATGGATTCCATTAAGTGGGAGTCTATTTTTTTTACAATATTCTGAGGCTTTCAAAATCTCTTCACGCGTCATTCCAAATTTGCTGTCATGCTGACCCGTCTGCGTATGTGCATGATGCGTATCGACTGCAATGCCGGGCAAAAGACGAAGCCACAATTCGGGGAATAGAGCTTGATATGTAGAAAACAATTCTGCGAGGTGTGTGAGCTCGGTCAGATTATCTGCGACAATTGTTCCGCTATGCTCGATGGCAGACCTCAAGTCTTTGACGGATTTATTCACACCATGAACGAGAATATTTTCGCGCGCGACTTTCCCGGCAAGAGCTGTTTCTATTTCGCCAATACCGGTGCAGTCTACAGTTAATCCAAGTTCCTGTATCCACTGCGCTAGGGCTTTACAAAGAAAAGCCTTTCCTGCATAGGTAATGGAAGCAGGCGCGGGGTAGTGCGAAGCGAGCGCCTCCCGATATTCTCGAAGAGAATTATCCATAGTGGCGCGATCATAAACGTATAGAGGAGTCTCATGAGCTTCCGCAAGGGCTGCAAGCGAATGTCCTGCAATGGTTATGGAGTCGTCTTCAATTTTTGTGGTGGTGGGAAAAAGCTGAAGCCGATTCATTAATTTTTAAGATCATTAGCCGAGAAGATTTGATTCTTGCCAAGCCGTTTGGCCATTAACTCTCCCTGATCTGCCGCGAGCAAAAGCGAGGCAATCGTATCTCCATTTTGCGGGAACGTAGCTACTCCAATACTCAGGGTATAGCCTGGCACGCCTTTTCCATCCACCGCAATTTCTTCTGTGCTGGCCTGGGCTGCGGCAAGCAGCCGGGTGGCGAAATGCATTGCACCATCACTTTCAGTATATGGCAGGATGATCGCAAATTCATCGCCGCCATAACGTGCGGGTAAATCATGTTTCCGTAAATTTGTACGGATCAGCTCTGCGGTAGCCTTTAACCGTTCATCTCCGGCCGGGTGACCCCATAAATCGTTATAGTCTTTAAATGAGTCAAGGTCAAAGATGATCAAAGAGAGTGGATATTTATGACGCTGGGCGCGTGATACTTCTGAGGTCAGGGTCTCTTCAAATGCCCGTCGATTGAAAAGCCCGCTTACCGCATCAGTCATTGCCATTTCTTTAACCTGTGAATGCAAGCGGGCATTATCCACGGCAAGCGCAATCGGGCCGGCCAGCAAATTTAACAATTGGACGTCCTTCTGCGTAAGCGTGGAATGGGTATCTGCTTCCACATTGAGGGTACCAAGCACAACATCATTTTTCAGCAGTGGAACACAGATCTCACTGTGAATGTCATCAGATGCACGCAAAAAGCCCGGGTCAGTTTCAACGTCTTTGACGAGTTGTGTTTGCTTGGTCATGACAGTTCGCCCGGTCACCCCCTGACTTATGTGAATACGATGGATGACTCTTTCCAGAGGATATCCACTTTGCGCGCCGAGGGTTAGATAATCTCCATTGCGCAAGTAAATACTTGCATATGTATATCCAAACCTGTCTTTAAGTATCTGTACCACAGTCTGAAATATTTCATTGAGTTCGAGCGAAGAGGAAATGAGATGTGAGATCGACTGCACCGTAGACATGATACGCAAATGTTCCTGCGCATCGGCATACAACCTTGCTCTTTGGATGGAGGATGCAATCTGGTTGGCAAGTGTATACACCATTTGAACATCGTCTGTATTAAAGCTTTCGCGCTTTATACTTTCTATATAAAGAACACCGATCAACTCTTTTTCATCGATGATCGGTACGCTGATCGCAGAGCCTTCATGTTTTGCGTTCGAAAAATAATACGGGTCTTTTTGGACGTCGTTGGAAATATAGGCCTTGCGGGTCTTTCCCACATAACCGATAATGCCAACCCCCAATTCCTGCTGATATCCGGGGCGATAGCCGTAATCTTGTGTACCCGAGATCGCAGCAACTTCAAGGATATTTTCGGTAACCAGCAGAGAGATGGCTGCTTCTGCATACCCAAATCGATTCACGATCGATTCCACAGTGCTTTGAAGAATCTCTCTTTCCTCAAGACTTTCCGCGATTTGTCTGCCAGCCTCCTCCAACAAACCAAGTTGAGCAGATCGCCGCTGTTCCAGCGAGAGCCGTGATTGCTCATGCGCGAATTTGCCTGCCAATGAGACCTGCTGCCTTTCAATGGAGCGGCGGTTATAACTGGAAAAAGTGATCAGTGCGCAGAAGACAAATAAGAAAAGGAATATCATCTCCACACTTGAGTTTAATAAGGAAAATCCAAATACCCCGGCAAGGATGATGAATACAGTAATGAGATAGCCTCTCAGGGAGAGCAGCAACTCACCAATCAGGATCGCAATGATCATATAATAAAGCACAGAAAGATCGTCAATCCCACTACTATATTGCAGGGCAGCCGAAACAAAAATTGCAGAGACAAATAACGCGAGCGTCAAAATCGTCGCCCAAAGAAAGTGTCCTGCATGGTTAAGATAATAGGCCAATCCAAGAATGGCCAGCATGACTAATATGGAAACATCTCTTATGCTGAAAGACTCGCCATTCAATCTGTATTGCCCCTCAACGAATGCACCCCAGATAAACAAGACCAGCAAAATGGTATTTAATATGCGTGATAAATAACGTTCACGTGCATCCTCTATCCCTGTGGATTGAACCAACCCCTCCCAGATTCCTGACAACCATTCGATCATGGGATGACCATTTTATGAAGCTGCGGCAATTGGAATTAACAATGCAGTCTCATTTCCCGAAGAATAACTTCCACCATACCTGCCAGTTTTGACTTGGGGTGGGGATCGATGTTGGAGTATTCACAACTACAGGATCACTCCCTGGCTGGCTTATTGGCACAACCGGTTGATCGCCTTCCTGAACATAGTGTCCCTCCGTACGCGCCCATTCCTCGACTGCAGCCGTGGAACCTGCGTAAGCAACCTGAGTTTGTAATCCAATCTCTGTTTGCATTGCCTGAGTGGCTGTCGCGCGCACCTCTTCGCGCTGACCATCCAAACGGTTCAATTCCTCGAGGCGCGCATTAAATTCGATCATGACCAGGATCAAAACGAAGATGCCGGCAAAGATGGCAAGACGACGCATATTAAATGGCAGTTGTGACATGGCTTTATCTTAATCTTAATTCGGTGCATTGGCAAGAAAAAAATCGGATGTATGGTACAATCTTCGCCCGCAGAGCGTAGTACCCTTCGCTCAATTCTTTTGCCAGAAAGGGCTTGAAAACATGAAAGTATTGCTTATTAAAGACGTCTACAAACTTGGTCACGCCGGGGATATTAAGAAAGTGGCCGACGGCTATGGTCGTAATTTTCTTATCGCACAGAGATTTGCCGTGCTGGCCACCGATGGTGCGCTCAAACAAGTACAGAAGATCAAATCACAAGCAGAGATCCGCCGTAACGCACAGAATGATGAACTCAAAGGCCTTGCCGACCAGATCAAAGGCGTAAGCCTTACCTTCCCCGCCAAGGCTGGTGAAACCGGTAAATTATACGGCTCCATCACCACGCAAGATGTTGCTACTGCGCTTTCTGAGCAGGTTCGCTTCGAAGTTAAACGTCAACAAGTGGATATGCAACCGATCCGTGCCCTTGGAGAATTCATGGCACACATCCGCCTCACCATGGATCTTGTGCCTGAAATCAAAATCATCGTCCACCGTGAAGGCGAAAGCGCCGAAAGCGTGACTGAACATCCGCAGGAAGAAAAAGTGGAAAAGCCGGCGAAACCAGCAAGAGGCAGTCGTAAGCAAAAAGAAGAAAGCAAGACCGAAGTTCCCGCCCAAGCTGAATAATAATCGTCATCACATCACCGGCGCAAGTCGGTGATGTTGTGTATTAAAATAGAACCATGTCTTCAACGATTGGCCAGCAACTAAAAAAGGCGCGCGAAGAGAAATACATCACGCTTGAAAAAGCGGCTGAGGAAACGCGCATTCGTTTGGTATTCCTGCAGGCGCTTGAATCAGACGACTATTCTGTCATGCCATCCGCCGCGCAGGGCCGCGGTTTTCTACGCAACTATGCTGCCTACCTCAACATCAACATTGATGAAATGATCGTGGAATTGCAAAAGAATGCGCCCCAGCCGCAAGAAATAAATGGGCCATTATCACAAGTGAACCTTGTTGAAACAGATGTACCTCGTCTGACAGATTCACTGGAAGAAAAAAAATCACCTCCATTCTGGACCTCGTGGTTTGGGCGGTTTCAAAGAACAGAATCTGCCCAGCCAATTGAAGAAGAAATTCCTGATCCTTCAATTGTGGGTGTGAAACAGACCAAGAATGAGGAGCAGGCTCTGCCGGTAGACGCAGAGCAGGCCGATCTTAAGGAAGAAGCGAAGCCGAATCCCCTCGCCAGGCTTGTTTCATTCTTCAGAATCCGCCCTGACAAACCCAAAGCTGGATCAGAAATAATAGAAGAAACAAGCGAGCCTGTAACTAAATCTGAATTACAGCAAAACAAGCCGGCTGAGTCTCCCAGCGCGATCTTCGTGGAGATCGGAAAAAAATTACGTGAACGCCGCGAAATGCTCAGCCTTAATATGGATGAAGTGGAACGTCACACCCATATGCGAGGTGTATACATACGGGCGCTGGAGGAAGGCGCATTTGACAAGTTGCCTTCACCGGTACAAACACGAGGATTGTTGTCGAATTACGCGGCATTTCTGGATCTCGATGCTGATGCGATCCTATTGCGTTTTGCTGACGCATTACAAGCGCGACACCGTGAGAAATATTATGAAACGCCACGTGAGAAGATCCAAACTGAAGTAATAACATCGATGCCAATTCTGCGAAGTTTCATTGCAGGCGACCTGATCTTTGGTGTGGTGATGATCGCGATCATTTTTGCACTTGCCCTTTGGGGCGTGGGGCGCGCCTTGAGCGCGCAGAAAGAAGCAACGGCACAAAGTACCGCTCCCTCCATTGTAGAAATGCTGGCTGGTACTGCTTTGCCGACTGCCTCTGCAAACGCAACTTTCATTCCGGTCAATGATGCTCCAATTGCGACCGGGGTTCAGATAAACCCTGAAGCACCAACACTTGAGGCTAATGCAAATGTGGCAGTAAGTATCTTTGCTGTCGAGCGGACCTTTATCCGCATTTCAGTAGATGGCAAGGTGGCCTATGAGGGCCGGATTGCACCGCGCGAAACCCAGGTATATCAGGCTGAAAATCAAATAGAGATACTTACCGGTAATGCCGCAGCCCTAAGAATTACGTATAATGGACGTGATCTTGGCCTGATGGGTAATATTGGCGAGGTGGTCAGCCGTGTGTATACTATTGCTGGTGTTGTCACTCCAACTTCCACCGTACCTCCGACACCGACGGCAACCCGCATCATTACCGCAACACCCACTCCAACCGCCACGGTAACGCCTACTATTGAAAATACTACCGCGCCATAATGATATTAAACTCTGTGTTTATAGTTAGGAAATAATTTGTCAAAAAATACTTTTCATTTAGTCTCTCTCGGCTGTGCCAAGAATACGGTGGATTCCGATTCGATGGCGCAATTGCTCCTGCGTGATGGATACGTTTCCATGGATGATCCTAAAAAGGCTTCCGTGTTGATCGTGAACACCTGCGGGTTTATTGGGCCTGCAAAAGAAGAATCTTTTCGCGTGCTTGGTGAGCTTGCCGGGATGAAGCGCAACGGTCAGGTATTGATCGCAGCAGGATGTCTCACGCAAAGATACGGCGTCGAGGTCGCACAAAAAGTCCCCGGCATCGATGGAATCCTCGGCACGCGTCGCTGGATGGATATTGTGCAGGTAGCCAGCCAGTTAAGAAAATCTGCGCACCCTGAGCCGTTATATCACCTTCCTGAAGTGAAGACAGTGGGCATAGATGAACATGATGCAATGCGCGTGAGCGTGGCTGGCGCAAGCGCGTATCTCAAGATTGCAGATGGATGCCGTCGGCCATGCGCGTTCTGTGCGATCCCTCTTATTAAAGGAATGGCGGTCTCCCGTCCTTTGGAATCGATCATAAATGAAGCGCGCAAGTTACGAGACAGTGGCGTACGCGAACTGGTGCTTCTTGCACAAGATACAACGGACTATGGTCACGACCTGGGCATGAAAGACGGCCTCGCCATTTTGCTTGAGCAAATTACAGATTCCGTGCCGGATATGGATTGGATCCGTATCATGTACGCATACCCTGGTTATGTCACAGATCGACTCATTGAGGTCATGGCTACGCGTGAACAGATCCTGCCGTATCTGGATATGCCGTTGCAACATGCACATCCAAAAACGTTATATCGCATGAAACGTCCGTCCAATATCGATTGGGTACATAGGACCCTGGCAAAGATGCGTTCCGCGATTAAAGACTTATCCATTCGCACGACATTCATCGTTGGCTATCCCGGTGAAACAGACGAGGAATTCCAGGCGTTAATGGATTTCGTGCAGGAGATCCGTTTTGATCGTGTGGGCACATTCCAGTTCTCTTTCGAGCCGGGCACCACCTCTGAGCCTCTCGGAGATCCTGTACCTGCTGAGGTCAAGCAGGAGCGCTATGAACGCCTGATGGAGCTCCAGCAAACCATCTCGCTTCAAGTGAATCAATCCTATGTTGGTAAAACCCTGAACGTGCTGATCGAAGGTTTCGACAACGGCATTTCTATTGGACGTTCTTATCGTGATGCACCCGAGATCGACGGTATGATCTTCGTAGAAGGCAAAGCTGAGATAGGTGAGATCGTCCCAATCAAAATTAGCGGCGCGATGGCGTACGATCTAACCGGCACGTTCGCCGAACAATTGATAAAACTCTAGGAACAAAAATACCCTCGACGTAATTACGTCGAGGGTATTTTTGTTTAAACCATGCATATTATTGTGAGGGAGTCGCTGTGGGCATTACCTCTGTTGCGGCAGACTCTGATGTGGCTGTTGGATTTGTATCAGGCCCAAACGAACAAATCGTGCGGACCACCGTAACATCTGCTGCAATGTTTGGGTCCTTATCAAATTCAGAGGTTTCGATCTCCCCGGCTACAGAAAGTGCATCCGGACAATAATTCACTTTGGGTGGTTTGCTCAACGCAGCCAGCTCAGAGGCATATACATCGTAATAATAGATCGTGCTGGCAGTCAGGGGTAATCCTTTCACCTGCGCCGGCGTATCATTGGTCCCGCAACCGCCGCGTCCATCACAGGATTCATCCGCGGTACAACCGCGAATTGCACACTTCAAGGCCAGGATACCTGTTTCATAATTTCGGTTCTTATGATACAGCACACCCAACTCACCATAAAGGACGGGGTTGTCTGGCTGAAATTCAATCGTCTTTTGTACATTACGAATGGCAATGAAAAACTCACCCATTTGAGAGTACGTTTTCGCGATGGAGAGATATGGCACCGGATCCTGTACACCTAATTGTTGGTTGATACGGGCGGTCTGCGCAAAATATTCCAGGGACTTTTCATAAAGTTGTCGTTGAACCTGTTCATTAGGACTGTCGAAAGCAAGGCGTCGATAACTTGCGCCTGCCCGTAAATACAAAAAGGTCAGATTGGGATTGATCTCGATCGCCTTGTTATACGCATCGATGGCACCGGTATAATCACCCTGAGACTCAAGTACATATGCGTGAACACGATGCACATCCATCAGGGAAGAATCGCGCTGCAGGGCCTGTTCAATATATTGCTGGCCTTGTGACCATTTCTGCTCGTCTACACTGATCTCTGCATAAAAGGCCAGCGCGAGCGTATTACTATTATCCAACTGCAAAGCACGGACCGCCTCCCTTTCTGCATCAGAAAGCAGTTCCTGATACTTACTATCATCCACCAGCGTGGGATTGGCATTCCAGTCTAATGCAAAAGCATACACAGCGTGAGAATAGCTGTCATCTGGCGCAATCTCCACAGCTTTCTTCGCAGACTCAAGAGCTTGGGCGAGGCGGGTCTTTATCTCATCTTCTTTTACAAGCATTGCAGATGAATAGGTTTGAATGCGTGCAAGCTGGGCCAGCATCTGTGCATTGGCTGG
>Ga0209131_1001401_pt1 | contig 16665 bp, 12 predicted proteins | sample GraSoi_2013_40cm_FD_185826 | JGI IMG/M metagenome (GOLD analysis project Ga0209131, IMG submission 185826) | Grasslands soil microbial communities from the Angelo Coastal Reserve, California, USA - Sample 9_17_2013_40cm (SPAdes) (version 2) | ecosystem: Environmental > Terrestrial > Soil >...
GAACCCGCACAAGGCGCCAGATACCTATCGTGAATTCCTGGCGCGCACCACGGGCCCGCTGATTCGCGAGCCATCGTTCAAGGCCAGGCTCGCCGGGCGGCGCGTAGGCTGACGCTGGATCGGCTAGCCCGGTGGCGACGGCAGCGGAGGCGTGTTGTCAGCCGCCTTGCTGGCCAGGAGCTTGCTGACGGGTAGCTTGGTGCCGACCATCTGCTTCAGCATGAAGTCATGGTTGAGGTCGAGTATCGCGCGGGTCTCCGCTGCGATGACAGCGTTGCGGCTCAGGGAGAGCTCGTTGTCCTGCTGCTGCTCGCCCGACAAGGACCAGTTAGTTGAACCCTTGACGGTGTAGACCCCGTCCACGATCACGATCTTGAGGTGCGAGATCGCATTGTGTACCGAGCTGGTGCCGATGGCGATGCTGTTGCCGAACGCGTTGTTCTGCCATTTGGCGAGGATCTGCCGCTCGTGCGCGCCGGCCGCCTGGCGGCGATCGAGGCTCATCTGCACGTAGACCTTCTCGCTGGCCAGCTTGGCCTGGATGATCGAGTTGAGCTCGTCGTCGTCGTAGCCGAACATGTTGACGACGATCGAGTGCTGCGCGCTGCCGAGCACCGCGACCAGCAGGCCGTGCACGTCGTCCCGAGGCGCGAAGAAGGTTCGCTGATCATCGGGGTATCCGTCAAGGAAGCGTTTCTCGGCCTTGTACCGTGCCAGATCATCCCAGACAAATGGTGTATCGGTCATTGCCCTCCCCTTTCGCCTTACATTGTCGCAGCCGCGCGAAGGGCGCGATAGAGCAATTGCTGATCACCGAGCCTGCGGCGCAGCTCGCGTTCCAGGCCGCCGATCGGCACCAGGTTCTGCGGCGCCCGCGGGTCCTTGTGCGGCGCGCTGGCCAGCGGCGGCAGCACCCGGGCAGTCAGGTCAGCCAGCTGCGTGACTTCCGCTGAACGAAGATCGGCCGAGCACTCGATCCGGACCACACCCGACCAGGGCGCCCCCAAGGTGCCGGGAAGCTGCAGATACCAGGAGTTGCGCCGCCAGGAAGTGCCCATCGTGAAGGCCGGTGTCCGCTGTCCAGGCCGCAGCTGGCCAACCACGGCGGCTTGCTCGGGAGGCAGGTAGGAAGCGTGGTGGGTCTTGATGTAGCCGACCGTCCTGGCCAGGTGCGTCCGGCCGCGCAGCGGGCCATCGACGACAAGCAGGTCGTCGGCGTCAGGTCTGGCCGCACGGATGTCGATGGCGAGCTCGATTTCGGCATCGGTCAGCCGCTGCTGCAGTGCCAGGGAGAGCTGGTCGAGCCCAGTCCCGGCGACGCGGCGGGCCGGGTAGGACGCCGAGCGGGTGACGATGTCCGTCGCCTCGGGCGCGGCCGTGAACAGACCGCGCTCAACTCGTACACCGACCACCTGAGCAGTTCCGTCGCAAGCAACGAGCCCGGCCGCCAGCGAGGCGGCTATCCCAGGGCCTGGCTGCGGATCGCTGCCGTGCACCCAGACTCGCGCGTCGATCCGCCTGACCCCGTCAAGGAACAGTACGACGCCGGGCAATGCGCGACGGAGGTCAGGATCGACCGGACGCCAGTCAGCAGCGGGCACCTCTAGATCGAGCATCAGCTCGGCCGTTGAGCCCGCCAGCGTCCCGCCGTCCTGGTCGTCGCTGAACGCGAGCCCGTAGCCGGGATCCCAGGGATCGACGGTGAACGACCACGCACCCGCTGGCGCCGTCACGCCCCGCCTTCCCTGCGCACCGTCGAGGTCGTTCCGGCCCGGCTGACCACGAAGCGAACGGGAACCCGCTCGGCCAGGGCGGGTACGTGGGTGATGATGCCGATCATCCGGTCGCTGTCGGCGGACAGGCGTTCGAGCGTGGTTCCGACCGTCTCCAGAGTGTCCTCGTCTAGGCTGCCGAACCCTTCGTCGAGGAACATCGAGTTAAGGTCGCGCATGCCGCCGGACAGGCCGATGACCTGCCTGGACAACGCCAGCGCTAGGGCCAGCGAGGCCTGGAACGTCTCGCCGCCTGACAGCGTGTGCACCGGGCGCCTGGCGGCGGCGTCGGCGTAGTCGATCACCCATAGCTCATTGCGGTCATCCCGGTCGAGCTGATACTGGCCGCCGGACAGTTCCATCAGCGTTTGCGATGCCTCGGCCATCAGTGAGTCCAGCGCCTCGCCGCACAGCCATCGCTCGAACGATGACGCCCGGAGCAGCCGACCGAGCATGCTGGCGACGTTTTCGTCCTCGCGATGTGCCCGGATGTCCTCGTCGAGCCTGGCGGCCATGCGCCGGTCGGCCCGGATCGAATCGAACTGGCTCGCGGCCCGTTCGGCGTGCTTGGCGATCGCCGCCTCACACCTGGCGGGATCCGTGACGCCGGTGATCTCGTGCTCGACGAGCAGCGCAGTGAGCGAATCCCGGGCGTCGGTGAGCGCCCGCCGGAGCGAGGCCGCCACCGCATCGAGGTCCGGCTGGCTGCCGCGACGCTGGTCATGCTCGGCGCGGGCCCAACGGGTCAGCCCGTCCCAGGCAGCGGCCAGGTCGGTGTCGGTCGTTGCCGGGGCGCCCAGCTGAACCACGGAGTCTCGCGCGGCCGCGAGGCCGGCCCAGGCTCGCCTTTCGTCCTTGGTCAGCTCGGCACGCTCCTTCTCGGCCGTGATGAGTCCCTGCCGCGCTGTCCTGGCTGACTGCTGCGCCACGGCTAGCGTCTGGTCGGCGTTAACGATCGCATCGACCGACTCAGCGACGTCAGCCTCCGGCCGGGCGCCCGCCAGGGCAGCGGAGGTGTCGGCAAGCTGCCTGGCCGTCTCTTCCACGTCCCTGCGCGCGACGGCGGCAGCCTCGGCGGCCTTCTCCTGGCCGGTCCTTGCCTGCTTGGCAGCCTGGCTGGCCCAGTCTGCAGCAGCCGCGGCCTCCAGAAGATCGGCGGGCACCTCATGATGCGGCAGCGCGGTGACCGCGCGGAGGCAGACCGGGCATTCTGCCCCGACCCGCAGGTCCTGCGCCAGCGCGACGGCGGCGTGCGACCGCTCGGCCGCCGCGACGTCATCGCGGGCTCCCTGCAGCTTGCGCTCAGCGGCCTCAAGATCGGCCCGCCGGCCTTCAGCCTCCGCCAGTCTGCCGGCCAGCTCACGTTCCAGGCGCTGCATGGCGGCTTCCAGACTGCGCCTGTTCTGGTAGGCCTCGCGCAGCCGCTCCGCGCTCGCCTTGTCCCCGAGCGCGTCCCTGGCCTGCTGCGCCTGCCACTCCGCTCGGTCCGCACGGTCGCGCTCAGCCGTCCGCTCAGCCACGAGCTTGTCGGCCGCGCTGATCCGGCTCGCCAGGCCTGCTAGCTCAGCAGGAGCGCACACGTCGGCCAGCAGCGCCGCCTCGCCGGCGGCCGCCTGCGCCCGCCGGGCGGCCAGTTCGGCCTCGGCCCCGAGGTCGCGCATGACCGCTAGCTTCTCCTCGGCGGCGCGAGCCAGGGCGGCCAGCGTTCGCACCCGCTCGGCGGCCAGTCTCTCTGCCTCATCGCTCGCGTCAGCGAGGTCGCCCCGCGCGTTCTGGGCCGCGGCAAGCCGTTCCCTGGCGAGCTCAGCACGCCTGCGGGCTTGCTGTCCCACCAGCTCGTAGACGCCGAACGCCAGCAATTCCACTAGCAGGCCCTGCCGGTCAGCCGCCTTCGCATGGAGGAATTCGGAAAACCTGCCCTGCGGCAGCAGCACCGACTGGGTGAAGTGCTCGTAGGTCAGGCCGAGAATTCCCTGCACCTGCGCCTTGACCTGGTCTGGTCCCTCGGCGAGCGGCTCGATGCTCGCCGCGAGCAGGTCAGTCAGCGGCGAGCTCGCTGGGATCTGCGGATCGAGCCGCTCAAGCCGCGCCTCCTTGGTGTGAACAAGGCCTTTCTTGTCGCGGGTTAGCGCCCTGACCGCCCCGTACCGCTGGCCGGCGGCCTCGAAAATCAGGCAGACCCGGCACGAGTTGGCCGCGGGAGCGAGTGCCTGAGCGATCACGTTCTCCTTGCCCCAGCGCGGGACCGTGCCGTACAGGGCGAAGCACAGGCCGTCGATCACTGTGCTCTTACCTGAGCCTGTCGGCCCAACGAGCGCGAAGAAGTCCACGTCATGCAGGTCGATGTCGGCCGGCTCGCGGTAGGAGCCGAACCCGTCGAGCAGCAGGCGCAGCGGGCGCATCAGGCGCCCCGTGTGCTGACCGCCGCGCGGCCAATGCCGTTGATCTGGCCCGCGCCAGTGAACTCGGTCCCGTCGGGTGCACCGGTGACCTCATCGAGCAGCTCGGCGAACATGGCTGCGATCCGGGGGTCGGCTACGTTCTGCTCGGCCAAGTAGTCGCCGAACAGCTGCAGCGGGCTCCGGCCGACCCTGCTTGGCCGGTCGCCATCGCGGCGGCGACCTTGACCCGGCCGCGGCCGGTGCGCGTCGTCGAGCAGCACCTCGAGCGTGTTCGGTAGCTTGTCCCTGACCAGGTCGCCGAGGCCAGCCCGGCCAGGCTCGGCGAGCACGACCCGCAGGTAATCATCGCCCGCTTGCTCCCCATCCGCGATCACCTGGTCGAGGGTCCCGCGCAGGGTTTTCAGGCCCCGCCCGCCCTGGATCGAGACGGCGGTGGCGTCGGCTCGGATTCCGGGCTCGGCAGTCACGATCAGGGCCGACGGCTCGTTGGCTTCCTCGCCGAAGTCGACGGCCAATGGTGACCCCGAGTAGTAGATGGGGCACGGACCAGGGATCTCCTGCTGGCGGTGCAGGTGCCCGAGCGCCACGTAGTGCGCGCTGACCGGGAACATGCTGGCGGGCAGTTCGTAGTCCAGGCTCGTCTGCACGTCGCGCTCGCCCCCGCCGCGGCGTCCGCCGAGCAGCGTCCCGTGCGCCATGACGACGTTGACCATGTCGGCGGTGAATCCACGTCGCGCTCGCCCCCGCCGCGGCGTCCGCCGAGCAGCGTCCCGTGCGCCATGACGACGTTGACCATGTCGGCGGTGAATCCCTCAGTGAGCACCCGCACGATCTCGGCGACCCGGCCTGAGTAGTCGAGCGCGTGCTCGGCGAACTCGTGGAACATCACCTCGGCGGCGCGCACCGCGTACCGGTGCGACAGGAAAGGAAGCGCAGCGACGCTGACCTGCGTGCCGTCGCGAGTACGCAGGTTCGTCGCGCCGCCGGCGTCCGGGCGCCTCGGCAGGCCGAGCACGTGCAGCCCGATCTCGCCGAGCACCGGACGGTACACCTGCTCGATCAGGGACTGGTTGTCGTGGTTTCCCGCGATGACGACGACCTCGCGGCGGTCTTCGCGCAGTGCAAGCAGCGTCCGCATGACCAGCCCTTGCGAGCGGGCCGCTGGCGCGGCGGTCTCGAAGAGATCGCCAGCGACGAGAACGAGATCGACGTTCTTGTCCCTGGCCGCCCGGACGAGGCTGCCGAGGACGGCCACGTGTTCGTCGTGCCTGTCCCTGCCCTTCAGCACCTTCCCGACGTGCCAGTCGCTGGTATGCAGGATCTTCATGCGGCTCTCCTAGAACGGCGGCACATCGTCGCCGGATACCGGGATGCCCGCGAACGGGTCGGCGGGCCGCGCCGGGCCGGTGTCGTGGCCGGTCCACTCCCCCTTCTCGCTCGGCCGCGTCGCCCAGGCCGGGAATGGGAAGTCAACCGCGAGCGGCACCGGGATGTCCGGCTGGGCGATGAACATCGTTCCTGGCTTGGCCAGCGTCGCTCGCTGCCGCTGCGCGGGCGGGAGGTATCCGTACTCCGGGCGCAAGGCTTCAGCGGCGTCGAGCCGCCCGGCGACCCGGATCGCGCAGTTCGCCAGGATGCGCCGCTCGACCTCGCTCGCGGTCTGCTGGGCGCCGATGAGGATCACGCCGAGCGAGCGGCCGCGCTCGGCCAGGTCGAGCAGGATCTGCTTGATCGGGCTGTCGCCTTCGCGCGGCGCGTATTTGTTGAGCTCGTCGAGCATGACGAACATGAGCGGGCGTGCCGTGCCTTGCCGCTCCTTGCGGGCGAACTCGGCCCGCAGCGTCACGCCTACCACGAACCGCTGCGCCCGGTCGGGGAGGTTGTGCAGGTCGATCACCGTGACCTGAGCACGCGAGGTGGTGATCGAGCGTTCGCCCCGGTGCGCCAGGTCGCCGCGGACGATCACGCCCAGCGGCACCACGGCCGACCGCAGCCGCCTGAGCAGGGCGTTGATGCTGCCCATTACGGTACTGCCGGCCACCCATGAGCCGCGCGTCCGGTCGTCGCCGAGCTCGGCTTCCAGCAGGCCCACCAGATCGCCGAAGGTACGGACAATCTTGTCGTTGGCCGGATCCACGCCGACGATCCGGACGGCACCGTCGGCGCCAGCTTTGACCGCGTCCCTGCGGAGCCGGGCGGCGACCTGGGCGATCAGCATCGTGTACTGGGCCCGCTCGTCCTCGGCATCGGCGAACACGAACGGGAGCAGCTCCAGCTCGCAGAACTCGGCGATGGTCCAGAAGAACGGGCTCACCGCCCGGTCCCTGGCGTGCACGTCCGGCGTCCCCGACGGATCGTCAGGCCGCGGCGGCGCGAACACGCGTACATTGCCGAACGGGGTGGCGGGCAGCCCCAGGTCGGCGTATCTGGCTGCCTGAGCGGGCGTCAGCCTGCTGTTGGCGTAGTCGAGGAATAGCAGGTCCTCGCCTTTCACGCTGAACACGAGCGCCTTGGTGTTGTGCGCTTCGCCGGCCAGCACGCCGCAGTTGGTGATCGAGTGCAGCAGGAACATCGCGAACGAGGTCTTCGTCGCGATGCCTGATACCCCGGAGATCGACACATGGGCGCCGCGGGTGCCATCGATGAACTCGAAATTAACGAAGACGGGCTGGCCGTCTCGGCCGAACCCGACAGGAACCCGCGAGCTCCCCATCTCGTCGAAGTACAGCGCGGCCTCGCGCTCGGCTCCGACCGCCCGGCTCACGGTGGCGCCGGGCAGTGGCGGCACGTACAGCTCCGGTTCGACCCGGGTTACAGTCACCTCGGCGACCTCGCAGACCTCGGCGGGCAGCGCGCCACTGTCGATCAAGAACACATCGGAGGCGAAGCGGGCGCCCTCGTGCACCGCCTCAATGTTGGTCACCACTCCAGCGATCCGCACCGCTTCCCGGCCAGGCAGCGGCCGGTGCGTGACCACCACGTCGTCGAGCTGCGCGTACTGACCGGGCGCAAGTCCTAGGGAGAACTTCAGCGGCGTAGCGGGAACCGTGCCGACCACAAGGCCAAGCGCATCGGGCTCACCGGCCACCAAACCCCCACAAGGCGCGAGATGTCATTAGCTCACCGGGAGCCTACGCCCACGCGGCGACATTCGATGGCCGCTTCGTGCCTCGCCACCGGACCGGGGCCGAACGTGGTGCGAGGCAGCTACCGGACACCGGCCTCCGGGTGAGGCACTGAGCCCAGCGATCAGGCTCGCGCCGCCGACTCCTCGAGCGCGCGCCGGACAAGGACACGAGCCAGGTGCTCCCGGTAGGCGCGCGGGCCATTGAGATCATCGGGCGGGCTTGTACCGTCGGCTGCGTGGGCCGCCGCCTGGCTCGGGCCCATGCCGGACGCGAGCGCGCCCTCCACCGCGGCCGCCCTGACCGGTGTAGCGCCCATGTTGACCAGCGCCACGTTCGCTCCCTGGACCGCGACGCCGACGATCGCCCAGTCGATACCGCGCTTGGTGAACTTCTGGAACGACCAGCCAGCTGACTGGGGTTTGCGGATCCGGATCTCGGTCAGCAGCTCGCCCGGCTGCAGGGCGGTCTCGAACAAACCGAGGAAGAAATCATCCGCCACTATTTCGCGGCTGCCTGACGGCCCGCGGGTGCGGAAGGTCGCGCCGAGCGCGAGCGCGACCGCTGGCAGGTCAGCAGCGGGATCGGCGTGCGCGAGCGAGCCGCCGATGGTGCCGCAATGACGCACCTGGGGATCCCCGACCTGTCCGGCCGCATGGGCGAGCAGCGGCAGCTCGCTGCCGACCAGGCCCGAGCGCGCCAGCTCGTCATGCGTGGCGAGGGCGCCGACCGCGATGTGGCCGTCATCCTCGCGGACGTAGCTCAGCTCGCCCAGCCTGCCGATGTCGACGATCGTCTCAGGAACGGCCAAGCGCAGCTTCATCAGCGGCATCAGCGAATGGCCGCCAGCCAGGAATTTCCCGTCTTCGCCCGCCTGAGCAGCTAGATTCAGTGCCTCCTCAACCGAGGAAGCGCGCTTATAGGTGAAAGGTGCCGGGATCAACTGGGCCGCCCTTCGCTGGCCGCGGCAAGAACCGCCCTGACAATGTTGTGGTAGCCGGTACACCGGCAGAGGTTACCCTCGAGGGCGGTCCTGACCTCGTCCTCGGTGGGAGACGGGTTCTCCGCGAGCAGCGAGACGCTGGCCATCACCATGCCCGGGGTACAGAACCCGCACTGCAGGCCGTGCTCGGCGCGGAAAGCGCGCTGCATCGGGTGCAGCTCATCGGAGTCCCCGCTCAGCCCCTCGACCGTCGTGACCTCCCGCCCGTCGGCCTGGGCGGCGAGCACGGTGCACGACTTCACCGACCGGCCGTCGAGCAGGACCGTGCAGGCACCACAGGAACTGGTGTCGCAGCCGACATTCGTCGCCGTGAGGCCGGCCACATCCCGCAGGAAGTGGACGAGCAACGTCCGATCCGCCACCTCGGCAGCGATCTGTTTGCCGTTCACGCTTACCGTGACTTTCACCGGGCAATCCCTTCCTCCGCCGCGCTGATCGCGGCCCAGACCCTGGCCGGCGTGAGTGGCATGTCGATATGGCGGACGCCGAGATGGCTGACCGCGTCGATGACAGAATTCTGCGCCGCGGGCGTGGCGCCGATCGTCCCAGCCTCGCCGATGCCCTTGGCGCCCAGAGGATTAATGGTCGCGGGCGTCTCGCTGGTCAGCAGCTCGAAGCTCGGCAGCTCGGCGGCGGTGATGATGGCGTAGTCGACGAGCGTCCCCGTGATCGGATTGCCCTCCGTGTCGTAAACCATCTCCTCGAGCAGCGCCTGTGCTACGCCCTGGGCGATGCCGCCGTGCCGCTGTCCCTCCGCCAGCACCGGGTTCAGCAAAGTGCCCGCGTCGTCCACGGTGACGTGCCGGATCAGGCGGGCCTTGCCGGTCTCGGTGTCGACCTCGGTGACGGCCAGGTGGGTGCCGAACGGGAACGTCGGCTTTCCCTCGGTGTAGTTCACGTCCGCTGCCAGGCCAGCCTCGCCCGCGTGAGCGGCGACCTGGGCCCAGGTCATGCTGCTGGCCGGGTCGCCGCGGACCTGCCAGACGCCCAGGTCGACGTTCAGCTCGAGGTCGTCCTCGCTGGCCTCGAGCATGTCAGCCGCCAGCCTGCGGGCCTGCTCCTTCACCTCCACCGCTGCCTTCTGCACGGCGACGCCACCAAGCTGCAGCGACCGCGACGCGTAAGTGCCGACTCCAGCAGGGATCAGGTCGGTGTCGCCATGGATCACGGTGACCTTCGACATGTCGATGCCCAGCTCGGCCTCTACCAGCATCGCCCAGGCCGTATGGTGGCCCTGGCCGTGCGCCGAGCTGCCGGTGTATACCGTGGCCGTGCCATCATCGTGCACGACGAGCCTGGCGGTTTCCCCGCCGTCCGCGTCGGCGGCGGTGATCTCGACGTAACTCGCGACGCCGATGCCGAGCTGCTGCACATCGCCGCGCTCGCGGCGGCGCTCCTGCTCCGCCCGCAGCTCGGCATAGCCAGCGCCTGCCAGCACCTTGTCGAGCGCCTCGACGTAGGCCCCGGTGTCGTAGGTAGCGCCGCTGGGCGAGGTGAACGGGAACCTGTCGGCCGGGACCAGATTGATCCGGCGAACCTCCGCCGGGTCCATGCCGATCTCGGTCGCGAACAGGTCCACTGCGCGCTCGATCGCCGCCGTCGCCTCTGGCCGGCCAGCACCCCGGTAGGCGGAGATCGGCGTCGCGTTGGTCACCACGACCTGGTACGCGGTCTCGACGTGGCCGATGTCGTACGGGCCAGCTGCCATCAGGCTGGTGAGGAAGGGCAGGAAGCCGCCCATCCGGGGGTAAGCCCCTGTGTCCTGCACGATCTGGAGCCGGTACGCCAGGATACGCCCGTCCCTGGTGCCGCCGATCTTGACGGCGTGCCGCTGGGCCCGGCCGTGGGTCATGCCGAGCATGTTCTCGCTGCGGGTCTCCGCCCAGCGCAGCGCGCGGCCGGTGTGCTTGGCGGCCCAGGCGACGATAAGCCCGTCCCGGTCCACTCCGATCTTGGCGCCAAACCCGCCGCCGACGTCAGGGGCGATCACGCGGATGTTCGCGGGGTCTAGTCCCAGCGCGCCGGCCAGAATGAAACGGGCAATCTGTGCGTTCTGGGTACTGACCCAGACGGTCAACTTGCCGTCGGCCCAGCGAGCAGCCGTGGCCCGGCCCTCCAGCGGCACCGGCGCGAGCCGCTGGTTGACGATCTCACGCTCCACGACCACGTCGGAGCCGTCGAAGGCAGCGCCGTCGGCCGGCGTCCCGGTGGCACATACGACGTTCGATCCAGCCGCAGGGAACAGAAGCGACTCGCCGGCCAGCGCCCCGTCGAATCCGACAACCGCGGGAAGCAGGTCGTAGTCCACGCTGACGAGCTCGGCTGCGTCCTCGCCCTGGTACCGGTCATCGGTGATGACGACCGCCACTGGCTCGCCGACGAAGCGGACCCGGTCAACGGCGAGCAGCGGCTCGGACCAGGGTCCGCCGAGCGGCAGCGGCGCTCCCTCGGTGCCCGTCAGCCCGCTGTCCGGCGGTGGCGGCGGCAGGTCGTCCATGTCGGCCACGGTCAGCACGGCGACCACGCCTGGGGCATCCTTGGCCGCGGACACGTCGATGCCGGTGATGGCCGCATGGGCGACCGGGCTGCGCACGAATGTCACGCGCGCTGCCTGCGCCAGCTCAGGTACGCGCAGGTCGTCGACGTACGTGCCGCCCGCGGTGAGCAGCCGCGGATCCTCGGTCCGCACCACCCTGGTACCTAGGATGCTCATCTGGCTTCCTGTCCTTCCGATGCCGGAACGCGCGTGGCCGATGGCCGGGCTCGCGGTTCGCTCAGTATTACGGCGGGGGCAGCGTCAGTGCAACCGTGTGCACCGGCTCCAACTGTGAAACTACGGGCAGGGCCCATGGCCGGGCGGCAGAAACATGACACACTGCGCGGAAGGATCAGAGCGGCGCACCGATCATAGTGAAACGGAGCGAACGGAGCGATATGTCATGATCGAGCCCTATCAGGCCATTGGCCTCGTGCCGACCATGCGCGGGATCCGCAGTCGCGACGAGATCGGTGTCAACCTCGAGCATCTGTCGCACCTGATCAAGGCCGCTTCGTGGCTGTCCAGCCTGGACCTGCCGGTCCGGCTGATCGCCGTGCCCGAGGGCGCATTGCAGGGTTTCAATGACGAGGTACTCGACCTCGATCACGAGGACTTCGCCAAGCAGTGCGCGATCGACATTCCCGGGCCGGAGACGGACTATCTCGGCCAGCTCGCCAGGCAATGGAACGTATACCTGATGGCCCAGGCCAAGGCCAGGCACCCCGAATTTCCCGGCCGGTTCTTCAATGTCGGCTTCGTGCTCAGCCCCGACGGCGAGGTCATACTCCGGCATCACAAGGTAGTGCCGCTGCTGCCGGTCGAGCACTCGGTGACGCCGCACAATGTCTGGGACCGGTGGATCGAGCTCTACGGCCGCACCCTGGACGCGTTCTATCCGGTCGCGGAAACCGAGATCGGCAGGCTCGGGTTCCTGATGGCCAACGAGGGCTCGTATCCGGAGAACGCGCGCGGCCTGGCCATGAACGGTGCCGAGGTGGTCTACCGCGGCCCTTATCCGCATCCGCACGTGGGCAACGGGCTGTTCGAGGTCCAGAACCGGGCGCGGGCGCTGGACAACAATATGTACCTGATCGCCTGCAACGTCGGCACCTACTACCTCCATGCGGAATCTGACGTTCCGATCGATACGTTCGGCGGCGGCTCAGCCGTGATCGATTACCGGGGTCAGATCGTCGGGCGGCACGACTATAGCGGTGGATCATCCTGGGTCGCCGGCACCATCGACGTCGAGGCGCTGCGCCGGTTCCGTGCCAGTGCGCAGTGGGACAACTGGATCAAGGACCTGACCACCGAGCAGTACCAGCTGATCTACGAGCAGCCGATCTACCCGAAGAACATCTACCTGGACCAGGCACCCTTCACGCACGAGGAGTACCGGCGCGAGATCATCGCTAAGCAGATCGAGCTCATGCATGAGCGCGATATCTGGGTACCGCCCGAGCGTTAATCCGGTGGCTGTAGTCAACGGCAGTGGCCGGCGGCCGTCAGCGCAGATCAGGGCGGCATAGTTCTCATTCGGGTCAGAGTAGGAACAGATCGACTTCACCGAGCCGCTGGCTGACTGCCGCCTGCGCGGAATGTGTAGCGGCTGTGCGGCGGTTGGCACGAGCGTGGACAATCCGCGGGAGTCACTGCCGCTGGCCGTGCTCGACTTTGTCGGGATCGAGTACGGCGAGAGCGCGAGCGCGTCGGTCGCGGGTGCCGTGAGCGTCGCGCAGGCCGTCGAGGCCGCGGGATACCGGCGCTACTGGGTCTCCGAGCACCACAACATGACCAGCCTGGCGTGCAGCGCGCCGGAGCTGCTGACCGCGCACGTCGGCGCGCTCACCACCCGGATCAGGGTCGGGGCCGCCGGGATCATGCTGCCCAATCACGCGCCGTTCAAGGTCGCCGAGACCTTCAGGACGCTGCTGGCCATGTACCCAGGGCGGATCGACCTGGCACTGGGCAGGGCCCCGGGTACCGATCCGCTCACCGCGCACGTCCTGCGCCGCGGCATGGTCGGTGATGCCGCGGCAGAATTCCCCGGTCAGGTCGCCGAGTTGCTCGCGTTCCTTGGCGACGGCTTCCCGGCCGGTCACCCGTACGAGCGCCTCATCGCTGCGCCCGTTGTCGCCGAGCGGCCCGAGCTGTTCGTGCTCGGATCGAGCGGCTACGGACCGCGGTTCGCTGCGGTCAACGGCATGAGCGCCGTGTTCGCCCACCACATGAGCCCCGACATAGCGTTCGAGGCGCTCAGGGAGTACCGCCGCAGCTTCGCGCCCCGCGCCGACGGCGACACGCCGTACTCCGCGATGTCGGTGCTCGCCTTTGCCAGCGAGGACGAACAGGCCGTCGTCGACTTCGAGGCAGCGTGGACGCTGACGATCAGCAACATCCGCCGCGGCAAGCGGGAGCCGCTCCGTCCTGAGCAGGTGCGCGACCTGGCCAGATCCGAGGAGTTCAAGTCCCGGCGGGGTGACGACGGCCGGATGGTGACGGGCGAGCCTAAGTCGGTGGGCGAGCGTCTTCTTGAGATGAAGGAGCTGGCCCAGGCGGACGAGATTGTCGTCGTGACGCCGAGCCTGGACCGGGACCGGCGCAAGGCCAGCTACGCGGCGCTTGCCGATGCGTGGCGCCGCGCCAGCTAGCCCAGGAGCGAGTCGCTTGAATCGGCGATCCCTGCTGCGCCCGGTTGAGCGAAGATAGCCAGATGATCGACCTCATCCTCCGCAATGCGAAGCTGGCCGGGCAGGACACGCCAACCGATCTCGGTGTCACCGACGGCGTCATCGTCGCCATCGGTGACGACACGACCGCCGCCGAGACCATCGACCTGGGCGGACGCCTGGTGACTGCGCCGCTCGTCGAACCGCACATCCACCTCGATGCGGCGCTGACCGTGGGCCAGCCGCGGCCCAATGTGTCGGGCTCGCTGTTCGAGGGCATCGCCATCTGGGCCGACCGGGTAGCGGACCTCAGCTACTCCGACGTCCAGTCGCGGGTAAGCCAGATCCTGCGCTGGCAGCTCGCCTGCGGCGTACAGCACGTCAGGAGCCACGTAGACGTGTGCGATCCCGAGCTGCGCGCGCTGCGCGCTCTCGTCGACCTGCGCGAGCAGGTGCGCGGCCTCATCGATCTGCAGCTAGTGGCCTTCCCGCAGCAGGGGATTCTCGGCTTCGACGGCGGCCGCGAGCTGATGCGCAAGGCGGTGCAAATCGGGGCCGACGTCGTCGGCGGGATCCCGCACTACGAGCTGACGCGCGAGGACGGCGTGGAGTCCGTCAGGTTCGCGATGGCGCTGGCTGACGAGCACGGCCTGCGCGTCGACATCCACTGTGACGAGACCGACGACGACCATTCGCGCTTCGTCGAGGTGATGGCGGCCGAGACGATCCGCCGGGGCATGTCGGGCCGGGTCACGGCCAGTCATACGACCGCGATGCACTCCTACAACAACGCGTACGCGCACCGGCTGATCACCAACATCGCCAGGGCCGGCCTGCATATGGTGACCAACCCGCTCGACAACTCGGTCCTGCAGGGACGCTTTGACACGGGGCCGATCAGGCGCGGTCACACCCGCGTGAAGCAGCTCCTTGAGGCCGGCGTCAATGTCTGCATCGGGCATGACTCGGTGATGGACCCGTGGTACCCCCTCGGCTACGGTGACCCGCTGCAGGCCGCCTTCGTGCTCGTCCACCTGGGCCAGATGTCGGGCGATGCCGAGCTGCGCCAGCTGATCGAGATGATCACCACGAAGCCCGCGGCGGCTCTAGGCGTCCCCGGCTACGGCCTGCGCCCGGGCGGGCCGGCCGACCTGGTCGTCTTCGACGCACCATCGGAGGCGGACGCACTGCGCCTGATCGCACCGCGCACGCTCGTGCTGCGCGGCGGCAGAGTCGTCGCACGGTCGGTCCCGGCCCGGCGCACCGTGGTCTGGGACGGCACCGAGCAGGAGGTCACCTTCCTACGGCCCTGACGTGGCCGGCGTTGTCAGGTGGCCGGCGCGGTCACCGGCTCATCAGGAATGTGCAGGGCCTCCTCGACGTTGGCCTCGCCTTGCAGCCTGAAGAAGAGTGCGTATAGCAAGGCGGCGAGCACGAAGCCCACCTCGAAGGCGAGGTCGCCGAACGAGGCGTTGTGCTTGGGCACGACGCCGACGTACTTGGTCTGGTTGGCGAACAAGTAGATCGACACGACGGTGGCGATGAGCATCGCGGCGAAGCCGGCCCATGGGTTGTGCTTCCGGTCGAACAACAGACCGTCGACTCGCTTGCCACGGCGCAGGAGCTGGTCGGCGAAGAACACGCCGAGCCACGGACCGATCCAGTAGGAGATCACCAGCAGGAAGTCGGTGTACTTGACTCCGGCATCGCTCAGGCCGGACAGCGCGACAAAAAATCCGATGACGCCGAACGCGAGCGCCACGATGGCTCGCCGCAGGGCGAGCGGTAGCTTGACGCCGAGCGCGAGGAAGGACATCGAGCCCGAGTAGACGTTGAGCGCGTTGGCGCAGATCGCTCCGAGCGCGATCGCTAGCAGCGTGACGTCGGCGAGCGGGGTGGCCAGGTGGCTGGTGAACCCGGCCGTCGGGTTGTTGGCGTACTTGCTGATGCTCGTGATCGTGGCCCCGGCGGCGCCGACGACCTCCAGCGCGACGCAGGACAGGAAGACGCCGAGGGCGGCCCAGAGGCCAGTCGCCCTGCGGTTCGTATCCGGCGGCAGGTAGCGGGTGTAGTCGCTGGCGAATGGGTTCCAGCCGGCCGCGTAGCCGAAAGCAGCGCCTAGCGTGATCAGGAAGCCGCCTAGGCTGTTGGTCGCATGCGCGCCAGCGTGCGCCTTGGACAGGATCACGACCGACGCGATTGCGAAGACCACCACAAGGAACGGGAATGCCCACCGCTCGAACATGTGCACGAAGTTGTGCCCGAAGAAGGCGACAGCGATCTGCAGCACCACGATGATCAGCAGGCAGACCTTCGAGTTCCAGCCGAGCAGTGCGTTGAGCGCGAACGCGCCGCTGACGCTGTTGACCGCGAACCAGCCAATCCCGGCAACGACGGCGTTAATGCCGGCAGGCAGGATGTTGCCGCGGAATCCGAATCCGATCCTGGACAGCACCATCTGCGGCACTCCGAACAGCGGCCCGCGCGCGGCGAGAAAGCCCATGGACAGTGACCCCAGGGCAGTGCCGAGCACGATCGCGAGAGTGGCCAGCCAGAATGACAGGCCGAAGAACCAGACTCCGATGATGCCCACGAAGATCGTCGCGAACTCCATGTTCGGCGACACCCAAGTCCAGAACTGCTGATGTGGCTTGCCGTGGCGGTCGCCAAGCGGGATGAACTCGGCTCCGCCCGGCTCCACGGCAGTGACCTTGGCCCCGTAGCTGCCTTCACGTACCTCAGCCTCGATGACGGCGGTCGTCGCATGACTGGATCCGGTCACTTGCGGTCAACCCCTTCGCTAGCCCCAAATTCCTCCATGTTCACGGTATGGGTGACGCGGATCGGACGTCCAGCACCGGCGTCCTGACTCTCCGGGGCGCCGCGGCGGCGCAGTCGGGCCCCGGCGGCCAGCCGGTGGCCGTGGCCAGCGGGTTCTGTGAACCTGGCGCGCCGCGACGACCTGATAGGGCAGCCGCTTTTCGTTAAGGGTCGCGGTGCCGGCGCGACGTGAGTGCGCGCGGCTGAAGGGCGGGGGCCGGAATGCTTTTGCTGCCGGCGTGGATCTGCGGTTGGAATTGCCAGATCTGCCGCAGAATGCCGTGATGCTGGGTTACCTGCGAGGGCAGGCGAGCCCGCCGAGTGGCGCTGATGAT
>Ga0209131_1001407_pt1 | contig 16656 bp, 17 predicted proteins | sample GraSoi_2013_40cm_FD_185826 | JGI IMG/M metagenome (GOLD analysis project Ga0209131, IMG submission 185826) | Grasslands soil microbial communities from the Angelo Coastal Reserve, California, USA - Sample 9_17_2013_40cm (SPAdes) (version 2) | ecosystem: Environmental > Terrestrial > Soil >...
TTCGCAAAGTGTTTGACTTGCCTTCGTTCGAGCGCCGGCTTGGCCGGCGCCCCCCTGTTTCGGGGGAGGCTCGGAGGGGGCCCCCTCTTAGACACCAGAAGGGGCCCCCTTCGATGGCTTAGCGCCCCTTGAACTGGGGCTCGCGCTTCTCGACGAAGGCGCGCGCGGCCTCGCGATGGTCCTCGGTCATGCCGGTGCGCGTGTGGTTCCACGCCTCGAGGTCGAGCATCTCCTTGAGCGACGCGCTCTCCGCCGCGTTCATGTTCCGCTTCATGTAGCGATAGGCCACGCGCGGCCCCCGGGCCAGCCGTGAGGCCAGCCCCATCGTCTCCTCCTCGAGCCGCGCGTCTTCCACCACCCGGTTCACCAGGCCCAGCCCGAGCGCCTGCTGGGCGTCGAGCAGGTCCGCGGTGAAGTAGAGCTCGCGCGCCTTGGCGGTGCCGACGAGCTGGGTCAGGTAGTAGCTGCCGCCGAAGTCGCCGGAGTACCCGACGCGCGCGAACGCGGTGCCGAGCTTCACGGTGTCGCTCGCGATGCGCATGTCGCAGGCCATCGCCAGCGAGAGTCCGGCGCCCGCGGCCGGCCCGCGCATCATCGCGATGGTGGGCTTGGGCATCTCGTGCAGCCAGCGCGAGGTCTCCATGCGCGAGCGGAGCGCCTGCGCCTTCTCCTCCATGGTCTGGCCGCCCAGCTCGGTGCCCTCGGCCATGGCCTTGACGTCGCCGCCCGCGCAGAAGCCGCGGCCGGCCCCGGTGAGCACGACCACCCCGACCGCCGCATCTTCGGCGAGCCGCGGGAGGGCCTCCAGCAGCGCGTCCAGCATCGGCCGCGACATCGCGTTCAGCCGATCGGGGCGGTTGAGCGTCAGCACGGCCACTCCGTCCTTCACCTGCTCGATCAGATCAGCGCTCATCGTGGCTCTCCTTGGGCCGAAGCACGGCCGGGTGATTGTACAATGAAGCTCCGACGATGGGACGCGCGATGGTCTGGCTGCTCGCGGCGGCATGGAGCGTGGCCGTGGTGCTCCCCGCCGCGGCCGACCGTGCCACCCAGATCCACACGATCGAGGTCGGCGGTCTCACCCGGACCTACCTGCTGCACGTGCCGCCGTCCCTGCCCGCGGGCCCGGTGCCGCTCGTGCTCGTCTTCCACGGCGGGGGCGGCAACGGCATCGGCACCGAGCGCCTCACCCGCTTCAGCGAGCTCGCCGATCGGGAGGGCCTCCTCGTCGCGTACCCGGAAGGCGTCGGGCGGAACTGGTACGACGGGCGCGAGTTCGCCACCGGCTCGCGCGCCCACCGCGAGCGGATCGACGACGTCGGCTTCGTGGCCGCGGCGCTCGACGCGATCGCGCGGGCGCACGCGGTGGACCCGCGGCGGATCTACGCCACCGGCATCTCCAACGGCGCGGTCTTCTCCCACTACCTGGCCGCGCACCTGTCCCCGCGCATCGCGGCCATCGCGCCGGTGGTGGGCGGCATCGCGGATCCTCCCGACGCCTGGTTGCGACCCGAGCGGCCGGTCTCCGTGCTCATCCTGCAGGGGACGACGGACCCGCTGGTGCCGTACCGGGGCGGCGCCATCGCCTTCGGACGCGGCCGGATCATCGACACCGAGGAGGCGGCGCGCCGCTGGGCCTGGCTCGACGGGACCGCGCCCGAGCCCCGCTCGACGGTGCTCCCCGCGCCCGGCAAGGACCACTGCGGCGGGCTCCGGCTCACCTACTCGGGCGGCCGCGACGGCAGCGAGGTGGTGCTGGTGCGGCTCGACGGCGGCGGCCACACCTGGCCCGGCGGCACCCAGTACCTGCCGGAGGGGCTCATCGGCCGCGTCTGCCGCGACTTCAGCGCCACGTCGATCATCTGGGAGTTCTTCCGCGCGCACCCGAAGCCGTAGTCGCGGTATGCTCCCGGGCCGGAGGGATCACCGATGGCCGCGGACGAGATCGAGCAGCGGGTGCGCCGGGTCCTCGACGGACTCGGGCTGCCCCACGAGATGGTGGAGATCGACCCGCAGTACGCGGACACCGCCGCGTTCTGCGCGCAGTACGGCTACCCGATGGAGCAGTCGGCCAACACGATCGTCGTCGGCTCCAAGAAGGAGCCGAAGGTGTACTGCGCCTGCGTGGTCCGCGCCACCCGGCGGGTGGACGTCAATCACACGGTGCGGAAGCTGCTCGGCGTGTCCCGGCTCTCGTTCGCCGATCCGGAGGAGACTCGCGCGCTCACCGGCATGATGCTGGGCGGCGTCACCGTGTTCGCCCTGCCCGCCGATCTGCCGATCTACGTGGACGAGGGGCTGATGTCGCTGCCCTGGATCATCCTGGGCGGCGGCACCCGGTCCCTGAAGGTGAAGATCTCGCCGGACGTGTTCCGCGTGCTGCCGGGTGCGTCGGTCACGCCGGGGTTGGTGACCGAGTCCTAGGAGCTACTCGCGGAGGGCCCCGGCGAGAAGGCCCCGCACCAGGTAGCGCTGGAAGCCCACCACGATGAGGATGGGCGGGAGGCTCGCGAGCAATGACGCGGCCGCGATGTCGCCCCAGGGCACCTCGAAGACGCCGGGGAACAGGGCGAGCGCGACCGGCACGGTGCGGCTGGCCTCGCTGGCCGTGAAGCTGTAGGCGAAGAGGAACTCGTTCCACGAGAACAGGAACGCGAGCAGCGCGGCGGAGGCCATGCCCGGCGCGGCCAGCGGGAGCACGACCCATCTCAGGGTTGCCAGGCGGTCCGCGCCGTCCACCGCCGCCGCCTCCTCGAGCGCGCGCGGGATCTCCCGGATGAAGCCGGTGAGCAACCAGATCACCAGCGGCAGCGCGAACGAGCCGTTGGCCAGGATGAGGGCCAGCCACGTGTCGCGCAGGCCGAGCGCGCGCATCAGCAGGTAGAGCGGGCTCACGGTGGCGATCTGGGGAAACGCGGTGGCCGCGATCATGGCGAGCAGGATCACCCCGCGCCCCCGTACCGGCAGTCGCGCGAGCGCGTAGGCGGCGAGGGCCCCCAGCCCGACCGCGAGCAATGTGCTCAGCAGCGCGATGCCCAGGCTGTTGACGAGGGCGCGCGGCATCAGACTCTGGCGGAAGACCACGTCGTAGTGGACCCACGTGAGATGGCTCGGCAGGAGCCGGGTCAGGGGCAGCAGCTCGGCGTCGGGCCGCATCGAGGTGAGCGCCTGCCAGAAGAAGGGCGACGCATAGGCCACCAGGGCGAGGAGCACCAGACCGTCGCGCGGCCGGATCGGCCTCACGCCGCCGCCTCCTGGCGACCGATCACGCGCAGGTACAGGACGGCCACGAGCATCACGAGCGCGAACACCACCACGCCGATGGCGGAGCCGAAGCCGATCTGGAGCGTCTGGAACAGCGCGCGGTACGCGTAGACGGTGAGCGACTCGGTGCTGCCCGCCGGCCCCCCGCCGGTCAGCACGAACATGATGTCGAAGGCGCGGATCGCGTCGAGCGTGCGGAAGAGCAGGGTCACCAGGAGGATCGGCCGCACGAGCGGCCACGTGATGCGGGTGAAGGCCTGGAGCCCCGCGGCGCCGTCCACCTCGGCGGCCTCGTAGAGATCCGGCGGGATGGTCAGCAGGCGCGCGTAGCAGAGCAGCGCCACGAACGGGGTGGCGCGCCACACGTCGGCCAGGATGAGGGACGGCAGGGCGAAGGCCGGATCGCCCAGCCAGTTGATCGCGCGGCCGCCCAGCAGGAAGTTCACGAGCCCGCCCGCCGGGTGATAGAGCCACTCGAACATCTTGGCGGTCACCACCGACGGCAGCGCCCAGGCCAGGAGCAGGAGCGCGAGGGCGGTACGCCGGCCGCCCCGCTGCCCGCGCAGCGCCACCGCGATGGCCAGGCCCAGCGCGCCCTCCAGCGCGACCGAGGCCACCGTGAATACCCCGGTGACCCACGCCGCGTTCCAGAAGCGCGTGTCCACCGCCAGGAACGCGAAGTGCTCGAGCCCGGCCCAGCGGGAGATACCGAACACCGGGATGCGGTACTGGAGCGCGAGCCAGAGCACCCAGAGCGCGGGATACACGGTCAGCGTGCCCAGAACGAGGAGGGCCGGGCTGAGGAGCAGCCAGGCCAGGCGACGGTCGCTCACGGGGTCACCGACCGCAGGAGGTGCTGGACCTGGGCGCCGGCGTCCTGCATCGCGCGCTCGGGGGACTTGCGGCCGACCAGCACCGCGGAGAACTCGGGCTGGAGCGTGGTGGAGAGCATCAGGTAGTAGGGCGTGATGGGCCGGGGATGGCCGCGGAGCATCAGCCCGTGAAGCGCGGGCAGGCTCGGGTCGCGCGCGATCAGCCCCGCGTCGCGGTAGAGCGCGGGGCGCGAGGGGCGGAGCGCGGCGCCCTCGGTCATGGCGCGCTGGGCGGTCTCGCTGGTGAGAAAGCGCGCGAGCTCCACCGCGAGGGCCGCGTGCCGGGTTCGCGCGCTCACCGCGAGATGCGCGCCCCCCGTCGAGGCCGCGCCGACCGGGCCGTGGCGCAGGCGCGGGATCGGCGCCACGCCCACCTTGCCGCGCACGCGCGAGTCCGGCAGCTCGAACAGGTCGAGCGCGTAGGGCCAGCCCCGCAGGAAGATCGCGCGGCCGTCGCCGAAGGGCCGGCGCGTCAGCTCCTCGTCCCCCGCGGTGACCCAGGGCGGGCTCACCCCGCTCTCGATGAGGCCGCGCAGGAAGGCGAGGGCCTCGCGGGCGCGCTCGGCCTCCGGGAACGGCCGCCCGGCGTCGTCGAGGAGCCGGGCCCCGTTGGCCCAGAGCGCCTCCAGCACGTTGACCATGCCGCCCTCGTACTGCTTGCCCTGCCAGAGATAGCCGTCGAGAGTCGGATCGCGCTCCCCCGCGCGGATCCGCCGCACCTGCTCGATCAGCTCGTCGTAGGTCTCGGGCGGGCGAAAGCCGTACTTCGCGAGGAGATCGGCGCGGTAGTAGAGCAGGCCCACGTTCATGAACCAGGGCAGCGCCCAGAGCCGCCCGTCCTGCATCGCGGGCTCGATCGCGCTCGGGAAGTGGGCGTCGCGCTCGGCCGGGGCCACCGACGGGGTGAGATCGAGGATCCAGCCCGCGCGCGCGAACTCGGGCACCCAGATCACGTCGAGCATCATCACGTCGAAGGGCGGGCTGCCGCCCTCCAGGTTGATGACGTAGAACTGGTGCTGCTCGTCCGAGCTCCAGGTGAGCGCCTCGCTCTGCACGCGCACGCCCGGGTGGTCCGCCTCGAAGCGCCGGAGCAGCCCGGGCACCGGATCGGCCGGCCCCAGGATCTTGGCGTGCTTGAACACGAGCGTGATCGGCGCGCCCGCGACGGGGCGCTCGCCGCAGCCGCCCGCGAGCAGGGCCCAGACGAGCCACAGGAGCAGCGGCAGGGAGACACCGGCGGCCGCGGCGCGCGCCGGACGGGGCGCCATGGGCGGCGGTCCCGCGGGCTAGCCCACGCCCAGCAGGTCGCGCAGGGCGCCGCCCTCGGTCTTGAAGTAGTCGAACAGCACGCTCACGTCCCAGCCCATGCAGAAGTGGTAGACGCCCTGGTCGAGATAGGCCTTGGCCTCGTTCGGGTGCGAGATCTCGGCCCGTGGAGCGATCCCGAGCCGCAGCGCGGTCCTGATCACGTGTCGCTCCGCCTCGATCACGCGCGGGTGATTCCACTGGCCGGGCAGGCCGATGCTCATCGAGTAGTCGGCGGGCCCGAACTGCACCATGTCCACCCCCTTCACCGAGAGCATCGCCTCCAGGTTCTCCACCGCGGAGGCCTTCTCGATCATCACCGCCACCACCGCGTCGTCGAGCGCCTGCACGAAGGCGGGCGAGCCCACGTCCATCACGTAGCCGACGTCGCGGCGCATGCCCACCCCGTGGATGCCGCCCGCCTCGGGGGTCTCCGCGCGCACGCTGCGCACGCACTCGCGCACGTCGTCGGGCGTGCGCGGGTCGGCGAAGAGCACGTTCTGGATGCCGGAGCCGATGGCCCGCACCGCCAGGTAGGTGCGGGGCTGCTGCTCGACCTTGAACATGGCCGACATGTGGTCGAAGGTGTTCACCGCCCGCCCGAGATTCTCGAGCGCGAAGAGATCGTAGGGCGCGTACTCGCCCGCGAACTCCACGTAGTCGAAGACCCCCGCGTGGCCGGCCAGCTCCACCACCGCCGGCCACGCCGAGTGGATGTGCGTGCCCAGCGTGGGCCGTCCCGCCCGCAGCAGCTCCCGGAGTCGATTGCGTCGCATGCGCCGAGTCTAGGGGGGCAGGTGCGCCCCGTCAATCACCGCGCTATACTCGCCCGGTGCGCGACGCTTCCGGCCCGCTCGCCGATCTCCCACTGTCTGGTCCGCCCCTGTCCGATCTGCCCCTGTCCGATCTGGTCGTCCTCGATCTCACCCGCGTGCTCGCCGGCCCGTACTGCACGCGCCTGCTCGCCGACCTGGGGGCGCGCGTGGTCAAGATCGAGCGGCCCGGCGAGGGCGACGACATGCGGAAGAACCACCTCCAGATCGAGCCGGGCCGCGCCGACCAGTCCACCTACTTCATCCGCATCAATGTGGGCAAGGAGAGCGTCGCGGTGGACCTGAGCCACCCGCTGGGCCGCGGGGTGGTGGCCGACCTCTGCCGGGTCGCCGACGTCTTCGTCGAGAACTTCGCCCCCGGGGTGGTCGAGAGACTCGGCCTGGGCTACCCCGCGATGGCCGCGATCAAGCCCGATCTCGTCTACTGCTCGATCTCGGGCTTCGGCCAGACCGGGCCGTGGCGCGAGCGCCAGGCCTTCGCCCACATCATCAACGCGGCCTCCGGGATGATGCACCTCGACCAGGGCGATCAGCTCTCGCCCCGCGCGTCGAATCTCCAGGCCGCCGACGTGCTCGCGGGCACGCACGCCTTCGGCGCCATCCTGGCCGCCCTCCGGCGCCGCGATCGCACCGGGCAGGGCGCCTATCTCGACGTCTCGATGCTGGAGGCCCTGATCGCGGCCGACGACGTCTCCTACGCGGCGGTGCTGAACGGCGGCGAGGCGCAGGGCTCCCCGCGCCCCGCGATGGGTGTCTTCGCGGTGGGCGGCCGGCATCTCGCGCTGCAGACCGGCGGGGCCGCCGCGCTGTGGCCGCGCGTGCAGGCCCTGCTCGGCCGGCCCGACCTGGCCGCGGACCCGCGCTTCGAGACGCCGGACCAGCGCCGGCGCAACTGGTCCGCGCTGCGCGACATCATCGGCGAGTGGCTCGCGCGCTTCGCCACCGTGGACGAGGCGCTCGACGCGCTCCGGGGCGCGCGCATTCCCGCCGCCGCGGTGCTGATGCCCGAGGAAGTCGCCGCGCATCCGCATCTGCAGGCGCGCGGCGCCTTCCCCACCGTGCCGCACCCGGCCCGCGGCGACGTCCGCGTCACCGCCGCCCCGTTCCATCTCGACGGCCGCGCGGTCACGCCCGCGGGCCCGGCGCCCTACCGGGTCGGCGAGCACACGCGCGCCGTCCTCACCGGATTACTCGGCTACAAGGACCGCGAGATCGACGACCTCGCCCAGGCCGGCGCCGTCCAGGCGCCCCGAGGCGGAGACGACAGGAGAGACGAGACATGACCGCGACCCCGATGACCGGCGGCGAAGCCCTGGTGCGCTCCCTCTACACCGAAGGGGTCCGGGTGATCTTCGGGCTGCCCGGCGTGCAGCTCTACGGGGTGATGGCGGCGCTGCGCGCCGAGCCGCGCATCCGCTTCATCACCACGCGCCACGAGCAGGCCACGACCTTCATGGCGGACGGCTACGCGCGCGCGGGCGGCCGCTTCGGCACCGCCCTGGTGGTGCCGGGCCCGGGGCTGCTCAACGCGATGTCCGGCCTCTCCACCGCCTACTCGGCCTCCTCGCCGGTGCTCATCCTCTCCGGCCAGATCCCGCGCGACAGCATCGGCAAGGACATCGGCCTGCTCCACGAGGTCAACGACCAGCTGGACTGCATCGCGCCGGTCACCAAGTGGCGCAAGCGCGTGCTGCAGGTCGCCGACGTCCCCGCCGCGGTGCGCGAGGCGGCCATCCAGCTCCGCTCGGGCCGGCCGCGTCCCGTCGAGATCGAGATGCCGCCCGAGACCATGGAGGACGAGGGCCTCGCCGAGCTGCTGCCGCCCGCCGAGGTGCCCCGCCCCGCCGCGGCCGCGCGCGACGTGGACCGGGCCGCCGAGCTGCTGCTCGGCGCGCGCGCGCCCCTGATCTACGCGGGCGGCGGCGTCCACCTCTCCGGCGCGCACGACGCCCTCGCCGCGGTGGCCGAGCACCTGCAGGCCGGCGTCGCCCAGTCCGCCGAGGGCAAGGGCGCGGTGAGCGATCACAACGTGCTCTCGCTCGGCGCCGCCTACTGGCGCGACTCGCCGCTGCGCAACCACGTCCACGACGCGGACGTGGTGCTCGCGGTGGGCACGCGGCTGGCCCTCGTGACCTTCAAGCCGGGCACGCGCATCGTCCAGATCGACGCGGACGAGCGGGAGATCGGACGCAACCACAAGGACACCCTCGGCCTGGTCGGCGACGCGCGGGCCACCCTGGAAGCGCTCCTCGAGCGCCTGCGCGCGGCGTCCCCGCCCCGGGCCTCGCGCAAGGCGGAGCACGAGGCGCTCCGCGCCCGGATCGCGGCCGACAACACGATGGAGCCCAACGCCTCCATCATCACGTCGCTCCGCGCCGCGACGCCCGAGAACGCGATCCTGGTGGCGGGCATGACCCAGATCGGCTACTACTCGCGGCCGTTCTGGCCGGTCTACGAGCCGCGCACGTATCTCTCCTCGTCGTACTCCGGCAACCTCGGCTACGCCTACCCGGTGGCGCTCGGGGCCAAGGTCGCCCGTCCGGATCGCCCGGTGGTCTCGGTCTCCGGCGACGGCGGCTTCCTCTTCAACGCGCAGGAGCTCTCCACCGCCGCCCGCCACGGCATCAACGTGGTCGCGGTGGTCTTCAACGACAGCTCGTACGGCAACGTCGCTCGCGATCTCGACGAGTCCTGGGGCGGCCAGTACGGGGCCGATCTCAAGAACCCGGACTTCATGAAGCTGGCCGACGCCTTCGGGGTGCTCGGCCTGCGCGCCAAGGAGCCGACCGACGTCGGCCGCCTCGTGCGCGAGGCCATCGACAAGGACCGCCCCGCGCTGGTGGAAGTGCCGGTCGGCCGGATGAATCGTCCGCTGTTCTTCGCCTCACCGCGGAAACCGGTCAAGCAGCCGCGCTAGCGGGACGAAGCAGGCGGGGATGGGCGGCACGGCAGCACCGAGGTCGGGCGAGCGCGGGTCCGCGGACCGGCTGCGGTTCCTGGACGCGGTGCGCGGCTTCGCCCTGATCCTCATGATCGCGAACCACACCGGCCGGTGGTGGCAGGACGGCACCATGGGCTGGCCGCGCTACAACATGATCTACGCGACCATGGCGGTGGGCGCGCCGCTCTTCCTGTTCCTGGTCGGCTTCTGCCTGCCGCTGTCGTTCGCGCCGCGCCGCCAGGCGGGCGCCCCGGTCACCCTCGGAGTGGCCATGAAGTTCCTGCAGCGCGGCGCGAAGCTCGTGCTGGCGGGCTGGGCGCTCAACCTGGTGGTCTTCCGCGACGAGCCGTTCTGGGAAGGCGGCGTGCTCCAGACCATCGGCCTCGGCATCATCCTCGCCCTGCCCCCGATGCTCGTCCTGCACCGGCGGGCCGCCCGCTATCTCCTGGTGGCGTTCGCGCTCGGCTTCTTCGCCCTGTTCTCGATTCGCTACGAGGACATCGTGGCCTGGCTGCCCAACCACCAGGCGCTGGGCCGGATCTTCTTCTTCGAGTTCGCCCCGTGGCCGTGGCTCGCCATCGTGTGGATCGGCCTCTCCCTGGGCTGGGTCTTCGCGCTCCAGGACACCCCCGAGCGGCGCGCCCGCTACCTCGCGCGCATGGCGGCGGCGGGCGTCGCCTGTCTGGCCGTGTTCGCGATCTGGGACTGGGCGCACGGCACGCCGCTCCATCTCTCGCTGGCCTTCAAGCGCGATTTCATCGTCAACAACCACTGGATCGCGCGCGGGATCACGAGCTTCCTGTGTCTCGGCTCGGTCTTCTGCCTGCTCGGCCTCGCCTACTACGCGGTCGAGGTCCGGCGCCTGCCCGCCGAGTGGTTGGTGATCCTCGGGCGCACCGCGCTGATGCTCTACTTCCTCCATCACCTGATCGTGCTGACGCTCGCCAAGGAGTACCTCGGGCTCAAGCTGAACAACTGGTGGTGGTACGCGCTCGCGGACGCGGTGCTGCTGGCCCTCCTCGTCGGGATCGGCCGGCTCTGGCTCGGCATTCGCGGCATCGCGGCCCGTCGGCGCCTCCAGCCCGCGTAGCGCCGGTGCTCTTTTCCGGTCGGGGCCTGACGAATTCTGTGGACCCGGTTCCGCGGCCGCGCCGAACCACCTGATTTCCCGGCCGCATTCGGCTGGCTCGCGTCTTGCTCTACCAGGGAGCATGGCCGCTCCCGCTTCGCGCCCGCTGATCCTGGTGGTGGACGACGAGCCCATCATCGCGCAGCTCATCACCGACGTGCTGAGCGGCGATGGCTACGACGTGGATACCGCGTCGGACGGCCTCGTCGCGCTCGAGTGCATCGGCCGCCGAGCCTACGACCTCATCCTCAGCGATCTGCGCATGCCCGGCCTCGACGGGCTCGGCCTCTACCGGGAGCTGGAGCAGAACCGGCCCGACCTGGCGCGCCGCTTCGTCTTCATCACCGGCACGTCGGAGCACACGGACTACGCGGGGCTCATCGTGGATCTCGCGGTGCCCATCCTCACCAAGCCGTTCGACATGGCCGCGCTTCAGCGCGTGACCCGGGAGACCCTCGCCGCCGCCGTTTCCTGAGCCCGTCCGGCTCGTGACGGACGTCACGTCCCGCCGCTGACGACTCGCGACGCCTCGCCGTCTTCTGGGGCTCATGAATTCGGCCTCTTAGACGGCATCCCGCCTGGCATGGGCCATGCTCCCTCCGAGGCAGGGGAGCCGCCCGGTCCACCGAGCGAAGGCCCCCGGAGGGAATCATGCAAAAGGCACTGGCCATGTGGCTCTTGCTCGCGGCAAGCGGCGGCGCCCAACCCGAAATAAGCCCGACCCAGGTCGTGCAGAAGGCCACCGAGCAAGTCCTGCAGGTCGTCCAGGATGGCCAGCTCGCCGCGCCGGTGGCCCAGGACCAGCGGCGCCTCGAGGTTCAGCGGATCGCCGACCGGCTCTTCGACTTCCAGGAAATGTCCCGCCGCTCCCTGGCGCTGCACTGGCGCGAGCGGACCCCGCAGGAGCAGGCGGAGTTCGTGGCGGTGTTCAAGCAGCTCCTCGGCCACGCCTACATCGGACGGCTCGAGAACTACTCGGGCGAGCAGATCGTGTACCTCAGCGAGAACGTGGATGGCGAGTTCGCCACCGTTCGCTCCAAGATCGTCACCGCGCGCGGGGCGGAGATCCCGGTGGACTATCGGCTCCATCAGGTCGGCGCCCGGTGGGTGGTCTACGACGTCGCGGTCTCGGGCGTGAGCTTCGTCGCGAACTACCGCGGGCAGTTCGACAAGATCATCCGTAGCTCGTCGTACGCCGCGCTCATGCGCGATCTGAAGGCGAAGTACGCGGAGATGACCGCCCGCGGCGCGGTTCCCGCGGCGGCGCCCGCGGTCGCTCCCGTCGCGATCCCGGCCGTCGCACCCGTTCCGAAGAACCCGTAATCCGCTCGAGCTCCGCGGCCCGGGTCGCCGCTCGCGTCCGGTCCGCTTCCGATCGGCGCGGCGAGCACGTCGCCGCGCGCCGGCACCACCGCCGGCGGGCTCGGCTCCCCGGCCCTCCCCGACGTCCCCGGCCGGGCACCGAATTCACGCGGGCACTCTGATAGACTCCCCCCACCGGATCGGGCCGACCTCGTCCCCGGAGCCGGCCGTACTCAAGGAGGACTCGACGTGAGCGATATCGCCTATGACCATCTCACGCGGCGGCTCGATCGTCTGGAGCGCGAGAATCGGCGCCTGAAGCTCCTGGGCGGACTCGCGCTGATCGGGGTCGCGGCCCTCACCGTGATGGGCCAGGCCGCGTCCGCCCCGGTGGCCAACACGCTCGAGGCGGAGCGCTTCGTGCTGCGCGACAACGCGGGCAACGTGCGCGGAACCCTCGGCCTCCGCCCGGACGGCACCGCGGCGCTGGCGCTGGCCGACGACACCCAGCAGGACCGCGCGGTGCTGAGCGTGACCGCACCCGGCCAGGCGAGCGTCGATCTCTCCGATCGCGCCGGGCACGTTCGCGCGGGCCTGGGGGTGCGCGCGGACGGCACCGCGCAACTCGCGCTGCTCGACCAGACCGACCGGCCCCGCCTCGAGCTCAAGACGTACGGCGACGGGCGACCGAGCCTCGCCCTGCTCGACCAGGGCGGGCGTCCTCGCTCGCTGCTCGCGCTCACCGCCGAGGGGGCCACCGGGCTCACGCTCTACGACCGCAACGGGCGGCGGCGCAGCGCGATGGGCACGGAGCCGGCGGGCGCGCCCGCGGTGTGGCTCTACGACGTCGAGGGCAACGGCCGCGCGATGCTGGCGGTCACCGGCGACGGACAGCCCACGCTCAATCTCACCGACGCGGGCGGGAAGGGACGGCTCTGGCTGCGCGTGAGCGCCGATTTCCAGCTCCCGTTCCTGAGCCTGCACGATCGTGACGGCAAGCAGCGCGTGGCCGTGCTCCTGCAGCAGGGCGGCGTGCCGAGGCTGGCCCTCGGCGATGCCTCCGAACGGGTGATCTGGAAAGCCCCCTAGGCCCGCATGCCCGGCACCAACGCCCTGGTGCTGGTCGGCCTCCTCTTCTACCTGGCCGCCAGCCTCGTGCTGTGGCGGCTGCTGCTCAAGGAGCCGCCGCCCTCCGCGCCGCGGCCCTCCGCGCCGCGCCGGAATCGGCCGCGCTGGCCGCGCCGCCTCGCGAAGGCCTTGGCCACGCTGGTCGGCGGCACCGCCGCGGGCGCGGCCTCCCTGCTCGTCATCACGACCGTCGTCAACGCGGGTAAGCCCGGCACCCTGACCACCCACGTGATGATCGCGATCTGGGCGGTAGCCTCGGTGATCGCGATGCTCTTCATCGGGCGCGCCCCCCTGATCCGCCGGGTGGTGACGCGCGCCTGCCTCGCGGTGGGCGTGCAGGGCGTGATCCTGCCGCTCGCCACCCTCGTGTCCTTCGTGGTCGCGGGCACGCGCCTGGCCGGCTCGGCGGGCACCGGCGGCGAGCGGACGGTGGAGGTGCTCGGGCTGCGGCTCGTGGGCAATCTGCCCGCGGTCTGGATCGGACTCGGCGGATTCTGCATCGGCCTGGTCCTCGTCATCGTCGGCGACCGGGCCCGTCGGCGGGTCGCCAAGCGCCGGTCCCGTCGCCGCTTCCGCTCCTCGCGCGCGGGCGTCATCTCCGCCCGCAGCCGCCGCTGAGGGCGAGGGCGCCCTCGCGGAAGAGCGCTATCGCGGCGTCGCGGGCTCGGCGCGGTGGAGGCGATCGCGGGCTTCGCTCAGGACGAGGGCCACGTGCAGGCGGCAGTGGTAGACGTCGCGCTGGTGCTGCAGCGAGAGACGGCGCGCCAGCCCCTCGATCTGCCCGCGCAGCGACTCGAGCCGCGTGATCTCGTGTCGCAGCGCCTGCGGACCCGCCGCGCCCGCGACCGCGGCCTCCGCCTCCCGCAGCAGCGCGTAGTGTCGCTCGAGCACCCGGTTGCCCCGCCATCGCAGCAGCCACGGCAGGATCTTGAAAAGGGGCACCCAGATCGCGATGAGCGGCAGCAAGAGCACCCGGAGCTGGATCACCCACCGGAGCGCCCAGTACGGCAGCACGCGCGAGAGGAACGACTCGCCGCGCGCCAGGTAGGAGTCGGCCGCGTCGTGCAGCGGGACGTCCACCCCGTCGCGCGTCGGGAAGCGCCCGGGTGGATCGAGCAGGCTTCCCGTCCCGTGCACCGCCTGGGCCACCGAGAGGATCTGCTCCACCGCGCGCGGATGGAGCGTCTCACGGCAGACGAGGAGCGCGGCCGGCGCCAGCAGCGTGGTCGGCTCCCGCGGCAGGTCGCCTCGAATGTCGAGCAGGCCCGCCGGGATCCGCACCGCGGAGAGATAGCGGAAGTTGCCGGTATAGGCGGCGTCGCGCCGGAAGCCGAGCAGGTGGACGTCCGGCCGGTGGAGGAGCGCCGCGACGTTGGCGTCGCGGTAGGAGGACACGAAGAAGGCGGCGTCGATCGCCCCGCGCTCGAGCCGCTCGCGCGCCTCGGTGGCGGGCAGGCTGAGCAAGTTCGGGCCCGTGGTCGGCAGACCGACTCCCTCGAGCAAGGCCCGGGCGATCGCCTCGGTGCCGCTGCCCGGCGCGCCGACCGCGATGCGCCGGCCAGCCAGCGCGCCGAGGTCGTCGGTCACCGGCTTCCCGCGGTAGAAGATCCAGAGCGGCTCGCGATACACCGCGGCGATCCCGCGTAGCCGGCCGTCCACGTCCTTCGCGAGCGGGTACGTGCCGCCCTGCACGAAGGCGACGTCCACCTCGCCCTTCAGCAGGCGCTCCAGGTTCTCGACCGAGCCCGCGGTGCGGCGGATCTCCGCCCGCAACCCCTCCCGCGCGAGACGGCGCTGATACTCGCGGCCGAAGTCGTCGTAGGCCCCGCCCGGCTGGCCGGTGGCGAGCACGATGCGGGTCGGTGGGAACGGGTCCACGAAGCGGAGACTGAGGCCGACGACGGCGAGCGTGAGCACGGCCGCAGCCGCCCAGAGCGCGAGCCGGCCCCTCACCGGCGCCCGAATTCCTCCTTCATCGCGACGAGACGGGACGGATCGGCGAGCAGGTCCGCCGCGCTGAGCGCCATGAGCTTGGCGCCGGCGAGCAACCCCGCCCGCGCGGCCGGCGCCACCGCGGCGGCCGCGAACTCCCGGGTGTGGATCGCGGTCCCGAGGGGCGCGATCGCCACCCAGGCATGGATCGTCGGCGTGACCTGGCTCACGTTGCCGATGTCGGAGGAAGCGAGGCGATCGGGCGCGGCCGGGCCCTCGGTGAGCCCGGCGGCGGCCAGGTTGCCCGCGAAGACGTCGTTCAGCGCCTGGTTCCGCCGGAGCGGCTCGTAGACGTCCGTGTGCTGGGTGACGGTGAGGCGCGTGGACGTGGCGGCGGCCGCGCCCTCGGCGCACGCGACCACGCGCCGGTAGAGGGCCCACATCGCCTCGAGGCTCGGCCCGCGCACGTTGAAGTCGGCGACCGCGCGCTCGGGGATGATGTTGGCGGCGGCGCCGCCCTCCGCGACGACGCCGTGGATGCGGCAATCGGGGCGCATCTGCTGGCGCAGCATGGACACCGCGTTGAAGGTCTCGACGCAGGCGTCGAGCGCGTTCACGCCTTCCCACGGGTCCGTCGAGGCGTGCGCGGCGTGGCCCGCCCACTCGAGCGTCACCCGCACGACGCCGAGCAGGTCCTGGTGGAGCAGCGTGCGGTCGAAGCCGTGGATCATCATCGCGCCGTCCACCCCCGCGAAGACTCCCGCGTCCACCAGCACCCCCTTGCCCCCGCCCCGCTCCTCGGCGGGCGTGCCGATCACCTGGATGCGCCCGCCGCCCAGGCGATCGCGCACCGCCATCAGCGCGGCGCCCGCGCCGGCGCCCGCGGCGCCGATGACGTTGTGCCCGCAGGCGTGGCCGATGCCGGGCAGCGCGTCGTACTCGCAGAGGATGGCGAGGGTCGGCCCGGGCCCCGTCTCGAGGGTCGCGCGGAACGCGGTCTCGACGCCGCCCACGCCGGTCTCGACCTGGAAGCCGTGCTTGGCGAGGAAGTCGCCGATGAAACCGCAGGCGAGCCGCTCCTCGAAGGCCAGCTCGGGGTGCGTGTGGATGCGGCCCGACAGGGCGGCGAGCTCGTCGCCCAGTCCGTCCACCGACTCCGCGATGCCTTGCTTGAGGGCGTCCATCGGCCCACCACGATACCATGAGCCATGCGCAGGCGACGGGGCTGGGCGGGCCGGCTGATCGCCCTCGTGCTGCTCGCCGCCGCGATCTGGATCGGCGTCGAGATCTGGCGATGGCCCGCGGTGGGGCGGCTCGCCACCGATCGCCCCGCGACCACCGCGTTCATCGAGCGCTACCGTGCCCAGCAGCGCGCGGCCGGGCGTCTCGGCCGCGTCGCCTGGACCTGGACGCCCTACTCGGCGATCTCCCCCGCGCTCAAGCGCGCGGTGCTGGTGGGCGAGGACATCGGCTTCTTCTCGCACCACGGCTTCGCGCTCGCCGAGATGCAGAACGCGCTCGAGGACGCGCTGCGGGACCGCGAGCTGCCGCGCGGGGCGTCCACCATCACCCAGCAGCTCGCCAAGAACCTCTGGCTCTCCCCGTCGCGCAACCCCCTGCGCAAGGCCCGCGAGGCGATCCTCACCTGGCAGATCGAGCGCACGCTCTCCAAGCGGCGCATCCTCGAGCTGTACCTCAACGTGGTGGAGTTCGGACCCGGCGTCTACGGGGCGGGCGCGGCGAGCCAGCGCTACTTCGGGAAGGCGGCCGCCGATCTGGACGAGAGCGAGGCGGCCCAGCTCGCCGCGACGCTGCCGAATCCGTCGGCCTGGTATCCCGGCGCGACCAGCGCGGCGTATCGGCGCCGCGTGTCCTCGATCGAGCGGCGGATGGACCGCGCCACCTTCCTGTTCAAGCAGCTCTAGAGGAGGGTCAGGAGCTCGGGCAGCG
>Ga0209131_1001410_pt1 | contig 16642 bp, 17 predicted proteins | sample GraSoi_2013_40cm_FD_185826 | JGI IMG/M metagenome (GOLD analysis project Ga0209131, IMG submission 185826) | Grasslands soil microbial communities from the Angelo Coastal Reserve, California, USA - Sample 9_17_2013_40cm (SPAdes) (version 2) | ecosystem: Environmental > Terrestrial > Soil >...
CCCGCCGGTCATCGTCCCAATGGCCATGCCTGCCAGGGCGCCGCAAGCCAGGTCGGAAGCCAGGCCAAAAGCCAACCCCAGCAAGATACTCTGCCAGGAAAGTCCCATGGCGCCCAGAACGAACACAATCAGCACGCCGGTCCACACAGGCCAGATCGCGTAGCGTTGTATCAGCAACCGGCGCACAAGCCGGCTGCGCCAGTGGGCAGGCTGCAGATCGGTTAAACAAAAATTGGGTGGGAGAGCCGGTTCCAACCGGGCCGCGTAGCTATGCCAGGCTGCGGGGTGAAAAAAGGTCCAGGCGACCAACTGCAAACTGCCGAGAAAGAGGTTGGGATGTAAAGCGGGTGAGTCGGTATAAGGATTAGCGGAGGCAACGGAGACGGTCATACAGCATCGAATAAGTAACGATAAGGCGCGATCTGGCGCAAGGCTTCTTGTTTCCAGGTGCTGCCGGGTTCACCGTTTTCCAAAGCCCGGAAACAGGCATGGCAGAAAACCTGCAGCAGGCAGGGCCAGCGCCCGCTTTCAGCCAGAATCCATTCTGTATCCGCAGGGTCAAAAGGACGGCAGGAAGAGGCAATCAATTTCCGCGCCTCGGCTTCTTGCAAAGGCCCCAGCGTCAACGTATGGCCAAAAATATTAAAGAAGGGGGATGGCTTATCTTGCGCGTCGGCCAATTGTTCCGGCGGCTCGTGCGAGGTCAATACGATCCCCAGGCGCCCGCCTGTATGATTCGAAACCAGCGAACGTAACCCCCACCAGAAGCGTTGGTCCAACTCGTCAGACGCCAATGCCGCACTTAATTCGTCCATCAGGATGATCGATGGGCGGCGCAGGTGCTGGCTGACGATATCCATGAAATTTGCCAGGTCACATGTGGCTGGCAGAGGCAGGTTAAGGCCGCCTAGCAGGTGGCGCAGCAATCTTTCCTGGCTGGACATACGCACATCCTGAAAATCTACAAACACCCATTGGTAGGGTTCAGGCAAGGCGAGCCACTCGGGACGCTGCCCGGGGCGTAAATAAGCCTCCGGGGTCGTGGTGATCTGCCGCAGGTAATGCAACAGTGAAGTCTTACCTGTGCGCCGCAATCCAAGCAGTGCTACATGCTGTAAGGGCAGATGCTTCCAGAGACCGAAAAGATATTTTAATTCATCCGTGCGCCCAAAGAAACGATTCGGGTGCAGAATAGGCGGGCCAATACTAAAGGGGTTAGATAGAAGAGAACTCTCGCTCTCGTCAAGCGAAAAAGCGGGCGAGTCGAGGGTAATAGACGCAGGGAATAATTCGGCACACAAAGCCTCGGGATGCCGGTAGTTGGCGCTCACCAGAAATTCTTCCAACCAGCGGCGCTCCATCCCGCCGCGACGCACAATTTCCCGGGCAAGATTCTCGATATCCGTTGAGGTGGCAGGAAGATGCCCCTTGCGCCAGTACTCAATCGAGGCGCCCCCGTTTTTGCCCAAAACGCCGCCGAGCTCATCTTGCACAATCCGGATAGTCTTGGAAGTGCGCAGGCGGATACGGTGAACACCTTCGGTTAGCAATTGCGCAAAACGTTGTTCAATGTGCTGATTCATACCCGGGCTGTCTTTCTGAAAATTCGGAGGCAGGTTCGGAGGCTGATTCCGACCTTTCGGAAATGCAAGGTGCTATATATTCTACATTACGAACTCACTATGTCAACCACTATTCTTGTTTATTCCCTGCTCTTTTGCCGCATCGCTATCGCGCTCGTCTTTGCCAGTTCGTTTTTCGGCAAGCTAACAGATCTTCACACCGTCGAGGAAACGATCAGCCAGTTCGATTTGTTCCCGAAGCGCTTCAGCCATCTGGCAGCCTGGCTGCTGTTGGGCAGCGAATTGACCGTTGTGCTTCTGATGCTGCTGGACGGAATCTGGCTGGGACTGGGGCTGACTCTGGCGGCTTGCCTGCTGCTAGGTTTTTCCCTGGCCCTCGCCTCGGTTCTGGCCCGGAAAATCCGGACCTCATGCAACTGCTTTGGCGCCAGCAAAAAATCGGTATCCACATACGACCTGTGGCGGAACGCCTGTTTTATTGCCTGCGCTCTGGGCGGCTGCGGCGCGGCGCTTAGCCTGAAAAATGTTCCCATCCGGCCAGAGTTGTGGGAGCTGAGTCTGACGGCATTGGCCGCGATTGTTTTTGTGGGTATAGCAACTCAACTCGATGAAATCGCCCAGCTTTTCCGGCAAGTCTGAACCCATCAGGTCACCTGACTCTGATCATATCACCTTGCCCGTAGACAGATTGTAGACAACATCCTTCCGCTTTGCCGAAGCACCACCACGTGAAAGATGAAAAAGGAGAAACGATGAACGAGTTTTTGATTGTAAGTTCGATATTGCTTTGGGCGGTTGTGGTTTTCAACTTACTCCTGACCCTGGCTCTGGTCCGCCGGATGAATAACACCTCGCCCTCAGGAATGCCCGAAACATTGAAAGTGGGCCAGCCGGCGCCCGATTTCAAGGCCGAGAGCCTGCACGGCGAGACGGTTACGCTGGCCAGTTATGCCGGACGGGTGGTGGCCTTTGTCTTTGCCTCGCCGCGCTGCAATCCATGCCTGGAAGAAATGCCCAAACTGGAAGCCTTGCGCCCGAAAGCCGGATTGGCAGGCGTGGAATTGGTGATCGTAAACGACGCCTCCATTGCGGACACGCAAGCGATGGCAGATGAGTTCCACCTGACGCTGCCGATGCTGGCGGCCTCGCGCAGTGCGAATGATTTTATGGACTCCTATAAAGCTGCGGGAACGCCTTTCTATTGTATCGTCAATGCCAAGGGAAAAGTACAGGCGACAGGTTTTCTGGATAATACCTGGAAGGAGTTGGCCACGGCCTGGGAGGCTGCAGCGGCCCGGCCGGTTGGAAAAAAAGCCTTAGCCTCTCTGGCGCCCGCCGATGGGAATTGATAGATTCCCTGAAACAGCCTCTACTGATTAAAGCTCATGATGGCATCAGCCCAAGGGGACATCCGAAATGCCGATTCAAATCGGATCGCCCCAGGTTATCATATTCAAGACCAATCACAAGGAGAAATTCAAAATGGATGCACTACTTTCAATCGTTGAGCGCGTTAGCCGCCTCAGCCCCGTCAACGACGTAGTCAACAAGATCGTAGACCGGATCGCCCCCAAAGCAATCGCCCAGGCTTGTTGGGGCAACTGCGTATTAGGCTCGTATTGCTCCAACAACCAGCGCATCGTTGTCTATGGTGTCCAGATCCAGCCCTATCCTGGCTACTATGTCTGCGTAAGTCCCGCTTGTTCTGTTCCCAGCGGCGCTTGCTAAGGGCTTGTAAAAGAATAAGTTCCATCCAAAGGGGACATCCGAAACGCCGATGCAGTTCGGATCTCCCCAGGTTATCACATTCAAGACCAATCACAAGGAGAAATTCAAATGGATACACTACTTTCAATCGCTGATCGCGTTAGCCGCCTCAGTCCCGTCAACAACATGGTCAACAAGATCGTCGACCGGATTGCCCCGAAAGCAATCGCCCAGGCCTGCGGCGGTAATTGCGTTATCTATTACGGCGGCTGCTATAACCATCAACAGCAGATTGTGCGTGGTAATAGCGTGGGCTACTATTGCGCCGGGCCGTTCTGCACCGAATACAATCCCTGCTAATCCCTGGGTTTTCTAAATTCGCCAGCAAGCCCAGGCTGATTCCAAGCCAAGAAACAGGCACAATGGGCGATGACATGGCTGATGCCATCGCCCATTGTGCTGATCCGCTATTACGAACACTGCCCAGACGGGTCTGTCGTGGTTACCTGCATTATTCCCTGTAGTACGACTGTTCCCTGCTGAGCACCTTTTCCGTCGAAACTGAACCGATTGTTGTGCAGGAGTCAATGTGGAACTTCTCATTTTGGGTGGTAGCGTCATTTTTGCATTAGCACTGATGATCTTCCTGTTTGTTCGCTTTGCGCTGGTTGTGGTGACTGTGCACAGCCAGAGCATGTCACCCACGCTCGAAGACGGCGACCGGGTGCTGGTCTGGCGCAACTGGCCGGCAGCCTGGCTGCGCAAGGGACAGATCGCAATCGTATGGCCGTACGCAACACCATGCGATGGGCCAATGCCCTTTGGCGTGGCAGCGCCTTATATCAAGCGCATTACCGCCCTGCCCGGCGAGACGGTAACAACTTCGATCACTGAACTGCAGGAACTGCTACACGCGCAGCAGCAGGCGCTGTACGACAGCACCGGCCGGCGAGAATGGCACATCCCTGCCGGGCAGGTTTTTGTCAAAGGCGATTTCCCCTACGCTGTTGCCGATTCGCGCGTCTGGGGGCCGATCCCGGTTCAGGGAGTGTTGGGTGTGGTTATCATGAAATTAGCCCGCCAGGCCAAACTTCCCCGAACTGAAATGCCCGTTTGGCCAATGGATACGAGAGGCAAAATTGAAGATGGTCCAGAAACAGTTTAAAAACGCCCGCCGTTATGCTGCCCTGGCAGGCAACATGCTCAAGCTGGCATGGCAAGCACAGCCGGCATGCTTTACCGGGTTGCTGCTGCTGCAAATGCTGGAAGGCGCCCTGCCGTTGGGGACGGCCTGGGTAACCAAAAGCTTATTCGATATGCTCGGCCTGAGCTTGCAGGGCAAGATGCCTGCAAATTTTCTGCAGGGGATTGGCCTGCTTCTGATTGCACAGCTTGCACTCACGGTGACCGGTCAATTGACCTCACCATCCGGGACTTACTTGAGAAACGAACTGACGCGGCACCTGACCTTCAAGGTGCAGTCGCAGATTTATCGAAAGATCAACAGCCTAACCGGTCTTGCGCCTTTTGAAGACCCCCGTTTCCATAAAACGATCCAGATGGCGGCCCAGGGTGCGCAATTTGGCCCCCCGCAAATGCTCAATCTCATGGCATCCCTGGTTCAGAACACAACTTTGTTGATTGCTTTCGCAGGCGTGCTGATCACTTTCAACCCGCTGCTGGCCGGCGCGGTGACGGTGGCGGTTTTGCCGCAGCTTTACGCCCAATTGAAGATCGGCCACCAGCGCTTCGATCTGGCCTTTCAAAACAATCCGAAGGAACGACGCGCCTGGTATTACGGCAATGTCCTCTCGGGAGCGTCATTCGCCAAGGAAGTGCGCCTGTTCAATATGGGCGACTATTTCCTGCAGGCCTTCCAAAAACTCACTCGTGAAATCCAGTCCACACAAAACGCGCAACAAAAGCGGGAGCTGAGATGGCAGGCCACGCTGTCTGCGCTCTCCGGGCTGGTATCCGCTGGAATGTTCGCCGGCGTGGCATTGCAGGCTTTTGCCGGGCGCATCAGCCTGGGCGAGATTACCCTGTATCTCAGCGCGGTCGTGAGTGTTCATGCAGCGCTGGCGGGCCTCGTATTTGCGCTGGCAAATGTCAACGAAAGTGTGCTTTTCTACACCGGTTATGCCGACCTGCTGGCGCTGCCACAGCCTCTCCCGACGACGCGCTCTCCGCGCCCGGTGACTGCGCTGGGGAAAGGCATCGAGCTGCGCAATGTCTCATTTCGCTACAACGAATCCCAAGCATGGATCCTGCGGCAGGCCAACCTGTTCATCCCGGCGGGCCACTGTGTGGCGCTGGTGGGATTGAACGGCGCCGGCAAGACCACGCTGGTGAAACTCATCACCCGTCTTTACGACCCGAGCGAGGGGGCAATCCTGTGGGACGGGGTTGACCTGCGCGAGTTCGATCCTGTGGACTTGCGCCGCCGCATGGGGGTGATCTTCCAGGATTTTGGGCGTTATGACATGAGCGTGCACGAAAATATCGGCCTAGGGAATATCGAACGGATCAATGATCGGGATCGCGTTCACCAGGTGGCCCGCCAGGTGGGCGTTGACAAGCTGATCATGGGCCTGCCGCAAGACTATCAGACCATGCTCAGCCGCTGGCTTGCTGAAGATGGGGCCGGCATGGACCTTTCCGGCGGCGAGTGGCAAAAGATTGCCATCGCGCGCATGTTCATGCGCGACGCCGACCTGCTCATGCTGGACGAGCCGACGGCCGCGCTCGATGCACAGGCCGAGTACGAGACCTATCAGAATTTCGTCGAACTGATGCGCAGGCGCACCAGCCTGCTGATCTCGCACCGTTTCAGCACAGTCCGCATGGCCGACGCCATCGCCGTGCTCGAGAATGGCCAGATCACCGAATACGGCTCCCACAGCGAGTTGTTCCGTTTGGGAGGCACGTATACGGCCCTTTATAATATGCAGGCAGAGCGCTACCGCTGAAGAAATAAAAACAGGCTGGAAGTATTTCTTTGTGGGGGTCTGCTGGCCGCTTGAATTGACGGTCGCTTCGTAGGCGCAGCCCTGGAAAGATATGACCACTGACGGTAGACCGTGGACCGAGGCAACCCAGTTGTTTGCGCTGTTTAGCGTGTGGGGGGTGGTAAAAGAAAAAACTTGGCGGAATCTCCTGACTCCGCCAAGCAAGACCTGCTCATATCCTACTCCCAATGATTTGCAAAGCGGTTGCCGGTATCAAGTGTTGAGGTGTCACATGTCAGGTCGGGTCATGCGCCCGCCGCAGGAGCCGAGCGTGTCCGTTCCAATTCGTGAGTCCGTGATGGAGTCCGTTGAGAAGAGTCCGTTGAGAAAAGCAAAACCCGGCGGAGTCGCTGGGACCACCGCCGGGCAATATTAAATCTCTTACCAATTTGTGAGCGGTACTATGCCTTCGGCTTCGTCATTCGTATTCTACGCGGAGTATCATCATTTGCGACTATATATGACTCGGATGACTTTTTCAAGGTTACAGACATCCCTGGTTGAACATAAAGAAATATTTTGTCTGAATCCGGAGGAATGGCAACATTCATTTCATCATCCGCTTCTATCACAGAACTAATTGTTTCACCGCCTGAAGACAATAATGCCTTCGGAACAGCAATAATCACCATATCAATGGCTGTTATCTTTGTCCCTTTTGTCCAACGGAATATTTTTCCGGGAGGCTGGGAAAAAACAGTTTCATCCGACAATGCTTTTATGTTCCGATTTCTACTAAACATAGATTTATCCTGCATCACCTAATTGTTCCTTTAACCATTCCAAAAATCGTTTTATTGATTTTCTCTCTGACGGATGGTTTATCAGGACCAAACTCGAAGATTTTTCTATAGGCAACAAAGCTTGGGCTTTCAGTGTCTGGTCAGCAAATTTTGAATATTCCGATGTCAACTTTGACAACCAGTCAAGACCATAGAGAGCACCCCCAAAGGATGCCTAAATGAAGGTAACAAATGTCACCTTTTCTCCGAGAAAATCGAGTGGATGAGCCAAGTAGCCACAGCACAGGATCGGTATTTAGGCTGTAATTCTTCCCTTTAACGGCGAACCATCGCTAAAGGTAAATATAGTATCAAATACTAACGGAAATATGTCTTGCACGGGTTTTTGCAATATATTAGAAAGCTTTGTCTTTTGTAATTGTAATTCGTCATGAAATATCGGTTGCAAAGGCAAATTTAAGAGATTTCCATGTTGTTGAATAGGGAATGCTATTAGATAGACTTGGTGATCTGACATGCGGACATTTATCACGCCTACAATTTTTGTCTTGTCATTTAGAGTAAACTGAGATCGAATAAATAGAGCATTATAATCATCCGGCAACTTGCCTTGATTTTCCAAAGGCATTATTCCGCTATTATCGTCCTCGTCCCAAGTCCAAATTTGGTTATCGTCAAAATCGTGTATTGTCAAATTTGATATTTCTTTTTTTTCAACCATGATATCCTCCTCACTTAATAAGAAGTTCAGTCTCTCTAACTAATATTGATAACCCATCTGTGACTGTTGTGAATTTACTTTGAAACTCTCCCATGACCTGATTATACTGAACAAATTGTACTGGTACGTTCATATCAAGCAACTTAAACGCTGCCAACCTGCGGTTATCAAGAGACCAGATTTTATTTCCATACTCAACAACACGTATAGCGCCTTTGAAATAACCATTGGAAATTTCATCTGTCAAAGTATCTAAAGGTACTCCGGCCTTTGTGTTTGCCGAAATACTATCTTGAGTAAATCTTATCGCGCTCGCAGGTAGTTCGCTGGCCGCCTCTCCTGCTGTTTGGGCAGCATACTGCTCACATGCAGGATCGTTGGTACATTCCCCTGCCCCACCTATTGCAACCGCTGCTATCACATCTGGTATCACCACTATTGCTATGGGTGCATAAGCGAGACCTATTACTACGAGCGCCAACGCCAACTGCACTTCAGGACTGGCGGGTTTATATCCAGGTCCTAGATTACCGAGGGCACATAGATCTCCTGTAGCGCCGCCGCATCCAGTGCCTGTTTGGTAGTCTTTTAAGAGTCTCGCCTGGAGATCCTTTTCTCTTTCTTCCGCGCCGTAACCAGTATTGTTGCAAGCATCCTTGGAAGCGCCGTCAGGGATTTTGTCGCAGGCATTATGCCCGCTGGGATCAGTATAATTGATCGGATTATTGCCGGTATAAGCATACCGATCATACCCCTGTACTCCGCCTGGCACGACGGTGTCTGCCTGGGCAAAGCGGCCTAAACTGCTGTCATACCAGCGTGCCTGATAAAAATGCAGCCCGAAATCTGCGGTGTAGGAGCGCTGGCCAGTGTAGGCACGGTCGGTGGGTGTCGTGCCGCTCGTATAGCGCGTCTCGCCCCAGGGCTTGTAACGCATTTCGGCAACCAGAGCGCCGCTCGAATCAGTGGTGATACTGGTGGAGCCCAAGTGGTCGCCCAGAGCATAATACAGTACGCCACCCACCCGGAAGGCGCCGCCGGGATAGTATTTGGTGACGACGCCGTTTGTGACCTGGTAGTGCGCGCCCACGTACAAGGTGGTATTTGTGCCATTCATAACGGCCTTTACCATCTTGCCATCGCCATCGTAAACAAAGGTTGCCATCGAAACATTGTTTTTCTTGACTTCCGCCAAACGGTTTTCCGCATCGTAGCTCAGCGTAAAAGTGTCGCTGCCGATGCTGCGCGTGATCTGGCTGCCGTTGGCATCATGCAAATAGCTGTTGCCGCCCGCACTGGCGACAGCGTGCTGGTGGTTGTGGAGAGTGTCGTAGGTGTAAGTGATACCGGCCTTGGTCTCCAGGTTGCCGGTGGTTGGATTGTAGCCGTAGGTTTCAGAATAAGGCGCGGGGCCATTGGTGGCGTTGGCGGAAATCAATCTATCCAGGGCATCATAGCCAAAAGCCTGCGCTTCAGTCGTGAGCGCATCCGTGATGCTCTGGATGTTGCCAACGTTGTCATAGGCATAGGTCAAATTTTGCAGAGAGGTGGGGGCGGCGCCGGTGCCGGATTTGATGGTCTTCAAACGCCCGCCCTGCTGGTTCCAGGCGTAGTAGCCGTAAGCGCTTTGTGTGCCATTACCGAAGGTGCGGATGTTCATGCGCCCGGCGGAATCGTAGGTGGTGTCTTGGATGTAGGTATTCGTGCCTGTCACGCCCTTGAGCAGCATCTGCGCGGTGTAGGCGAGCGTCCGTTCTAATCCGTGAGTCCGCGATGGAGTCCGTTTAAAGTAAAACCCGGCGGGGTCGCTGGGACCGCCGCCGGGCAATTCCGTTTGCTATTTGTCTTCTTTTGCTTTTTCGTCTAAAAGTTTTTGTAAACGCTCTATCTCATCCAAAAGCAGAGGAATATCCTGCCTCGCATAAGCGATAAAATCTTGATCTTCGTCTGTCGCACCAGTCAGGTAAAGATCATCCTTCCTTCTATTGACGCCACGTCCTATAAAGTTATCTCCAGCAACATGGTCGCGATCTTCGACAAACGAAATCCAAGGGCCTTCGGTTGCCGCATCACAACGTTTTCTAACTTCATCAAGATATGCATTTGAGAGCGGTTTAGTCAAATTTTCATCCATCCGCAATCGAATATCAGATATGAAATTCGTCGTGCCAACGCCGGGGTTGAGAAAAGGCCCGGCAGGGTCAAAGACCACCGCCGAGTATGAAAGTTCCGTAATCTTTATTTATTTTTTATCGGCTAATAGTTTTTGTAAACGTTCTATTTCATCAAGTAGCAGAGGAATATCCTGCCTCGCATGAGCGATAAAATCTTGATCTTCAACTGTTTTACCAATTAAGTAAAGATCATCCTCTGCTCTATCTACACCGCGCCCTATAACACTTTCTCCACCGAGAAAGTCGCGCCCTTCAACAAACGAAATCCAAGGACCTTTGGTTGCTGCTTCACAACGTTTTCTAACTTCATCAAGATATATATTTGAGAGCGGTTTAGTCATATTATCTCCTTTCATAATTGAGAATTAATAAGCGGTCGCAATATTAGTAGGAGGAAAGTTCGGGTTTCGTCTGGTAGGTTGAAATAACGCCTGGAGTTCTTCAGGAGTAAGTCCATTTATCATCGCATGAAAAGGGTTATCCGGGCTTGGATCTAGAACTATCGTTCCACCAGCCTCGCCTATTTCTCCACCAGTAGTAACACCTATCTGCTTATTTGGAACACCCGAAGTAAGGGCTTTAAGTTCTTCTTCGGAATTGGTTGGTCCAATATTAACTGAAACTCCCGACAATGTTCCATCCGCTTCTTGGACAACTCCAGTTCCACCACTAAAAAGTTCGGCAGTGCATGTTCCAGACCTGCAAACTGACGCTTCTGCATAATTTTCAATTTCTGCCATTCCTTCTTCTAGTGGAGCTGCCTCAATAGCCAATGGGGCTGGCATAATATTTGGCGGATTATCGCGAATTTCATATTTGCCTCCCCAAGGGCCCCCAGAGTTGTCGACTAATGCAACATGACAGCCTCCCAGCAAACCGCATCCAATAGCTGCTGAATTCACTTGCAACCATCCAGATACAGGCATCCCTCCACCATTGCATGAGAAAAAACAGGGGAGTTTTCCATAATGCCCACTTGGATCAGTCTGATTCAGCGGATTGTTGTTGACATATGCATAGCGATCATATCCCTGCACCCCGCCCGGCACAACGGTGTCGGCCTGGGCAAAGCGGCCTAGCGAGCTGTCATACCAGCGAGCATTGTAATACATTAGCCCAAAATCATCAGCATTTGAGTATTGGCCGGTATAGGTATATTTGGTTTGTGAAGCGCCATTTGAATAGCGCACTTCGCCCCAGGCTTTGTAGCGTAATTCAGAAACGACGTTTCCAGATGTGTCAGTGGTGAGGCTGGTTGAACCAAGGTAGTCCGAGAGCAGGAAGCTTAATGTGCCATTGGTTTGCACAGCGATCCGCTGCGCACCGGCAAAATAGTACTTGGTGATATTTGCGCCCTGCACTTCGTAATGCCCGCCAATGAATAACGTGTTTGTGCCATTGATGATACTCTTGACGCGCGCCCCATCCCCATCATATATGAACTGCGCATTCATGGACGGACCGGTTACAGTCACCAGGCGTCCTTCGGCGTCATAAGCCAGGTTGAAGGTCTGGTTGTTCACCGTGCGCGTGATCTGGCTGCCGTTGGCGTCATACAAATAACTGTTGCCGTTGGTGACAGCATGCACGTGCGCGGCGTTGTTGTACAGCAGCGTCAAGCTGCCCTTGGTCTCCAGGTTGCCGGTGGTTCCATTGTATCCGTAGGCTTCCTGCTGGACGCCGTTCAGCGTCCAACTGGTCAGGCGGTCGAGGGCATCGTAGCCGTAGGCCTGGGTCTCGCTTGCAAGCGGGTTGGCGATCTGGGTGATGTTGCCCACCGCATCGTAGCTATAGGTGAGATTCTGCAAAGCTGCCGGGGCGGCGGCGGTGCCGGATTTGATGGTCTTCAAACGCCCGCCCTGGGTGTTCCAGGGATTGTAGTCGTAGTCACTCTGCGTGCCATTACCAAAGGTGCGGATGTTCGTGCGCCCGGCGGAATCGTAGGTGGTATTGGTAACATAAGCGTCCGTGCCTGTCACGCTCTTAAGCAGCATCTGCGGGGTATAGGTGTTGGTCACAATTTCGCCGTCCGGGTATTGCATGGTCAGCGGCAGATCGGCGGCGTTGTAACTGAAACCGGTCAGGTAGTTTTGCCCGTCTATGTTTTTTGTTTCACTTTGCACGCGCCCGCGGTTGTCGTACGTCCAGGCTGTGGAGCCGAGCCGTCCGTTTCTATCCGTGAGTCCGTAATGGAGTCCGTTTAAAGCAAAACCCGGCGGGGTCGCTGGGACCACCGCCGGGCAATGTTTTGTATTTATTCGAGTTACTTGCCTGGCAACATCCACCCCGTAGGTTCCATGTCTTTGCCAAGCTCCACGGCAGTCCCGCTGGCAATATCCAGCAAGATCAGGCGGCTGGCATCAATTGTATAACGGTTTTCTACGACGATCTGCTTGCCATCCGGGGACCAGATTGGTGCAGGGATGTTCATGCTGCGAAATTTTGCAGACGAAATGCCATTGAGCAGCCCGATGCTATCGCCTGAGATACAAGTATAGGTGATTTCAAGTGTCTCTGTATTCAAGATAGCCAGGCGTGGATCCTGATATGCACCTTGCGGAGATTCATAGGGAGCCGGTTCGAGCGTGACCCAAAATGCGATCTTCTTTCCATCCGGCGACCAGCCCATATCGCCGATCTGTACCTCTTTAAAATGGTTGGCGAAATATGTCAGGCGCTGGATCTGTCCATCTTTTGTGATCGCGAAAATCTCATCCACACTCACCTGCTCCGCTGATACGGGGCTGATGAGCGCCACCCGGCTGTCATCTGGGGACCAGCGCGGCGGGTTGTTGCTGACGCCATCTTTTTTTTGAAGATTTGGGCTGGCGGATAGATAGTACCCAATGTAAGAACTGCCGGGGAGCGAGGCTATTTTTGTTTTCGTGGATATATTCCATAAAATATATTCGTCTGTATTGCCATCGCCAGCCGCATATACGACGTAATCCATCGTTAGGTCGTAGGCTGCCGGCCCGGCGTAGTCCCAATCCACATAGCTTGACGAGATATTGGGAAAATCCGGCGCGAGCTCTTGCGTCTCGCCCGTAAAAGGATTTAGCAGCGTTATCGAATAGGGAGGCGAGGCGCTGTCAAGCCGAATGAGCAAGTGCTGGTCATCCTGCCAGCGCGGCATTGTAACCCAACCTTTCTGTAAAGGCAGTTGTTTCAGTTGCGCGTTATCAGATGTGCTGACGACGAGAAAAGGCCGGCCTGTGTTTTGGTCGGCACCCCAATATGCAACTTGACTCCTGGAAGGAGAGACCACGGGACCACCACCACCCAACAAGTCCTTTTTACCCGTTTCCAGGTTGAGCAGCCTGTCCCGACCGCTGCGACCTTGAATAGCCAGGATACCCTTTGTAGAATCCCCGGGTATAAATTGGGCAGAAATTTCCGGGCATTGATTCTGGATAATAGAATCGGTGGGCAAAATCACCTGCTGCGGCGTTACGGTTGGCGAAGGAATGGGAATGGCTGAGGCCGTCGCCGGCGCAGCAATTTTCGTCGGGGTCTGGCTGGCAGGAACAGCAGCGGCTTGGCAGCTTGTTGCGAGTAACAGACCCAGGCATGCGAGGATGTTTGTGATGCGATTCTTTAACATATTTTTCTCCTTATCGAACATGCTATCGTTGTTATTTTTTGGGGTCTATCCCGTAGGCGCGCGCGCAAGTATTATAGTTTTCATTCGTGACGCACGTCCAGAAATTTTCCTGGTAGAGCCTGTAAGCGACAAAACTGCCATCCATGGTTAAAACCTGGTTTACGCCCGTGCCAAAGGACATGCGATTCCTGGCGGCATCCTGCCAGGACAGATTATTCCCATAATGGATACCCTCGAAGGTTTGGTGTTTGCCTCTTGATTCTAACAGTATTTTAGAGCCTATATTTTGAGCATCAGTAAGTAGGTCGTCTGTTGAACCTGCTAATGAGGGCGGCGGCTGATCATTATGGCTGGTAGCGTGGCCATATGCTGATTGGGAATATTGACCGAGGTAATTAAAAGCACCGGCATAGCAGTCGACCGTTGAATCACCACAGTATGGATTTGGACTGCTGGGATCATGGTCTTCAGGAAATAATTGATCTCCTGCGGAATCGATGATCTGTGGCTCAGCATTTGGGTTGCCATTGATTTCGTACATAGTCATCAATCCAAAAAACTGAGGGAAAGTAAGGTTTGGATAGTAATTAGCCTTTAGGTGTTGATAGTAGTAATACATCGTCTTGCCCCTTTCCGTAAGACCATCAGGAGGGGGAGCATAGGTGCCTCTATCAACATGCTGCCGAATACACTCCGAATTTCCATTACAGCCATAAGGATCAGATTCATGTCCGCTGGGATCTGTGTAATTGACCGGCGAATTATTCACATAAGCATACCGATCATACCCCTGCACCCCTGGCGGCACAATGGTGTCTGCGCTGGTGAACCTGCCCAATTGAGGGTCGTAGAAACGCGCATGATAGTACATCAGCCCGAAATCGGAAGAGTACGAGCGCTGACCGGTGAAAGTATAGTCGCTCAGTTGATAGGTGGGGGTGGTGTTCAGGCTGGGATCGCTCCACGAGTAGCGCACTTCGCCCCAGGGCTTGTAGCGCATCTCGGAGACCTTCGCGCCGTTGGCGTCCGTGGTAATGCTGGTGGAGCCCAACTGGTCGCCGAGTGTATATTCGAGCGCCATGCTCTGCGGAATAACGTACTTGCGCATGGCAACCCTGGCTCCGCCCGCAAAGTAATACTTGGAGACGGTCTGTGCTGCGCCGGGTTGGTGATTTCGTAGTGTGGGCCGACATTAAAACAGGTGACGGGCACTTCGGAAGTGACTGTCACCTGCACTGGCTACTTAACGAACATGTTCAGCCGCGAGACTTATCGCTTTATTAGAAAATGGCTCTTAATCCACACGATATCTTGGCGGTCGCTCCAAATTAATCAGACTCTTCATTTTTTCACGAATATTAGGAACTATTCTTTCCCAACTCATTTTCAATTTAGGCAAAAGATCACTCCTAGAATTGTATGTAAGGTTTACAGAATCAATTTCCTTTAAGATTTCTCCATCTGACCAACATATATCGGCAAGGAAGCTTACAGTGTTCCTTTTCATCTTTATATTAATAGCAATCTCGATGCTCTCCTCATTGGGATCGCTGTGAGGGGTATAGGAAATATATCCAATGATGGCGTTCTCCCTTTCACCTCTAACACCAAAACGAATTTTCCCGGCGGTTTTATTGTTTTGAATTTCTAGCATCAGTTCTTGTGCTAGATTTTCAACTGATTTGGAAATCCATTGTTGGATTATTTCAATTTCAGTGTCCATCGTCACCTTCCTAAATTATTTTGTTAGGATTTGGCCAGCATTATATATTTCTTGTGTCAACCAATGAGCAGATTCAATCAATACAGTTGAACCCCTGGTATTTGCCCACTCAGTCAATTGCTCAAGCGAAGTTGTAAGTGTAACATGGCCCTCTGGATTATTGTCGAAAACAACACTGAGATTCTTAATCTTTGTAACATCAACAGCAATGTACTTTCCTGAATTTAGTTTATCGATGTTATTCCAAAAAGACATTCCAGGAGTTTTGCCTTCAGTCAATGGTTCCAGAACGTCTTTTACAAGTCTTGGAGTAAGACTGTCCGGTGTTCCCGATGCACTTCTATAAATTGTTTGTGCTGTTTGGACAGCCTCCTGTTGGCATGTATCATTCGTTGCACATTGCTCGGCTCCAACCGATGCAACCGCTGCTATCACTCCAGGTACCACTATTATAGCGATGGGTAAATAAGCGATACCTATTACTACGAGCGCCAACGCCAACTGTACTTCAGGACTGGCGGGTTTATAATTAGGTCCTAGATTGCCGAGGGCACATAGATCTCCTGTAGCGCCGCCGCATCCAGTGCCTGTTTGGTAGTCTTTTAAGAGTCTCGCCTGGAGATCCTTTTCTCTTTCTTCCGCGCCGTAGCCAGTATTGTTGCAGGCATCCTTGCCTGCGCCGTCAGGGATATTGTCGCAGGCATTATGCCCAGTGGGGTCAGTGTAATTGATCGGATTATTGCCGGTATAAGCATACCGATCATATCCCTGCACCCCGCCTGGCACAACGGTATCGGCCTGGGCAAAGCGGCCTAGCGAGCTGTCGTACCAGCGTGCATTATAAAACATCAGCCCGAAATCGGCGGTATAGGAGCGCTGTCCGGTGTAGGTGCGGTCGGTGGGCGTGGTGCCGCTATTGTAGCGCACTTCTCCCCAGGGCTTGTAACGCATTTCGGCAACCAGAGCGCCACTCGAATCAGTGGTGATACTGGTGGAGCCCAAGTGGTCGCCCAGAGCATAATACAATACGCTACCCACCCGGAAGGCGCCGCCGGGATAGTATTTGGTGACGACGCCGTTTGTGACCTGGTAGTGCGCGCCCACGTACAAGGTAGTATTGGCACCTATAATCGACTTCACCATCTTGCCGTCGCCATCGTAAACAAAGGTTGCCATCGAAACATTGTTTTTCTTGACTTCCACCAAACGGTTTTCCGCGTCATAGTTCAGGGTGAAGGTATTGCTGCCGATGGTGCGCGTGATCTGGCTGCCGTTGGCATCATGCAAATAGCTATTGCCGCCCGCACTGGCGATGGCGTGCTGATGGTTGTGTAGGGTGTCGTAGGTGTAAGTGATACCAGCCTTGGTCTCCAGGTTGC
>Ga0209131_1001411_pt1 | contig 16634 bp, 17 predicted proteins | sample GraSoi_2013_40cm_FD_185826 | JGI IMG/M metagenome (GOLD analysis project Ga0209131, IMG submission 185826) | Grasslands soil microbial communities from the Angelo Coastal Reserve, California, USA - Sample 9_17_2013_40cm (SPAdes) (version 2) | ecosystem: Environmental > Terrestrial > Soil >...
CCGCCTCGCTCACGAAACGGGCGATCACGCGCCCGCCGATGCCTCGCCCCAGGTCGGCTTCCTCGCCCATGAAGAAGTCGATGCAGGTCGTTCCCGCATCGGCGCCCGTCTTGGCAGCGTAGTCGTCGAACGCCGCCACGTCGTAGGCCTGGATGTAGCCCGCGTCGCGCCCGTCGACCGAGACCATGAATGCGCGCACCACATTGTCGTCGCGGGTGCGCGGGCCGAATTTCGCGACCATCTCCATGAACGAGTCGGGCGCCGGCGCATAGCCGCGCACCACGTGAGGGCGGATGAGCCACAGGAACACCTGTTGCAGGTCGTCGGGCCCGAAGCGGCGGAACTCGATTCTCGGCATCGCGCGATTCTAGCTAACCGATCTCGGCCAGCAGCCGCTCGACGGACTGCGCCGCCTGCGAGACGTATCCGCCGCCGAAGAGGTTCGCGTGGTTGAGGACGTGGTAGAGGTTGTAGAAATCGCGCCGCACCGTGAAGCCCTCGTCGAGCGGGAACTCGTCGCGGTAGGCGGCGAGCATCGCGGGGGGAAAGCCCCCGAAGAGCATCGTCATCGCCATGTCCGCCTCGCGATCGCCGACATAGATCGCGGGATCGAACACGCAGGGCTTGCCGCCCGAGGCGCACGCGTTGCCGCCCCACAAGTCGCCGTGAAGAAGCGAAGGCGGCGGCGAGTACGTGCGGAAGAACGCGGCGCAATCCGCGGCCAGACGCTCACCCCGGTCGATCATCTTCGAGGGCAGGCGGTTGTGCGCGGCGAGGCGCAGCTGCGAGTGCAGTCGCCGGTCGCGCCAGAATGTGATCCAGTCGTCGCTCCATCCGTTCACCTGCGGGCTCGCGCCGATGAAGTTGTCACGCCGCCAGCCGAAGCGCTCCTGCTTCGCGCGGTGCAGCGATGCAAGCGCGCTGCCCAGCGCACGCGCGCTGCCCGCATCGAGCGGCGTGAGATCCAGCCATTCGAGCACGAGCCACGAGCGCTCGTCGTCCGATCCCTGCGCGACGACATGGGGAGCGGCGATCGCCTTCGAATCGGCGAGCGCTTCCAGGCCCTCGGCCTCTGCGGCGAACATCGCCGAGTGCTCCGCGTCGTTGACCTTGGCGAAGTAGCTCTTCTTCCCCGTCGAGTCTTCGCCATCGACACGCAGGGCCGTGTGGATGCAGCCGCCGGCCACCGGCGAGGTCCCCGTCAGCTCGAACGCCCCGTGCGTCGCATCCGCGATTGCCGCGCCAAGCGCGATGGCCTCGGCGGACTTCACGCCTTGCGCAGGCGCTCCAGCCCGCGCTCGAGGTCCGCGCAGAGATCGTCGGGATCCTCGAGACCCACGTGCAGGCGAATCAGGGGGCCGCCCGGCCACGGCCGCACGCTGCGCGACTTCTGGATGTTCTGCGGCACGATGAGGCTGTCGAAACCGCCCCAGCTGTAGCCGAGCGCGAAGAGCTCGAGCGAATCGATGAAGGCGGCGAGCTGCCTGTCGCTGCAGGGCGCGAGCTCCACGCCGAAAAGTCCCGTGCATCCCAGGTAATCGCGCTTCCAGATCGCGTGGCCGGGATCGCTCTCGAGGCCGGGGTGCAACACGGACGCGATCGCCGGATGCTTGCCGAGCCAGCGAGCGACGTGCAGTCCGCTCTTCTCGTGCTGCTTCAGCCTCACTTCCAGCGTGCGTACGCCGCGCAGCGCGAGGAAGACGTCGTCGGGGCTCGCCATCTGCCCGTAGTCGCGCGAGGCGTCGCGCACGCGGGCCCAGTACGCCTCGTTCGCGACCACCGCGCCGATGATGACGTCGGAGTGGCCCGCGGGATACTTCGTGCACGGCTGCACGACGATGTCGGCTCCGTGGTCGAACGAGCGGTAGAACATCCCCGTCGCCCACGCGTTGTCGTGGATCACCGCCGCGCCTCGCGCATGCGCGGCTTTCGCTATCGCGGGAATGTCCTGCATCTCGAACGTGTGGGAACCGGGCGACTCCACGTACACCATCGTCGTGTTCGGTTTCATCAACGACGAGATGCCCCCGCCCACGAGCGGATCGTAGAACGTGGTCTCGACGCCCATGCGCGCGAGCTGGCGCAGGCAGAAGCGGCGCACGGGCTGGTAGACGCTGTCGGTGACGAGGATGTGGTCGCCCGCCTTCACGCACGCGAGGATCGCAACCACGTTGGCGGCGAGCCCCGTGGGCAACGTCGCCGCGCGATGGCCGCCCTCGAGCTCGACCATCACCTCCTCGAACGCGACGCGAAGCGGCATGTTGAGCATGCCGTAGGTCGGGACCGGCTCGTCCGCGTCGAAGCGCCGCTGGATCTCCTGCATCTCGGCGATCGAGCGGAAGGTCACCGTGGAAGCGCGGGCCACGGGGATGTTCACGGTGCCGGGCTGCGAGCGCGGCGCGCGGCCGCGCTGCGCGAGTCGCGTGCGAAGCTTCATCGCCCGAGCGGCCTCACCTCGGCGCGCACCTCGACCTGCGTGCGTTTGCCGCCGGCTTCCTCGATCGTGAGCGTGAGTGGAACCTGGTCGCCGGCGGCGAGCGGGCGCGTGAGCCCCACCAGCATGATGTGGAAGCTGCCGGCCTTGAGCTCCACGCGCTTGCCCGCGGGAAGCGCGATCGCCTCCACCGCATGCATGTGCATGACGCCGTCCTTCTCCTCGGAAGCATGGATCTCGGCGCTCTTCGCGGCGGGCGTGCTCACGGCGACGAGCTTCGCTTCCCCCGTGCTGGTGAGCGTGACGAAGGCACCCGTCGTCTTCTGCGCCGGAACCGTCCCGCGCACCCAGGCATCGGTGGCGGTGACGCCCGCTTGCGCCGCGCCGGCGATGCACGCCAACGCGACAAGGTAGGCGGCCTTGCGCATCAATCGGCCGCCATCGCCACGCCCGCCCCGAATGCGCGCTCCATCTCGCGGCGCAGCTTCACCGCCTCGGCCGACGCGTCGAACTCCACGTCGTCCCAGCTCACGGTTGCGCCCTCGGCGAGGTCGCGCTTCATCTTCACCTTGTGCGCGAGCCCGATGGGCAGCGCGCGCTTCGCCGCGGAATCCGCTGCCGGCATGAGCTTGCCCCACACCGTGTAGCCACCTTCGCCGTCGAGAACTTCTCCCACGCGCAGCGCGCGCTTCGCGGTGGCCACACAGTCCCCGCGCCATCCCGTGGCCGCACCCGTCGCCTCGCGGCGCAGCGCCGCGCTCGCGACACTGATGCCCAGCTCGAGCCCGATCAAATGGCTCGGCTTGTACATCGACGCGTATTCGCCCGAAGCATCGGTGACGATGCCGTACTCGTGGAAGCAGCGGCGCACGTACTCGTGCTCCGCGGCGAACGTCACGTACACGCCCCATCGCAGGTCGCGAAAGACCGGCCGTCCGTCGCGCTCGAGGCTCGAGATCACCTCGACCTGTCCGGCGTGATGCAGCGCTCCGCCCGCCGAACGCGGCTTCAGCACGCGCGGCAGGTCGTCGACTCCGCACGGCGGGAACGCGAGGCCGTCCGGCGCGGGCGTGAGGCCCGTCGCGTTGGCCACCGCCGCCATCTCGATGCCGCTCTTCGTCCCGTCGAGGAAGGAGTTGAACATCTGCGCGTTGAAGTCGCCCTTGGCGACCCTCTCCTCGCTGAAGCCGTAATGGCCCCAAACGGTCTTCGGCGTCGAGGCGTGATAGGCGGGCAGGTACTTGGTCCCCTTGCCGGCGGCGACGACAGTGAAGCCGGCGGTGCGCGCCCAATCGACCAGCTCGCAGATGAGCGCGGGCTGGTCGCCATAGGCGAGCGAGTACACGATGCCCGCTTCGGCCGCGCGCCGCGCGAGGAGCGGCCCGGCGAGCGTGTCGGCCTCCACGTTCACCATGACGATGTGCTTGCCGTGCCGGCAACACGCGAGCGCGTGGCTTATTCCGGCGGCGGGATGACCGGTCGCATCGATCACCACTTCGGTCGCCGTGTGCGCGATCGCCGCCATCGCGTCGTCGGTGACGCAAGTGGTGCCCGCTCCCGCCGCCTCGTCTAGCGAGCGCGCGCCGTAGCGTTCGGGCACCCAGCCCACGCGCGCCAGCGATGCGCGCGCGCGATCGGGCGCGAGGTCCGCCACGGCCATGATGTGGATTCCCGGCGTTCGGCGCGCCTGCGAGAGGTACATGGAGCCGAACTTGCCGGCGCCCACCAGCACCACGCGGACGGGCCGCTTTTCGGCCTCCCGGGCTGCGAGCATGCGATGGAGGTTCATACGGTCGGATCGGGCAGACGGACGGACTGGCAGTTTACCGTTCCCGTGGGAGAAAATACGCCGTGGGCATCCCCGATACAGTCACCCGCGCCGGCTTCGCCGCGCGGGTCGCCTCGCTGGCCCCGGCCATGGACGTCCTCGTCCTGCCGGCGTGCGTGCTCGACCGGGAGCTGCGCTATCACTACGTGAACACGGCGTACTGCGCCCACTCCGGCCGCGCGGCGAGCGCGTTTGCCGGCCGTACGCCGGACGAGGTGTTCGAGACCACGCCGCGCGACGATCGCCGCAGCCACCTGCGGCGCGCGCTCGACGGGCACATGGAAGTCTTCAATCGCCGCACGCTCGAGGGGCCGAATGCGGGCCGGTGGATGCGCGCGCACTACTTCCCCCTGCGCGATGACGGGGGCGAGGTCGAGGGCGTTCTGGTCGTCCTTGTGGACATCCAGCAGCTGAAGGACGCCGAGGCCACGCTCGCCGAGCGTGAGCGCCAGCTCTCGCTCATCATGGACTCGGTGGGGTTCCCGATCACTTACGTCGATCGCAAGCGCGTGATCCGCTTCGCCAACAAGCCGAGCTGCGAATGGTCGGGACGCTCGCACGGGACGATGGTGGGGCTCGGCGTCGAGGACGTGATGACGCCGGAGGTGGCGGCCGCTGCCATGCCGCTGCTGGAGCGCGCGCTCGCGGGCGAATCGATCACCTATGAGCGCGAGGCGCTCTGGCCCGGGCGCGAGACGCGCCACATCCGCGGCACGATGATTCCCGACCGGGACGCCAGGGGCGAAGTGCTAGGCGTGCTCATCGTGCTGATCGACATCGAGCAGGACTACCAGCTGCTCGAGGCGCTCGAGGACAAGGAGCGCGAGCTTCGCCACTTCGCGGAGAACATCCCCGGCCCCATCGCGGTGGTCGATCGCGAGTTCCGCTACATCTTCGCCAACAAGATGTTCCAGGAAAGCCGCGGGCTCCCGTTGGAGCGCATCGTGGGCCGCAAGGTGCGCGAAGTGCTCGGACCCCAGGTAACGGCCGAGTTCGTCGAGCCGCACGTGGAGCGGCTGAAGCGCGGCGAGACCTGCATGCATGAGCGCCTGGTGGAGCTGCCGGGGCGCGAGCCGCGCTGGCACCAGGTGCGCCTGGCTCCCATCATGGTCGAGGGGCGTTTCAACGGCTACTACATCGTCTCGACGGACATCCACGAAATCAAGGTCGCGCAGGAAAAGCTGCGCGACCAGGAAACGCAGCTTCGCCTCTACACCGACAACATCCCGGACGCGGTCGCGTACCTCGATCGCAACCGCCGCATCCTCTTCGCCAACCGGCACTTCGCGCAGCAACGCGGCACGACCCAGGCCGAGGTCGTCGGCCGCACGACCGCGGAGCTGATGGGCCCGGAAACCGCGGCCTGGATCGCCGAGCGCACGCAGAGGGTGTTCGACAACGCGGAGGAAGCGACCTACGAACGCGTGATGACGCTGCCGGACGGGCGCAAGCAATGGCTGCACGTGAAGGGCGTGCCGCACGTGGACCCGGGCGGCACGGTGATCGGCATGTACGTCGTGAGCCACGACGTGACCGACATCCAGCAGGCGCGCCAGGAGGCCGCGGAGCGTGCCGAGGAGCTGCGCTTCTTCGCCGAGAACATCCCCGAGGCGATCGCCTACGTCGATATCGAGCGCGGCTGCACGTTCGTGAACAACCTGTTCCTGGAAAGCCGCGGCTTCACGCGCGAGTTCGCGCTGGGCCGCTTTCCCGAGGCCGCATACCCTCCCGAGGTGTACGCGGAAGTGAAGCCGCACCTCGACCGCGTCATGCGAGGCGAGGAGACGAGCTTCGAGCGCTTCATGAAGCTTTCTTCCGGCGGCGAACGATGGGTGCGCGTGCGAATGTCGCCACGGCGCGACCCCGCCGGCAAGGTCGTCGGCTACTACGCCATCAGCACGGACATCCACGAGATCAAGCTCGCGCAGGCCGAGATCGAGGACAAGGAACGCCAGCTGCGCGCGGTGATCGACTCGATCCCGACGCCCATGTGCTACGTGGACGCGGACACGCGCTATCGCTACGTGAACGACGCGTTCATCGACTACATCGGCCTCGCCGCGGAGCGCATCGTCGGCGAGACCGTGCGCACCGTGCTGGGCGAGGAGCGTTGGGAGCTGATGGAGCCCTATCTCGAGCGCGTGCGCCAGGGCGAATCGCTCGCGGTGGAGCGCCTGGTGAAGTTCGCCAACGGCAAAGGGCGCTGGATGACGGTGCGCCTCACGCCGCGCATCGTGCACGGGGAGTACCTCGGCTACTACGCGACCACGAGCGACATCCACGAGCAGAAGGTGGTCGAGGAGAAGCTGCGCCGCGCGCACACCATCATGTCGGCGCACTTCGACAACACGCCGCTCGCGGTGATCGAATGGGACACGGACCTGCGCATCGTGCGCTGGTCTGGCCAGGCCGACTCGATCTTCGGATGGAGCGCGGCCGACATGCTCGGGCGCACGTTCTCGGGCTGGCGCCACGTGTACGAGGAGGACGAGCCCATGGCATCGCGCATGATCCTGGACCTCGTCGAGGGCCACTCGCGCCACGCCACGCTTCGCCATCGCAACTATCGCAAGGACGGCTCGGTGATCTGGGTCGAGTGGCACAACTCGGCGCTCCACGACGCCAACGGCCGCGTGATATCGATCCTTTCCCTCGCGCAGGACGTGTCTTCGCGCATCCAGGCCGAGGAGCGCCTGCAGTACATGGCGACCCACGACGGCCTCACGGGATTGCCCAACAGCGTCCTGCTCCACGACCGGCTGGAGTCCGCGCTTTCGCGCGCGCGACGGGCCAAGCGGCGCGTGGGCGTGATGTTCCTCGACCTCGACCATTTCAAGGACGTGAACGACACGCTGGGGCACCGCGTGGGCGACGGATTGCTGAAGGAGCTATCACGGCGCATCCGCGGGGCGCTTCGCGAAAGCGACCTCCTCGCGCGCATCTCCGGAGACGAGTTCGTGGTCGTCCTCGAGGACCTGTCCGACCAGGGAGCGCCCGAGCGTGTGGCGCGCATGATCCTCGAGGAAGTGCGCCGGCCCTTCCAGGTCGAGGGAAACGAGATCCACGTGAGCGGAAGCCTGGGGCTCGCGATGCATCCCGAGGATGGCGCGGATGCCGAGACCCTGCTGAAGAACGCGGATGCCGCGATGTACCACGCGAAGGAGCTGGGAAGGAATGGCTTTCGCGTTTTTTCGGCCGAGCTCGCCACGCGGCGCACGCGCCGCCTGCAGGTGGAGACCGCGTTGCGCCGCGCGCTGCGCAACAACGAGCTTGTCCTCTACTTCCAGCCCATCGTCGAGATCGAATCCGGACAGGTGCGGCGCGCCGAAGCGCTGCTGCGCTGGCGCGACCCCGAGCACGGCCTCATGCTGCCCGCGGGATTCATTCCCCACGCCGAGGAATCGGGGCTCGGCCACGCGCTGGGCCACTGGGTGCTCGAGGCCGCCTGCAGGCAGGCTTGCGCGTGGCGCCAGGCGGGATTGCCGCTGGTGGTGTGCGTGAATCTCTCCGCGAGCCAGCTGCGCGACGGCGCGATGGTCGCGGACCTGAAGGAGATCCTCGCCAATGCCGGCTGCGAAGCGTCGTGGCTCCAGTTCGAGATCACCGAGACCAGCATGGTGCGCGATGTCGAGAGCGCGAGCATGGTGCTCACGAAGTTGCGCGCCCTCGGCGTGCGCGTGGCCATCGACGATTTCGGCACCGGCTTCTCGAGCCTGTCGCACCTGCGCCACCTGCCGGTGGACGTCCTGAAGATCGACAAGGCGTTCGTCGCCGACATCGGCACCGCGGTGCCCGCGTCGCGCTCCCGCGCGGCCGAGAGCGCGGGCGGGGCCGCCATCGCCTCGGCGGTGATCGGGCTCGCGCATGGCCTGGGGCTCGATGTCGTCGCGGAAGGCGTCGAGAAGCGATCGCAGCTCAACTTCCTCGCAAAGCTGGGCTGCGACGCATGCCAGGGCTACCTGTTGTGCCCGCCGCTGCCGGCCGCCGAATTCGAGAAGTGGCTGCGCGAGCGCCGCGCGCTCGCGAGGCACGAGGCGCGCGAGGCGAAGCGCGCGCAACCGAAGCGGGCGGCCGCGGCGAAGGCGAAAGCGAAAGCGAAAGCGAAGACGAAGGCTCGCGCCTAGGCGCGCTTCACCACCAGGAAGTTGCGCACTTCCTTCACGCCCTTGACGGCGCTCGCCATCTTCTCGGCGCGGCTGCGGGCGGGCTCGTCGGCCGCCAGGCCGTTCAGCGTCACCACGCCGTCCTTGGTGTCCACGTCGATCTTGAGGACCGAAAGGTCCGGGTCCTTCAGCAAATCGGTCTTGACCGAGGCCGTGATCGCCGCGTCGCTCACCGCGCGCTTCGTTTCGCTCGACGTGGTCGTCGTCGTGTTGCCGGTCGTGGAGACGGTCGTCTTCTCGCCCGTGGAGATCGAGCTCGCGACCTCGCCCGTCTTCGCGGAAATCTTCTCGCCCGCGCTGGACAGGGCCCGCTCGGTCTTCTGGCCGGCCTCGTTCAGCGTCTGAATCGTCTTGTCGCCGGCCTCGGAGATCTTCTGCGAGGTCTTGTCGATGGCATTGTCGATCTTCTGCCCGACGGTGCTGGGCTGCTCGTTGGTAGCCGTCGTCTTGGTGCGCTCGCACGCGGAAAGGCCGAGGATCGCGACGAGGGCCACCGTGCCAAAGCCCGGCGTGAGCTGTTTCGCGTTCATGGGTTTCACTCCGATGGAAGTCGAAGCCATCGTACGAGCCGCGGAGCTTCAAGGCAGTCGGCCGCCGGCCCTGCCGCATGTCGGCCGCAGCCGACGCGTTCCTGTCGGATTCGTCCCACGCCTGAATCGGATCAACGCGCCGTCGTGCCGCGCCCGGCGCCGACAGTTCGCCCGCGCCGCTCTGCCTAATCTGGCCAGGTGGGAACGCGCCCGCGCGGAAACCGGGCACACGCACGTCCATCGCCAAACGCACCAGCAAAGGAGACCGAAATGCGCAGCGCAAGCACCATGGGAAACGGCCAGAACTCCAACCCGATCGCCCGCGACATCCAGAACGTCGTCACCGACGCGCAGGAGCTTCTCAAGACCGTGCAGTCGGAAGGCCAGACCAAGCTCACCGAAGTGAAGGGCCAGGTGCAGGCCAAGCTCGACAACGCGAAGGTGATGCTGGGCCAGCTCGGCACGCAGGTCCAGGACGGGGCGAAGCAGGCGATGGACACCACCGACACATACGTGCGCGACAATCCGTGGCGCGCGGTGGGCATCAGCGCGGCCGTGGGTGCGCTCGTCGGATTCCTGATCGCACGCCGCTAGGAGAACGCGCGTGGACCACGAATCGACCGGCCTCATCGGCGACGTGAAGGCAATCGCGGGCACCGGGTTGCGCGCCATCCGCACCCGCCTGGAGCTCGCCGTCATCGAGCTCACCGAGCAGAAGGCCTGGGCCGTGCGGTTTCTCGTGGTCGCGGTGGCGGGGCTGTACCTGGTGACCTGCGGGCTGATGCTGGCGATCTTCGCGCTGGCGTTGTGGGCCCCGGAGGCGAACCGCCCCGCGATCCTCGGCGGTTTCGCGGCCGTCTTCGTCCTCGCGGGCGCGGGCGGCATCGCGTACCTCGTGAAAGCCTCGAAGCACCGCGAGCCCCTGCTGAAGGAGACCCTCGCGGTGCTGAAGGGCGACGAGCAGGCGCTTCGCAACGGCGTGGGCGCCACCGGTGACTGAGCTCGAGATCCTTCGCCGGCGCCGCGACCTGGTGCTGCTCTCCGCCGAGCTGCAGCGCGCCACGCTCGTGCGACGCATCGAGCGCGTCGAGCACCACCCGGTGCACCTGGCGCTCGGCTTGGCCGCGAGTGCCGCGACGGTGCCGATACTGATCAAGGTCGGCTCGCTGGTCGCGCGGCGCGTCTCGCGGCGCGATCGCCACATGAGTTCCACCGAGAAGAGGCGCTTCAGCGTCCTTGCATTGCTCCCGCTGTTGAGGTTCCTACCCGCCATCAAGGCGGCTTTTCCGAGACTCAGATCCATCAACCGCCGTAAATAAAGGAGATCCACATGCTTTACTGGGCAGCCGTGTTCTTCATCGTCGCGCTGATCGCCGCGGTCCTGGGCTTCGGTGGCATTGCCGCCGGCGCCGCCGGTATCGCGAAGATCCTGTTCTTCATCTTCCTGGTCGCGTTCGTGGTGTCGCTCCTGATGGGCGTCTTCCGGCGCTCCGTCTAAAGGAGGTTCCATGCTGAAAGTCCGTTACCTGGCCTTCGCCATGGCCGCTTCCGCCGTCACGGTGGCGTGCGGCAGCGATCCGTACTACAACGATTCGCATGCGTACCAGAACCCGTCGTACTCGCGTGTCGCCGACTACTCCGACTCCGGTCGCGTGGTGGCGATCGACGTGATCGGCGGGCCGGGCCGCTCGACCGGCGCGGGCGCTGTCGTCGGCGGTATCGTCGGCGGCGTCCTGGGCCACCAGGTTGGCAGTGGCCGCGGCAATGACGTCGCGACGGCCGCGGGCGCCATCGGTGGCGCGGTCGCCGGCAACGAGATCGAGAAGCGTCGCAACGAGGGCGAGCGCTACCGCATCACCGTGCGGATGCGCGACGACCGTGATGCAGTCTTCGAGCAGGATCAGCTGTACGGGATCCGCGTCGGGGACCGTGTTCGCATCGACCGGGGGCTCGTCGTCCGCGACTAGCGATCGCAGTCGTTCCGCGGGTGTTGCCATGGGGATAGAATCGAATTCACCCCATGGCTTCCCCCGTTTTTTCGTTCTAGTCCACTGCGCCATATGCCGGACCAACTCGTGGAGTTGTACGAGCAGGTGGCTTTGCATGTCGCCGAGCTCGACTCGGACCTGAAGTCCCTTCTCGCGTCCTGCCCCGACGCCGACCGCGCGGGTCGCGTAAATGCGGAGTGGGAAGAGCTCACCGCGCTCGTGCGAAAGCAGAAGGAGATGCTGGGCGACATCGGCCGGCGCACGCGCGAGCTCGCCTCGCTCTCCGCTTTCCTGCAGACGCATTACGAGCAGGAAAAAGCGCGCCTTGCCCGCCAGCTCCATGACGAGCTGGGCGGCATCCTCACGCCCGCGAAGATGGACCTCTCGTGGCTCGAGTCGCGCCTGGGCGGCGACGCGCAGTACCGCGAACGCATGGCGCGCCTGGCGGCCCTCATCGACCAGGGCATCGACCTCAAGCGCCGCGTGATCGAGGAGCTGCATCCGTCGCTGCTGGACCACCTGGGGCTCGCCGCGGCGCTGCAGTGGTACGTGGACGAGGTGTGCGGCGCGGCCAACATGGAGAGCCGCGTCACCGTGTCCAGGCTCGAGCGCCTGTCTCCCGACCTCGAAATCGCGCTCTACCGCATCGTGCAGGAGAGCGTGAACAACGCCGTGCGCCATTCCAGGGCCACCCGGATCGAGCTCGTCGTCGAGCGCACACCGCAGGGCGTGAAGCTCTCGGTCCTCGACAACGGCGTCGGCATCGCCGACCTCGACCGCGCGCGCAAGTCGTCGCACGGCCTTGTCGGCATGACGCACCGAATGCGAGCAATCAACGGAACACTCGATATCTCCAGTCGCAAAGGCGAAGGGACGAAGGTCGAAGCGTTCCTGCCGTTGGCAGCCTAGAGCCCGGCCGCTCGCCCTAGATGGAGATGTCGTGGTCCCTTTGCATGACCTGGTTCGCCCGGAGCGGAAAAGAAAAGAGCCGCGAACTGCGGCCCTCAAGCCCTGCTAGGGAGAGTCTGGGTCAGTTCTCGCGGCGGTTGAGCAGCTCGCCGATGAGGCGCGGAATGGTGGCGAAATCCTTCGACTTGTCGAGGAAGTAATCGGCGCCGGCCTCGAAGGCGGCGACCTTGAGCGCCGGGACGGCGTGGTTCGTGAGCACCACGATGCATGCCGGGTTCGCGCCCGCCGAGGCGCGCAGCCGGCGGATCACGCCGAAGCCCGTGCCCTGCGCGAGCTGCAGGTCGACGATGGCTAGCGCGATGGTGTGCTTGTCGCAGGCGGCCAGGGCCTCGTCTTCGGTGGCGGCGGTGGCCACGACCTCGACGCGATCGGGGACGGAGACGAGCTCCACGAGCCGCTCCGCGATCTGCGGGGAATCCTCCACCACGAGCGCGTTCATCATCTCCTCCTCGAGGCGACGCGGATCGAAGTTGGTGGAAGGCACACGACCCTGTTCCGGGCCTTCGTGCGATTGCGGCGTGGACATGTGAAGCAGCATTTTCAGGCGATGAGCTGGTTCTTCACCGCGTAGTAAGTGATGTCGGCGTTCGACTTGAAGTTCATCTTCTCCAGGATGCGCGAGCGGTACGTGCTCACTGTCTTCACGCTGAGGAAGAGCTCCTTGGCAATGTCGGAGACGCTCTGCCCGGAGGCGAGCTTGCAGAAGATCTGGAACTCGCGCTCCGAGAGTTGCGTGTGCGACGGCTGGTCGGCCGCCGGACCCGCGAGGCCCTGCGCCAGCTTGTCGGCGATGCGCGGGCTCACGTAACGGCGGCCCTGCGCGGCGGCGACGACCGCGGAAACGAGGTTCTCGCTCGGTGCGTCCTTCGCCACGAAGCCGGAAGCACCCGCCTTCAGCAGGTTGATCGCGTATTGATCCTCGGGATAGCCGCTCACGATGAGCACGGCCATCTCGGGACGGATCGCCTTCGCGCGGTTCAACACGTCCACGCCGGACATGTCGGAAAGGGACAGGTCGACGAGCGCCACGTCGTAGGGAGACGAACGAACATGGGCGATTGCTTCCTCGCCCGTGCGCGCTTCGCCTGTGACTTCCATGTCGACGCGGCCCGAAAAGACCTGTTTCAGGCCCATCCGCACGACGTCGTGATCATCAACAATTAGAAGGCGGATCATTGTTTGTTGTCCTGCCGGGTTGGAGGTCCACGAACGGATTACAGCACTAGTGCGCCCCGCAGGTATCGTCGGCGCGGACGGATTCGTTTGTAGGACTAATCCTACGCCCTGAGGCTTAGAAGGAGTAGCGGAGGACAACCCGGTCCCTCTTCACGGAAATGTTCTCCCGCGTCATGCCCGGCAAGTCGGGCATGAAGTTGCGTGCGGGCTTGTAGACGATGCGGTTCTCGGATGCGTCGTAGCAAAGCGTGGCCGCGTTGCCGCACGCCGAACGGCTCTGTTCATGCCGCGCGTCATGCTTGGGGATCAGACCCAGGTCCGTCTCGCCCAGCGGCGTATTGAAGGGCGCGTTCGAATGGGTGACGACGGTTGTCGTAAGCGCCGACTTCGGCACCTTGAGCTGCAGCGGCTGCGCTTCGTTCGCGAGCACCTTCGACGATGCCGCGAGTGCCAGCGCGAGGACGAGGACGAAGACCGGTTTCATGTTGGAACCGATGCTGAACCTCCTACGCGCCGCGGTCTGCAGGATGCGAACGGCACATGTTGTCCCTCAGGCCCATGAAGCCATGTCAGCGACGTCCGACCGCCGGACGGCGCCGGCCGACGCCAGCTTCCGCGTTTCTCTCATATCGTTGGCTTGCGCAGGGCCCTAATGTGGCTGCATCGCCGCAACGTTCGTCGCGGGTCCTTCGAAAGCCGCCATGCAGTCCCACATCATCGGCCGTCTCGCTTGCGCCGGATCCATCGCGCTCGCGACATCGAGCATCGCCGCGCGCGCCGCCGGGATTGATGTCAATCCGCCTTTCGCTGCGTATGGGCAATCGCTGGACGCCCAACTGCAGGGCATCGGCGCCGCTCCCTACATTCCCGCGACGCGCTACCACCGCGAGGGCACCGTGATCTCGATCGAGCAGGAGCACATGCGCGGCGGGTACTTCGGATTCCGCTCCGACATGGGTGTCGTGCCCGTTTCCCTCGGCGAGCTGGAGCCCGGCCAGTACACGATCCAGGCGCGCCTGCGGGACATCGCGAATCCGGACGAGGCGCCGTGGCTCTTCACGCAATTCGTGGATGTCGCGCCTCCCGATGCCGTGGGCGTGTATCCCGTGGCCGCGCGCGCCGGGCGCGTACGACGAAGTAAAGCTCGTGGTCCGCGCGGATGGCCCCGTCGATGCATCCTCGATGCGCGCCACCTTCGACTCCGGCATCGTGCGCGTCGATTTCGACTACTCGCTCGACTCGTCGAGACCCTCCTTTGCGACGATGAAGCTCGCGGGCCTCGCGCCGGGCGCGTGGCGCGTCGAGGCCTACGGACACAACCTGGGCATCGCGTCACCGGGACGCCAGTTCAACGGCGCTTTCAGGGTCGATACGGCGAGCGCGGTGGTCGAGTACTACTCCGGCAAGCTGGACCACTATCTCGTGACCGCGTGGCCGGACGAGATCGCGGCCCTCGATGCCGGCACCGCGTTCGAGCGCACTGGCGAGCGCTTCAAGGCGTGGCTGCACGCTTCGGACGCTCCGGCTTCCGCGGTCCCCGTATGCCGCTTTTACGCGAGCGGCCCCAACTCGCACTTCTACACGGCCGATCCCGGCGAATGCCAGTACCTCAAGTCGCTGCAGCAGAAGCAGGCCGCGGGCGCGGCCGCGAAGGGGCAGCCCTTCCCGGGCTGGCAGTTCGAGGCGATCGCGTTCTACGCCGTCGCGCCCGAGAACGGGTCGTGCCCGGCGAACACGCGCCCCGTCTGGCGTTCATATAACGATCGCGCCGCCGAGAACGATTCCAACCACCGCTTCACGGTGACGGACGCTGTGCGCCTTGCGATGAAGGTGAGCTGGGCCGACGAGGGCCTCGCGTTCTGCGCTCCGGCGTGAGCGCCCGGATGATGTCGAGGAATGCGGCTTCCTCGACGCGAAGCCCGCGCGGCGCGCGGCGCGTGCGGCGGTCGGCCTGCTGCCAGGTGCGTGGATCGAGCACGCGGGGATGGACATAGCTCTTGCGGCAGATCGCGGGCGTATTGCCTAGCTGCTGCGAGGCCGCGCGCACGGCCGCAGCCACGTGCGTGATGCCCACGCGCTGCTCGCGCCTCACGCGCCCGCGCAACCAGCTCGCCACGTACACGCTTCCATTCCAGGTGCGGAAGTCCTTGGTGCTGATCTCCTCGTAGCCCGAGATTTCCTTCAGGTACTCGTTCACGTCGGACGAGCCGATCGATTGCACCGCGCCCGCGTCGTCCATGTACTGGAACAGCTCCTGCCCCGGCAAGTCGCGGATGCGCCGGATCACGCGCGCGAGCCCGGGATCGTCGATGGCGATGCGGTGGAACTTTCCGCTCTTGCCGCGGAACTGGAACTCGATGCGCGCGCCATTCACCTTCACGTGCCGGTTGCGCATCGTCGTAAGGCCGAAAGAGTCATTCTCCTCGGCGTAGCGCTCGTTGCCGATGCGGATGCAGGTGCGCTCGAGCAGCCGGACGATGAGCGCCAGCACCTTGCGGCGCGGCAATCCCTGCAGCGCCATGTCGGCGCTCACCTGGCGCCGGATGCGCGGCAGCGCGCGCGCGAACTCGGATAGATGGTCGAACTTGTCGGCGTCGCGCATTTCGCGCCAGCGCGCGTGGTAGCGATACTGCTTTCGTCCGCGCGCATCGCGCCCCGTTGCCTGCAGGTGCCCGCGTTCGTCGCCGCAGATCCAGACATCGGTCCAGGCCGGCGGGATCGCGAGCGACCTGATCCGCTCGAGCGTGTCCTCGGCCGTCACTTTCTCGTCCTTCGCGTCGAAGTATTCGAATCCCTTGCCGGAGTGGCGGCGCGTGTAGCCCTTCTCGCCATCGCGGGAATAGCGCAAACCCCCGGGGGGCGCGGGACGCTTGCTGCGGCCTGGATGGGCGCTGGGCATGGAAACCCATTGAGTCCGCGCGACCCGATTGGTTCGCGGGGAATAGTTACCGCAGTAGCGGCGCGATGGCGGCTTCGAGGGTCTCGGGTTGCGCGTGAAGGATGTGGAGGCGCTCGCGGGCGGGATACGCGACGCCGCGCGGCGACACGTTCTCGAGGCGCGGTTTGTCGATCGCATCGGGGTTGCGCAGCGTGACGAGCAGGCGCCCGCCGGCCGCTCTCACTTCCGCGACGTTCGCCTTGCCTCCAAGCGCATCGAGCAGCGGCCCGGCGTCGATGCCACCGCCGCCGCTCGCGAGATGGGCGCGGATGTCGCTCGCGATTGCGTCGGCCATCGGTCCCACGACGACCTGCAGGCCGGCGTCTCCCGTATCCACGGTGCCGCGCGCGCCCAGGCGCTTCAACGCGTCACGATCGACGCGACTGCGATCGGCGAGCTCGAGCCGCAGGCGTGTCGTGCACGCCGACACTTCGCGCAGGTTCGCCGCGCCACCCAAGGCCGCGACGTACGCGCCCGCCGCCTCGCTCGCGCGCACTGGCGCCGCCGCGCTCTTCGTCTCTTCCGGATCACGGCCCGGCGTGCGCAGGTTGAAACGTGTGATGACGGCGACGAAAAGATAGTAGTAAAGCGCGAAGTAGAGAGCGCCC
>Ga0209131_1001414_pt1 | contig 16628 bp, 15 predicted proteins | sample GraSoi_2013_40cm_FD_185826 | JGI IMG/M metagenome (GOLD analysis project Ga0209131, IMG submission 185826) | Grasslands soil microbial communities from the Angelo Coastal Reserve, California, USA - Sample 9_17_2013_40cm (SPAdes) (version 2) | ecosystem: Environmental > Terrestrial > Soil >...
GGCTGCAGACCGCCCTCAGATCCAGTACACGAATACGAACAGGCCCAGCCACACCACGTCGACGAAGTGCCAGTACCAGGATACGGCCTCGAAAGCGAAATGGCGCGTCGGGGTGAAGTGACCCCGGAGCGTGCGCAGCCAGATGATGGTGAGCATGATGGCGCCGATCGTCACGTGCAGGCCGTGGAAGCCCGTGAGCATGAAGAAGGTCGAGCCGTAGATGCCGGTGGCGAGCTGCAGGCCCTTGTGCATGTAGGCTTCGCCATATTCGCGCGCCTGGAGCGAGACGAACAGGAAGCCAAGTATAAAGGTGAGCGCGAGGAACACCTTGAGTACGCCGCGCTTGCCCGACTTCAGGGCATGGTGCGCGATCGTGACCGTGACACCCGAGCTCAGCAGGATCAGCGTATTCAGAGCCGGCACGCCGAAGGCCGGGATCACTTCGAAGCTGCCGTCCGCGCGTGGTCCGAGCTTTGCCGGGCCATTGGTCGGCCAGCCGGCGTCGTAGTTCTGCCAGAGGAAAATCTTGTTGAAGATCTTGACGCCTTCGCCCCCGAGCCAGGGCACCGATAGCGTGCGCGCATAGAACAGCGCGCCGAAGAAGGCCGCGAAGAACATCACCTCGGAGAAGATGAACCAGATCATCCCCATGCGGAAGGAGCGGTCGACGTCGAGGTTGAAGATGCCCTGCTGGTTCTCGCCGATCACCGTGCGAAACCAGCCGATGAACATCACGGCCAGCAGCCCCAGGCCGAGCGCGAACACCAGCGGCCCGAACCATTCGTTCAGCCAGGCGGCTATACCGAGCATGGTCGTGAACAGCGCCACCGACCCGATGATCGGCCACGGCGTGCCGTGCGGAATGTAGTATTTGCTGGAATCGGCCGGGGCGTGTGGCTGCGACATGGGGGTATCCTGAAAAGTACGCCCTCAGCGGGCGGCGACGCGGTTGGACGTATCGTAAAAAGTGTAGCTGAGCGTCACGCGATCGACATTCATCGGCAGCGCGCGGTCGAGGAAGAACCGTACCGGCAGCACGCGTTCCTCGTCGCGCCGGAAGGGCTGGGGACGGAAGCAGAAGCATTCGGTCTTGTGGAACCAGGCGGCGGCCTCGCCCGGCGCGATGTTCGGTACCGCCTGCGCCACCGTGTCATGGCCGGTCAGGTTGCGCGCGACGAAACTCGTTGCGTACAGCTCCCCGGGATGCACGAGCAGCGTGCCCTGCGAGGGGCGGAATTCCCAGTTGCCGACCGTCGGCAGGGTGGCGACGAATTCCACGGTCACGGTACGCGACGCGTCGGCGCTGCCTGCCTGCGGCGCGCTCGCCGCTTCCACCAGCAGTTTCTGGTCGCCAAATCCGGTGACCTGGCAGAGCACGCGATACAGCGGGACGAGTGCAAACCCGAAGGCAAAGCTGCCGGCCACGAACACCAGCAGTTTCCACGTCAGCCGGCGATTTTCGCGCTGCTGCTGGCCTTTGCCGCTCATCCGTGACTCCGGCTCACCGACATGATGATGAAGCCGATGTAAATGGCGAGCACGAGGAACAGCAACGTGAAGGCGGTGCGCCGCGCGCTTCTCCGTTGCCGGTGCAGTTCGGTGGTGCTCAATGCCAGCCCTCGTGCTCCGCCCAGTGCTCGGCGCCGTGCTCGATCACGCCTATGGTGGGCGCTTCCTGCCAGGAGTGATACGCCGGCGGTGAGGGCAATTCCCACTCCAGGCCGTGCGCGCCTTCCCAGACGCGATCGGCCGCCTTCTCACCGCCGCGCACGCACTGCCACACGATGTACGGGAACAGCAGCTGCGAGACTCCGAAGGCAAAGCCGCCAATCGAGGACACCATGTTCCAGTCGGTGAATTGCGTGGCGTAGTCGGGAACCCGGCGGGGCATGCCGGCGAGCCCGAGGAAATGCTGCGGAAAGAACAGCACGTTGACGAAGATCGCGGACAGCCAGAAATGCCAGGTCCCGAGCTTCTGGTTGTACATGTGGCCGGTCCACTTCGGCAGCCAGTAGTAAATGCCGCCCATGATTCCGAAGATCGCACCTGGCACCAGCACGTAGTGGAAGTGCGCGACCACGAAGTAGGTGTCCTGGTACTGGAAGTCCGCCGGCGCGATCGCCAGCATCAGCCCGGAGAATCCACCGATCGTGAACAGGAACAGAAATGCCAGCGCAAACAGCATCGGCGGTTCGAAGCTCAGCGACCCGTGCCACATCGTCGCGCTCCAGTTGAACACTTTCACGCCGGTGGGAATCGCGATCAGCATGGTCGAGAGCATGAAGAACAGCTCGCCTGCGAGGGGCATGCCGACCGTGAACATGTGGTGCGCCCAGACGATGAAGGATAGGAAGGCGATCGAGGCGGTGGCGTACACCATCGCTTCGTAGCCGAACAGCGGCTTGCGCGAGAAGGTCGGGATGATCTCCGAGACCACGCCGAAAGCCGGTAGGATGAGGATGTAGACCTCGGGGTGACCGAAGAACCAGAAGATGTGCTGGAACATCACCGGATCCCCACCGCCTGAAGCGCTGAAGAAGCTGGTGCCAAAGAAATGATCGGTCAGCAGCATCGTGACCGAGCCGGCGAGCACCGGCATGACCGCGATCAGCAGGTAGGCCGTGATCAGCCAGGTCCAGACGAACAGGGGCATGCGCAGCAGCGTCATGCCCGGGGCGCGCATGTTCATGATCGTGACGATCACGTTGATCGCGCCCATGATCGAGGAAGCACCCATAAGGTGGATCGCGAAGATCGCCAGCGGGAAGGAATCGCCACCCTGCAACACCAGGGGCGGATACAGCGTCCAGCCGCCGGCCGGCGCGCCACCCGGTACAAAGAAGCCAAGCAGCAGCAGCGTGAAGGCGAAGGGCAGCAGCCAGAAGCTGAAATTGTTCATGCGCGGCAGCGCCATGTCGGGTGCGCCGACCTGCAGCGGAATCATCCAGTTGGCCAGCCCCACCCAGGCCGGCATGATTGCGCCGAAAATCATCGCGAGCGCGTGCATCGTAGTCAGGGAATTGAAAAAGGCAGGATCGAAGAACTGCAGGCCCGGCTTGAACAGCTCCAGGCGGATCGCCATCGCCATCGCGCCTCCCACGAAGAACATGATCCCGGCGAAGACCAGGTACAGCGTGCCGATGTCCTTGTGATTAGTGGTCGACAGCCAGCGCCACATCCCGGACGGCGGGTGATCGTGGCTGTCGTGGGCGTCGGCGTGTGCGGTGTAGGCCATGTTGAGGTACTCGCGAAAAGGCTCTGATGAATGGGGGAGTGCGACCGCTCGCGCTTCAGCTGGTGTGCGCCGGAACTGCCGCGGCGGCTGCACTGGCCGCGGCGGCCGCTGCCGCTGCCGCTGCGGTGGGCTCGGCCGGTTGCTGCAGGGCCTTCTGGGTTTGGAGCCAGGCTGCAAAATCGGCCTTGCTGCGCACGTCAATCACGATGGGCATGAAGCCGTGATCGCGCCCGCACAGTTCGGCGCACTGCCCGCGAAACAGGCCGGTCATGCCGGCATCGATCTTGAACCAGGCCTCGTTGAGGAAACCGGGAATGGCATCTTTCTTGATCGCCAGCGCCGGCACCCACCAGGAATGGATCACATCCTGTGCGGTCACCAGCAGGCGCACCTTCACGCCCGCCGGCACCACCAGCGGGTGATCCACGTTGAGCAGGTAATTCGGGACCTTGTAAGGATCAAGGCCGGAGCCGAGCTGACGAGTCGCGTTGCTCGCCCGATCGAGTGTCGAGAGTACGGTGACGCCAGAGTCGACGTATTCGTAGCCCCACTTCCACTGGTAGCCGGTGACGCGGATCGTGAGCTCGGTGTTCGTGGCATCTTCCGTCTGGATCAGCGTCCGTGCGGCGGGCACGGCCATGATGATCAGGATCAGTACCGGCAGAACCGTCCAGATGATCTCGGCGGTCGTGTTGTGCACCAGCTTGGCATCGGCCACCGCGCCCTGCGACTTGCGGAAGCGCACGATCGACAGAATCATCCAGCCGAATACGAAGACCGCGATCGCGACGCACCACCAGTACATGAGCATGTGCAGTTCATAGACGCGCCGTGAAATCGCGGTGATGCCGGGCGTCATATTCAACGTCCAGGCGGCATGCGCCGCCGGCGCCGCGGAGCCGAGCACGGCTGCGGTGGCGGCGCTGAGGATTCCGGATTTCTTCATATTCATTAAACGGGCCCTACGGTTTTTCTACGCTCACCCCGCCAGCGGCGGTGATTCGTTCACGTTGCCGACTGCGCGCCGCAAGCGCCCAGCCAGATCGCGCCGGCCCTCTTCCGTCAGGAAGCTCCCCACCTCGAACGAGTGCCCGTGCGACATGATCAGCAGGCGGCTAGGATGCAACGGGCTGGCGGCGCGGCGCAGTTTAACCTGTGCCCAATGCCTCCGAAATACGATCGACTGTTTCCGTGCAACTTGCGAATTGATCTCAATGAGCTCGTCCGTGACGGTGATGACTTCGCCGCGATCGCGACGTCGCAGGCTGTGCCACAGGACGGCGCCCAGCAGCAGCATTTCGAGTCCCGCGAAGGGCAGCACCGGCCACCAGCCACGCAGCGCCATCAGGCCGGCAACGCCGCAGGGCGGCGCGCAGGCGCTGGCAAAGAAATACAGCGCACCGCGGGTCGACAGCGCGCAGTGGGGCGCAAGTCTTATCGTCAGGCCTGCGCTCACGGGTCCGCATCTTAGCGGATGCGCCTTTTCCATCGCAACTCAAGTACTTAGCGCACACCCGCTACGGTCGGAGTGCAAGTAAGCGAGGCAAAGCGCGCGAAAGTTCGCGCGCATCTGCGCTGCGATCACTCTGGTGGGGAAGGATTGCGATGGCCGGCGCGTTGAGGAGCTGCTCCAGCGTGGCGCAATTTTCCTCCAGCGCGGCAAAATCCGGATCGATCTGGCTGCCGGCCCAGCCCGCGAAACGGCAGCCTGATTCCCGGATCGCCTCAAGCGTCAACCGCGCGTGATTCAGGCAACCGAGTTTCAGTCCGACGATCAGCAGCACCGGGGCCGCGAGCGCGCGGGCCACGTCGGCCATCGATTCGCGCTCGCTGATGGGCGCATACCAGCCACCGGCGCCCTCGATCAGGAACAGTTGCTGGCCAGCGGCAATCCGGCGGGCGCCCGTCACGATCACTCTTATATCTATGTGCCGGTGGGCCCGCTGCGCCGCAATATGCGGTGAGACGGCATCGGGAAGGCAGTAGGGGTTGAGCAGGTCATAGGGCGTATCTTGGCCAGTAACGTCTGCGATCATGGCGGCATCTGCGTTGATCAGGTATCCATCGTGCTGCTCAGCGCCTGCAGCGACCGGCTTCATGCCGGCGACCTTGAGGCCCGCGGCGCGGCCGGCGGCCAGGAGTCCTGTGGTGATCCTGGTCTTGCCCACACCCGTATCGGTACCCGCAATGAAAAAGGAGTGGGGTTCTCCGTTGCGGCTCGGCTCAGGGGTGGTTGCCACGGCACGCTGCTCCGTCGAACCATCAGCGCCGGTGCCGGCGCACTGCGCCGATGGGAATGGCCGTCTCGCGGCCTCCGGAATAATCGTCCCGGGTATCGGGTTTCACCGGGCCGGCAAAGGCCGCGCCGCAGATGACTTCCCAGCTGGCCGGCAGTCCCGCCTCATCGCGCAGCGTCTCATAGGCGGCCGCCATGGCGCGCAGTCGATGCGGCCCGGTCAGACTCCGTCGTCGATCGGCGGCGGCGTGACGGGCGCCGATCGTACGCAGCTCGTTCATCAGCGCATACACGTCGGCATAGTGGCGCAGCTGCAGTTCCCGATCCATGACCGGCTCGGACAGTCCGGCCTTCATCAGTGCCTCACCCAGTTGCGGCATGTCCGTGAACGCACTGACGTGACCCATGGTGTCGACGCTCGCCCAGGCGCCGCGCAGCTCCTGCAGCGTGGCCGGACCGAAGCTGCTGAACAGCAGCAGCCCGCCCGGACGCAGCACGCGCTGCAGCTGCTCGAACAGCTGCGCCGGCTCGGCGCACCACTGCAGCATCAGGTTGCAGTACACCAGATCGATCGACTGCGCCGCGAAGGGCAACGCGCAGCCATCGGCGCAGACGCAATCGTAACGGCGCCAGACGCGTTGCCGTCGGCGCGCTTCCTTCAGCATAGGGAAGGCCAGGTCGACGGCGATCACCCGCGCGCTCGGGAAGCGTGAGCGCAGCGCTGCCGCGCCGCGGCCGGTGCCGGCGCCCAGGTCGATGATCACGCGCGGCTCGAGCGGGAAGTACTGCAGGCGCCCGAGCAGCTCCGCACCGATCGCGGATTGCAGGCGCGCGGCCTCGTGGTATTGCGCGCTCGCCCGGCCGAAGGAGCGCCGCACCGCAGCGCGATCGAGGCGGAATTCACCGGACGGGCTCACGGTGCGGGCCTCGCGGCGGAGGGCTCACCGAGGAATGAGCGCAGTTCCGGCAGCAGGCGCTCCAGGTGCGACAGGAAGGGCGCGTGACCTGCGCGCGGGATTTCCAGGTGCTGCGCCTGCGGCAGCATCGCCGCCAGGGCGGCACTTGCTCCCGGTGCCGTCACCCGATCGTACTGGCCGGCGATCACGAGCGTCGAAACACGAATCGAGGCGAGCTGGGCGCGCAGATCCGTGGCGGTGAGCAGCGCGAGCCCGGCCTGCAGTGCCGCCGGACGCGCTTCGCCCTGTTGCAGCAGCGCGTTGCGCAGCGCCGCGTGCACCGCCGCCGCGTCGCGGCTGCCCCGGACCTGCAGTTCCAGGAAATCACTGACCGTCCCCCGATAATCCTCGCTGAGGTGCGCGCGCATCTGCTCGAGCGTCCGCGCGTCGGCGCCATGGGGCCAGTCTTCGCTGCGCAGGAACCGCGGCGTGGTGCCGATCAGCACCAGTCCTGCGATGCGCTCGGGCGCGCGCGCCGCGGCGCGCAGGGCGAACTGTCCGCCCAAGGACCAGGCAATGAGCGTGGCCCGCGCCGGCATCTGCGCCAGCAATCCCGATACCGTCTGCGCGGCGATCCACTCCGGGTCGGCCGTTTCGGTGCCCTCCACCCAGGGGCTGCGGCCGTGCCCGGGCAGGTCGATCGCAATCGTCCGCCACTGGCTGGCCAACGCCGCGCGCAGGGCATCGAAGACTCGCAGGTTCGCGGCCCATCCGTGCCAAAACACCAGCGGCGGGCCGCTCCCGCTGCTCTCAACATGCAGCGCCGGAGAATTCGACGCGGCGGATGTCGCCGGTGCCGGATTCACGGCGGCGTCTCCTCATGCCAGGCCCGCGCGAGCGCGGCCAACAATTCATCGACGTCGGCGGCGCTGTGTGCGGCAGACAGCGTCAGGCGCAGGCGCGCGCCACCCACAGGTACGGTGGGCGGGCGGATCGCCGCGACCCAGAATCCACGCTCGTACAGCGCGCGGCTCAGGCGCAGCGCACGCGCGGAATCCCCCGCGATGAGCGGCTGGATCGGACTGGTCGAGCCCGTGAGCGGGAGCTTGAGCTTGGCCGCGCCCGCGCGGAACTGCGCGATCCTGGCCTGCAGCTGCTCGCGCCGCCAGCTCTCGCGCTGCGCCAGGCGCAGTGCCGCGCTCGCCGCCGCGGCGACACCCGGCGGGAGCGCCGTGGTATAGGTATAGGTGCGCGCGCGCTGCAGGAGCAGTTCGATAACTTCTTCATCGCCGGCGACGAAGGCACCGAAGCCGCCGAAGGCCTTGCCCAGCGTGCCGACCAGGAGCGGTGCGGCGCGGGCATCGAGGCCGGCCATTTCAAGTGAACCGCGCCCGCTCGCTCCCAGCACGCCTAACCCGTGGGCATCGTCGACCATCAGCCAGGCGCGCTGCCGCGAGGCGAGTTCAGCCAGCTCACGGAGCGGTGCCACATCGCCGTCCATGCTGAACAGGCCGTCGGTGGCGATCACCGCGCAGTCCGCGCGATCCGCCAGGACCAGCGCGGCGTGGGCGGCGTCCGCGTGCCGGTAGCGCAGCAGGCGCGCACCGGACAGGCGCGCGCCGTCGATCAGCGAGGCATGATTCAGACGGTCCTGCAAGATCGCCTCACCGCGCCCGGCGAAGGCGCTGAGCACACCGAGGTTGGCCATGTAGCCGGTCGAGAACAGCAGCGCCCGCTCGCGCCCGGTAAAGGCTGCGAGTTCCGCTTCAAGCTGCTGATGCGGTGTGCTGTGCCCGCTCACCAGGTGCGCCGCGCCGCTCCCCGCGCCAAATTGCGCGCTCACCGCCTGGAGCGCCGCGATGACTTCCGGATGCTGCGCCAGCCCCAGGTAATCGTTGCTGCAGTACACGCGCAGCGCTCGCCCGTCTACGAGCACGCGAGTGCCATCGCCGGGCGAAGGATAGCGCTCGATGACGCGCCGCTGCCGGCGCCGCGCTGCGGCGGTAAGCGTTGCGAGTGCGGCGCCGATACTTCCGGGGTCGGTGCGCAAGAGTGCGCCCCTGACTCAGTTCACGGCGGCGCGCGGCGTGCCGGGCGGCTCCGGCCGGATGCCGAGCCGTGCCAGCAGCGCGCGATCGCGGGCCACGTCCGGATTGCCGGTGGTCAGCAGTTTCTCGCCGTAGAAAATCGAATTCGCACCGGCCAGCAGGGCCAGGGCCTGCAACTCATCGCTCATCGTTTCGCGCCCCGCCGACAGGCGGACCTGCGCGCGCGGCATCATGATGCGCGCCACGGCGATGGTGCGGACGAAATCGAAGGGATCGACCGGTGGCGCCTCCGCGAGCGGCGTGCCCGGCACGCGCACCAGTTGGTTGATCGGTACGCTCTGGGGGTGCTCCGGCAGGCTCGCCAGCGTCGTGAGCAGCTGGGCGCGGTCACGCTGTGACTCGCCCATGCCGACGATGCCGCCGCAGCAGACATTGAGGCCGGCTTCGCGGATCGCCGTCAAGGTGTCGAGGCGATCCTGGTAGCAGCGCGTGGTGATGATCTCGGCGTAGTACTCTTCGGAAGTGTCGAGGTTGTGGTTGTAGTAATCGAGGCCCGCATCCTTCAGTTCGCGCGCCTGCTCGCCCGAGACCATGCCGAGCGTCACGCAGGTCTCGAGCCCGAGCGCGCTCACCTCGCGCACCATGTCCGCCACTTTCTTCAGATCCTTCGGCTTGGGCGAGCGCCACGCGGCGCCCATGCAGAAGCGCGTGGCGCCGGCTTCGCGCGCCGCGCGGGCGCGCGCGACGACCACCTCGAGCGGCAGCAGCGCCTCGTTGGTGACCCCGGTGTCGAAGCGCACGCTCTGCGGGCAGTAGGCGCAGTCCTCCGGGCAGGCGCCCGTCTTGATCGACAGCAGGGTGCTCATCTGCACTTCGCTGGGGTCGTGCCACGCACGGTGCACCTGCTGGGCGTGGAACAGCAGTTCGGGAAAGGGCAGCGCGAAGAGCTGCTCCGCCTCGGCGAGGGTCCAGTCGTGGCGGGGTTCGTGCATGCCCTGATCTCCTTATCAACATCCGTTTCAACGGCAAAGTGCTGCGATGTTCGCGATCGAGCGCGGCACTGTCAACTTGGGCGTGCCTTTCAAGTCGACAATCGGGTGACGACCCTCCGCGCCGCAATCCGTTCTTGCACCATCGCAGTGCGTCCGGCGTCAACGCGCGAGCCCGTCCAGTCGGGCTCTCCCCGCGCGGCCCGGCGCTACACTAGCCGCCTCGCATGATTCAAATTCAAACCCGCCAGTTCTGGCAGCATTTCACCCCCAAGTTGATCGTGGTCTGGCGCGAGGGCCAGCTGGCAAAGCTGTGGCGCGGCGACCTGCTGGCCGGCCTGACCGTCGCGATCGTCGCGCTGCCGCTGGCGATGGCTCTGGGCATCGCCAGTGGCGCTTCGCCAAACCAGGGCCTGGTGACGGCGATTGTCGCGGGCCTGCTGATCTCGCTGCTGGGCGGTTCGCGCGTGCAGATCGGCGGACCCACTGGCGCCTTCGTGGTGATCGTCGCCGGGGTCATCGCGACGCACGGCTATTCAGGGCTGGTGCTGGCCACGCTGCTCGCCGGACTCCTCCTCGTCGCGGCCGGCTACGCTGGGCTCGGCAAGCTGATCCGCTTTGTGCCGATGCCGGTGGTCACGGGTTTCACGGCGGGTATTGCCGTCATCATTGCCTCGAGCCAGGTGGGTGATTTTCTAGGCCTGAACGCCGGCAAGGTCCCCGCGGAGTTCATCGCCAAATGGGCCGCTTACCTGCACGCTCTGCCCGCCTTCAGCCCAAGCGCCTTGGCGGTCGGCGGCGGGACGCTGGCGGTGATCATATTGCTGCGCCGCTTGGCGCCGCAGTGGCCGGCGTACCTGATCGCGATCCTGCTCGCCTCCGTGGCGGTCGCGCTGTTCCACCTGCCGGTGGCCACGGTTGGCGAACGCTTTCCGGCGATGCCGGCCGGGGTGCCGATGCCGCAGCTGCCCACGCTGTCGCTGGCGCTGGTGCAACAGGTGCTGCCCTCGGCCTTCACGATCGCCTTTCTGGCCGGACTCGAGGCGCTGCTCTCGGCCGTGGTGGCCGACGGCATGACGGGGTACAGCCACCGCTCCGGTCAGGAACTGGTCGGGCAAGGCGTCGCCAATATTGCCTCGGCCCTGTTCGGCGGCCTGCCGGCGACCGGCGCGCTGGCGCGCACGGCCACGAATATCCGCGCCGGCGGGCGCACGCCCATCGCCGGCATCTGCCACGCGCTGTTCCTGCTGGCTTTCCTGCTGGTGGCAGGCCGGCTCATCGCGCAGGTGCCCATGGCGGCGTTGGCCGCGGTGCTGCTGGTGGTCGCCTGGGGCATGAGCGAAGTGGACCGTTTCCATTCATTGTTGCTGATGGATGCGGGCGAGCGCGCCCTGTTGCTGCTGACCTTCGGCCTGACGGTGTTCGTGGACCTGACCGTGGCCATCGGCGTCGGCGTCACACTCGCCTCGCTCCTGTTCATGGCGCGGATGAGCGAGACCGCCGGATTGCTGCCCGAGGATCTCAGCGTCGACGATCCGGCGCAGCGCGCTTCCCTGCCCCGCGGCGTCGAGGTGTTCCGGTTCGCAGGGCCGATGTTCTTTGGAGTCGCCGCCGAGATGCTCGAGGCGTTGCGCCGATCCGGGCGCACGCCGAGGGCCATCATCCTGCGCATGGATCGCGTGCCCTATATCGATTCAACCGGTGCCACGGCGCTGGAATCTTTTGTCAGCCAGGCGCACGACAATGGCACGAAAATCATGCTGTGCGATTTGCGCCGGCAGCCCGGCCAGTTCCTGGAGAAACTCTGGCCCCGCTTCAGGGGCGCGGAGCGCGTGGAGAACTTCAGGGCCGCATTGGCCAGGATGTCGCAAGCGCCATGATGCGCGCGGCGCGAACTCCCGCGGCGGCAGGACAACCCGTCAGCGGCCGGAATTGCGTAGCCGCTGCGAGAACCACCACAGGTGGCCTTCCGGGTCGGCTGCTCCGTAGCTGCGGTCGGCCCAGTATTCCGCGCCGTAGTCGTGGAGCTTGGGTTCGTCGGCGATGCGCGCGCCGGCTGCCCGCGCCCGCGCGCAGTGCGCGTCGACATCGTCGACGTAGATCATGAGTCCCTGGGTATTGGCCCCACCGACGCTGAGCGGGCTGGCGGCATCGTGGCCGAAGCGCTGCGCCTCACCCCTGCGTTCCTCGCCGATCATGACGACCCCATCGCCATAGGTCAGCTCGCCGTGTGCAACGCGGCCGTCTTCCCCCTCGACGCGGAGCCGTACTTCGAAGCCAAAAGCCCGGCACAGCCAGTCGATCATCGCGGCGGCATCGCGGTAGTAAAGGCCGGACGAGATCCTGCTCCAACCCGGAGGTGTGGGTTTCATGTCGGCTTACCTCTGAGCAAAGTCCACGATGATGCCCGCGAGCACCACGACACCGAAGTAGTGGTTGTCGTGAAAGGCGCGCATGCAACCCGCCGCGTCACGGTGGCGCGCGAGCCACTGCTGGCGGATGAAGCAGCCGGCGCCCACGGCCAGTGCCGTGAAATAGGCGCTGCCCAGATCCAGGAGCCGCCCGGTGAACAGCAGGGCGAGCAGCACCATGACCTGCATCGCCCCGATCATCAGCAGATCGAGATCGCCAAAAGTGATCGCCGCGGATTTCACTCCCACGCGCAGATCGTCGGCACGGTCCGCCATCGCATAGAAGGTGTCGTAGACGCCGGCCCAGACCACCGCGGCCAGCATCATCACCCAGCCGACCCGCGGCACGGCGCCGAGCTCCGCGGCAAACGCCATCGGCACGGCCCAGCCGAAACTCAATCCCAGGTACAGCTGCGGCAGCGGGAAGAAGCGCTTCAGCAGCGGATAGCTGAGCGTCAGGGCCGCGCCGATGACTGACAGCCGCACCGTCGCCGCATTGAGCTGCAGCACCAGCAGCAGCGCGAGCGCGATCAGCACCGCAAACAGGACCAGCGCCTGGAGCGGCGTCACGCGGCGCGCGGCCAGCGGCCGGTCGCGCGTGCGACGCACGTGCGGGTCGATGTCGCGATCGAGCAGATCGTTGATCACGCAACCGGCGGAGCGCATCAGTACCGAGCCTGCCCCGAAGATCGCCAGCAGCCGCGGGCGCGGGTGCCCGAGGGATGCCGTCCACAATGCCCACAGGGTCGGCCACAGCAGCAGCCAGATGCCGATGGGACGATCGAGCCGCATGAGCTTGGCGTACTCACCGGCCTGCCGCTGCCAACGGCGGAGCGGTGCCGGCACGCCGCTGGGCCCGGCCGCCGGCGCCGGCGCCGGCGCTGGTCCGGGCGGTGGCGCCAGGACCTCCCCGACCGGGGTGGGCCCGGACTGCAACTCGAGGTCAACCGACTCGGCCATATTGCTCCCCGGCGCCCACCCAGCGCGCGATCAATCCCTCGCTGGCGCGCGGCTCATCCCGCTCTAGGCGCGCCGCGAGCCGCCGCACCTGCGGCAGCAGGTCGGCATCGCGGATCAGGTCCGCCACGCGCAGCTGCGCCAATCCGGTCTGGCGCGTGCCGAGCAGCTCCCCGGGTCCGCGCAGTTCCAGATCGCGGCGCGCGATCTCGAAACCGTCGTTCGTCTGGCGCAGTGCCGCCAGGCGCTCCCGCGCCATCTCGGACAGCGGAGCACGATACAGCAACACACAGGTGCTGGTCTGCGCGCCGCGGCCGACGCGACCGCGCAGCTGGTGGAGCTGGGCCAGACCCATGCGTTCGGCATTGTCGATCACCATCACGCTGGCGTTAGGCACATCGACGCCGACCTCGATCACGGTGGTGGCCACGAGCAGCTGGATCTCGCCGGCATTGAAGGCGTGCATCACCGCTTCCTTGCGCGCGCCAGCCAGGCGGCCATGCACCAGGCCTACGCGCAACTGCGGCAGTGCCTCACTGAGGAGGGCGGCGGACTCCTCGGCGGCCTGGCAGCGCAGCTCCTCGGATTCCTCGATGAGCGCGCACACCCAGTAGGCCTGGCCGCCGTGGCGGCAGGCCTCGTCGAGGCGCGCGACGATCTCGGCGCGCCGCTCTTCGGGCACGACCACGGTGCGCACCGGCTTGCGGCCGGGCGGCATCTCGTCGATCACCGAGATATCCAGATCGGCGTACGCAGTCATCGCCAGCGTGCGCGGGATGGGGGTGGCCGTCATGATCAGCTGATGCGGCAGCCGGTCCTGGCTTTTCTGCCGCAACTGCAGGCGCTGCTGCACGCCGAAGCGGTGCTGCTCATCGATGATTGCGAGCGCGAGGGAGGCGAACTTCATGCTCTCCTGGAACAGCGCGTGCGTGCCCACCACCAGTGGGACCTGTCCGGCGGCGATGGCGGCGAGTGCGGTACGGCGAGCGCGCGCCGGCTGCGAGCCGGTGACGAGGGCCACGGGAATCTCCAGCGGTGTGAACCAGTCTGTCAGCGTGCGCGCGTGCTGCTCGGCGAGCAGCTCGGTGGGCGCCATCAGCGCCACCTGGTGCCCGGCCCCGAGGGCGAACGCGGCCGCGGCGGCGGCGACCGCGGTCTTGCCGCAGCCCACGTCGCCCTGCACCAGGCGGGTCATCGGCTGGGCGAGCGCCAGGTCGGCGTTGATCTCGCCGAGCACGCGGGCCTGCGCCGCCGTGAACCGGAAGGGAAGTCCGGCCAGCAGCCGCGACTGCAATCCGGCGCGGTCGGTCAGTGCCAGCGCGTCATTCGCCTTGGTGGCGCGGCGCAGCGCCATCAACGAGAGCTGGTGCGCCAGCAGCTCCTCCAGCGCCAGGCGGCGCTGCGCCGGGTGGCGTCCGGCGGCCAGGGTCGTGAGCGCCGTACCGACGGGGGGCTGGTGCAGAAATTCGAGCGCTGCACGGAGCCCCGGCAGCTGCAGCTCGCGGCACAGATCAGCGGGCAGGTAATCGACGAGGGCCGCATCGCCCGTGGCCACGAAGGCGCGCTGCACCAGCGCGCGGAGCCGTCCCTGCGTGAGCCCTTCGGTGGCCGGATAGATCGGAGTGAGCGTCTGCGGCAAAGGCGCGCCGGCCGCGCCGATGTTGCGGTACTCCGGATGCACGATCTCGAGCCCCAGCGGTCCGCGGCGCACTTCGCCGTGGCAGCGCAGGCGGCTGCCGCGCACCAGCCCTTCGCGCTGCGCGTTCGAGAAGTGGAAGAAACGCAGCGTGAGTGAGCCGCTCCCGTCGCCCAGGCGCACCAGCAGCTGGCGCCGGCGCCGAAACACGACTTCGGCCAGCAGCACCTCGCCTTCGACGAGCGCGCGGCTGCCGGCGATGAGTGCGCCGATGGGCACGATGCGGGTGCGATCCTCGTAGCGCAGCGGCAGCACGAACAGCAGGTCGGCGAGGCTGTGCACGCCCAGGCGCGCCAGCCGCTCGGCCAGCACCGGGCCCACGCCGCGCAGCGTCGCGAGCGCCGGGGGCTGCGACGCGACCACCGCCACAGCCACCGCCGCCGCGGGTGCGGCCGCCGCAGGCACGGCCGCGCCCGCTCGCCTCATGCGAGACTGAGTATGCACTCCATCTCGACACGGGCACCGCGCGGGAGCGCGGCAACGCCCACCACGGCGCGGGCCGGGAATGGCGGCGTGAAAAAGGTCGCCATGATCTCGTTGACCTTCGGGAAGCAGCCGAGATCCGTCAGGAAGACCGTCAGCTTGACCACATCCTGCAGCGTGCCGCCCGCTGCCTCGGCAATCGCGCGCAGATTCTCGAACACGCGGCGGATCTCGGCCTCGATATCGCCGCTGACCAGGATGCCGGTGGCCGCATCGAGGGGGATCTGTCCGGACACGTAGACCGTGTCACCGGCGCGCACGGCCTGCGAATAGGTGCCGATCGCCTGGGGCGCGCGGCGGGTTTCGATGACCGTGCTCATGGCGGTAGAGGGTCCTTGCTGTGACTCTGGCCGGCAATTGTACGCACGACGCGCAGCACATCGCTCATGCGCCGCACCTCGCGCACGACCCGCGCCAGATGATCGCGGTCGCGCACCTCCAGCAGGAAGATCATGGTGGCGGTTTCGGATTCGTGGTGATCGTAGTTGACGCTGGTGATATTGGTCTGGGTGCCGGAGATGGCCGCCGAAATGGCCGCCAGCAGGCCCATGCGATTGACGGCCTCGACGCGGATCTCGGTCAGGAAGAAGCGGCCCTCGCTCGATTGCCAGTTCACCGGCAGCCAGTTCTCGGGATGCTTGCGGTAGTCGGTGACGTTGGCGCAAGTATCGCGATGGATCACGATACCGCGCCCGGTGCTGAGGTAGGCGATGATCGGGTCGCCCGGCAGCGGATAGCAGCAGTGCGCGTAGGCGACCAGCAGGCCCTCGGCGCCGGCGACGGCGAGCGGCGTCGCCTGTGCGCTGTCACCGCTCCGGACCCGTTCGCCCGGCAGCAGGCGGCGCGCCACGAGCGGTGCGAGCCGCTCGCCCAGGCCGATCTTCTCGAACAGCTCCTCGGTTTCCTTCAGCGCGAGGTCGCTCAGGGCCGCCTGCACGGTGGCGGGCTCGACCTCATCGAGCTTGACGTGGAATTCGGCCAGCGCCTGCTCCAGGAGCCTGCGCCCCAGTTCCACCGCCTCGTGGCGCTTGAGGCTCTTGAGATAATGACGGATCCCACTGCGCGCCTTGGCCGTGACCACGAAATTCACCCAGGCCGGATTGGGCCGGGCGCCCTTGGCGGTGATGATCTGCACCGTCTGGCCGCTGCGCAGCACGGTGCGCAGGGGCGTCAGGCGCCGATCCACCTTGGCCGCGACGCAGCGATTGCCGATGTCGGTGTGCACGGCGAAGGCGAAATCGACCACGGTCGCACCGCGCGGCAGCCGCAGGATCTCCCCGCGCGGCGTGAACACGTAGACCTTGTCCGGAAACAGGTCCACCTTGACGCTCTCGATGAATTCCTCCGAACTGCCGCTCTCCTGCATCTGCATCAGGTGCGTGAGCCAGGTGCGGGCGCGTTCCTGCTGCGCGGAGCCCTCGCTGGTGTCCTCCTTGTACTTCCAGTGCGCGGCGATTCCGGATTCCGCGACCTGGTCCATGTCCTCGGTGCGGATCTGTACCTCGATGGGCACCGCGTTGGGTCCGAACAGCGTGGTGTGGAGCGATTGGTAGCCGTTGACGCGCGGGATCGCGACGTAGTCCTTGAAGCGCCCCGGCATCGGCTTGTAGACGTTGTGCACCACGCCGATGGCGCGGTAGCAGGTGTCGACGCTGTCGACGATGATGCGCAGGCCGT
>Ga0209131_1001416_pt1 | contig 16616 bp, 19 predicted proteins | sample GraSoi_2013_40cm_FD_185826 | JGI IMG/M metagenome (GOLD analysis project Ga0209131, IMG submission 185826) | Grasslands soil microbial communities from the Angelo Coastal Reserve, California, USA - Sample 9_17_2013_40cm (SPAdes) (version 2) | ecosystem: Environmental > Terrestrial > Soil >...
TGGCGAGAACACTGCTGATAGCGGAGCATCGCATGGAGCGAGGCCGAGCTGTGGCGCCTGGCGCGGTGGCGCTTCACTTGACCTACCACGCCGGGCAGCGGGCCGCGGCCCGCGTGGGCCGCGTCTGGCCTGCGCGATGCAGCGACCGGTCACGGATGCGCCGGCTCCCAGCCGGCCGGTGCCGCGCCAGTTTCCGCTCACTCTTACTAACCTGCGATGTACTGCGATGGACTCTCCTGTACCGCGCGGGATGGTGCCAAGACAGCAAGAGAAGCGCATTACGATTCCACGGTTCAGGCGCAACTCGGGACCGCGGCGCAGACCGGGCTGGCGCGGGTGCAGGCCAAACAGTCGACGTGGACGCGCGCGGACCTGATGAAGCACATCGGGCTGGCGCTGCCCTCACAGTCCCGCGACCTGGACCCAGCCGAAGCCGTCGCGCAGGCGCAGGAACTGACCGACCGGGCCATCGCCGGAGAGTTCCAGGCCATCACCGAGCTGACCGCCCCTGAGTTCCCGGCGACGCCGGAGTATCTCCGCCGGGATCTGGAGGGCCGGTCGGTCTACACCCGGCCGGGGTCGCAGCGGTACGCCACCAACGTGCAGCTGAGCCTGGAGGAGCAGCTGCTCCAGTCCGCGCAGCGCGCAGGCGCGCCAAGGCTCGAGCGCGAGCAGGCGGCTCAGCTCCTCGGCGCCGGGCTCGCCGCGATCGACGCGCAATTCCATGAGCGGGCCGCGACCGCGCGCGAGAGCGGGGAGAAGACGCCGTCCGGCCTGCGCCTGGATCAGGCCACCGCGCTGCACTACGCGCTGACATCGGCGGCCTGGCAGGCACGGCGAAGGATCTCGGCGAAGGACCAGAACGCTGCCGGGCCGGCCGGCAGGATGGACCGTGCGGTGGCTACCGAGCCTGACGGAACTTTAAGCCTGTCCATGCTGATGACCAGCGCGTCGGTGGCCCTAAACTCGCCGATTGCTGCGGGCTCGAGATCGTGGCCGGGAGGCGCCTCCTTCCATGTCCTCACCGGAAGCACGGCGTCGTCGGAGCCGCGGGCGAACGGCGCGGTCGCGGTCTCATGCAGCGGCATCCCGGCCGTGGCCGACCGGACCGCCGCCAGCACGCAGGAGGAGGCGACCACCCGGGCCACGGACGCGAACGAGGCATCCGCCCACAGCGGCCGGTTCGACCGCCAGCGGGCCGGCTCGGGCCGGCCGGCGGCGAAGAAGCCGGCGCCCCAGCTATCAGCGTTCATGCGCCTGTGTGCCTGCGGACGCGGCGCGTACGACTGCACGATCAGCCCGTGCCCGGGTTCAAGCAAGAGCTCGCTCAGCCGCCGGGGCGGGCCAAGCCAGGCAATGTGACGGCACACTCAGGCGTCCCAGGCCATTCGCACGCCCGTGAAGATCTGCCGCCTGACCGGGTAATCCCAGTTCCGGAACGAGGGCCGGATCGTCGACGGGGCGACCGCCCAGGAGCCGCCGCGCAGCACCTTGTAGTCCCCGCCGAAGAACGGGACGCTGTAGTCGCGGTAGATCATCGGCGTAAAGCTAGGCCAAGGCGCGAAGTCCGACAACGTCCACTCCCAGACGTCTCCGATCATCTGCTCGGCCCCGTAGGCCGACGCGCTAGCCGGGTACGCCCCGACCGGCGCAGGCCGCAGGCCCGCGCCGCCCAGGTTGGCCAGGTCCGGTCCGGGCGGCAGCGATCCCCACGGCCAGGCCCGGCGGGCGCGCGCGGCCGGGTCCCACGCGCACGCCTTCTCCCACTCGGTCTCGGTGGGCAGCCGGCCCCGGCCCACCGGGCGTAGGCCTCGGCCTCGAAGTAGCTGACGTGCTGCACGGGCTCAGCCGCCGGCACTTCCTCCTCGACCCCGAAGCGCCGCCTCGTGCCCTCGGCCGTCCAGAACAGCGGTCGCTCCAGGCCGGCCTCAGTCCGGTACGCCCAGCCGCAGGCCGACCAGAGGTCCTGCCGCTGGTACCCGCCGTCGCCGATGAACTCGCGCCACTGCCGGTTGCTGACCGCGACCCGGCCGATCCAGAAGGGTCCGACGTCCACGGTGTGCGCTGGCCGTTCGTTGTCGAGCGAGAACGGCTCACTGGCCGCGTCGACGCCAAGCGCGAACGGCCCTCCGCCCACGAAAACTCGATCCGGCTCGACGTCGCGGCCGGGCGGCAGCGGCCCGCGCCCCAGCAGCACGGGCGGGCCCTACCGCAGTTGCAGCGTGGCCAGCATTGTCTCGTCGTGCTGTTCCTCGTGCTGAACGACCATGCCCGCCGTGAACAGCTCGTCGGCCGGAGTGTGCTCGATCAGGTCAAGCACCCGCCCGCGAACCTCGTGGTCGTAGGCCCGCGCCTCGACCGGGGGCAGCAGCGGCAGCGACGGGCGCTCGGCTCGGGGGTGCTTGAACGCGTCGTAGAGCGCGTCCACCGCTGGCGGGAGCATTCCGGGCCGGGCCGGGTCGCCCGGCCCGCGGCAGCCACAGCTCCTCCTGCTGGCCGACGTGCGCCAGGTCCCACACCAGCGGGCTCATCAGCGGGTCGTGCTGCGTGACCAGCGTCGGGTCGTCCAGGTCCGTCAGCCCCAGCGTCCGGTTCCTGGCCTGCTCAAGGCCGCGGACGACAAGATCATGCATATGCCATCTCTCCCAGTGCGGCGAGCGGCCCGATCTCGCCCACGCGCTCGGCCAGCAAGTCGCCGGGACAGCGACCCGACTCAACAAGATCAGCGAGGTCGGCCACGGCCGGCCTGAACTCGGCCGGAACACGGCCGGCGGCGATCGCCAGACAGCGGCGCGCGCACGTGGCCAGCGTGGCGTTGCCGAGCCCGTCCCTGGCCGCCTCGGTCCACAACTGCGCCGCCGGCTCGGTCGCCTCGGTCGCGAGGTCGGCCGCGACCGGGTCGTCCATCAGAGTGGCGGTGACCGCCGCGATCGCCGGCCACCACCGTGGCGCGGACATGTCCAGGTAGCGCACTTCCAGGTAGCCACGGAGCCGGACCGGCGGGAACAGCGTGCTCAGGTGCGTCTCGAGATCCGCGGCCGTGGGCGGCCGGTTACCCAGCTTGACCGCACCGCTGGCCCACTGCGAGAACGGGACCGAGCAGCCCACCGCCAGGACATCGTCGCCGGCGCGCACGAACGTGACCGGGGCGCGCATCGCGAACCGGGCCCAGGCTGAGGCGGGATCGAGCGACTCGTCGCGGCCGTCCTTCGGAGCGCAGCCCGGCACCGGGCCGCACGTGCGCGCGTCGAGCCCGCTCCAGGCCCGCTGCCGGACGGACTTCCAGCCCGTATCGCGGCCGTGCAGCCAGGGCGAGCTCGCCGCGATCGCCACCAACGTCGGGCCGAGCCGGTAGGCCCGCGCGACCCTGGCCGGCCACTCGCCCCTGGGGCCGGCCTGGAGATTGACCTGCAGGGCGGCGGTCGAGTTCATCATGACCTGCCCGGCCGGGGCCCGGCCGGTGGCCGCGAAGTGGTGTTCCATGGCGCGGTAACGCGGCCGCGGGTTGACCCGCCGGGACGGGCGCGCCGGATCAGCCCCGGCGTAAGCCAGCCCGAGACGGCGATCGGCCAGGGCCAGCCGGGCGCCGGTGCCCTCGTACCTCAGCCGGGCGACCGCCGGGGCGACTCCGGCTTCCGGCGGCCCGGAGAGCTCGATCTGCCCGCCGGGCTCCACGGTCACCGCGGTGCCCGGCGCGACCTTCCCGACCACGGCCGCGATCGCCTCAACACGTCTCCAGGGAACGGGGTCGGCGACGTGGTCGAGGTCGACCAGATGTGACTCGATCTCCAGGCCGATCGCGCCGATCACAGACTCGGCCAGCGCCGCGTCGCGACACTGTGCATAGGCGGCAGCGACGGCAAGAGGTTCGGCCCGATCAACGGCATCCTGCGCGAAAGCATTGATAGCTGCCATAAAGGGCCGCTTCAGGTAGGAGTAGGCGGTATACGGCGTCTCAGTCATCGTCGCCCTCCCGGCTCGCGAGCCGGTGCGGGCCGTCGGCCAGCAGCCGCCACAGCTCCTCCCAGGCCTGCATCCCCTCGCGCAGCCTGCGGATGCGGAAGAACTCGTTCGGCGCGTGCAGCCTCCCCATGGCCCGGTGCTGGCTATCGGCTCGGGAGTGAGCGCGGCAGCCCGAACCACGGCAGCACGCTGGCCTCGAAGCGGGTCATGGCGCAGATCCGGCCGCCGGCAAGGGTGAGCACGTAGAAGGCGGTCGCGTGGCGGACGCCGGCCGGGCCGCGCAGGTAGGCTCCGAACGCGGGCTGGCCGTTGGCTCGCACCGGGACGAGGTCGAACCTGCGGCCCGCGGCGAACTGGCTGGCGCAGTAGCGGGTCACGACGTCTCGGCCCTCGTATCCGAAGGGTATCGGCGGCATCGCGATGAAGACGTCGTCGGTCAGCAGGGCCACCAGCGCGTCGAGGTCGGCCGACTCCCACGCGCGGGCGAACTTGGCCACGATCGCGTCCTCGGCGGGTGAGCCAGCGGCCGGCGGCGGCTGGTGGCCGACGGCGAGCTGCTGCCGGCGCTGGAGGCTGGCGCGGGCTCGTTTGAGGGCGCTGTTGACCGACTCGACGGTCACCTCCAGCATGCCGGCTACCTCGCTGGCCCGGAATCCGAGGACGTCGCGCAAGATGAGGACGGCGACCTGGCGCGGCGGCAGCAGCTGCAGGGCGGCCACGAAGGCCAGCGAGATGGCTTCGCTCTGCTCGTAGCGGGCCTCCGGCCCGGGCGGCACGTCGACGGCACCCTCGAGGAGGGCGTCAGGAAACGGCTGCAGCCAGACGGCCTCGTCGCGCGGGGTCGGCACGAGCGGTTCGTACTGCGACATATCCCACTCCCTGGCCGGGCGCCGGCTCGCTGCGCGGCGCGCGTTGAGGCACCGGCTGGTGGCGATCTTGTACAGCCAGGTGCGCAGCGACGCGCGTTCCTCAGTGAACCCGCCGATGCCCTGCCAGGCGGCCAGCATCGTCTCCTGGACGGCGTCCTCGGCGTCCTGGAAGGATCCGAGCATCCGGTAGCAGTGCACCTGCAGCTCCCGCCGGTGGGACCCGGCCAGCTCCCGGAACGCTTCTCCATCCCCGGCCCGCGCCCGTGAGAGAAGATCGGCTGTCACCATCCTGCGCTCCTTCCTTCCGCACCACGTCGTACCTCCGCCCGGTATATACACCGCCCGGGGCGCGAACTGGGCGGCTCGCGGGCGCCCAGTTTCCCGGTGCCGCGGTGTATGCATCACCGACCGCCCGGACGATCCGCCCACCGGATCGTGCCGCAGCAACTGGAAACGACCCTGGAAGGTTGACGATTGGAATCGTCCGCATCGGAAGCTATGCCCACTATCCGAATGTCCCCGGCGACACGCCTGTTCCTGGCGGGCAACACGGTGTCGATGCTCGGAACGGGCCTGGTCATAGCGTTCATCCTCATCTACCTGCACCAGGTCAGGGGCGTCGCCCTGCCGGTCGTCGGCGGCCTGCTGACCGCCTCGGCCGGGGCTGGCCTGCTCGTCGTCCCGCTCGTCGGCATACTGCTCGACCGGATTGGCGCTCGCCGCGTACTCACCGGGATCGTGGTCGGCCAGGCCGCCGCTCAGGTCCTGCTGGCGTGGGCGCACAACGCGGCTACGGCGTTGCCGGTCTTGCTGCTATACGGCGCGACCTGGGCGCCGATGTTCCCGGCAATACGGACCATGATTGCCGGCCTTAATCCGGAACCGGAAACCCAGCAGCGGGCGTTCGCGATCAACTTCACAACCCAGAACGCCGCTATCGGCCTCGGCACGACCGTCGGCGCGATCGTCGCCAACGTCCACCATCCGGGAACCTTCCAGGCTCTCTTCCTGGCCAACGCCGCATCTTGCCTGCTGTTCGCTGTCACTCTCCCCTTCCTGCCGAGCCTGCACCGACCCAGGGGCGCGGATGAGCCGCGAGTCGGCTACCGCGACGTGCTGGCGAGCCGCGCGCTGCGGCTGATACTGGTCGCCTCCCTCCTCATCTACTTCACCGGCCCCCCAGCGTTTGACTCGGGCCTGCCCGCTTACTCCACGGTCGAGGCCCACATGTCAGCGCACATCGTCGCATTGTCGCTCACCGTCAATACCGCCTTTATCGTCGCCACGCAGCTGCTCGTGCTTCGGCTCGTCCGCCGGCTCCGGCGCAGCCACGCGCTGGTGCTGGTCGGCCTTATATGGGCCGTGTCGTGGGCGGTATTCGGGCTGGCCGCGCTGCCGATCCCGCTGGCGAGCCGGGTCACCTGCGTGTTCATGTTCACCGCAATGTTCGGACTCGGCGAAACCTTCGTGGCGCCGACCCTGGCACCGCTCGTCAACACCCTGGCCGACGACCGGGTCCGCGGCCGGGCTAACTCGCTTGCCGCGGTCGCCCAGTCGCTGGCATTCACCGTTTCGCCTGCGATCGCCACCGGCCTGATCGCCGCGGGCGCGGCGGCGGTCTGGATCTCGCTGCTATGCGTCGGCTGCCTCGGCACGGTCGCCATCGGTGCCCGCCTGAGCCGCACTCTTAGCAACGGGCAAGATCTGCCGAGCGCCCCGCCGGCGGTCGCCCCCGCCAGGCTCAGCGCAACCGGGCCGGAAGGGGGCGTCCGTCCGACCCTCCGTGTAAGTGATCGTGGCGGTCAGGGGGTTGGGATTCGTCCGTCGAAGTAGATCGTGAATACCTGCAGAGCCTGTTTCGTGCACCGTGAGGCGCTGTTGATTCGAGTGGAGGTGGGAGACCTTCGCCGCCGCTCGTCGCAGTGGCCTGGTAGGAGCTGGGGACAGCCTGGCCCGGGAGAGGCCGGGTTGGGTGCATCTTGAAGCCCTGGGCTCCTCTTTCGGTGAGCGAATCGCAGTGAACACGGGAAACGTTCCTGGCTTGCACAGCCGGATAAATAGTACGGAGATGGAATGTCACTGGCCTACGTAATCGTCGATGTATTTACTGACACGCCACTGCAGGGGAACCAGCTGGCGGTGTTCGAAGACGGGTCGGCGCTCAGCGACGACCAGATGCAGCGCCTGGCCCGGGAGATGAATTTATCCGAGACCGTCTTCCTGCTTCCGGCCGAGGACGGCGGCGATGCTCGCATGCGCATCTTCACGCCCGCCGCGGAGTTGCCCTTTGCCGGTCATCCAGTCCTTGGCACAGCGTTCGTCGTCGGCGAGGCACGGCAGCTGACGAGCGTGCAGCTTGAGTCTGCCGCCTCGGCTGTGCCGCTGAGGCTCACTCGCTCCCGGCAGCATGGGGGCAGCGCGGACGACATCGGTCAGATCACCTTCGCCTGGATGCGCCAGCCGATCCCCGCCCGGCCTCGTTCCCCAGGACCGCACAGCTGCTTGCCGCCCTCGGGGTCCCGGCATCTGGCTTGCCGGTCGAGTCGTACACGAACGGGCCGACGCACGTGTACGTCGAGCTGCCCGACGAGGCGGCCGTTACCGCTCTGAAGCCACATATCACCGCGCTGGCTGGGTTCGCCGGAGTGGCCGTGTACTGCTTCGCGGGTTCTGGCCGGCACTGGCGGAGCCGGATGTTCGCGCCGGCGGCCCTTGGCGTCACGGAGGACCCGGCGACCGGATCTGCGGCCGGCCCGCTGGCCATTCATCTGGCCCGCCACGGCCGGATCGGGTTCGGCGAGGAGATCGAGATCAGGCACGGCGCTGAAGTCGGCCGGCCCTCGGTCTTGCATGCGCGGGTGAATGGTTCGTCGGCAGGCATTGAGAGCGTTGAAGTGGGCGGCGCGGCGGTGATCGTGGCGCGGGGTGAATTCTGCCGGTGGTAGGTGCCGAGCCCGGCTCTGTTCGACAGGCGCCGGTCTCGGGACGGCTGGTCGCCGGTGCGTTACCCTGTACGTGTTTCGCGCGCCGAAGCGGTCCGGGTTGCCCGCATGCGGGGTTCAGACTGTTAGTGCGGCCGGTGCGGGCACGGGGAACGCCGGCGGGCAGTAGGCGCGCCATGCCGCAGCCAGGCGGCGCACGGCCTCGGTCAGCTCGTCCGGTGAGGCCAGGAAATGAAGGCGCAGATACTCCGCGCTGTGCCCGGATGCGTCCAGGCCGTTCCCGGGCAGTACCGCGACCTGGTGGCGCAGCGCGGCCTGCGCGAATGAGGTCCCATCGCCGCGCGGCATGCGCACCCAGAGGGTCTGCCCGCCCCGTACTGGTGGCACATCCCAGCCGGGAAGATGCCGGGCTAGTTCCGCGCGCAGGTGATCATGGCGGGCTTCACGCTCCACCGCCCATCGCTTCGCCAGCGGCTGGAGGCGGGGCAGCAGGTCGGCGGCTGCTAGCTGTGCGGGGATGTTCCCGCCTAGGTCGTGGACGGCGAGCAGCCGGGCCAGCCGGGCGATCGCGAACTGGGGGGCACGTACCCACCCGATGCGCAGCCCTGCCCAGACGGTCTTGCTGAGCGAGCCCACCGACATCACCGAGTCTCCGAAGGCGGCCAGCGGCGGCGGCACCTGCTCGCCGGGGAAACCGAGATCGCTGAGCACCTCGTCGTCGATCAGCGGGATGCCGGCGGCCACACAGATCTCCACTAGCGTGCGCCGAGTGAGCGGGGACAGCACCGAGCCAGTCGGGTTGTGGAAGGTGGAGATCACGTAAGCGAGGGCGGAACGGTGCAGGCGGGCTGCCGCTTTGAGCCCGCTGAGCCCGATCGGCAGCGCCTGCAGTACCGCTGCCTGCTCGCGGAACGCCTCCAGCGCCCCATGGTAGGTGGGCGCCTCGACCAGCACCCGGTCGCCGGGGGTGAGAAAGGCGCGGGCGAGCAGCGAAAGAGCTTGCTGGGCGCCGTTGGTGACCAGGATGTGATCCGGGTCCGTGTGGATTCCCCGATGCGTGTAGCGGTCGGCTATCGCACGTCGCAGAACGGGATGACCGGTCGGGTGGTAGCCGATGTCGCCGGAGATAGCCGCCAGTGCTGGGAGGATACGTGCGTAGGCGTCTGCCAGCTCCGGTGGCGGCCTATCCGGGGCGGCGCAGGCGAGCAGGATCACGCCGTCTTGCGGTTCCAGCAGATGCAGGAAGACAGGCGCGCCCGTAGTCTGCCGCCGCGCTCGTGTGGCACCGGCCACTTGGGTGCCGCTGCCCTGGCGCCGGACGATCCGTTCGTCCTGGCGCAACAGCTCATAAGCGGCCACGACGGTGCTGCGCCCTACCGCGAGAGCGGACGCGAGAGCACGGTCGGGTGGCAGCGGTTCCCCAGGGGGCAGCTCACCTTCATCGATCAGCTGCCGCAGCCGGGCCGAGAGAAGCACATGCAGTGGCCCGCGGCCCGATGACCAGCGGCCCAGGCGCTCGCCCACCTCGATTGGGTTCATCTGCAAACCAATTCTGCGGCATTGGCTCTAGGACCGCCACCCGAACGCGCCGAGCATAGCCGGATAGCACCCGGCTGAAGCTTCTGGCGCGCAGCCCGGGGTCAATCCATCGTCAAGGCCCGCGGCCACCTCAGGGAACAAACATCATCATGGACCACCAAATGTTGCAGCACCGGTTCGCAGCCCTCACCACAGCTCACGTGGCCGACGCCTGTATACGCGCCCGAGTCCCAGTGCGTTGCGCTTGTGCGCTCTTGCGTGCCGTGGTGCCTGGCAGCCGCCTGGCCGGTCGTGTCTGTCCCGCCAGGCATGCCGGCAGCGTCGATGCCTTCCTGGAGGCATTCGAAACGGCAGCACCGGGCGACGTGCTGGTAGTCGACAACGGCGGGCGCCTGGATGAAGCATGCGCCGGTGACCTGGTGGCTCTGGAGGCCCAGGCAGCCGGTATGGAAGGCATGGTGATCTGGGGACTGCATCGCGACACCGCTGACATACGGGCGATCGGGCTGCCGGTCTTCAGCCTGGGAGCGATCCCCACTGGCCCCCTCCGGCTCGACCCCCGCGCGCATGACGCGCTGGCGTCCGCCGTCGTCGGAGACTGGGCAGTGAGCCGCGAGGATCTGGTCCTCGGCGACGATGACGGCGTCCTCTTCCTACCCAGCCCGCAGGCCGAGGAGATCTTCACGCTGGCCGAGACGATCAGCGATACCGAGCGGCACCAGGCCGAACAGATCCGGGCAGGTGTCTCACTGCGCAGCCAGGTACAGTTCCGCGCCTACCTTGCGAAGCGCGAGAAAACGCCCTCCCTGAGCTTTCGCGAGCATCTGCGCACGGTGGGCGGGGCCATAGAGGAATAACCTCTTCTTCAGGCCGGCCGTGGACCTGCTCGGCTGGCACAGCCTTGTGGTCAGCTGCGGATGACGGCGCCGCGGTCAATGACATGTCTAAGCGTTGTGCCCGTTCTGGCGGCCATTACCGTAGCGCTAGCCGCCGCCAGCGCTTCTGACGCCGCCACGAGTTCGGCAAGGGTGGTGTCGTTGATCCGGCTGCCGTACCAGGTTCGCATCCCGGCATCAATTAGTCGCTTGCGTCGCCACGCGAGGTCCTTCTCCGACGTCGGGGACACCTGCTTCCACGGCCAACGGCTCGTCGGGGATGCGATCGCCGGAGAGGAGAAAGCCCGCTCCGATCACTGCGGCGACGAGGGCGCCGCCCCACCACACGGCGTCAGGTGAGGTCGCGAGCACCGCGCGACGACAGGGTTCACGTACGCATACGTGGCGACGGTGCCGCCTTCGTCGCTCTCACCTTTCGCTCGGTAACAGCCGCCCGCAGCACTCCGCGCAAGTCGTTTTGACCAAGAGGCCGGAGGCACGGTTGGTACCTACGCTCCTACGGCCGTGTCCCACCGGCCGATTGCGCCGCCCGCTTGGACCGACACCAATGGCACCCGCGGCAGCGGTCTCTTGGCAGGTTCAGCGGAGGAGATCCAGTGGGTCGACGCCAAGCCGCGAACGTGCCGCGCATCTGATCGGGGTCTATGTCGAGCGTTCGGCCGGCGAGCTTGGGATTACCCAGGCCGAAGCACATGTGATGGCCGAGCTGCACAGACATGGACCGACGCAGATCGCGGCACTTCACCGCGAGTTCGGTCACAAGCGCTCAACGCCGACAAGCATCCTCGACCGCCTCGAGCGGCGCAAACTCATACGGCGTGAACTGAACCCCGACGATCGCCGCTCCTTCGTTATCCATCTCACCGCCTCAGGAACGCGCGCCGCCAGCCGTGTCACGGATGCGCTCGACGAACTTGAGCGGTCCCCCGTCGCGCGCTGGACTCCAACGAGCTGCGCAGCCTCCAGACTGTCACGGAAGCAATCGAGGCTGCAATTCGAGACCACGCTGCGTCTTCGCACGTAGCGCTCTAGATGTCCGCCGGGCCGTGACGTTCACTGTGCTTGCCTCGAGCCGATCAGTCGAACTCGATTAGCTGCTCGAAGGCCAAAAATCCCGCTTCGACCAACGGCAGGGTCGCAAGGCGCCACTGCGCCTCGTCGCGGTTGGTGTTGCTGAGGACGAGAATGGGTCCGCTCTTGTCGTCTTAAAGAAGAGGTCGCTGATAAAGCCTTCTTCGCGGACCTCGGTCACGCGCTGCTTCTCGGCGGGGACATACGCGTCGAAGGCGCAGCTCGCGTAGCGGCCGATCGCGAGCACGTTCATCACGTTCTCCTCCTTGCTCTTCACCCTTGACTGAGCGACGCGGATGGTTGGGGCAGGTAGTTTCGGGAGCGTCGAGCCGGCTCCGATGCCGCTTGCAGCGGAGCGCATCCGTTGGCGTGCGAGCGCGGTCCGGTATCCGGCCGCCGAGACGCAGCAAGCCTGCTCCGATCAACACTGCGGTCCGCCAACCGACGAACGCAAGGGCAAGCGGCCTGCTCATCCGGCGCAAACCCCCATGACTTTCTCTTGGCAGGACCTCACGCGGCCTCTGGCGCCGACGCAAGACGTGACTGTGCTTCGCGGAGCGGGTCGGGAATGCGGCCGCCGAGTCGAAGCAGGACGGCTCCGGCCAGCACCGCGGCAAGCGCGCCACCCCACCAGACGGCGTCTGGCGAGGTCTGCAGGAGAAGGCCACCAATCGCCGGGCCGAGGGCCAGGGAAATGGTGAAGGTCAGACCGTAGAGAGACATGTAGCGGCCGAGCAGATGGGCTGGAGCCATGTCCGCGACCAGCGGCCCGAGAACGACAATGTGTGCGCATTCGCCGATTGCGAAGACGATCGCAACGCCGACGAGGAGACTCGTCGCAGCGAGCTCCGAGTGGATCAGCGTCGCTGGCAACACCGCGAGCAGGCTGACCGCAAAAAGCGCGCTTGCCGCCGCGAAAGCGTGTGTGCGTCGCATCCGTGCCACTACGCGCACCGCCGGGATCTGCGCGATGACGACGAAGGACGTGTTGACGAGAATGATGATCCCGATCGCGCCGGGGCCGACCGGTGTGTGGGTCCTTGCAAATGGTGCCAGGATGTTGGAGAAGAACACGTGGCCGACCACGATGAGCACGATGTTGGCTGCGATCACAGTGAGGAAGAGCCGATCTCGAGCGACCGCGCGAAAGCCGGTTCCGTTGGCGTCTGTCGCTGTGCCGATCCCGGCTCGCGGGATCGGCACGGCAGCGAGCACGATCAGCGCGAACCCGGCGAAGGTGACAGCGTCGAAGAAATAGAGAATTTGGAACGAGCTGAGCCGCTGTGCGGATGCGACGATGAAGCCGGCTACGGTCGCGCCGGAACCAATACCGAAGTTGCCCGCGACGCGGCCAAGCGCGACGGAGGCCGCTCGCTGCTCGGGCTTGACCAACGTGATGATCAATACCCGGTTGGCCGTTCCTGCCGCGCCGAGCCCGGCTCCGCTGGCAATCGAGCAGGCAAACGCCTGCCAGGGACGGTCTACGTAGGCGAAGCCGGCGTAGCCAAAGGCGCTCGCCAAGCTTCCTGCGACCACGATCGCTTTGGCGGAGTACCGGTCGAGCAGCGCTCCCGTCGGCGGGGTGGCGATTGCGGCCGTCCCCATGGTCGCCGCGAGAACCAGTCCGGCTGTCGACGTTGAAAAGCCACGTATCTGGTGCAGATAGATGATCTCAAAGGGAAGAATGAGCCCGTAACCGAAGTAGTTGAGGGCGTTTCCCGCTTGAAGGATGAGCACGGGGCGAGAGAGCCCGGTGCGCCAACCCGCGATGAGGTGTGAGACGCGGCGGTTCATCCGCCTAAAGGCCGCCATTAGCTGACTAAGCACGGAATGCACCAACTGTTACTGGGTTCCGCCACCGATTGCCGTGGTCCGCAGGCTCTCGGAAAAGGGCATCGGAAGTCGGTCACGGCGAGAATGGCGGTCGCGGCGGCCGGTCCACATCCGTCCGCTAGATATCGGTACATTGCTATCTGACGATGCCGTATGGCTCTTCCCATCCGGCGCCGAGAAGTCGTCGGCTTTAGTGACCCTGGCGGCGAGGCTCATCGGTTCTCCTTGCGGGTTCGTTTGCCGTCCCTCGTACCGTCACGCGATCCGACCGTCGCGTTACGCCCTCGCGTGCATGTAATTTCTGAGCGGATGCCCGGTCGAGGCGCCTTCGAGGAGGGCGTCAGGAAACGGCTGCAGCCAGACGGCCTCGTCGCGCGGGGTCGGCACGAGCGGTTCGTACTGCGACATATCCCACTCCCTGGCCGGGCGCCGGCTCGCTGCGCGGCGCGCGTTGAGGCACCGGCTGGTGGCGATCTTGTACAGCCAGGTGCGCAGCGACGCGCGTTCCTCAGTGAACCCGCCGATGCCCTGCCAGGCGGCCAGCATCGTCTCCTGGACGGCGTCCTCGGCGTCCTGGAAGGATCCGAGCATCCGGTAGCAGTGCACCTGCAGCTCCCGCCGGTGGGACCCGGCCAGCTCCCGGAACGCTTCTCCATCCCCGGCCCGCGCCCGTGAGAGAAGATCGGCTGTCACCATCCTGCGCTCCTTCCTTCCGCACCACGTCGTACCTCCGCCCGGTATATACACCGCCCGGGGCGCGAACTGGGCGGCTCGCGGGCGCCCAGTTTCCCGGTGCCGCGGTGTATGCATCACCGACCGCCCGGACGATCCGCCCACCCGAAAAGGAGCCCGACCATGACGCGTACCCCCGTTACCAGCGACAAGCTTCCGCCTCTAGCCGGCCCGTTCTCGCCCGGCGTGCAGTCCGGCAGCGGGCCGTTGTTCATCAGCGGGCAAGTCGGCCAGGACCCGGCGACCGGGGCACTGGTCGACGGTGACGTCACCGTCCAGGCCCACCAGGCGCTCCGCAACCTGACCGCTGTCTTGGAGGCGGCGGGCAAGAGCCTGGACGACGTGGTGCGGATTGGTGTCTATCTCACTGACATGGGCGACTTCGCCGCGATGAACGAGGTGTATCGGGAGCATCTAAGCGCCCCTTACCCGGCCCGCACTGCGATCGCGGTCGCCGCACTCCCGCTCGGCGCTGTCGTCGAGTTCGACGCGATTGCGAGCTAGTCATGGAGGCAGAGTTCAGCCTGATCGACGTGTTCAGCGACCGGCCGTTCGGCGGCAACCAGCTTGCGGTGTTTCCCCGCGCCGAGGGCCTCAGCGACGAGGTCATGCAGCAACTGGCCAGGGAATTCAACTTCGCCGAGAGCACGTTCGTGCTGCCCTCGTCAGACCCTGCGTGCACTCACCGGGTCCGGATCTTCACCCCGCGCACCGAGCTGCCGTTCGCCGGGCACGCGACGGTGGGCACTGCCGCCGTCCTGGCCAGCCGGAACCCCGGCAGTTCCCAGTTCCTGTTCGAGGAGGGCATCGGCCCGGTCACCGTCATTGCCGACGGACCTGCCTGGCGGCTGGTCCTGCCGTCCCCGGAGTATGAGACCAGCCCGCAGCCGCCGTCCGCGGTGCCGGTGGCCAGGGCGCTCTCGCTGCCCGAGACGGCCGTGGTCCGCTGCTGGTTCGCAGGTGTCGGGCTGCGGTTCTGCTTCGTCCAGCTCACCGGCCAGGACATGGTCGACCGGGCCACCCTGGACACGTCGGCCTGGAGGGTCGGCCTCGCCGACGGCTGGTCCCCGCACCTGTATGTGTTCGCAGGCGACTTCCGCGACGGCCAGCGCCTGTACTCCCGGTTCTTCGCCCCCGCCATCGGGGTTGCCGAAGACCCTGCCACCGGCTCAGCATGCGTGACCCTGGTGGCCAGCCTCGCGGATGGCTCACCACAGGCTGACGGCAGCTTTCATTTGCGGATCGATCAGGGCGTCGCCATGGACCGCCCCAGCCTGCTCGACGCCACTGCCCGCAAGGAGCACGGCAAGGTCACCGAGGTCAGCGTCTGCGGCCGTGCCACGATCATCGGGCACGGCGTCCTCACCATCCCCGGCCAGGAACCGGCAGACTGAGCGCGCGGCGGACTGGTGGTCGGTGAAGTCACCGGCATGGCAGGCCCACTTCCTCGGTGGCCGCCTGGTGCTGCCCGTGTCGCCGGAGATGATCTTCTCCAGGCCGACAGTCAGCCAGGGTCCTTGGGCGCTCAGGTACAGACTGCCTCGGCCGTGGTGTCTGAGCGAAGGTGCCGCGCTGCGGCCCTCGGGATGGCGATGCCGAGCCGTGCCGGCTGGCGGATGGCTCGTCGGGCTGTGTTCGCCACCGCGGACGCGGTCGCTGCCCGCGGCAGGACTTCGCCGTCCTGGCCGTTGACGCCAGGCCAGGCAGCGGCTGCGGGGATTGTGGCCTAGGGTCTGGCATATGCCAGCCAGGAAGCGGCCCGGGGCCCGCGGCAGCGCCTGGTCAGGTACTTGAACTTGGTACGTGTATGGTACGATTGTCTTGTACCAACGTGGAAGGAGTGTGCCGCAGTGGCTATCAGCGCCAGCGAGGCCCGCTCGCGCCTGTTCCCTCTTCTTCAGCAGGTCAACGACGACCACGTGCCGGTGAGGATCAACTCCAAGAGCGGGGACGTCGTGCTCATGTCCGCCGAGGACTTCGATTCCTGGCAGGAGACCATCTACCTGCTGCGGTCTCCGGCCAACGCCCGGAGGCTGATGGAGGCCGTCGCCCGTGACAAGTCCGGGCAGGCTGCTGTCGTCAAGACGATGGAGGAACTGAACGCCCTGGCGGGCGAGTAAATGAGAAGCATCCACTTCGACCCCGACGCCTGGGAAGACTTCCTGTACTGGCTGGGCGCAGACCGGAAAATGGCGACCAGGATCACCCGCCTGATCGGCGAGATCCAGCGCGACCCCTTCCAGGGCATAGGCAAACCCGAGCCCCTCAAAGGCGACCTGTCCGGCTACTGGTCTCGCCGCATCGACGACGAGCACCGACTGGTCTACCGTGCAGACGCGAAGGAAGTGAAGATCATCAAGGCTCGTTATCACTACAGCGACTGACCAGACCGCTGCGCGGAGAATAGGCGGAGAAGACGACCGGCGCGGCGCCTTGCCGCAGGCCAGGGCACACATCGGAGATGGCTGTAAAACCGTCGGCTCAGCCTACGTTGGTTCGAACCCAACACCTGCCACCACGACCCGAAACAATCCCTGACCAGTTCCAATGCGGTCGAGGGCTCGCCATGTGGGCTTCTGGATCCTGCCAGGCTCATGCAGCTAGTGGTATGACGCGTGTTTCTCTTGAGTCTTCATTCAGGATACGGGACAATGGCTCATGCCGAATCGCGTGCGCATTGTCACGGTCACCGATGCTGACCGGGTGAAGCTGGAGCGGCGGGCCAGGGACCGGGGCGCCCCGGCCCGGGTGGCGGAGCGGGCCCGGATCGT